>Ga0181604_10000045_pt1 | contig 103378 bp, 105 predicted proteins | sample 041ome_12_FD_148663 | JGI IMG/M metagenome (GOLD analysis project Ga0181604, IMG submission 148663) | Coastal salt marsh microbial communities from the Groves Creek Marsh, Skidaway Island, Georgia - 041410US metaG (spades assembly) | ecosystem: Environmental > Aquatic > Marine > Intertidal...
ATCTGCTCGACGCAATTCGCTCGCTCGAGAACGGTGTTGCCTCCAAGGAGGACATTGACGAGGGCATGGTGAGCGGCTGCGGGATGCCGATGGGACCGCTAGTGCTGTGCGACATGATCGGCCTGGACACCATGCTGCTGGTCGCCGAGAGCCTGTACTCCGAGCACCTGGAGCTGCGGTTCGCTCCCCCGGCCCTGCTCAAGCGGCACGTCGAGGCGGGGATGTACGGCCGCAAGTCCGGCCGAGGCTTCTACGACTACTCCTGACACCCCCACCCCCAGCCCCACCCCCACCGCGAGTGGCGAGTTGTGGCGGCTTTCGCTTCGCTGAAAGCGACCACAACTCGCCACTCGCGGGTCGGGGCGCGGGTCAGGGCGCGGTCAGGTGAGGCCGAGGCTGCCGTAGGGGCTGGGCTCGAACGCCGCCGCCACCTGATCCGCGGAGACATCGGCGAAGGAGGCCGGTGCCCAGCTCGGGTTCTTGTCCTTGTCGATGATCAGGGCCCTGACCCCTTCAATCCCGTCATGGCCGTACATCAGGTACGACGAGATCCCGAACTCCATCTCCAGGGCCTCCTCCACGCTCTCGAGCGCTCGGGCCCGAGTCACCGCGGCCAGAGCGACGCTCACGGCCAGCGGGGACTTCGTGCGGATCAGCGCAGCGGTCTCACGGGCTGCAGGCCCTGTGTGCGCGTCCAGCGCCGCAAGAACCTCGTCGACGGTCTCGAAGCAGAAGCACTCGTCGATCCACGCCTGCTCGTTCTCCAGCGGCGCAGCAGGCGGGGGCACAGTCAGCTCCCTCAGGAGCGCATCGAGGGGTTCGTGCTGCACCCGCTGCTCGAACGCGGCGAGGTTGGCCACAGGCATCATCAGATCGGCGAACCCCAGGTAGATGGCATCTGCTCCCGTGAAGGTTGCCCCCGTCATGCCGAGGTAGGTGCCGACGTAGCCCGGTGCATTGGCCAGCAGCCAGGTAGCACCGACATCAGGGCAGATCCCGATCGTGACCTCGGGCATCGCGAGCACCGAACGCTCGGTGACCAGCCGAACGCTGCCGTGGGCGCTGACCCCGATACCTCCGCCCATGACGATGCCGTCCATGATCGCGACGTACGGCTTGGTGAACTGATGGATCCGGGCGTTCATCTGATACTCGGCCCGGAAGAACTGGACGGTCGAGTCGTCCTTGGCAACGGCACCCGCGTACATGCCCTTCACGTCGCCACCCGCGCACAGACCGTGGTCTCCTGCCCCGCGAATCAGCGCCATCCGTACATCAGGATCGCCCTCCCACGCATCAAGGTGCGCAGCGATCGCCTTCACCATGGGCGTCGTGAGTGAGTTCCTCGCCCGAGGCCTGTTCAGGGTGATGTAGCCGACGCCACCTTCCACAGCGAACAGGACATCCGACTCGACCTCGCTCATGCTCCGGCCCGCCTCGCCGCATCGGCTCCCGCCAGCCACCCGAAGGTCATGGCCGGACCGAGGGTTCCCCCGTGACCTCCGTAGGTCATGCCCATCACGGACGCCATGGCATTGCCCGCCGCGTACAGCCCGGGCATCACGGCACCATCGACGTCGAGCACGCGCCCGTGGCCGTCCGTCTGCGGGCCTCCCTTGGTCCCCAGGCAGCCACTGCGCACCTGCACCGCGAAGTAGGGCGGAGTGTCGATCGGCCCGAGCGTGGTCTGCGGCGTCATCCCGAATGCCGAGTCACCCCAGAACCGGTCGTTCACGCTGTCTCCCCGGTGGAAGTCCGGATCGACACCGCCCTCGACGTTCGAGTTCCACCTCTCGACTGTCTTCTCGAGGGCGTCTGCCGGAACGTCGATCCGCTCGGCGAGCTCGCGCAGCGTCGGCGCCGAGACCAGCCAGGCGGGAGGGTTGTCGGGATCCTTGTGCTTTGCGAGGCCGTAGGTCCGCAGGAAGTGCGCGTCGACAATCTGCCATGCAGGGTGATTGACGTACTCGAAGCGGGCGACGTCGACCACGTGGAAGGCGTTGCCGAAGGCGTTGTAGTTGGCGGCCTCGTCGGTGAACCGTCGACCGTCTCGATTGACCATGATCGTGTGCGGGCGCGACCGCTCGCCGTTGACCTGCCAGACGACGGTGCCCCAGCCCTCGACGTCCACGTCGATGACCGGCACCCACCAGGCCTCTCGCATATTGCCCAGCGCAGCGCCGACACGCATCGCCATCCGCAGGCCGTCGCCTGTGTTGGTCGGGACGGCGACAGTCCGCTCGAGCGGGCCGCGCAGGAAGGATCGGACGAGAGCCGCATCATGCTCGAATCCCCCGGTCGCGATGACCACGCCTCCGGTCGCACGAGCCTCGAACTCACCCCTGTCATGCGATTCGACACGCACGCCGGCGACGCGACCGTCCTCGGTCAAGAGCGCCACCGCGCGACAGCCCACCTGCGGCTCCACGCCGAGCTCGAGAGCAGCCTTCAGCAGCGAACCGGTGACGGCCTGACCTGCTCCGCGCTCGTCCCGCACCGCGCGGCGCGCGAACTCCTCGGCACTGACCCCGCCCTCGGGCCTGTTGCGGGCCATGGAGGACTCGCTCATCCGGAAGGTTCCGTCAAGCTGGTAGCCGCGGGTCACGCGGTCCGCCCACGGACCGAGATCGGCGAAGGGGAACAGCGGGCACTCGACCGATCGACCACCTTCAGGCAGACCCCCCGGGTGCTCCGGGTGGTAGTCGGGGAAGCCGAGGACGGGTTCGTAGCGGAAGCAGGTGTTCGCCTCAAGCCAGTCCAGCATCGGCGCGGCATGATCGACGTACGACTCGACGGTCTCGTCGATGAGCAATCCGTGCGCCAGCGAGTCCAGGTACGTCAGGACCTGCTCGCGGGAGTCCTGGACTCCGGCGGCCAGGCCCTTGGTGTTGAGGGGGGCCCAGATGGTGCCACCCGACCACGCCGTGGTGCCACCGACCCGATCGGCCTTCTCGAACAGCCCCACCCGTGCTCCGGCATGAGCCGCGCGCACCGCTGCGACCAGACCGGCGGCACCGGTCCCGAGGACGATGACGTCATAGTCCGAGGACACAGCCGGGGAGCCCGAGCGCAGGGTCGGCGAGGTCATCGAGACAGGTAGCCGCCGTCCACGGCGAGGGCGTGACCGATGGTGAAGCCGGCAGCGCCCGAGCACAGCCACAGGGCCGCGCCAGCGATCTCGTCGACCGTGCCGAAGCGACCAATGAGCGAGAGCCTGTCGGCCACCTCCTGCGGATCACGACCGCGCTTCTCCATGGCCCCACGGAGCATCGGGGTATCGATGGAGCCGGGGCAGATCGCGTTGATGCGAATCCCCTTGGGCGCGTAGTCGACCGCAGCCGACTTGGTGACGCCCAGAACACCGAACTTACTCGCGGTGTAGGCCGACTGATGAGCCTGCGGACGGTAGGAGTTCGTCGACGCGATGTTGACGATGGCAGCACCCTCGCGGTCGGTGGCAAGCATCGCGTTGATCTCGTGCTTCATGCACAGGAAGACCGACTTGAGGTTCACGTCGATCATGCGGTCCCAGTCGGATTCCGCAAGATCCGCGAGGTAGTCCACCTCGAATTCGATCGCTGCTGCGTTCACCGCGAAGTCCAGCCCCCCGTATGACGAGACGGCCAGGTCGACCATCGCCCGCACATCGGCGTCCTTGGACACATCGGCGTGAATGTAGAGGGCCTCTCCGCCGGCCTGGCGGATGAGGGCGACCGTCTCCTCACCGCCGGCGTCCGCGACGTCACTGACGACGACGCGGGCGCCGGCGGCGGAGAAGGTCTGGGCTATGGCACGCCCCATTCCACCTGCACCTCCGGTCACGATGGCCGATCGGCCGTCAAACCACTGGTCCAGGTTTCCGAGATGAGACAACGCCGTGCCCTTCACTTGTGCTGGTGTTCATGCTGGTGCGACGACTGCCGCACCACGTGGTGCTGAGGCCGACCTAGTAGGGCGACGCGCCGCCGTCCACGTTGATGGTCGTGCCGGAGATGCCCGCACCGAGGTCCGAGGCGAGCAGCACGCATGCGGCCGCAACCTCCTCCACGGTGTTCGGACGCTGGATCGCCGTGACCGAGTACATGACGGCAGCCAGGGCGTCGAGGTCCGGGAGTCCCATGGCCTCAACCGTGGCCGGGCCGGTCTCGTAGAACATGTCCGTCGGGACGAAGCCCGGGCAGATCGCGTTCGCCGTGATGCCCTGCGTGCCGACCTCCTTGGCCAGTGCCTTGCAGAAGCCGATGATGGCGTGCTTGTTGGTGATGTAGCCGGGCACGGCCATCGTCGTGATCTTGCCGTACATCGAGCTCATGCCGATGACGCGGCCGAACTGCTGAGGCACCATGTACTTCAGTGCGCGGCGCGCCATCCAGAACGTCTGGTTGATGTTGAAGTCGAGCTCGTACTGCCACTCTTCATCGCTCATCATGGCAACGGGGGCAGTGTTGGCCACGCCACCGGCGTTGGGGACCACGATGTCAACGCGACCGAACTTCTCGGCGGTGCCGTCGACGAGGGCCTCGATGTCTGCCTGCTTCGACGCGTCGGCCGCGATGAAGTGCAGGCGATCGCCGCCGCCCATCTCCTCGATGGCCTTCTGTCCCTTTTCCGGATTGCGTCCGCTGAGAACGACACTGGCGCCCTCCGCGTGGAAGGCCTCGGCGATGCCTCGACCGATGCTCCGGGTGCTCGCCGTGATGACTGCGACCCTGCCGTCCAACTGGCCCATGTGGTGCTCCTTCTCGAGAGGGTGCCCAGCCTTCACGCTGAGCATCAGAGTTGAGGGTAGTAGGACTTCCTCAGATTTTCCCCCGATTGTCGATTCCGGCCTCGAGAGGCCGGGATGAAGATCAGGCGCCGGTGAACCGAGCCGCTCGCTTGTTCTGGAACGCCGCCATGCCCTCGGCGAAGTCGTCCGATTCCAGCAGCGGCCCCTGGCCTGCTCGCTCGGCCGCCAGGATGTCGGCCAAGGAGGCCAAGGTGGCCTGATTGAGGGTTCGCTTGGTCGCCGCGAGGGCCAGCGGCGGCCCGGCTGCGATCTGCTGCACGAGGCCGTCGACGTAGGCATCGAAATCGTCGTCAGCCACAACATCGGCGATCAGGCCCCACTCAGCTGCTCGGGCGGCCGGCACCTTCTCGGCCAGCAGCGCCATACGAGCCGCCCGTGCCCGACCCACGGCAGCGGGCACGAGCAGGGATGCGCCGCCGTCTGGCATGAGCCCGATCTTCGTGAATGCCAGCATGAACGCCGCGGACTCCTTGGCGATGGTCAGATCCGCCGCGAGCGCGAAGGAGCACCCCACACCGGCAGCGATGCCGTTGACCGCCGCGATGACGACCACCGGTGAGGACGTGACCGCCATGGTGAACCGGTTGGCTGCATCGAGAGTCCCGAAGCCGGGGGCCGCGCCATCGGGCCCGACATCAGCACCGGAGCTGAATGCTCGACCCGCGCCAGTGAGCACGATCACCCTGGTGCCGTCCTCGGCAGCCGCGTCGACGGCATCCGAGCCCGCGTTGATGATCTCCTCGGTCAGGGCGTTCAGGCGGTCGGGCTTGTTGAAGGTGATGCGGAGCACGGCATCCGTGCGCTCAACTGCGATTCCTTCGACCGTCATAGTGAGTCCCTTCGATCAGTTCGTCGGAGCCTATAGCGGTAGATTCTTTACATGTCATCCAGTATCGAATTCGATGTCGTCGTCCTCGGCAGCGGTGCAGCCGGGCTCACGGCCGCACTGGCGGCCGCCCAGTCCGGCGCCCGAGTCGGATTGTTCGAGAAGTCCGAGGTGCTCGGCGGATCAAGTGCGATCTCCGGCGGCGTTCCATGGGTGCCGCTCAATCACCATCAGGACGAGGACGGAATCGAGGACTCCCGGGAGGAGGCGCTCGACTATCTGGCCTCGCTCTCCCTCGGGCGGATGGATCCGGCGATGGCCGAGACCTTCGTCGATCACGGGCGCGGGACGATCCAGTGGCTGGAGGACACCACCGATGCCCACTTCACGCTGCTCCCCCACTACCCGGACTACCACCCGGAGAATCCCGGCGGGAAGCCCGACGGTGGTCGATCGCTGGATCCGGGACTCTTCAGCTTCGCGAGTCTTGGTGACTGGCAGGACAGGGTCGCTCGGAGCAAGCGGAGCGCGCACCTGAAGATCACCGACACGACCCTCGGCGGCGGAACCGGGTATCTGTCGGAGGAGGAGATGCAGCGGCGCATCGATCACGACCTTCGCGGCTGCGGCAATGCGCTCGTCGGTCCGATCATCAAGGCGCTGCTGGATCTCGGAGTCGAGCCGGTGACCAACGCCCGCGCGACGGATCTGATCGTCGAGGCCGGTCGCGTGACTGGAGCGCGCATGGACATCGACGGGATCCCGCAGGACGTCCGCGCTAGCAAGGCCGTCATCCTCGCGACCGGCGGCTTTGAGTGGAATACCGACCTCGTCGCCGAGTTCCTCCGCGGGCCCATGACCGCCCCGACCTCCGTCCCGACCAATACTGGCGACGGCCTGCTGATGGCCATGCGCGTCGGTGCCCGACTCGGCAACATGGGTCAGGCGTGGTGGGTCCCCGCAGTCAAGATCCCCGGTGACATCGTGTTCGGCGAGCAGCGATCGAACCTCGTCAATCGCGAGCGCACCCTCCCCGGTTCGATCATGGTGAATGCCCGCGGGCGACGCTTCACGAATGAGGCGACCAACTACAACGCTCTCGGTGGCGCCTTCCACCAGCTCGATCCGATCACCTTCACCTACTCGAACCTTCCGGCTTGGCTCGTGTTCGATGCCGCGCACGCCGAGAAGTACGGCACCTTCGGAGCACCAGCGGGCTCCGCTATTCCGGAATGGGTGGTCTCCGCGCCGACCATTCGCGACCTGGCAGCGTGCATCGATGTCGACGCGGACGGTCTCGAGGAGACGATCACGCGCTGGAACGGGTTTGTCGCTGGCGAGCAGGATGAGGACTTCCATCGCGGTGACAGCGCCTACGACCGTTGGAGCGGTGACGGTGACCATCGGTTCACCAAGGCGTCCACCCTCGGTCGGATCGACACCGGACCCTACTTCGCGGTGCAGGTCGAGTCAGGCACCCTCGGCACCTGTGGCGGCCCTCGTACCGATACCGACGGGCGTGTCCTCGACACCCATCTGCAGCCCATCCCCGGCCTGTTCGCCGCCGGCAACGTCGCTGCTGCGCCGACCGCGATGGCCTATGGCGGAGCGGGCGGCACTCTCGGGCCCATCCTCGTGTTCGGCCGGCTCGCGGGACTCACCGCAGCGACGCAGGGCGACTAGTCGCCGAGCGAGCGACCCTCTCGCGGGCGGTCTGCCTCGCCCGTCCGGAAGTTCGACATGTCTCCGGCCATCGGGGCGTGGTCGATCGTGGTGGTCGCCTCGTGCACGCATGTGCGATGACTGATGCGCCACTCACCTTCGCGGCGCTCGTACCGATCGAGGTAGCGCCCCAGCCACATCGACCAGGGCCCTGCGTCGCGTGGCACGAGGTAGGTCACGTTGTAGATCTCGCCGCGAGCATGATCCTCGTCATCGAATTCAATGCTGTGGTTGTAGACGCAGTGCATCGTGGCCGCCCAGCGATCGTGCGTGCCGACGACTCGCTCGGCGAACTCCCAACCATTGCCGACGAATCGACCGTGGTCGTCTGTCGCATCCGGCCAGTAGGCGCTCTTCATCAGCTCAGCGTCCAGCCGATCTACGCCGCGGGAGTAGCGAAACGCCGCTTCACGAATCGCCTCACGATCAGTTGGATTCCCGATCACGTAGCCGCCCCCACGCTGGCGGAGACCGCTGCCGCCGACTGACCGGCCACCCGCCCCATCGTCACGCAGTTGCCGTATGAGTTTCCGCTGCCGACATAACGGGGGCCGATGACTCCTCCGGCGACTTCCCCGGCAGCGAACAGACCCGCGATCGGACGACCGGCCGAGTCGAGCACCTGCCCCTCGCGGTCGATACGAAGCCCACAGGCGGTGAAGCAGCACGTCGCCGGTCGCACCTCAACACCATAGAAGGGGCCGTCCGTGATCGGCTCCAGGAACTTCGGATCCTTGAGGTAGTCAACGTCCTCATGCAGTTCGTGCAGCTCGTTCGTGCGATCGACGGTGGCCTGAAGGTGCTCCGCGGGCACACCGATCGACGATGCAAGCTGCCCCACCGAGTCTGCGACGTGCACCTTTCCCTCCTTGATCATCATCTCGATGATGTCGAGGTTCCAGTGCGGGCTCTGCCTCTTGGTCGAGCCAGGGATGGACTGCTTGTAGCGCGCGACCCCGAGCTCCGTCGCCTCGACGAGGCGAGTGTGGTCGAAGATCGCGAAGGCCACATCCCCCTGCTCACTCAGCAGGCCGTCCATGATCCCGTAAGGCGCCGTCTCGTTGCAGAAGCGACGTCCATCGCGATTGACGAGAATGAGCCAACCAGGAATGTACGCCTCATACATCTTGTCGAAGTCCGTGTGCATGAGTCGAAGTCCTCGATTGAACCCGGTGATCTGTGCGTCCACATCTCGCGTGAAGTCGAGCGCATCGCCCTGTGCGCCGTCCGCGCCGATGTAGTACGACCACTCCGTGTCGAAGACAGAAGGGAAGAGCTCGCGCCGCTTCTCCTCGTTGGCACCGAAACCTCCCGACGCGACGACGACGGCCCCGGCGGTGATGCTGTCGTCACCGACCGCCACTCCCCGCACGGCACCGTGCTCGACAATCAATCGGTCGATGCGCTGCCCGAGGGCGAACTCGACTCCACGCTCGCGGCATCGCGCATGAAGAACATCCACCACCGCCTGCCCGCGACCGATGGGGCAGTGCACCCTCGGCACCGTCTCGTCGCCACCGAAGACCATCTCGTCATAGAACTCGACTCCGAGGTCGCCGAGCCACTCGACTGCCGCACCGGCCCGCTGTGTCAGACGTTCGACGACGGCTGATTCGACCTTCCACTGATTGAGTGTCATGTAGTCGTGGAACAGGGCCTCTGGAGAGTCCTCGATCCCGAGGGCCTTCTGGTAGCGGGTTCCCGCTCCCATCATCAGGCCGCCGGACAGTCGCGACGAGCCGCCGACGATGCCCTGGGACTCCACGACCAGCACCGATGCTCCGTCGTCGGAGGCCGCCAGTGCAGCGGAGAGGCCCGCCGCGCCCGACCCCACAACGATGACGTCGAAGTCGTAGTCGCTCATGAGCTCTCCTTCTGCGGGGGCGGGAAGATGCCGGCCTGCGCCGTGACGCCGCCGTCACACATCAGGACGGCACCGGTGATGAAACTCGCTACGGGGGAAGCAAGGAAGCAGATCGCCTCCGCCTGCTCTTGCGGTGTTCCCATGCGCTGCAGGGGGATATTCCGCGTCAGCTCACTCAAGTGCTCGGGAGTCATCTTCCCGCCCTGCAGGATCGCAGTCATCGTGGGCCCCGGCGCCATCACGTTGACGCGCACACCCTTGACGCCCCAGTCCAGAGCCGCGGCTCTGGCCGCATTGATCGCTGCGGCCTTGGACGCGTCATAGGCGAAGCGCTCCGGATCTGCCCGCACCCCCGACGTGGAGCCCACGACCACGATCGCTCCGCCGCCCGAGTCAGCAATGGCGGGGGCAGCGTGGCGAATCCCGAGGACCACACCTCTGGCGTTCACGGCCATGATGCGGTCGAAGGCCTCCATCGCGTCATCAGCAGTCCAGTGCGTTCGTCGCGCGATTCCGGCGTTGAGCACGACCACGTCTAGTCGGCCGAACCGATCGACAGCAGCGGCCACCAGGCGCCGATTGTCTTCCTCGTCACTGACGTCGCCAGTGAATGCAACGACATCGTCATACTCTGACGTCCACGAGAGCGCTTCGTCGGATATGTCGGCGGCCACCACGCGATGACCCCGCTCGTGCAGCATGCGAGCTGCTGCCTCCCCGATGCCGGCTCCGGCTCCCGTCACGATGGCCACGGGCGCGTTCATGTCGACTCCCATCTACCGCGCAATCCGTGCGGGCACCTCTACGTGCATAGCACCTTACGCACGTGGCTACTCCGGCACTGAGCGCCCCTCGTTGAACAAGTTCATGGGTGACTCGCGGGGGCCTCACTGGGATTCGCCAATGTCCGGTCGCTGCAGTCAATTGACCGGCCAATGAATGGCATTGCCCTACTCGCCGGAAGAACATTCCAAGGAGTAGCGCGTCCACCTGAAGTTTGGGGAGTACCCATGAGTCTCAGCGAGCGAACCACCGCATCACCACCACGCAAGCGCGGCCTTCGGCTGGCCGCCCTCCTCGGAGCCGTTCCCCTGGTTCTGAGTGGAATCATCGGCGTCGCACCGAGCGCCTCCGCTGACACCGCACCTGTCTGCCCGGCCGACACCACCTGGGTGCTAGAAGGCAACGTCTGCGTTGGGACGACGACGGAAACGACAGCTCCGGTGCAGGGCGACTCGACTTGGGCGTGCCCAGAGGGCTTCTCCTCCGAGGACGACCCTGTCACGTCCGAGAGCACGTGCTCGAAGCCTGTGGAACCTGTCTACACCTGCCCGGCGGGCTACTCCCCCATCGCGGAAGAGGGAATGACCAAGTGTCATGCAGATGACACGGGACAGGGACAAAACCAAGTGGTGGATCCTGAATCAGTCAGTTGCCCCGACGGTGCAATGAACATCGGAGACGAGACAGAGCCCGAGTGCGTCGTCGAAGCAGACCCGGTCAACACCTCGCCCTACTTCTGCCCTGAGGGCTACTCCACGAGTGATGATCCCGTCACCTCGGAGAGCACCTGCACTCGGCAGACCACGGAGGAAGTACCAGCCACCTGCCCCGTCGCCGGTGACGTCCTCACCAATATCGGCGACGAGGAAGTCGCGAACTGGCAGTGCATCACTCCAGCCACGCCGGCTACGCCGATCGGTGGCGGCGGAGCAGCAGTATTCACCGCGTCAGCGGCGTCCAGCGGCGGCGTTGAACTCTGCCTGGTCGACGGAGTCACCACCACCTCCATCACCTACGACGTGACGGAGAGCGCAACCGGTCCGACCCCGACCGACGCACAGTATGCGGCGAACGTTGCCGCGGTGGATGCCGTCAACGCTTCAATCGCAGTCCAGACACCCGAGGGAGCCACCCTCGGTGCCTGTGGGGCCCCGATCGCTGAGGTTCCGGTTGTCGTGAGCCCAGTGCTGCCGGCGACAGTGCCTGAGGAGCCGGAGTCCGTTGCCGTCCCGCAGGCCGCAACGGTGCCCGCGGCAGTCCCCGCCGGCGGCGGCTCCGAGGCCCCAGCGATGCCCACCTGGGCACTGGCGCTGGCTCTCATCGCTGCCATCGGTGGCACGGCAGCAGCGAGCAGGCTGGTGACAGCCGGGAAGTAGCCGAACCCATGCACTCGGTGCATGAACACCGGTGGCCCGGACTCTCTGAGTCCGGGCCACCATCGCGCTCAGCGGACTTCGAACATCTCGTAGGCGATCGCGTCCCCGTCATTGCGACCCTGCCCGACGGCCTGAATGGAGTTCAGCCACGAGTAGCGCTCATCGTCGGTCTCGAAGGTCGGCGCAACGGTGTACGTGCCACGGCCTCGGTCAGCGCGTCCGGTATATGTCACGTAGATCAGGGCATCGTCATCGGTGCGCACCACCTGACGTACCTCCAGCAGCATGATCGTGCCGTCGCCCGAGGGGATGGCCCAGTCGCCGCCCGGGGGGACGATGTCACCGCGGATGCGCTCCCCCTCCCAGCGCCCCTCGGCGATCCCGCCGATCACCCGCCGATGGAACGCCGTCTGACCCATGCGGTGGATATCGCCCCGCTCCACCCGGACGGTGGCCAGCGGAATCAACTCGAAAGGCAAGTCAGTCATGCGGTGCTCCTGGGGTTATCGGCTACGGATGGGATCGGTGACACCGTCCCACGCTTGATGCAGTTCGCGCAGAGTGGAGAAGAACCCCGCAGATCTCTCCGTGCGACCGTACAGCTCGACGAAGCAGCCGAGATCCGCGCGGCAGTCGAAGTACACCGCGGGAGCGGACGTCATCAGCGACGCCGCGAGTTCGTACCCAGCGTCAGCGAAGGCCGCGACTTGCCGATCCCAGTCGTCCATGGGCACGAGGGCGCACACGTGGTGGAATCCGCCCTCCCCCGCGCTGTACATGTCTCGATAGATCGACGGGCCGCTGTCGGTCTGCGAGATCAGCTGCACCTGGATGTCACCGGACTGGCCGAAGGCGTAGTTGACCGCGGTGTCGGAGGGCTCGCCGCGATACCTGAGTTCACTGCCGACGTAGTCGCGCATCACCACGAAAGGCCCGGCGCCAAGAGTGGATCGCCACTGCTCGATTCCGGCATCCAGATCGGGCACCACGAAGGCGTGCTGCATCACGGGGTATGCCAGGAGCGGGGAGGAGATCACAGCGAACTGGACTTCCCGCGAACACGCGTCGGCTCGGTGACCCCGTCCCACGTCTCGTGCGCCTCGCGAATCTCCCGAAACAGATCATCGACATCGTCGTTGAGGCCGTGCAGCTCGACAAAGAATCCCAGCGCGCTCCGGCAGTCCAGATAAGCCACCGGCACATAGGAGTGCAGGGTCGATGCCACCTCGAACCCAGCATCGGTGAAGCGAGCCACCTCCCGGTCCATGTCCGCCGCCGGGACGAGACAGGCAACGTGATGGAAGCCCTCCTCCCCGGGAGCGAACATGTCGCGGTAGATCGACGGCGAATCGTCCATGCACTGGATCAGCTGCACCTGCGCGGGACCAGCCTGGCCGAAGGCGTAGGAGAAGACGGCATCGTCCAACTCGCCGCGGTAGCGATGCTCTCGGCCTCGGTGGTTGCGACTGACGAAGAACGGGCCAGCGCCCATCACCTCGACCCAGTGCCGGATCCCTTCATCCAGATCGTCCACCACATAGGCGTACTGGACGATCGGGTACCTGATGAGCGGTTCGCGCACCGCCCCTTATCCGATGCTGTCGATGGTCACGGTGCCCGCGGAGCCATCGACGGTCACCATGGCGCCGTCGGGGATCCGCTTCGTCGCGCCTTCCAGGCCCGCGATGCAGGGGATGCCGAGTTCACGACTGACGATCATCGCGTGGCTGTTGGGGGCGCCGACACCGACGATGACGGCACTCGAGACCACGAAGAGCGGTGTCCACGAGGGATCCGTCTGCGGCGCGACGAGGACGTCGCCCGGCTCGAACTCCGAGATCAGCGACGGGTCGGTGACGATCCGCGCACGGCCCGAGGCGACACCGGAGGACGCACCGATGGCCGTGAGCGTTTCCCCGACGGAGGCGACGGGGAACGAAGCCTCCTTGCGACGGGGCACCTCGGCGATCGGCACGCGGGGGGCGCGGGCGTCAAGGAACAACGGCACCTCGAGGTCGAAGTAGGCGAGCCAGTCGGCTTCACGAGCCTTGAGGGTGTCGGTGACGAGATCCGGCTCCAGGACGAGACGATCGAGCTCGTCATCAAGGGCCATGAATACCTGCCGCGGGCTGTCCAGGAATCCCTCGTTCGTCAGGCGCTTGCCGATCTCACGCAGCGCAACGCGCGCCTCGTTGATCACCTTGATGCAGTTGCTCTTGCCCAGCTCGCGGTAGCCGGCGAAACGGCGGGCGGAGTCAAGGCCCAAGCGCAGCGTTCCGAGGGCCTCCGCGTTGTCGCCCAGCGCGTCCGACACACGACCCACAGCCTGCTCGGCTGCCATCGTCGCCTCCGCCCGGCGAGCTGCCGGTGACTGGTCGTCGGTGAGGTGCCGCATCCGATCGATGAGCGCCAACGGCAACTCGGGCTTGGTCTCCCACGAGTCCGCGCCCAGATCCCACTCGGACGGCCCGCGATATCCGAACTCGCGCAGGAACGCGGTGAACCGCTGGTGGAAGTCCGGGTGATGGTCCTTCAGCCACGGCATGATGCCGTCGACGCCAGCGTCGAACAGTTCCATGAGCGCCGCCTCGCCCCTGACGACGCGGGAGAGGTCCCACAGCGCGTAGGACGGCTGGGCTGACACGACGTCGCCCGCTGGACCCACGAGGTCAAGCGCGGTCAGACCGAGATCCGGCGGGATGACCGATCCGAGGACGGCAGGCCCGATGGCGGCCTGAGCACCGCCGATGAGCTCCCCGCGCCAGGTCATGCGCTGGTAGGGAGCGAGGCTCCGTGCATAGGCGATGAGGGCGACGTTGCTCATCTCGTCGAAGTCAGGTCGCTGGGCGCGGAGGCGATCGGCGATCCGCGTGTCCTCCTCCAGCTCGGGGAATGACGACGTGGTCAGCGTCCACTGCGTGCGCTCGGCCAGCCGCTGGGAGACCACCGGGTCCCCGTCGTCCGGGTGATCCTCGTGCGGGGGGGCATCCGGGTGACTGCCGAAGAACGAGACGTCGATCGCCTCCCAGCCCAGACCGCTGCGGATGCCGGTGAGGCGGGCGGTCGTCACGTTCACGTACATGTGGCCGTACCTGAATCCGGCGGCCGGGAACGCGTCAGTGTCGACATTCGCCTCGGCGACCGAGATGCAGCCCATCTGCGCGTAGGCATTGGAGAAGCCGGGCAGGATATGCGGATTCCAGATCAGATCGGCACCCAGAGGGGTGATCGGGTCCGGAAGCACGTCGTTCGCGTTGAACCGCGTGTAGACCGGGAAGCGCTCGTTCAGCTTCGCGCTGTCGATGCACCAATCATCGCTGACCTGTCCTGTGCTCATCTGCTCGCTCATGACAGCAGAGACTAGGCCAGTAGGCCCTCCAGCACCATGTGGAAATGACGAATCTTCGTCTCCTGGTACTCAGCGAAGGTCACCTCGTCGATCGCGCCGTCCTCCAGGCCCTTCTGGACGAACGGAAGGTTCGCATCATCCTGATCGAACACGCGTGCCAGGAGTCCCAGCTCCGGAACGGTGGTCCACGACGTGTCGGTCTCCACCCACTTCACCTCCGCACCATGCGGTGGCGTGTCCCCTTCATAGGGGCTGAGGATCATGCACTCCATGATCGACATGCCCGGATCGTTGCCGTAGGGACGGAATCGGTAGCAAGTTCGGTTGAAGGAGCCCCACGGGTGGAAGTTCGGAAACAGCGTGTAGGGCATCGAGTCGCACATCTCCGCGTCGGACAGCCTCTGCGCCATGTCGGCGCCGAGATCCTTCTCCAGGTGCGACCGACGGCCGTCGGCCAACGCCACCCGGGCCGTGACTCCTTCGGGGACGGGCACCTTGACGTCATCGTCGAGGTTGCGATCGGTGAGTGCGTCCATCATCTCCTGCTCCGTCGGCATCCAGTCCAGATGCGGGCTGGGGATGCCGTTCGGGGTCAGGGTGCGGGAGAAGTTCCCCCACGCGTCGTACTTGCTGATCGTGTCACCGATGCCGGGGAGGAGCTGCGCATGCGTCGCCACGACATGCCAGGACTCCATAAAGGCCTCCTGCGCCAGCTTCCAGTTGCAGCGAAGCACCTTGGCCACGTGGACCTGCTTGTAGCGCTTCTCCAGCGGCCAGCGCTCGAAGTGATCGGGCAAGGTACCGAGGAAGTCAGCGAGAGGTGCCGCACCGGGATCGAGGTTGATGAAGACGAATCCGCCCCAGGTGTCCACCTGGACTGACTTCAGCGGCCAGTCGCCGTCGACTCCCGGAAAGTCCCAGGCGCACGGCATGTGCTTAAGGGATCCGTCCAGATCCCAGGTGATGCCGTGGAAGGGGCACTGGAAGGAGTCTGCGCGGCCGTCGCTCTCCTTCAGAGTCCGTCCACGATGCAGGCACACATTGCGGTGCGCCTTGATGGATCCGTCCCGCTGGCGCACGACCAGCACGCTGATGCCGGCGATGTCGTACTTGACGTACTCCCCCGGCTCGAGGATGTCCTCGACGCGACAGGCCATCTGCCACATCTTGGTCCACACCTTGTCCATCTCGAGGTCGTGGAAGGCGCGGGTCGTGTAGCGCTCGACGGGAACCGTCAGGGCTACCCCCGGCAGCGGATTGGTCCACCGATAGACGTCCGGGACGTCGCGGGAGTCTCGATCGAGCAGATCGATGTAGGCGTGCACCTGTGCGGCCTGCTCCATGTTCAGACCGGCCGTCGTTCCGATGAGTCCATCGCTGACAGCGGTCATGAGGTCGCTCCGTTCGCGTCGACGCTGGAGTCGACCGGGAAGTCCTTCGGGTTGCCCGCGGCACCCTCCGGAAGCTGCGGGCCCGCCAGCCAGTGGCACATGTGTATGTCAACGTTGTAGAGATCCCCCTCCACCCGCACGCCGCGGGGCGTGAAGACTCCGTGCCGATCTCCCAGAGTGACGTCAACGAGTCCGTCGTCCCGGACGTCGTAGATGGCCTTGCTGAGAGGGTGCATTCGCGTGTGCATCCGCTGACCTCCTGGTCGCCGCTTTATCTGTAGTGACTCTAAAGAAACTACGAGGCGGCGAGGCAGGGACCTTGGTCCTGAGAGCGAAGACTGACGGCCCGAATCAGACCGTCCTTTGGGCGGCTAGCCGAGAATGCCGGTTTCGAACCACTGCTCCATGCGCGGCTTGTTCGCCAGCGCCACCGGCTCCAGCAGGAATCCCGTGGGTGAGCGGACATAGGTGAAGGATCCGTACCCCTCCTCCGGGGACTTCTGCGCCATCACCAGGGTCCAGCCGCGGGAGATGAGCTCCTCCGTCAGCGCGGGCACATCTGCCCACACCCCGGCGTGGTGCAGATTCACCGGATCGCCATGCCACCACGGCGTGCCCTCGGGACCCTCGATGAGCTCGACCCGCTCGGGTCCGGCCATCGAGTAGCAGAACTTCAGCGGCACGTGCCGCTGGCCGTGCTCGGGAGTCCACAGCGGCTGGTCCTCACGAAACACCACGTCCGTCCATTGGAGTCCGAAGTCAGCGCCAAGTTGCTCCATGGCCTGCTCGAGGTTCGGCACCAGGTGCCCCACATGGAACATCTGCGTGGTGTAGTCGATCATGATGCCTCCGGGTCAGCCAGCGAGAAACTTGTGACAGACCTCAGAAACTATCAGGTCAGACCAGGCGCACGTCGTGGATCACCGGAATGCCGGCAGCCCGGGCCGACGCCATGCCGCTGGCACTGTCCTCGTAGGCCACGCAGGCCTGGGGATCGACTCCGAGATCCGCTATCGCCTTCAGGTAGGCATCAGGGGCGGGCTTGCCCGCAGGTACATCATCAGCAGTCACGACGAGCTCGAAGAGGTCCTCGATTCCGACGGCACGCAGGGAGGCGAGGACGGCAACTCGGGGGCCACCCGAGACGACAGCCATCGGGACGCGCCCATGGTTCGCGCGGGCGACCTCGACCACGTGCTCGAAGGGCTCCAGCAGGTGCACGAGGCTCAGGAAGTGCTCGTGCCCCTCACGGGAGACCTGCTCGACGAGGTCGGGGTCAGCCTCCGGCAATGCCGCCTCTACGAAGGCCTTCGTGCTGTGGCCGCCCCACGTCTGAAACCACTCCTCCGTCATCTCGAACCCGTGGCGACCGAACACCTGGTGCCAGCCGATTCGATAGAGCCCCATCGTGTCAACGAGGGTGCCATCGCAGTCGAAGAGCAGGGCCTGTGTCTCCGCAGAGACTTCGGGCGAGAACACCGCCGCATGATGTCACATCACGGTCTTAGCAGTTCTAGCCTTGATGCCACGAGATTCCTGACCTTCAACCTACGCATCCTTGCCGCCCTTCCCATCGCTGCTGTTCTCGCACTGGGAATCGGAGCACCCGCCGCCCATGCTCACGACTACTCGCGCATGAACGCCACAGAGCTGGAGCAGGCCGTTCTGCGGGCGCAGATGCCGAAGACCCTCGGCTCCTGGAGCCAGAACTACTACTTCTCCGAGAATGACGCTCGGTTCACTCGACCGAACCTCTGCTGGAACAGGTCCGGGGATGTGAACTTGCCCAACTCAAAGAACATGGGATCCGTGGGCTACGCCGTGGGCAGCAACGGCAGCAGCTCCGTGACGATCTACCAGTACGCCGATCAGGCCAAGGCCCAGGCAGCCCTCACAGCCATGAAGAACAATCGGTGCGCGGACAATCCGATCGTCATGACCGATGGAGGCGGCAAGGTCAAAGCTGAGTCGGGATCGGACTTCACGGACGATTCGTTGACCGGCTACGTCGCCGGACTCACCTACAAGCAGGATGACAAGATCCTCTTCGACAACATCTACACAACCCAGCGCGGACTCGCCATCGTGCAGACCCGAGTCACTCGATTGGTGGATGCCCCCATGGCCATGAAGCAGCAGCAGGACACCGTCAGCAAACTGAGCGCGGTCAACAAGGCGTGGCACGCCAACGCTGTCAAGGCGTACGAGAACTTCGGCCAGGGCAACTCCCGCTGACCAGCGATCCCTGCTGCATCTGACCGTCTGTCGGAGACAGCCGCCCTACACCGGCGGCGTCTCCGACAGAACTGTCCGTGAGCCCGAGCGGATGACGAGCACGATCCCGACGAACATCAGCCCCACCGCGGGCAGGATGCCCCACGGCGGCAATTGACCCAGCGCGATCGCTGCAATGATCGTTGCGCCGGGCATCTCGAACAGGATCGCCAACGACACGACTGTCGCTGACGTCGTTGACAGCACCTTGTTGATGAGCGTGTGGCCCAGGAGTTGGGCTCCTAGCGTCAGCAGGCCGATCAGAATCCAGTCCCGCAGGCTGAAGCCGACCAGTGCCTGACCGCCCATCACCGTGATGACCACCAGCAGCACTGCTGCACTCGCATAGAGCCCCGTCGTGAACGTCGCGGTCGAGACCGACTGACGAGCCTGCTCTCCTACGGTGACATAGGCCGCCGCCAGCACTGCCCCCACCAGCGCGAGCACATCGCCGATCAGGTGTCGAGGGTTGACCGATACGTCCACGCCGGTCAGGACCAGCACTCCGACCAGAGCCACTCCGATGCCTATCCACGCGGATCGCGGAATGTGCGCTCCCCGCCAACGGGCGATGAGGGCAGCCCAGACCGGCTGCGTCGCCACAAGTGCCGTGGACGAGGCGACCGTCGTGAACCGCAGCGAGGGAATCCAGGTGGCGAAATGGGCCCCCAGCAGCAGACCCGAGACGACGATCAGCCGGATTTCTCGGCGAGTGAGGGAGGTGACCTCTCGACGGCGACGCAGCAGCACCCAGGGAGCGGTGAAGACCGAGCCCAGAAAGCAGCGCCAGAAGGCGATCGCCAGGGCCGGGGCCGCAATGGCCGCGATGATCGGGCCACTGGACGAGATGAACAGCACCGCCACGCCCAGCAGCGCCACGTCTGTGGCGGGGGGCCTGGCCAGCGTCCCCACGGGACCCGCCGATGGTGCCATGGGCGCTTACCTCCCTTTCGACGGTAGCCTGCCGACGTGACGATCGGCGCAGCGACTCGGGTGTTCCTGGCCCGCCTTGCCGGATTGGGTGTCTTCGATCCCAACGGCGACAAGGTGGGCAAGGTTCGTGACGCCATCGTGGTGCTGCGGATCGGGGCCAATCCTCCCCGACTGACGGGACTGGTCGTGGAGGTTCAGCCGCGTCGCCGCATCTTCGTCCCGATGACCAAGGTGACCGCCGTCGACGCCAGCCAGGTGATCGTCACGGGAACGGTCAACCTGCGCCGTTTCGAGAAGCGGACGAACGAGACGCTGCTCATCGGAGAGCTCCTCGACCGGTCTGTCAGCCTGGCCGAGACGGGTGAGTCCGTCACCCTCCTCGACGTCGCCGTAGAGAAGACGATGACACGCGACTGGTTCGTCACCGAGCTGTTCGTCCGCAAGGGCGGGGGCGGCCTGCGTCGGCGCGGCTCGTCCCTGGTGGTCGAGTGGAGCGAGGTGTCGGGCCTGTCTCTTCCGGCATCCAACCAGCCCGCCGAGCAGCTCATCGCCCAGCTCGACACCATGCGCCCCGCTGACGTCGCCAATGTGCTGCACGATCTCTCGGCCAAGCGTCGGCTCGAGGTCGCCCGCGCATTCGATGACGAGCGCCTTGCTGACGTCATCGAGGAACTCGCCGATGACGAGCGAGTCGAGATCGTGCAGGCCCTCGAGGCCGAGCGCGCGGCAGACGTCCTGGAGGAGATGGACCCTGCCGATGCGGCCGACCTGCTTGCTGATCTGCCCCCGCAGCAGGCGGAGGATCTGCTCGAGCTGATCGAGCCCGACGACGCCGAGGACCTGCGGCGCCTGCTCACCTACGACGACTTCTCCGCCGGCGGAATGATGACGACGGAGCCCGTCGTGCTCCCCCCGGACGCCACCGTCGCCGAGGCACTGGCCCACATTCGCAATCCCGACCTCTCCCCCGCTCTGGCCTCGCAGGTCTACGTGGCTCGTCCCCCGACGGAGACGCCGACGGGCCGGTTCCTTGGCACCTGCCACTTCCAGCAACTGCTTCGGGAGCCCCCGAGCACGCTGGTGTCGGCCATCGTCGACGTGAACCTCATGCCCATCGGCCCAGACGCGCCCTTGAACGTCGTCACCCGGATGTTCGCTGCCTACAACCTCGTGGCGCTGCCCGTGGTCGATGAGGCCGACCACTTGCTGGGTGCGGTGACGATCGACGACGTCATCGACCACATGCTCCCGTCCGACTGGCGGGACACCGACGCAGACGGGGGTGAGTGACATGGCATCCCATCGCACCCGGCGCTCGGCACGCATCGATCAGCCACTCGACCGTTCCCGCACACTGCGGCCCTCGGTCGACACCGAGCGGTTCGGACGGCTCTCCGAGCGCGCGGCGCGCGGCATTGGATCATGGGCGTTCATCCTGTGGATGACCATCGCGATCATCATCTGGATCGGCATCAACATCGCGATCATGGACGGGGCTCCCGACCCATTCCCCTTCATCTTCCTCACACTGCTGCTGTCCCTGCAGGCGTCCTACGCCGCTCCCCTGATCCTGCTCGCGCAGAATCGACAGACCGACCGGGATCGCGTCCAGTTTGCGGAGGATCGACAGCGCACCGAACGACTCCTCGCAGACTCCGACTACCTGGCCCGCGAGCTCGCTGCGCTGCGACAGGCCATCGGCGACGTCGCGACCCGCGACTACGTCCGAGGTGAACTGCGCGAGCTGTCGACAGACCTGCGAGCCCTCCTCGACCTCGATGACGAGGGCAGTCCGACAGGCAAGTCCAAGAAGGAGAGGAAGCCGCCGGAGGCGCCTTCACCCGCAGCCGAATAGCATCAAGACATGCCCAAGCCCTCGATCGACGCGATCAACGCTGCCCTCGCCACCGTCAACGATCCCGAGATCAACCGGCCGATCACCGAATTGGGCATGGTCAAATCCGTCGACGTCGAACGCAACGGCACAGCCAAGATCGGCATCTACCTCACTGTCGCCGGCTGCCCCATGCGCGCCGCGATCACCGAGCGGGTCACGGCTGCCGTCCTGACGGTGGCCGACGTCACCGACGTTCGCGTCGAGCTGGACGTCATGTCCGACGATCAGCGCGCGGCCATGCGCAACTCCCTGCGCGGGCATGACCAGAAGGAGATCCCCTTCGCGCAGCCCGGATCGACGACCAAGGTTTTCGCTATCGCCTCCGGCAAGGGTGGTGTCGGCAAATCGTCCGTCACCGCGAACCTCGCCGTGGCCATGGCTGAGATGGGCCTGAGCGTGGGTCTGGTCGACGCGGACGTCTACGGTCATTCCATTCCGCGCATTCTCAATGCGATGGACGCCCCGACCATGGTCGAGGGCATGATCATGCCCCCGCAGTCCTACGGCGTTCGCGTCATCTCCATGCTGCCCTTCAAGCCCGGCGGCATGGCTCAGCCGGTTGCCTTCCGGGGCCCGATGCTTCATCGCGCACTCGAGCAGTTCCTGTCGGACGTGTGGTGGGGCGACCTCGACGTTCTCCTTCTCGACCTCCCGCCGGGCACCGGGGACATCGCGATCAGCACGGCTCAGCTGCTGCCGACGTCCGAACTCGTGATCGTCACGACCCCCCAGGCTGCATCGGCCGACGTCGCTGTGCGCGCCGGCACACTGGCCGCGCAGACCCACCAGAAGGTCGCGGGCGTCATCGAGAACATGAGCAGCTTCCCGTGCCCGCACTGCGGGGAGCCGATGGATCTGTTCGGTGTCGGCGGCGGAGACCTCGTCGCATCGATGATCAGCGCCGAGCTGGGTGCCCAGGTACCGCTGCTGGGGCAGATCCCGTTCGACGTGGCTCTTCGCGAGGGCGGGGACGCCGGGCACCCGCTCGTCCTAAGCACGCCTGAGGCACCTGCTGCCATGGCTCTTCGCTCCATCGCCGAGACGCTGGGACGCAGGCCCCGAGGCCTCGCCGGCATGGCCCTGGGAATCACTCCCGCCGGTCGCTGAGCACCCGTCAGGTGGCGTCCGGGTCGAATGTCGGCCTGGTCTCGCCGGGCTTGTCGGCCGACTTGGGTGCATCCTCGTCGTCGGAATCCTCAAGAAGGCTGGCCGCGAGCCTGCGGGGATGCAGATCCCGCAGTTCCTTGACGGTGTCTGACAGGTCCAGACCCGCTGAGTCAGCGAGCTCCTGACGAGCACCAGAGGCCATCCCGCGGATCTGCTTCAGCCACTTGGCGGCGTCGGCAGCCGCCCTCGGCAGCCGATCCGGGCCGAAGACGAGCAGGCCGATCACCGCGATCACGACGATCTCGCCTATCCCAATGTCGAACATGCGTTGCTACCCGGCCTTGCTGTCGTCACCGAGAACCAACGTGGCCGACCGTGTGCGGCCATCGCGCTCGAACTCCACGGTGATCGTGTCGCCCGGGGCGTAGGAGCGAACGGCGACCACGAGCTCCGTGGCATCGTCGATGGTTCGGCCGTCAACGGCCCTCACGATGTCGCCCGGCTCCATGCCCGCTGCCTCGGCTCCACTGCCCGCCGTCACCGAACCGACCCGAGCTCCGGAATCGGTGTAGGTGGAGTCCAGCTGGACGCCCATGAGCGGGGTCCGTGAGGAGCCCGAGGAGATGATCTCGTCAGCCACGCGAGCCGCGGAGTTGCTCGGGATGGCGAAGCCCAGTCCGATACTGCCCGCGTCACCGCCGAAGGCCAGCGTGGCGATCGCGGAGTTCACGCCGATGACGTTGCCCTGCATGTCCAGCAGCGGACCGCCGGAGTTGCCCGGATTGATGGCGGCATCGGTCTGGACCGCGTTGATGTACGACACGTCCGAGGCGGACTCACCCGCCATGACGGGACGATCAAGGGCACTGACGATTCCTGAGGTCACGGTGCCGTCAAGGCCGAGCGGTGCGCCGATCGCCACCACCAGGTCTCCGACCCGCACAATGTCCGAATCCCCCAGTGAGAGGACCGGCAGTCCCTCCCGCGCGACCTTGACGACGGCCAGGTCATACGACGGGCTCGTTCCGACCACCTTGCCGGTTCGGCGATCCCCGTCGGCGAAGACGACCTCGACGGTCCCGCCCGAGGCGACGCTGACCACGTGGTTGTTCGTGAGGATGTATCCGTCCTCACGAATGACGAAGCCCGACCCACTCCCCGATCCCGCGGTGCCCTCGACCACCAAAGACACGACGGCCGGGAGGGTTGCCTCGGCGATCTGGGAGATGGAGCCGTCGACGATCTGGGCGACGAGCGGCGCGGCCTGGCTCACCGCACTCTGGGCGACGCTCGGGGCTGGATCGAGATTTCGTCCGATGGCGAAGCCGGCGATGCCCGCGAACGCCCCGACGACCGCGGCCACCACGCCGGCCACGAGAACGGTGCTCAGGAGCCCGAGTCCCCGGCGACGAGCCGGTGCGGGAGCCGCGGCATAGGGACTGGTCATCGTGGTGACCGGAGGTGGCGCCGGCAGTGGGCCCGCGTCCGCTCCCAGATTGGGAGACGGCGTCTCTTCGCTCATCAGACCGTCCTCACACCAGTACCCACGGGGCAACTATCTGACCCCACGGTAGTTCTCAACTAGGCTGCGGGCGACACCGGCCGTCGGTTTGCGGCGGCCAGGCAACACTCTCGGAGGTGCATCATCGCCAGCGACAGCAATGGCCACACCCCGCCGTCGGCGCAATCGTGGGATTTCGTGGAGACATGGGCAATGCAGTCGGAGCCCATCCGCGAGGCGCGGGAGCGAGCGGCCGAACTGGGCTGCCCCGCCGTCAGCATGTCGGCCGCTGACCTGCTGCGACTCCTCGCCGCGTCGGTCCAGGCCCAGGCAGTCATCGAGATCGGCACGGGAGCAGGGGTCTCGGGTGCCGCGCTGCTGGGCGGCATGACGGCCCCCGGGGTCCTCACCAGCATCGACGTGGAGGCTGAGCACCAGCGTGTCGCTCGCGAGACCTTCACCGCGCTCGGATACGACCACACCCGGGCACGGCTCATCGCCGGGCGCGCGCTCGACGTGCTCCCCCGCATGTCGGACGCGGCCTACGACATCCTCTTCGTCGATGGAGACAAGACCGAGTACCCGGCGATCCTCACCCAGGCCAAGCGGCTTCTGCGGGTGGGCGGCCTGGTGATCTTCGACAACATGCTCTGGGGCGGCCGGATGGCCGATGCGGGCGAGCGAGATCCGGAGTCCGTGGCGCTTCGTGACACCGCCGCCATGGTCAAGGCCGATGATGACTGGATGCCGGCCCTGCTGGCCGTCGGGGACGGCCTGCTCGTGGCCTCCCTTCGGGATCGCACCTAGCCTCGAGCGAGCTACCCACAACGCGCCTAGCCACGACGAAGAGGGGCCCCGGACACCTGGTGTCCGGGGCCCCTCTCACGTGGAGTGTGATCAGGCGAAGTGCTCGAGCAGGTTCTCCCCGAGGTCCTTGGCCTCCTCGCCATTGAGCTCGACGACAAGACGGCCGCCGCCCTCGAGAGGCACGCGCATTACGTAACCACGCCCCTCCTTGGTCACCTCGAGCGGGCCATCGCCCGTTCGCGGCTTCATCGCGGCCATGTGGGTCCCCTTCCGTCGCTTTGCCGGGGCCGGGATGCCCCTCCGCGCCCGCGTCATGCGCAGGCGAAGAACCATTATCTCGGATGGGCCAGTTGGCGTCCAAGTCGGGTCCTGAGCCTGAGGCGGTGCCGATCAGGCCTAGGGGCGGTGCCGATCAGGCCTAGGGGCGGTGCCGATCAGGCCTGAGGGCCACGCAGAGCCCTGTTCTCGGCCTCGAGCTGCTCGATCCGGGCATCCACCTCGTCCATTCGGTAGCCGCGCAGGACCACGTCGAAGGTCGTCGAGTCGCCGACATCCTGGGGGCGTCTATCCGGCTCAGCGGCCGCCAGCCCAGACCCACGACCCATGGCGTACGCCACGGCGCCAGCGATCACAAGGATGGCGATGACGGCGAAGAGAATCGACATCTCCCCATTTCACCATGGAAGCGGCCGACTGTTCACCATGGAGGAGGGCGATTCCCTCACCGCCCTCGCGTCAAGGCGTGGTGTCTGGCTCGGACCAGGCGGCGGCAATGGCGTCAAGGGCGCCCTCCACCTCGGTTGCCCAGTGCACGTGCGCAACAGCATCGGCCCGCACGAAACCGCGCGTGGCCCAGTGGTCGAGGAGCGCATGCAGGTGGGCGTAGTCCCCCCACGGATCAAGCACGACCACGGGCTTGTGATGCATATTCAGGCTCCGCGCCGTCCACGCCTCGACCAACTCCTCGAGGGTTCCGATACCCCCGGGCAGGGCCAGGAAGGCGTCCGAACGCTCGTCCATGATGCCCTTGCGCTGCCGCATGTCGCGCGTGACGATGAACTCGTCGGAATCATGGTCGGCCACTTCGCGGGCCACCAGCGCTTCTGGGATCACGCCGATGGTGTGCCCACCGGCCGCACGGGCGGCGCTTCCGAGAGCGCCCATCATCGAGATGGAACCCGCGCCCGACACGAGCTCCCACCCGCGTGCGGCCACCGCTCGGCCCACCTCGGATGCCAGGTCCAGGTAGCGCTCGTCGATGGTCTGGCTCGAGGCGCAGAACACGCATACGGCGGACATGGACCGCACTCTACGATCCCGCATTTAGTTGCCTGCTCAATTACCTGCAACTGTCTGGATAGTTGAACACTCAACCACATAGACCCTCGAAAGGACCCTCATGTCCGTCAGTACCGAGAACGTAGGCCTCAGCGCCACCACCAGAACCTGGGCCATCGACCCCACCCACACCACCATCGGCTTCAGCGTCCGTCACGCGATGGTGTCGAAGGTGCGCGGCAACTTCAGCGACTTCGCGGGCTCCGCGACCATCGACGGCGCGAACCTTGCCGCCTCCTCCGTGGAGGTCACCATCCAGGCCGGGAGCATCGACACCAAGAACGCCGATCGCGACGGCCACCTGGTCTCCGCCGACTTCCTTGATGTCGAGAACTTCCCCACCCTGACCTTCACCTCGACCAACGTCGCCGTCAACGGCGCAGATGTCACCCTCACCGGTGACCTGACCATCCACGGTGTAACTCGCTCCGTGACTGTCGAGTTCGAGTACATCGGCACCAGCCTGGATCCGTTCGGCTTCACGCGCGTGGGCTTCGAGGGCACGGCCAAGATCAGCCGCAAGGACTTCGGCCTCGTCTGGAACGCAGCGCTCGAGACCGGTGGGGTGCTCGTGGGCGACGAGATCACCCTCGTGCTCGATGTCGAGGCCGTCAAGCAGGCCTAGCTTCCTCGGTTGCGGCCCTGCCCTGGTGTCAGGGCCGCAGCCATGAGCGCAAGCGCACTGCACACTGCTCGATCTGCTCGACGTCCACATGCTCGTCGCGCGTGTGCGCGATCGATGGGTCTCCCGGACCGAAGTTCAGCGCCGGTATTCCGAGGGCAGAGAACCGTGCGACATCCGTCCAGCCGAACTTGGGCTGCGGTTCAGCGCCCACAGCACGGACGAATTCCGCCGCCGCTGGCCGGTCCAGCCCCGGAAGGGCTCCCGGAGCCGCATCCGTCACCGTCACCTCGAAACCGGTGAAGATCTCCCGCACATGCGCGACCGCATCATCCAGCGAACGATCCGGCGCGAACCGGTAGTTGACCGTGACCGTGCAGGCATCGGGGATGACATTCCCTGCGATACCCCCCTCGATCCGCACGGCGTTCAGACCCTCGCGGTAGGTGAGCCCGTCAATGACAGGCGTGCGCGCTTGGTAGTCCGTCAAGCGATCGAGGATCTCCCCCGCGCCATGAATCGCATTCACGCCCATCCATGGGCGAGCGCTGTGCGACCGCTTTCCCTCTGCACGCACCTCGACCCGCAGAGTGCCCTGGCACCCCGCCTCGATACCCGCGTTGGACGGCTCCATCAAGATCGCCAGATCCGCGGTCAGCAGCTCGGGGTGCTCGTCCGCCAGCATCTTCAGCCCGTTGAGGCTGGCATCGATCTCCTCGCACTCGTAGTAGACGTAGGTGACGTCACGCACCGGATCGGCGAGAGTGGCCGCCAGGTGCAACGACACAGCAACCCCGCCCTTCATGTCGCAGGCGCCGAGGCCAAACAGCAGACCGTCCACCAGTCGGTGCGGGAGATTTCCATGCTCGGGCACGGTGTCAAGGTGGCCACCGATGAGGACTCTCTCGGCTCTCCCCAAGTCAGTGCGCGCCACGATCGTGTTGCCGTGGCGCACCACGGCGAGCCACGGGATCGCGAGGAGTGCCGCCTCCACCTGGTCCGCCAGAGCAGCCTCGTGTCGGGACTCACTCGGCACATCGATCAGTGCACAGGCAAGGGTCACCGGTTCGACGGTGAGGTCAAGAGCATGGGCCGTGGTCACGTCGCTACGGTAGCCGCATGACTTCTGAAGCCGCCGCACGCACAACCGTCACCGGTGGAGCTGCCGCCCTTGGCCTGGCCACCTACGACGGTGACTCCATGCTCGAGGCCTGGTACCCCGAGCCCGTCCTCGGCACTGCACCGGTGGACGTTCCCCATCTGGAGTCCGGTATCGAGTCGGATGCGGTTCGGGGCATCACCGTGCGATCGGTTTCGACCGTCATTGAGGATCTGCAGGCCCCCCCGGCCGACGTCGCCGATGCATACCTTCGCCTGCACCTGCTCTCGCACCGCCTCGTGCGCCCGCACAGCATCAATCTCGACGGCATCTTCGGCATCCTGCCGCTCCTGGCCTGGACGAGCATCGGCCCTGTGCCGACCGATCGACTCGTGGAGACTCGCCTGCACCTGCGTCGCAAGGGCCAGCATCTGACCGTGCACGGCGTGGATCGCTTCCCGCGGATGGTCGACTACGTCGTGCCCAGTGGCGTGCGCATCGCTGACGCTGACCGGGTTCGGCTCGGCGCCCATCTGGCCTCGGGCACCGTCGTCATGCACGAGGGGTTCGTGAACTTCAATGCCGGCACTCTCGGCACGTCGATGGTGGAGGGACGCATCTCAGCCGGCGTCATCGTCGGCAATGGATCCGACATCGGTGGCGGTGCCTCGATCATGGGCACCCTGTCGGGGGGCGGCACCGAGGTCATCAGCGTCGGCGAAGGCTGCCTGATCGGCGCAAACGCCGGAGTCGGCATCTCACTGGGTGACAACTGTGTCGTCGAAGCCGGCCTCTATGTCACCGGCGGTTCGAAGGTGCTGCTGCCCGACGGCTCGTCAGCCAAGGCACGCGAGCTCTCCGGAGGTTCGGATCTGCTGTTCCGACGCAACTCGCAGACGGGCGCCATTGAGGTTGTGCAGCGCACCGGGACCTGGGGCGGCCTTAACTCCGCGCTTCACGCCAACGACTGATCTGCGCGTCATCACCGCCAGCCGCTGATCTCGGACCGCCCACCGTGAAAACACGGTGGGCACAATGAACTACCGGCCGGTGATGGGCGTGTAGTCGCGCAGCGGCTCGCCGATGTACACCTGGCGAGGGCGACCGATCTTGGTGTCCGGGTCACCGATCATCTCGCGCCACTGGGCGATCCAGCCCGGCAGACGGCCAAGAGCGAACAGCACCGTGAACATCTGCGTCGGGAAGCCCATCGCCTTGTAGATCAGGCCCGTGTAGAAGTCGACGTTCGGGTAGAGCTTGCGCTCGATGAAGAAGTCGTCGGACAGAGCGACCTCCTCCAGCCGCAGCGCGATGTCGAGCAGCGGATCACTGGCACCGAGCGCCTCGAAGACCTCGTAGGCGGTCTTCTTGACGATCGCCGCGCGCGGGTCGTAGTTCTTGTAGACCCGATGGCCGAAGCCCATGAGCTTCACGCCGTCCTCGCGATCCTTGACCTGGCGGATGAAGGTGTTGACCCCACCCCCCTGGGCATGGATGTTGGTCAGCATCTCCATGACGGCCTGGTTTGCTCCGCCATGCAGCGGACCGAACAGGGCGTTGATACCCGCAGAGACGGAGGCGAAGAGATTCGCGTGGGAGGAGCCGACGAGGCGCACGGTCGACGTCGAGCAGTTCTGCTCGTGATCGGCGTGCAGCAGCAGGAGCTGGTTGAGCGCCTTGGACAGCACCGGGTTGACCTCGTAGGGCTCGGCCGGCACACCGAAGGTCATGCGCATGAAGTTGTCGATGAAACCCAGCGAGTTGTCCGGGTAGAGGAAGGGCTGGCCGACCGCCTTCTTGTGCGCGTAGGCCGCAATGGTCGGGACCTTCGCCAGCAGGCGGATCGTGGAGATCTCCACCTGGCGAGGATCGAAGGGGTCCAGCGAGTCCTGGTAGAAGGTCGACAGAGCCGAGACCGCCGACGAGAGGACCGCCATCGGATGCGCATCGCGCGGGAAGCCGTCGAAGAAGCGTCGCAGGTCCTCGTGCAGCATCGTGTGCATGCGGATGTTCGTCTTGAACTCTGAGAGCTCGTCTGCGCTGGGCAGTGCACCGTAGATGAGGAGGTAGGCCGTCTCAAGGAATGTCGACTGCTGCGCCAACTGCTCGATCGGGTATCCGCGGTAGCGCAGGATTCCGGCCTCGCCGTCGATATAGGTGATCGAGGACGTGCACGACGCCGTGTTCATGAACCCGTGGTCCAGAGTCACGTGCCCCGTCGTCTTGAGCAGCGGGCCAATGTTGATACCCGACTCACCGACGGTCGAGGCGACCTCGGGGAGCGGCAACTGGCCGTCGGGGTAAGCGAGACTGTAGTCAGACACAAGAAACCTCCTTCTGCGAGCCTACCGAGGGCCTCGGGAGCGCTCCCCCCGGGTCAGGCAACCGCACCCGTGATTCGGCTCACGCCAGGCGAGCAGGCACCCGATCGATGTCGTCGTCCGTGGCAGTCAGCGCCATTCGGACGTGACGATCTCCTTGGGGTCCATAGAAGTCGCCCGGAGTCACGATCACGCCACGGTCCGCGAACCAGCGCACGGTGTCCCAGCACGGCTCGTCCCGGGAGATCCACAGGTACAGGCCAGCCTCGCTGTGATCGATCCGAAAGCCTGCCGCCGTCACTGCGGCGGCCAGCACGCCTCGACGCCGCCGGTAGCGCTCCTTCTGCTCAGCCGCATGCGCCTCGTCGTCCAGCGCCGCGACGGCGGCCGCTTGGATCGGTGTCGGCACCATCATTCCCGAGTGCTTGCGGACGAGGAGAATCTCCGACATCAGGGCCGGATCACCCGCGAGGAAGCCGAACCGATATCCGGCGAAGTTGGAGCGCTTGGACAGGGAGTGCAGGACGAGCAGTCCGTCATGGGAGTCACCGGCGACCGACGGATGCAGCAGCGAGACGGGCTCTGCATCCCAGCCGAGCTCGATGTAGCACTCGTCACTCGCGACGACCGTGTCAGTCTCGCGCGCCCACGCGACGATCTGTGCAAGGCGCTCGACCGACATCACCGCTCCGGTCGGATTGCCCGGGGAGTTCAACCAGACGAGGTCGACGTCGTCCACCGATTCCGGCTCGTCGGAGGCGATGACCTCCGCACCGGCGAGCACGCCTCCGACCGCGTAGGTGGGGTAGGCGACGGTCGGGATGACAATGCGCGAGCCCGCGCCCAGTCCCAACAGCCGTGGCAGTCCCGCCACGACCTCCTTGGAGCCGATTGCGGGGACGATCGCGCTGGTCGAGACGGTGGCGCCGGTCGATCGCGCAAGCCATCGCGAGCACGCGGCGCGGGTCTCCTCGCGACCAGCCGCCGTGGGGTAGCCCGGCGCGTTCGATGCCTCGCGCAGAGCCCGCTGGACGAGCTCGGGCGTCGAGTCCACCGGCGTACCGACGGAGAGGTCGATGCCCCCCTCAGGGTGCGAGCGCGCTGAATCGGCCAGCGGAGCCAGCACGTCCCACGGGAAGTCCGGAAGGGATCGGGCAGCCGACCTCGAGGCCGGGGCCTCGATCCGGTCGTTGCTCAGTGGTCGTGCTCCTGCGGCGGCACGCTGGCAAGCAGGGCGACGTCGAAGTCCTGCGCACCCAGCTTGGCGGCACCGCCCGGGGAGCCCAGATCGGCGAAGAACTCCGCGTTGGCCGCGGTGTAGTCCTTCCACTCCTCGGGAACATCGTCCTCGTAGTAGATCGCCTCGACGGGGCAGACCGGTTCGCATGCGCCGCAGTCCACACACTCGTCAGGCTGGATGTAGAGCATCCGATCGCCTTCATAGATGCAGTCAACGGGACATTCCTCGATGCAGGCCTTGTCCTTCAGGTCCACACAGGGAAACGTGATGACGTAGGTCACCTGAGCCTCCGATTGGTTCGCCCTCGGACGAGGACGGGGGTGCAACGACGGTCACAACCTACACAACCCTGTTTCGAACGGCCCGTCATGGGACCGCGAGTCAGTCGAAGGTCCCGTCATGTGACCCCGAGTCAGTCGAAGGTCCCGTCATGGGACCGCTCATCAGTTCGAGAACACGTCCGGGTCGCTCGGGGTCTGGCTCGCTTCCTTGCTGGGCTTCTTCCCCGGCTTCTTGCTCGGGGTGGCCGAGGCCTCGGGCTCTGGATCCTCGGACGACGATGCCGACGGCGACGGATCCGCGCCCTCCTCGAACTCCTGATCGCCCGTCGCCTGATCGGCGTCCTTCTTCGGCTTCTTCTTCTTGGGCTTCTCGTCGCAGATCACCTGCGGGGCGGGCTTATACCGGGTGGTGATGGGTTCGCGGCGAACCTCCTCACCGTTCTTGTAGAACACCCGATCGACCACGATCGTGAAGCCGTCGATGCCGCCCTGCGGGGAGCACTCCGGGGAGTCGTTGTAGATCTTGGAGAACTTCACAACGTTGGTGCGCGGGCCCGGCTCGGCCTCGATCTTGTCGTACTCCGGCGTGCCCCAGAAGGTGACCGTGATCGAGGTGGGCGTGGTCTTCGCCTGGATGAACACCGCATTCGGTGTGTCATTGCGGAACTTGAGGTCGAAGATGCCCCACGCCACCGTGGCCTCGAGGCCAGCCTCGTATCGGGAGATCCAGATGGAGTGCGCAACGGTCTGCACGCGCTCCATGCCTGCGAAGAATGCCGCCGTCCACAAGGCCGTGGCCGACGTGGACACACCACCGCCGAGATCCTCCTGGAAGACGCCGCCGACACCGACGACGTATCCGGTCGTGTAGCCGTTCGCGACAGTGCGCTCCAGGATCGTGTCGTTGAGGGAGAAGGTGTCACCTGGCATGAGCAGCGTGCCGTTGATCCGCTTGGCCGCCTGCCCGATGTTCTGCGAGCGATACGCCGCGTAGGGATAGCTCTGGGTAAATGACGAGATCTTCTCGCGAATGCCCAGAGACACGGCGTCAGCCGTCGTCAGCTTCGGCTCTCGAACCCCGACCGACACGGCGACGCTGCGATCTCCGGCGTCGTTACCGAGGACTCCCGCCACCTTCGCCGCGAGCTCGTCGTCCTCCACTCCCCTGCCCACCTTGGAGCTGACCACGCGCGGAACGTTTCGCCGGATCTTGAAGGTGGCATCCCGGCCCGGTGTCTCGATGGAAGCCAGCTGCGTCCGCAGGGCTCGGTGCAGCTTCGCACCGTTCAGCTTGGGGACGAGCGACCCACCCTCCTGGGTGAAACTCAGGGCGGCGCCGATGTCCACCCCCGTGAGTGTCACCTGCACCGAGTCCGCCTGCACGGTAACGGGCGCGGCAACTGCTGCTCGGGCGAGTTGGAGAGCCTCCTGCGTCGCCTCGGGGGTGATGGTGGGAGGTACCTCCACGACCGGTGCCGTCTGGGGCTTGCGCACCTTCAAGAACGCGTCCTGCAGGAGTTCCGATGCGGCGGGAACGTCGAGGGCTCGCCCGGGCGTGCCGTCCTTGACCTTGGCGGCATTTCTCGTGACCACGACGCGGGGCTCGACAGGGGGCTCCGCCACCACGTCTGCAAGCTGGGTGACCTCAGCGTTCAGGGCCTCCTCATCGACCGAGGCCACGAGGGGCAGCCGGCCCGCCGATGCCCCGGTCAGCAGGGCCACCGGATTCCAGGTGCGCCCGTAGGCCGGGGCCACGGATGCCTGCGCATCCAGCGCAAGTCCTGCGTCGGCGGGAGACACCTTCACGGTGACATCGCCCGCGATGAGCTTGACCGGTCGGGTCGCCCGGGTGGCCAGGCGGGCGGTGACCGCTGCAGCGGCCTCCTCCTCGGTCATCCCGCCGATCTCGACATTGGCGACCTTTGTCCCCTCGGGGGCGGTGTCCCCCGAACCCAGAGCGGCGAGAAGGTAGATTGCGAACAGCACGACGATGCCCACGAGAACGCCCGCCGCCACGCGCTTCTGGGTCAGGGTGAGGGAGTCGGCCGCCATCACCGTTCCCCTTCCCTCGCTTCGTTCCGACGACGTCTCACCGAATGAACCACGCCCTGATGGAACTCAGTGCACCAAACCTGGCCCGCCTGCTTGAGGGCGGCATCCATCGATCGTACGCGGTGTACCTCCGGGTAGACGCTTCACGACACGGGGAGGTTCCGCCTAGGGACGGGCAGGCTCGCCGCCGCTGACGCGAGAATGACCCCGCCGAGCAGATAGGTCATCTGTCGGCCGCCGCCGGAAAGGGCCAGATCCCCGGAAGGTGACTCGGCCGACATCAGCACCGTTGCGAGCAGCCAACCCACAGCAACGGCCGAGCCGCCCCACCGCGAATGGATCCACCAGGCGCCACCGCGAATGGCCGCCAGCAGCGTCACCCAGACCAGGAGGAAGCCCCACGGCACGACGACCACGGCCCACGGCAGGTCCAGCACTCCCCGGTGCGCCTGAACGAAAGCCCCGGCCACGCCAATGACGAGACCAGCACCCAGCAGCACGGCGACGAGCAGCCACCTCGTGCCACCCGAGGCGTCCGCCGATGTCATCCGTCGACTCCCGCGAAGAGATCGCGCTCCCATCCGTTCTCGTCCGCCGGCCCCGGATCTCCCAGTGCCAGGCGGTAGTACTCGGTGCCGAAGGCCTCTGCGCCGACGTTGTCCGCGAGCGCGAAGAAGCCGCCGTCGACAGTGACCTGCGTGCCGTGCGCCCGCAGTGCCGACATCTTGCGATCGAGCCAGTCTCCCGCCTCGATCGCCGTCGTCACCAGCGAGTCGTCGCATGCAAAGGGAAGATCGTCCGGGTCCATCGATGTGAAGTCGTCCTCGATGCCCTGCGCCTTCATCGCCTCAATGCCTGCGACCACGATGCTGCGCGGGAATGCGGTCCAGTACAGCTTGCTCACCTGCCACGGTTCGCCGAGATCGCTGCGGAATGTGGGCCCGGCCGCGAGCGCCACGGCGTAATGAGTCACCCGATGCGCCTGAATGTGGTCTGGGTGTCCGTACCCGCCGAAGTCGTCATACGTCACGACGACCTGCGGGCGAACCTCGCGAATGATCGGCACGAGCTCCAGGGCCGCCTCCAGCAGATCAGTGCGCCAGAAGCTGTCCGGTCGATCGTTCTGGGGTGTGCCCATCATTCCGGAGTCCCGAAAACGCCCGGGCCCACCAAGGAGGCGGAAGTCGCTCACTCCGAGTTCGGCCATCGCCGCGGCGAGCTCCGTCTGCCGATGAGCACCCAACGCGTCCTGCTGGTCGGAGGCTAGATGGGCCAGTTCAGGCAGTAGGACCTCACCCTCCTCCCCGAGGGTGCAGGTGACCTGCGTGACGTGAACGCCTTCATCGATGTACTTCGCCATGGTCCCTCCGGTGGCGATGCACTCATCGTCCGGGTGGGCGTGGACGAGGAGGAGGCGGCGGTCAGCGTCAATCGACATAGGACGCAGAGTATCCGCGTGCCATGATCGGCCGGTGACCACGGATGGGACGAAGGACGCGACGAGAGATGCGACCACCCTCGAGGAGCAGATCTCCTACCCGCGCCAGGAGGCTCTCACCCGACGGTTCCGCCTCGGTCAGCCGCGCGCCTTCGCCATCGCCCCCGACGGCAGTCGGATCGCCTTCGTGCGCAGCGCTGACGGGCGAGACCCCCGCGGCTCCCTCTGGGTCCTCGAGCGCGTGGGGGACGAGCTCGTCGAGCGATGCGTGGTGGATGCCCTTGACGTCGGTGACGACGCACGCGAGCTGCCAGCCGAGGAGCGGGCGCGTCGCGAGCGCATGCGCGAGACGACGAGCGGAATCACGTCGTATTCGACCGATCGCGAGGTGACACGAGCGGCGTTCAGCATCGACGGCCTGCTCATGACGGTCGACCTCACGGATCCCGCGGCAACACCGGTCTCCCTTGACACTCCAGGGTCAGCCATTGATCCGCGCCTGTCGCCCGATGGAAGCGTCATCGCATTCGTCTGCGATCGATCCGTCCATGTCGCACCCGCCGACGGAACGGGGGCGGCCCGCCTGCTTGCCGAGGCGAGCAGTGAGACCGAGGCATGGGGACTGGCCGACTTCGTCGCCGCCGAGGAGCTCGAGCGCAGCCGAGGACTTTGGTGGCTCGCGGACAGCAGCGCTGTTCTGGCTGAGAGATACGACGAGGCTGAGGTAGAGATCCACTGGATCGGCGATCCCGCCGATCCGACCCGCGAGCCCACCCCGCACCGATACCCGCGTGCGGGAACCGCCAATCCGCACGCGAGCCTGTTCGTCCTGCCACTGCACGGTGAGGCCGTCGAGGTGGCGTGGGATCACGAGGCGTTTCCCTACCTCGCGACCGTCGTGACGAGCGCCGACGGCCCTGGCGCGGTAGTCAGCTTCCTCAGTCGAGATCAGAGCAATCAGCTCATCGTCGACGTGGCGGCCGACGGCAGCGTGCGCGAACGTGCGACGCGCACGACCTCACCGTGGATCACGATGCAGCCCGGTGTTCCGCACGTTGATCGCGAGGGACGCCTCCTGGAGATCGTCGCCGACCCGGAGACCGACACGTTCCGGCTTGTGCGAGATCTCGAGCCCCTGACGCCCGCGGGACTTCAGGTGACCGGCATCGTCACGCAGTTGGCAGACGGCATCGTGCTCACCGCACAGGAGAATCCTCTCGACCAGGGCGTCTACCACCTATCCGAAGACGGCACGCTCACCGCACTTGCAGCCGATCCCGGAATCCACTCGGCCGTCGCCAACTCCCGCGGACGAGTGACTATCAGTCATCGACCGGATGCTCTGGGAACGTCCATCGCAGTGGACCTCGATGGCCTCATGGGATCCATTGCCTCGCGAGCGGAGCACCCCATCGTGCACCCGCAGCCGCAGTGGCATCGAGTGACCGATCGCCAACTCGCCTGCGCGGTGCTGCTGCCCACCGGACACGTTGCCGGATCCCGGCAACTGCCCGTGGTGATGGCCCCGTATGGCGGCCCGCACCATGCGCGGGTGGTGCACGCGGCCGGCGCATATGCATCGGACCAGTGGCTGGCCGATCAGGGGTTCGCCGTGATCGTCGTCGACGGCGCCGGCACCCCCGGCCGCGGGCCGTCCTTCGAGTTCGAGGTCCATCACGACCTGGCCACGCAGGTTCTCCAGGATCAGGTGGATGCGCTACACGCGCTCGCGCAGATCCATCCGGATCTGGATCTCGCACGAGTCGGCATCACCGGCTGGTCCTTCGGCGGCTATCTCGCAGCCCTCGCCGTGCTCGATCGGCCGGATGTGTTCCACGCTGCCGTCGCAGGTGCCCCGGTCACGGACTGGCGCCTCTACGACACCGCCTACACCGAGCGCTACCTGGGCATCCCGCAGGAAGAACCGCAGGCCTACGAGCTGACGTCACTGCTGCGTCGCGCACCGCAGCTGCAGCGACCACTGCTCATCGTTCACGGCCTCGCCGATGACAACGTGCTGGCAGCGCACACCCTGCAGTTCTCCAGTGCACTACTGGCAGCCGGGCGACCACACTCGGTCCTACCGCTCAGCGGCGTGACCCACATGACCCCTCAGGAGATCGTGGCCGAGAACCTGCTTCGCCTCGAGGTCGACTTCCTGCAGCGCCATCTGCAGTGAGTCAGCCCTTCTTGCGACCCGCGCGAACACGCTCGGTGGCAGTCAGCAGGACCTTGCGCATGCGCACGGCTGCCGGCGTCACCTCCACGCACTCGTCCTCACGGCAATACTCCAGAGCCTGCTCCAGCGAGAGCTGCTTGTGCGGGATGAGCGGTACCAGGACGTCACCGGAGGATTGACGCATGTTCGTCAGCTTCTTCTCCTTCGTCGGGTTGACATCCATGTCATCCGATCGGGAGTTCTCGCCGACGATCATGCCCTCGTAGACATCCGTGCCCGGCCCGACGAACATCGTTCCGCGCTCCTGCAGATTCGCCAGAGCGAAGCCGGTGGTGGGGCCCGTTCGATCGGCGACGAGCGAGCCGGTCGGACGGGTGCGGAGCTCGCCGTGCCACGGCTCGTAGCGATCGAAGACGTGATGCAGCAGGCCCGTGCCACGGGTCTCCGTCAGGAACTCCGTGCGGAAGCCGATGAGGCCGCGTGCGGGGACGATGTACTCCATGCGGACCCAGCCGGTCCCGTGGTTGATCATCTGCTCCATGCGCCCCTTGCGCAGCGCCATGAGCTGAGTGACGACCCCGAGGTAGTCCTCGGGAATATCGACACTGAGCCGCTCAACGGGCTCGTGAACCTTGCCATCGACGATGCGCGTGACGACCTGAGGCTTGCCGACCGTGAGCTCGAAGCCCTCGCGCTTCATCATCTCCACGAGGATGGCCAGCTGCAGTTCGCCTCGGCCCTGCACCTCCCAGGTGTCCGGGCGCTCGGTCGGAACGACGCGGATCGACACGTTGCCGATCAGCTCGGCCTCGAGCCTGGCCTTGACCATGCTGGCCGTCAGCTTGGTGCCGCCGCTGCGCCCGGCCAACGGTGAGGTGTTGATGCCGATCGTCATCGAGATCGACGGCTCATCGACGGTGATCACGGGCAGGGCAACAGGGTTCTCGATGTCAGCGAGGGTCTCGCCGATGGTGATGTCAGGGATGCCGGCGACGGCGATGATGTCGCCGGGACCGGCCTCGGAGACCGGCACCCGCTCCAGCGCCTCGGTCATGAGCAACTCGACCACCTTGGCGCGCTCCGACGTGCCGTCCGCCTTCATCCACATGACCTGCTGGCCCTTGTGAATGGTGCCCTGATGGACGCGGCAGAGTGCGAGGCGCCCGAGGTACGGCGAGGCATCGAGGTTCGTCACGTGCGCTTGCAGCGGCTTGGCCTCGTCATAGGTCGGGGCCGGCACCGTCGTGAGCAGCGTGGCGAACAGGGGCTCGAGGTCCTCCTCCTTCGGCATGCCACCGTCCGCCGGGCGCTCCAGTGAAGCCCGCCCCGCCTTGGCACTGGTGTAGACGATCGGGAACTCGATCTGCTCGTCCGTTGCATCGAGGTCGAGGAACAGCTCGTAGGCCTCGTCGACGACCTCCCCGATCCGCGAGTCGGGACGGTCGACCTTGTTGATCACCAGGACGACAGGAAGCTTCTTGGCCAAGGCCTTGCGCAGGACGAATCGCGTCTGCGGCAGCGGGCCCTCGGAGGCGTCCACCAGCAGGACCACCCCGTCGACCATCTCCAGCCCGCGCTCCACCTCGCCACCGAAGTCGGCGTGACCGGGGGTGTCGATGATGTTGAACGTCACCCCACCCTCGGGAGCGGAAGGTCCGACGTACCGAACGGACGTGTTCTTCGCGAGAATCGTGATGCCCTTCTCGCGTTCGAGGTCCATCGAGTCCATGACGCGGTCGTCGACGTCCTGATTTGCTCGGAAGGCACCCGACTGCCAGAGCATGGCGTCGACGAGAGTCGTCTTCCCATGGTCGACGTGGGCGATGATGGCGATATTGCGAAGGTCCTCGCGGCGAGTCACACGTGCTCCTTGGTCAAGCCGGTGCCGCGACGCTCCTCGTGGCGGCGGCTTGGCGGTCGTGGGTGACCCTACGGTGTGAGTGGCGGTTCCCTGAAATCGTCGACCGATCAAGGAGGAAGGCCATGGTCTGGTACTCGGAGATTCCCGCCCGGCGGGCCCGGCAGATCCTCGGCGATCTGTGGCTGGTGGCCTGGACCGCCCTGTGGATCTGGGCCGGAATCCGCCTCCATGACCTGGTCATGAACCTCGCCACGCCCGCCCTCACGATCGCGGAGGGAGCTGAGGACCTCTCGCTGAGCATCGATGAGGCGGGGGCTGCCGTGGCCGCCGTTCCCCTGATCGGCGAGGCCATGAGTGCACCCTTCGGCGGGATGAGCGACGCCGCGCTGGGCATCTCCGATGCGGGTCAGGCCACCGCCGACGCCGTCTCCCTGCTCGCGCGGTTCCTCGCCATCGCACTCGTGGTCGTGGCCGTGATGTCGTGGGCGGTCATCTGGGTCCCGATGCGCGTCATCTTCATCCGGCGTGCCACAGCAGCTCGCCACTTCGTGGACGCGAACGACGACCTCGATCTGTTCGCCTTGCGCGCGATGGCGCGTCAGCCTCTCCACGTGCTGGCGCGCGTCACCGACGACCCGGCCGGCGCGTGGCGACGAGGGGACCGTGACGTCATCACAGCTCTGGCCACCCTCGAACTCCGCGATGAGGGTCTGCAGCCCCCCGCGCCCAACTGAGGATCAGGCCTTGAGGCGCACTGCCGCCTGCAGGTCCTGCTCGGTGAAGTCAGCCGACACCGCACCGTCCTTGGCGAACCGGAACAGCGCCACGGAGAACACCGTGCGCATCGCAGACATCACCACGATGCCGACGAGCAGCAGGGCGAACCCGAGGACGACGAGGGGAATGCCCGTCGACAAGGACAGTGTCGACCCTGCGATGACCAGCAGGAATCCGATGACCAGGAGAGCGATCGCCGGAAGAATCAGCACCAGGGCGATCAGTCCGCCGATGCGAACTCCGCCTGCCAGCTGCTGACCCCACTTGCGCTTGAACAGGGAGGCAGACGACTTGATGGCCTCAATCGGCGAGCTGCCCTCGAGCACGATGAACGGCACCACGAAGAAGGTGATCAGCGTCCACATAACGTCTGCCGCGGCCGCAACGATGTTGCGCAGGAGGACACCCACCACATTGCCCTGACCGTTGCCGCGAACAAGGGACAACAGCACGGTCACGAACGTGACGATCCCGCTCCAGGCGATGAGTGCCCCCGTGTGCTGGAAGGCACGAGACATCCCGTGACCGAGCGAGCTGTCCTGACCCTCGAACTCGGCATCCACTGCCACCACCAGCCCCGCCTGAAGCATCACCGCAATCGCCTGAGCCAGGAACACCATGACGATCAGCAGTGCAACGGCGATCCAGTTGTGATCGGTCGCAAAGAAGTAGATCGCCGGAAGGCCGAGGACAACGAACGGGATCAGCCCGAAGACGAAGCCAAGTACGGGAAACGCCATCAGGTACCGGTTCTCCTTGAGCACGGCCCACGACTTCGATGTCACGACCTTGCTCGACGACCATGCACCCATCAGAGGACTCCCCTCGCTCGCCAGTGATCGGGCGGTGCGATCACGCCTCGCCAGAGTAGTGCGCGAGCACCTTCGTCTGAAGGAGCGGAGCAATGTCGTCGCGCCTGGCCAGGTCAGCAGAGGAGACCCACTGGACCTCCTCGATCTCACTGCTCGCCGTCACCCCACTGACCCACGGGTGCTCGTAGATGTGACCGTGAACGGTGCGGCCCGACTCGTTGGCAGCGGGTGCCGACCAGTCGCCGAGGAATACCAGCAGGTGCTCGTCGAGCTGGACGCCCAGCTCCTCATGAGCCTCGCGCACTGCCGCCTGAGCGGGCGTCTCCATCGTCTCGATCTTGCCGCCCGGCAGCATGAACCTCCTCGTTCCCGCCTTGCGCACGACCAGAATCCGTCCTTCGTCATCGCGAAGAACGACGGCTGCCACCAGGAAGTCGACCTCAGGGCCGGTCATTGGTGCATCGCCCCATCAGTCATCGCCACCGGGCGTGAACAGGCCATGGCGCCACTATCGCAGTCGGGTACGCCTTCGCGGATGCGTGGCTGGACTAGACCTCGTACTTATAGCCCAGCCCTCGCACCGTCACGAGGTGGACCGGCTTGCTCGGCTCCTCCTCTACCTTGGCCCGGAGTCTCTTCACGTGCACATCGAGCGTCTTGGTGTCGCCGACGTAGTCCCCTCCCCAGACGCGATCGATGAGCTGAGAGCGGGTCAGGACCCGGCCGGCATTACGCACGAGGATCTCCAGCAGGTCGAACTCCTTGAGCGGCATGGAGACCTGCTGGCCGCGGACGGTGACGACATGACGGTCCACGTCCATGCGCACGGGCCCTGCTTCGATTGTCGCTGCGAGCAGTTCCTCCGGCTCGCCGTTGCGTCGCAGAACCGATCTCACGCGAGCGAGCAGCTCGCGTGAGGAGAACGGCTTCGTGACGTAGTCGTCGGCTCCGATCTCCAGCCCCACGACCTTGTCGATCTCGCTGTCCTTGGCCGTCAGCATGATGATCGGCACCTGCGACTTGGCTCGGATGATTCTGCAGACCTCCAGGCCTGAGACGCCCGGGAGCATGAGGTCCAGAAGGATCAGATCAGCGCCGCGCTGTTCGAACACCTCGAGTGCGGCATTGCCGTCATCCGCCACCTCGACTTCGAAGCCCTCACGCTTGAGCATGAACGACAGCGCCTCGGAGAAGGACTCCTCGTCCTCGACCACCATGATTCGCGTCACGACTGAGCTCCTCCTGCTGGGATGATGCTGGTTGTCGACCGGGGGTGGACATGGTCATGGTCAAGAATGTCGTCGTTTGAGGCCGCCGACGGAACATAGATCGGCAGCCTGATCGTGAACGTGGAGCCGACCCCGACCTCAGACCAGACGGTGCACTCGCCGCCATGGTTCTGGCTCACGTGCTTGACGATCGCCAGGCCAAGACCCGTGCCGCCCGTCACGCGAGATCTCGCGGGATCGACGCGGTAGAAGCGTTCGAAGACTCGGTCGATGTCGCTGGCCGAGATGCCGATGCCCTGGTCCTTGACGGCGATCTCGATGATCGAGTCGTCCACCCGCGTGCCCACCGCAACGCGAGTGCCGTTCGCCGAATAGGAGATCGCGTTCGACACCAGGTTGCGCAGCGCGGCCAGAAGCTGCCGCTCATCTCCATACACAAGGGTGCCGGTCGGCTCCCCGACCTCAATCTCGATCTGCTGTCGGGAGGCGAGGGTGCGCACTTCATCCACCGCCTTGCCCACGAGGTCATCGACGCTGACGATCTCTGCTCGGGTCAGCGGATCGTCACCCTGCAGACGGGACAGGTCGATGACGTCCTGCACCAGGGTGCTCAGGCGGGATGCCTCGATCTGCATGCGCTCGGCGAAGTGCCGGACCTGCTCTTCATCGTCGGCGGCTGCGAGGACAGCCTCTGCCAGAAGGGAGATCGCTCCCACCGGGGTCTTGAGCTCATGGCTGACGTTGGCGACGAAGTCACGTCGCACGACATCGACACGACGCTCCTCGGCCAGGTCATCGATGAGCACGAGGATGGCTCCGGTGCCCAGAGCCGCAACGCGGACCCGAAGCTCCAGCAGCTCCCGACCCAACGGTGGGCGACGGACCCGCATTTCCAGCTCGCGCGCATGGCCGTCGTCGACCGCCCGCTGGATCAGGTGGCGAATATCGGGAACGGTCACAGCGTCACGAGCCACGAGCCCTAGGCCCGTTGCCCGAGAGCTGGCCCGCATCACCGTTCCGTCAGGAGCCACCACGATCGACGCAGAAGGAAGCACGCTGAGGACCCGGACAACCTCGTCCGGGACCACGGGCATCCCGGCCGCGGCCGTGATCACCGCGGGCTCTTCGATTCCTGACACATGGAAAGAATAGGAGCGTTCGCGCTCATGACACACCGAAGTACCTCGTGGCTCCACATGATTCACGAAGGATTCGATCCTCAGCACCGGCAATTCATCCAAACGCAGCGTGCCGTTCATGTCGAAACCTCAAGGAGTTGCCTGCTGGGCGTACCGTACTCACCACGGGCGACCGATGGGGATGGATGAACACCGAACTGACGCAGCACATTGACGTGGTCAAGGGCGACCTCGTGCGCATGACCCAACTCGTGGGATCTGCCATGAACCGAGCGACCCAGGCGCTTCTCGATGCTGATCTCGCCATGGCTGAGGCCGTCATCGCTGCCGATGCCCAGATCGACATTCTGGCCAGCGATGTCGAGGAGCAGTGCCTCGACGCCATCGCTCAAAACTCTCCTGGGCGTGGCGAGATTCCAGAGTTGATCGGGGCCCTTCGCATTGCCGCCTCACTCGAGCGCATGGGCGACCTTGCCGAGCACGTCGCCAAGCAGTCGCGTCTTCGCTACCCCCGCCTGTCGATTCCCCAGGAGTTGCGCGGCACCTTCGCCGAGATGGGCGGCCTCGCCGAGGCAATCGTCTCCAAGACCGGTTCGGTGATCGCCTCTCAGGATGTGGCGTTGGCAGCAGACATCGGTCGCCATGACGCAGAGGTGGACCGACTCCATCGGGAGCTCTTCACCATCGTCCTGTCCAAGAGCTGGCCCCACGGTGTCGAGTCCGCCATCGATGTGACGTTGCTATCCCGCTACTACGAGCGTTATGCCGACCACGCCGTGTCCGTGACCCGCCGGGTCATCACGATCGTCACCGGCGAGCCCTACGTCGGCGTCTCCATCTGACGCCGTCACGGGCGTTCTCAGCCTGATCTGCCCCATGCGGTGGCCGGTTCGGCCCCCATGCGAAAGACTGACTCTGTGACTTCCCCCGTTCACCTGGCTGACCGGAGGGTGCCGCGCCCTCATCGCGTCGCCGTGCTCTCGGTTCACACCTCCCCCCTCGACCAGCCCGGTGTCGGTGACGCAGGCGGGATGAACGTCTACGTCGTGGAGACGGCCAAGCGGCTCGCCGAGTCCGGCGTCGAGGTCGAGATCTTCACGCGCGCAACGTCATCGGAGCAGCCGCCAGTGGTCCCACTGGTCCCGGGAGTGCTCGTTCGGCACGTCACCGCCGGCCCGTACGAAGGCCTCGCCAAGCAGGACCTCCCTGGGCAGCTGTGCGCTGTCACGGCAGGGGTGCTCCGCGCCGAGGCCTCGCGACCCGAGGGCTGGTTCGATCTCATCCACTCGCACTACTGGCTCTCCGGGCATGTGGGCTGGCTCGCCGCCGAACGCTGGAGCATCCCCCTCGTGCACTCCATGCACACGATGGCGAAGGTCAAGAACAGGGACCTGTCTGCCGGCGACTCTCCCGAGCCACGCATGCGGGTCATCGGCGAAGAGCAGATCGTGGTGGCAGCCGACCGCCTCCTCGCAAACACCGACGACGAGGCCAACGAGCTGATCGACCTCTACGACGCCAACCCCGACAAGGTCGACGTCGTCCATCCCGGAGTCGACCTCGACCTGTTTCGTCCCGGGGATCGGGCAGCAGCGCGGCGCCGGCGCGGCGTGGCCGGGGATGCGATCGTCCTGCTCTTCGTCGGACGCATTCAGCCACTCAAGGCCCCCGACGTCCTCCTGCACGCAGCTGCAGAACTCGTCCAGCAGGACCCACCTGTCCGGGCTCGGCTGCAGGTCGTCGTCTGCGGCGGACCCTCGGGCTCGGGCCTGGATCGGCCGACCGCGCTGATCGACCTTGCCCACGAACTGGGCATCACCGACCTTGTCCGCTTCGAACCTCCATCCGACCGCGAGACGCTGGTCGACTGGTATCGCGCCGCCGACGTCACGGTCGTGCCGTCTCACTCCGAGTCGTTCGGCCTCGTCGCCGTCGAGTCGCAGGCCTGCGGCACTCCCGTGGTTGCCGCTGCTGTGGGTGGGCTGCGCACGGCGGTCGCGCATCAGGTGAGCGGCCTCCTGGTGGCCGGCCATGATCCTCGGGACTTCGCCCGGGCGATTCACACCATCGTGAACCAGCCCCGCCTGCGGGAGGAGTTCTCGCATGGAGCTCACATGCACGCTGCTGCCTTCGGCTGGTCAGCGACGACAGCCGGCCTTCTCGGCAGCTACTCCGCAGCCATGGCGAACGCCGAGACGGCACGCACAGTCGCCAACCAGCACTCATGACAGCCGCTGCAGCGAGGCAGGCGATTCGCACCTTCGCCGAGTCCAGTGGCCTGACGTGGGAGGAGGTGGGTGACGACACCTTTGTCGTGACCCTGCCGGGCGAGAAGAAGCAGCTCACCAACACGTCATTGTCCATCGGCGAGCACGCCCTGACGATCAACGCGTTCGTCGCCCGGAACCCCGATGAGAACCACGAGGCGGTCTACCGCTGGCTGCTCGAGCGCAATCGCCGGATGTACGGAGTGGCCTTCTCCATCGATCATCTCGGAGACATCTACCTGGTGGGGCGACTCCCACTGGACGCCATCACGGTCGAGGAGCTGGACCGCCTGATGGGCGCTGTCTTGGAGTACTCGGATGGCTCGTTCAATACGCTGCTCGAGCTGGGCTTCGCCAGCAGCATCCAGCGGGAGTGGGCATGGCGTCAGGAGCGCGGGCTCCCCACCGACAACCTGAGCGCTTTCACGCACCTGATGAATGCTCCAGACCCAGAGGAGACATGACGCCATGTCGTTCGGCAGGATGAGCCCATGACTCATGCGCCCTACACCCTCATCCTGCTTCGTCACGGCGAGAGTGAGTGGAATGCCAAGAACCTCTTCACCGGATGGGTCGATGTCGACCTCAACGAGAAGGGGACGGGCGAGGCCAAGCGTGGCGGTGAGCTCCTCGCCGAAGCAGGGCTGCTGCCTGACGTCGTCCACACCTCACTCCTGAAGCGCGCGATCAAGACCTCCCAGATCGCCCTCGAGGCCTGCGATCGCATGTGGATTCCGGTCGTCCGGAACTGGCGGCTCAACGAGCGCCACTACGGGGCCCTTCAAGGCAAGAACAAGAAGGAGACCCTCGAGGAGTTCGGCGAGGATCAGTTCACGCTGTGGCGTCGCTCCTACGACGTTCCCCCGCCGCCGATCGATCCCGAGGATCCCTGGGCACAGACGCACGATGCGCGTTACGCAGCGCTGCCTCCCGAGGCACGCCCTGCGACCGAGTGCCTCGCGGATGTGGTCACGCGCCTCATCCCCTACTGGGAGGACGTCATCGTCGCCGAGCACCTGCGCGCGGGGAAGACAGTGCTCGTCGCCGCCCACGGCAACTCACTGCGCGCCCTGGTGAAGCACCTTGACGGGATCTCCGATGAGGACATCGCTGCGCTGAACATTCCCACGGGGATTCCGCTCGTGTACCGGCTCGACGAGAACCTCCAGCCGATCGTGCCGGGCGGGGAGTACCTCGACCCGGACGCTGCCGCGCAGGCCGCTGCAGCCGTGGCGAACCAGGGCAAGAGGTAGGCCATGGCCACCGGAGGCACCCATCGTCTGGAACTCGCGGACGCGACCCTGCGTGAGTGGGATGCCATCGTGCTGCTCAGCGACCCCGAGCAGGGAATCGTCCTTGACCGCTCGGCGTTCTATCCTGGTGGCGGTGGCCAGCCGCCGGACCACGGAGTGCTCCTCTGGGGTGGGGTGCAGACCCGGATCGTCGATGTCCGTCGCGGAGACGACCTCTACCTCGTCCCCCTCGACGGCGATCCCCTGCCGCCGGTGGGGACGGCCGTCACGGGAGCGATCGAGGACGACCGGCGCACGGCGCTGATGCGCACCCACTCGGGGCTGCACCTGCTGTCCGGCGTCGTCTTTCGCGACTTCGGCGCTCTTGTGACGGGCTCGAACATGGATCCGCTCTCGGGTCGTCTGGACTTCAACCTTGAGCAGGTGCCCGAGGGGTTCAAGGATGCCGTCGAGGCGGCCTGTGCCGTGGAGGTCGAGTCAGACCGAGCCATCGAGGCCTACGAGCTCCCCCGCGAGGATGCCTTCGCCATCCCGGACATCATCCGCACCGCGACGAACCTGCTGCCACCGGACATCGAGATCGTCCGGATCGTCGACATCAAGGGCCTCGACGTGCAGGCGGATGGCGGCACCCACGTGGCATCAACGCGTCAGATCGGTCGAATGCGCGTGGTCAAGGTCGAGAACAAGGGCAAGGGCTTCCGGCGCATCCGCGTCGCCCTCGAGGACTGATCCTCGGCCTGCGAACTGAACTCGCAGGATGACCCGCCACAGTGGCGTCGCGTCAGCGGCGGCCAGTGATCTCCAAGATCTTGGGTCGCACATCGAACAGGTAGATCAACGACACGACGATTCCGGCCAGACCGACAATTCCGAAGGGTGACACGTAGTTCAGGAGGAGTCCGGTCACGGCCGAGGCGCCGGTCAGAGCAAGCCACAGCACCTTGTTCTGACGGCCGATGGCCGGAAAGGCCTGCTGGGGTCGACGCAGGCAGTCGATGAAGGCGAAGGCCTTCACGACGAGCATGACGCCCCACAGGCCGAAGACGAGGAGTCCCTGAATAGTGTCGAACACCCCTCCACGCTAACTCACGCACGCCGGATGTGCGAAGGGGCGCAGGTGGTGATCCACCTGCGCCCCTTCGGACGTGACTGTTGTGCGGATCAGACCCCGACTGCCTCGCGCAGCAGCGTCACCGTGTGTGCCACGCCGCCCTTGACCGTGGTCGCCGTGTCGTGCACGCGGGTACGGGCATCCGCCGCGAACTTCGTGACGTCGGAGATCTCCACCTTCGGCAGGTCGAACTTCGGCACGTCGACCTTCGGCAGGTCGAACTTGGGAACGTCGACCTTCGGGAGGTCGAACTTGGGAACGTCGAACTTCGGCAGATCGAACTTCGGCAGATCGAACTTGCGCGGGTCCAGCTTCGTTACATCGAATGCCGACAGATCGAGTGCCGACAGGTCAAGTCCGGGGACAGCAAAGTGCGAGGTCGATGCCTTCGCGGCCGTGGCGGCCTTCTTCGTCGTCTCGGATGCCGTCGTGGCCGCCTTGGCCGTCGTCGCCTTGGCCGACGTCGCGGCCTTCTTGGTCGTCTTCTTCGCCGTGGAGGCGGCCTTCTTGGTCGTCTTCTTCACTCGCGCGGTGGGATGCGTGGTGGGGTGCTCGGTCGTCATGATGGTTCCTCACTCGTGGTGGTCGTACCCGCCTCGGGATCTCCCGAGTCGGCGGGTGTCGATGGCTGCCGAGCAGTGTTCTCAGCCTGGAAGGCGGCATAGATCTGCAGCAGGGTGGCCCGCTGCCGCTCGGTCAGCGTGGGGTCCGCCGCGATGGCGGTGGTGACGGAGGCGTCCCCGGCTCGATCGTCGAGGATCCCCGCCTGGACATACAGCGTCTCGGCCGAGATGCGCAGTCCCTGAGCAATCCGGCCGAGGATCTCTGCGCTGGGATTGCGCAGACCTCGTTCGACCTGACTGAGGTACGGATTGGAGACCCCGGCCGCCTGCGCCAGCTGACGCAAGGACATCTGCGCTCCATCACGCTGCTCGCGGATGAAACCGCCGAGATCACTGATCCGTGCCATGACACCAGTATGCATGACGTGCTTGCAATTGCAAACACGGGTGCTAACTCCCGCTAGCGCACGAGGAGCAGCACCGCGGTGATGACGGTCCCGCACAGGAGCAGACCCGCCACGGGGATGGCCCGGCGGAGGATCCACGGCCCCGGGAGCGTGAACGAGGCCGCGTGGGCCACTGCGTAATACGTGAGGATGCAGGTGCCCGACAGTCCAAGCGCCCAGGAGAGTCTGCCGGGGATCACGACCACGGCCGACAACGCCGTCGCCGCGATGGCTCCCCTCCAGGGCACGCGGTGACGCGACACGTGAGCGAGGGCTCGCGGAGCATCTCCTTGCGCGGCCATGGCGAAGATCGTCCGCCCCATCCCAGCGATCAGGGTGACGAGAACCGATCCGGCCCCCACAACGGCCCCCACCATCACGATGGCCCGCAGCGGGGGAGAACCCAGCGCCTCGGCGATGCTCTCCAGCGATGCCGGACCGAAATCCAGACCCCGCTCGCCCCAGCGAGTCACGGTCAGACCGACAGCCGCATACAGAACCACGACGATGACGAAGGACCACACCATCGCCACCGGAATGGTGCGCGCCGGCTGGCGCACCTCCTCTCCGAGCACGGTGATCCGCGCATATCCCGCGAAGGCGACAAAGAGCAGTCCCGCGGCAGCCACCACGGCCAGCGACGAGTGAGAGGGCACGGCCGTCGGCGGCTCGAGGCCCACGTCAGCGGATCCCAGAGCGACCGAAGCGGCGACTGTCAGTGAGACGACGACGGTCAGGACCACGGCGACGAGCACGGCGTTGACCCGCGTCGACTTGACGATGCCCCGCAGATCAATGGCCAGCGCAAGCGCCAGGGCGACGCAGGCGACGAGCCGCTCGTGCCCGGGCCACAGATATACCCCGATGGTGAGGGCAGCCGCTGCTGCACTTGCGCTCTTGCCGATGACGAAGGCGCCACCCGCAGTCATTCCAGCAACCCGATTCAGCCGGAGTCGGCCGTAGGCGTAGGCACCGCCCGATTCGGGATGAACGCGCGCCAGCCGCGCCGTGGAAACGGCGTTCAGCATGGCCACGGCCGCCGCGATCACCAGCGACACGGGCAGAGCGCTGCCGGCCAGCTGCCACGCGGGGGTCCACACCGCGAAGACCCCTGTGCCCAGCATTGCGCTGAGACCAACGATCACCGCACCGGGAACTCCCAGCGCACGATGCAGGCGGGAGTCTGGGTCACCGCTCATCTGCTCAGTCCGTGGGGGTGCGCAGCGGCGACTCGACTGCACCGACCGGACGCCCACCGCCGAGCATGGGGATGCTGGCCAGAGCCTCAAGCACGGTCCGGCTGGCGCTGTCGGGCGCCACGCGCAGCAGGATCGCCGCCATCGCGACCTGCCGGCCACGAGCGGATCCGTCCTCGACCTTCATGGCGATGCCCGTGCCATCAGGCAGGGCAGCGACGTAGACCCCCTCGGCGCCGTCCTTGGCCAGCAGACCCGGTACTGCGCGCATGAAGGCCGTGACGTCCCGATTGGCACCACCCACCATCTCCGGGTGCTCGCGCATCGCATCGGCCACGCGTCGCTCCGGCGAATCCGCCGAAGCCAGCACGGCAGCACTGCCCGCTCGAGCCAGCCCGCGAAGGCTCATCACGTGGACCGGTGCCCCGCATCCGTCGATCCCGACCTCGGTCACAGGATCACCGGTGAGGCTCCGCACCTCATCGAGGATGGCCAGTTGCAGAGGGTGACCGGGATCCAGGTAGTCGTGGGTGGACCAGCCACGCAGGCGGCAGGTGGCAAGCATCGCCGAGTGCTTGCCCGAGCAGTTCATCCCGATGCGAGTGGGGCGTCGGCCGGACTGGATCCAGGCGTCACGGATGATCGGGTCAAGGGGAAAGTCAGGTGGGGTCTGAAGTGCCGACGAGTCCAGGCTGGCCTCAGCGAGAATCGCACGGGCGCCGTCCAGATGCCGTGCCTCGCCACTGTGCGAGGAAGCGGCGAGGGCCAGCAGTCGCGAGGGCAGTTCAAGCCCCAGCCGCACCATGGCCGAGGCCTGCATCGGCTTGGCCGAGGATCGCGCCATGAGGGCGTGGTCGGGATCTCCCCAGGCATCAGTGATCTCACCCGAGGCATCGACGACAACCGCGTGTCCGACGTGGACGCCCTCGACGAATCCGCTGCGTCCGTACGTGGCCAGAACGACCGCCGAGGGAGATGTCACCGCCGAATGATGTCACGGACGGCAGATGGCAGGGTGTGCTTCATGAGAGCGGTCATCCAGCGAGCGTCCGGGGCATCGGTCACGGTGGCCGGTGAGGTTGTCGGCGCCTTCGAGGGTCCGGGTCTCGTCGTCCTTGTGGGCGTCACTCACGGAGACGACGATGCAACCGCGCACAGACTCGCCGACAAGATGTACGACCTGCGCATCTTCGGACCCGAGCATGCACCCGAGGACTTCACCGGCGACGTGACCCGCGAGATGTCAGCCTCGGACCTGCGTCTGCCCCTGCTCGTCATCAGTCAGTTCACGCTCTACGGCGACACTCGCAAGGGCAGGCGTCCCACGTGGGATGCCGCGGCCCCCGGCCCGATAGCCGAACCCCTCGTCGAAGCTGTCTGTGCTCGACTTCGCGAGCGCGGGGCAACGTTCGAGAGCGGTGTCTTCGGCGCCGATATGCAAGTCGCCCTGGTCAACGACGGACCCATCACCATCCAGCTCGAGATCTGACGCCGCTCAAGCCGGTCGTCAACCGCGCACGACGACCACTTGCGACGCGGGGACTTCGCCCTTCTCCGTGCGAACGACAGCGTTCGCCTCGACGGGCGTCGACCTCTTGACGATCGCCGTGGCGATCGGCCCCTGCTCGTAGTGCCAGGCCGGTGTCGCGATCCAGCCGACCTCGCGGTCACCCACGAGTACGGGGTCCCCGTGCGCCGGAAGGTTCTCCTCCGAGCCGTCCAGATGCAGCAGGACGAGGCGACGCGGCGGGTGCCCGAGGTTGTGCACGCGTGCCACGGCCTCCTGTCCGCGGTAGCACCCCTTGGCCAAGTGGACACCGGGCCCAATCCATCCCACCTCGTGCGGAAGCGTTCGGTGGTCGGTCTCCAGGCCGAGGCGGGGCACTGCTGCCGCCGTGCGCAAGGCCTCAAGCGCCCAGGTGCCTGCGGCGCCGGACCAGGTCGCCATCCGAGCAGCGAGGTCCTCGCGACGAATGATCACCTCTCGACCGGTGAGGTAATCAGGTCGCTCCTCGATGTACTTGGTCGGATCACCGCCGCGATCGACACCTGCATCGACATGACCGACGCCGGCAAAGTCCGCAGGGATCAGCCAGGTCGGCACGTCTGCATCGGGCTCGCGCACCGGCTCCCACACGGCCGCGAACTGATCACTGACATCACGCACCTCGACGCGGAGCATGAACTGCATCGACTGCAGGTACGCGACCAGATCCGCTGCCGTGCCCGGTGCTGTGATGATCCAGACGGTCTCGTCGACGTCGACGAGGTGGAGCTCGTGCTCGACGTGACCGTTCGGGCTGAGGATCAGTGCCAGCGCGCTCTCTCCCGCGTTGAGCCCCTCCAGATGCGCAGTGGTGAGACTGTGCAGCCAGGTCAGGCGATCAGGGCCACTGACGGTCACCACACCGCGGTTCGACAGGTCGACTGCCACACGCCCTTCCGCGAGTGCCCGCTGCTCGCGGAGGGGATCCCCGTAGTGCCACGGGACATCAGCATCCGCGGACTCAGGCGGGGGCGGGACCGGTGTGCCGTTCACAGTGGGTCGTCAGACTCCACCGCGGGCGGCAGTCCGTCGCAGTCGTCGCACTGGCCGTGCACCGAGACATGCGAGATGTCGGTATGAAAGCCGTACTCCTTCTCCAGTGCCTGCACGAAGGTCGTGGCGGCTGACGCCGGGATGCTCGTCACCTTTCGGCACCGGTCACAGACCAGATGAATGTGCACGTGCTCGTCGACCGCGTGATAGGTCGGCGGTCCGTGTCCGATGTGGGCGTGGGTGACAAGACCGACGTCCTCGAGCACTTCAAGCGTGCGATAGATCGTCGAGAGGTTGACACCGCTCGCGGTGCGCTGCACCTCGACGAGGATCTGCTCCGGAGTTCCGTGCCGCAGGCCCTCGACAGCCTCCAGCACCAGCTGCCGCTGGGGCGTGATGCGAAAGCCCTTCTCCCGCAGGCGGGCCTCCCACTCGTCAGCCATCGGAGTCTCCGTCCACGATGCGGCGCTCGTCTGGAGTCAAGGTGGCGGCCAGGTGATTGACCATTCCCTGACCGACCGCCTGCATGTCGAAGGTCCAGAGCAGACGTCCCTCGACGAGGCCGTACAGCCGCTCGCCTGCCGAGTAGTCCTTGGCGCTCTCCGTGCGGGCGACGACATCGGTGTTCAACGTGGCTCGCGCTCCGGTGATCACCGCGTTCTCCATGCCCGTGACCTCGAGGGATCCCGTCCAGATCTCCGCGTAGCCCGTCGGATGCGCGAGCGTCAGCTCGATGACATTGTCTGGCCGAGGGCGCCAGAACCCGGCCTCGACGCCCAGCGGCCGCACTCGCTCACCATCGTCATCGAGCAGCCAGGTGCGCGACATGTAGGAGAGAAAGGGTCGGCCGTCGGTGGAGATGACGACCTCCTGCCCGAACCGGAAGTCGTCGATGGTCGGGTACTGCCCAGTGCCGACGCCGATCCAGCGGCCGATCAGCCACGACAGCGGGCGCAACTCCTCGGGGACCTCGACCCCCGAGCCATCAGGGGCGAGCACCTACCCCTGGCCCTTGAACAGCTTGAAGACGACGTAGAAGGCGAACCATCCAGCAGCAGCCATGGCCGCCACGAGCAGCCCGGTGTAGAAGACCTCAACCATGGCCGCAGCCTATCCGCACGGCCTTGATGCTGCTCGGAGGCGTGACCACGCCAACCTCGGCACAGGGCGGCGCCCGTGTCCTAGGGTCATTGCATGCTCCTTGGTCGCGGGGCAGCAATCAGCATCTTTGCCGTCCTGCTTGCCACGATGAGCGGTACGGGCTCGGCTTCGGCCGCCCCAGCCTCGCCTTCGTCCATCAGCGTGGACTGCGACCTCACCAACGGCGTGACGCCCACCACGATCACCGGGAACGTGGGCGACACCCTCTCGATCATCAACACCGGATCCACCGACGTCTGCACCTTCGCGTCCTATGCCGGCGTCGTGACCGCGACCAATCTGACTTCCGACGCACTCGCCACAGGAGCCACCTCCATCGTCACCATCGTGGCCGCTGGCACCTTCACCATCACGCCCGGAGTCTCTGGCGGAGTCTCCGGTGCCATCAGCGTCGCCATCGGCACGCCCGTTCCAGCCCCCGAGTACACGATCACCTTCGACGCCAACGGTGGCGACTGCTCATCGAATCCACTCGTCATCAGCGTGGCGTCACAGGACTGGTACGCCCTGCCGACCGAGGGCACCGGGGCATACCAGTGCCACCGAAACGATTACGCGCTAATCGGCTGGAGCCATGGCACATCGAGCATTCCTGCCGGAGGCAGCCGCATCACCACGCTGGCCAACTCCGCCAATCAGGCCCCCGACCTGCCGATTGCCAATGCTGGCGAGACCCCCGCTCAGGCGGCCGCCGCCGACCATGTGACGCTCTATGCGCAGTGGAGCCCCGTGGGCGTGGAGATCACCTACGACGCGAACGTGGCTGATGCCGATGCCTGCGTCGACGCATCGGGGAGCAACGTGCCACCTGCCAACCGATCGACCGAGGCCGACGTGTTCTTCTCCGGTCCGCTGGATGCCCTTGCGCAGGAGAGTCCCTGCCACCCTCTTGGTCCCGATAGCCAACCCCTCATGCTCCGAGGGTGGGCGACGGCGGGCGATGCCGCTCCCCTCTTCCGACTCGGCGAGCCCATGGCCGACACGGGCCTGAAGGCCGGCACCTCCCTCACGCTCTACGCCGTGTGGGCCGCACCGACGCCCGGTCAGACTCTGGTGGTTGACGAGAACTTCGAGGTGAGCATCGAGGTGACCGGAGATGTCTTCCGACTCACCTTCGAGCAGCGCGCTGCCACTCCGGGATGGATGGGGCTGTCGTTCGGCCGCTTCATGTTTCCCGCCGACACCATCGTGGTGTGGCTGCAGGACGGCGCTCCCAACGCGTGGGATGCCTACAACCCCGGCATTCCCACGTTGGAGATGTTCCCCGCTCCCGCTCCGGACACCTACCCCGTATTCGTCATGCCGAGCGGCGGTCCCTACGACAACCGTGACAACGTCACGGTCGTCTCCGGCGCATCAGTCGACGGCATCACGACGATCGTGGTCGAGCGCGACCTCGTGACCGAGGACATCTTCGACATGCAGATCAGGGTCAACCCTCAGCAACCGGTGTGCGCCGCGTACAGCACCCTGAACTGGAACGCGGAAGTCGGCGTCCAGCCGATGCATACGGCCTATGCCTGCACGCTCTGGCAGTTCTCACCCTGACGGTGACGTCGACGTCGACGTCGACGTCACCGACTCACTCACGATCGACGGAGTCGGGCACCGATCAGGTACATCTCGCAGCCGAGGCAGAGGTTGAACACCGCGTTGAGAAAAGCCGCGACCAGCGCCATCGCGACGGCGATCGTCGCCACGATCGTCACACCGGCCAGGGAAGCGACCAGCGCCACCGCGAGGAAGATCAGGCCCACCGTCTGCGCAAACCGAGGCGGTGCAGCGTCCTCCATCTCCGATGGCGGTGACAGCCGCGGCCGGACCACCCGGCGGAACACCCAGCCGTAGGGCTGGGCCTGCAACCCAACCAGGGAACCCAGCGCGAACACCAGGGTCTGCCAGGCGATCAGCACTGTGCCAGCCGTCGTGTCGATGAAAACGAGGGTGACGGCGAGGACGACTGTCGTGATGGCCGCACCGAACCTGGGCCCGCGCGGATCGACAGTGCGGCGGACCGAGGGAGTGGGGTCAGACGTCATGCGCGGAACACTAGAGCGGCGTCACGGTGAGGCGAAATGGCCTCACGCACATGCGCGGCACGGGTAACTGCGAGGAATTGGCAGCAAGCTCCCGGTCTCAGATCTCGAAGTCCGGGGCTCCACCGGGCAGCAGTTCACCCAGGGCTGCCACGACATCCGCCTTGCGGGGCTGGCCGCTCGCCTGCTTGCGCACCGCGCCAGTCCGATCCAAGAACAGCACCGTCGGAGTGCGTCGGATATCGAGGGCGCGGACGAGTTCGAGGTGCTCCTCCGCGTCGATCTCCACGTGCGAGACACCGGGCACCATGACCGACACCTCCTCGAGGATGCGTCGAGTGGCACGACAGGGCTGGCAGAAGGCACTGGAGAACTGCACCATCGTGGCGCGCTCCCCCAATCGGCCATCGAGAGCCTCACCCAAGGCGATGGCCTCCGGCGAGAGCTCTGTGATGTCGGCCGGGGGATCGTTGGGACCGACCATGGGCACGGGGCTCGCCTTGGATTCGCGCACCCGACCATTGTTGCGCTGGAACCACAGGCCGAAGACGGTGGCAACAGCGAGAATGCCGAGCACCAACCACACTCCGGTCATCATTCGCTCCCCTGCTGGTCAGTGGTGGTCGAGATGTCCTGTCCATCACTGCACGCATCGAGCGCCCAGTGCGCAATGCGATCCAGTGTGGACTCGGACACTGCCGCCTCAGCATGCCCCATACCCGCTTCGATCCACAGATCCGCCCGAGACGCCACTCCTGTGGCCGCGGTGATGATCGTCTCCGGGTGCTCCAGCGGGAAGTAGTGATCGGCATCTCCATGGACGACGAGCAGCGGCATTCCCGCCAGCTGGGCCGCAGCCTCGAAGGGCTGCACCGGGTAAGGCTGCCGCCACGGCTGGCTGCTGATGCGAGTGCGTCGCAGTCGCATCACCGCGCGTCCGGGCGCCGTCTCCACCATCCAGTGCGCCACCCGCATGATGCGCGTGCCTCGATAGAACCAGAACGCCGGGGCACTGACGCTCACCACCGCATCGACCCTTGCCGGGCCGTCCGCCAGCAGGGCTGCCTCCCTCAGGACGACCGCGCCTCCCAGCGAGAAGCCGACCGTCACGACCTTGGCGTACCCCAGCTCTTTGGCCCACTCCACAGCCGCGGCGACGTCCAATACCTCCTCGTCACCCACCGTGGTCGCACCACCCGAGGCCCCATGTCCCCGCATGTCCAGCGCCACGACTGCACCGAATGCGGTGAACCGCGTGATCACGCGCTGAACGCGCTCCTGCCGCCAGTGCCCGGTGAAGCCGTGCACCACGATGAAGCACATGCCCGGGGATTTCGACGCCGATTCCCTCGCACGAACGTGCACCGCACTGATGGCCACGCCGTCGGCACTGCGGAGCGTGCGCTCCTCGCCAGCGTCTCCATGCAATTCCACTGCAGCCACGCGCCCATCCTGCCAAGGAGAGCAGTGCCGTAGTGTTGGGGCCCAGATGGAATGACCGCAACACCCGGGCGCATCACAGATGGGCTCGTCGTCGAGGCAGGGGAGGCCACCGTGCGCCTGATCCTCCTCACTCGTGCCATGGAGCCCTCGTTCGAGGTGCTGCCGGCACTGGGCCTTCTGGCACATCACATTCACACGATGCCTGCCGAGGCCACCGCCCTCCTCCATGCACCCGACGCCGATGCCCTTCTCGTCGACGGTCGCCGCGATCTCCCGGCCATCCGCGGCCTGTGCCGACTCCTCCGCCAGACCGGGCTGGACATCCCTCTACTGCTTGTCACCACCGAGGGTGGTCTGGCCGCGATCCAGCACGACTGGGGCATGGACGACGTTCTCCTGGACACCGCGTCCCCCGCGGAGGTCGAGGCCCGTCTGCGTCTGGCCACGACTGGCATGAACAACGGGGCCGAGGTCGGCGACGACTCTCCCGAGGAGATTCACAGCGGAGACCTGCACATCGACGAGGCGACCTACACGGCCAAACTGCGCACCCGCACTCTGGATCTGACCTTCAAGGAGTTCGAGCTGCTCAAGTTCCTCGCACAGCACCCTGGCCGCGTCTTCACTCGGGCAGTGCTGCTGCAGGAGGTCTGGGGCTACGACTACTTCGGCGGTACCCGAACGGTTGACGTCCACGTCCGTCGTTTGCGGGCGAAACTCGGTGCTGAGCACGAGAGTCTGATCGGCACCGTGCGCAACGTGGGCTACCGGTTCGTGCCGGCCGGCACCAGCGAATCCGACAGTGTCGAGACCACCGCCGCCGACACCCACGCCTGAGGGTCGTTGCATGGCCGCGACCACTGGATTAGAGACCGTGCCGCGTCTCGACCGAGCGACCGTCACCGAACTCGGGGTCCTGCTTGAGGATGTCACCGAGCACGACGGACTTCGACCGCTGTCCGAGCACGTGTGGCTGCACGTCAAGGAGGGCGGCGAGGAACACGGCCTGCACGTCCTCGCCCGTGCCGAGGACGGCCAGCTCGTCGGCTACGCCCACATCGACGTCACCGACGAGGTGGAGGGGGCCAGCGCCGAGCTGACCGTCAGCCCATCGCGGCGCAGGGCCGGCATCGGCAGGCAGCTCATCGAGACCCTTCTCCGCTTGTCGCCCGACGGTCGACTTCGCCTGTGGGCGCACGGAGAGCAGGCCGGCGCCACCGCCCTCGCCGAAAGGATGGGCTTCCATCGCAGCCGGGTCCTCTGGCAGATGCGTCGATCCCTCTATGCGCCTGTCCCCCGCGCTGTCGTGCCCGACGACATCGTGATCCGCACATTCCGTGTCGGACATGATGAGGAGGCCTGGCTTGATCTCAATGCCCGAGCCTTCCCGCACCTCCCCGATCAAGGGTCATGGACGCGCAAGGACCTTGAGCGTCGGCAGCACGAGCCTTGGTTCTCTGCGGATGGCTTCCTCATGGCCTGGCGTGGCGAGCAGCTGGTCGGCTTCCACTGGACCAAGGCGCACGGCGGTGGCGGGCACGGGCACCACCATGATCTCTTCGGTGAGGTGTACGTCGTGGCCGTGGATCCGCAGGAGCGTGGCACCGGACTGGGTCGAACACTGACTCTGCTCGGGCTGAATCATCTGCGCGCTTTGGACCTCGATCAGGCCATGCTCTACGTCGATGCCAGCAACACCGCGGCCATCTCCCTGTATGAGGGGCTTGGATTCGCCCGCTGGGACACGGATGTGCTCTACCGGCGCTGATCAACGGAGGTGCGTTGCCCCGTTCAGGGCAAGATCTCAGTCACCCGTTGGCTGCCCCTCGTTAACCTGACTATGGGAACATCTCGGGGTGACCGACACGATCGAGTCCCCTCCCGGGCCAGCCACCGAAGGCCCCCTTCCCCCCACGGGCACGATGGCTGCTCGACCCCCCGCCATGCTCCAGCCCCTGCCCGACGATCGATTCCTCGATCGCGAGGTCTCCTGGCTCGCGTTCAACCAGCGCGTGCTCGAACTCTCCCAGGACGAGGACCTGCCGGTCCTGGACCGTGCGAAGTTCCTCGCCATCTTCGCCAGCAACCTCGACGAGTTCTTCATGGTCCGCGTTGCCGGGCTCAAACGACGCATCGCGACCGGCATTGCCGTGCGGGCTGCGAGTGGATTCACCCCCCGCGAGGTGCTCGAGAACATCTGGGCACACGCGTACGAACTCGAACTGGAGCAGGCCCGGCTCTTCCACCACGAGGTTCTCCCGGCGTTGGAGCAAGAGGGCATTCAGCTCCTGCGGTGGGATGAGCTCACCCCCGTCGAGAAGGAAACCATCCAGGAGTTCTTCACCACCAAGGTCTTCCCCGTACTGACACCGCTGGCCGTGGATCCGTCCCACCCCTTTCCGTACATCAGCGGTCTGTCACTGAACCTTGCGGTCGTCGTCAGGAACCCCACCACCGGAAACGAACTCTTTGCCCGAGTGAAGGTCCCGCCGCTGCTTCCCCGATTCGTCGAGGTTGGGCCTGCGCGCTTCGTCCCGCTCGAGGATGTCATCGCGGCGCATCTCGACGCCCTCTTTCCCGGTATGGAGATTCAGCAGACTCACACCTTCCGCGTCACTCGCAACGAGGACGTGGAGGTCGAGGAGGACGACGCCGAGAACCTGCTGCTCGCCCTGGAGCGCGAACTCATCCGACGACGCTTCGGACCGCCGGTGCGCCTCGAGGTTGAGGAGTCCATCGATCCACACGTCCTCGAGCTGCTCATCGACGAACTCGATGTCAGCGAGACTGAGGTCTTCCGGCTCCCCGGCCCCCTGGACCTCACTGGCTTGTGGACCATCGTCAACCTCGATCGCGACGACCTGAAGCAGCGGAAGTTCGTTTCCAAGACCTCCCGGCAACTGAGCGAGGTAGAGAGCGCGAACGAGCCCGACATGATGGCCGTGGTGCGCGAGCACGACGTACTGGTCCACCATCCCTACGACTCCTTCTCCACCAGCGTTCAGCTCTTCTTGGAGCAGGCAGCGCGCGATCGCCACGTCCTGGCCATCAAGCAGACTCTCTACCGCACCTCCGGTGACTCGCCTATCGTCGATGCACTCATCAAGGCGGCCCAGGCCGGCAAGCAGGTCCTCGCCCTCGTCGAGATCAAGGCACGATTCGACGAGCAGAACAACATCGACTGGGCTCGCAAGCTGGAAGAGGCTGGCGTCCACGTCGTCTACGGTCTCGTCGGCCTCAAGACGCACGCCAAGCTGTCCATGGTCGTTCGCAATGACGGTGATCAACTACGGCGCTACTGCCATATCGGCACCGGCAACTACCACCCCAAGACGGCACGACTCTACGAGGATCTCGGGCTCCTGACCTGTGACCCCGAGGTCGGCGAAGACGTCTCCAACATCTTCAATGTGCTCTCCGGCTACTCCATGAACACCGAGTACAAGCGCTTTCTGGTCGCCCCCCACTCCGTCCGGACCGGGCTGGTTGAGCGGATTGAACGTGAGATCGACAATCAGCTGGCGGGCAGACCGTCGGGGATCCGCTTCAAGTGCAACTCCATCGTCGACGAGGGGATCATCGACGCGCTCTACCGTGCGTCGCAGGCCGGCGTGAAAGTGGACATCTGGGTCCGCGGCATCTGCGCGATCCGAGCGGGAGTTCCAGGACTGAGCGAGAACATCCGTGCGATCAGCATCCTCGGTCGGTTCCTCGAGCACTCCCGAGTGTTCATGTTCGAAAATGGCGGCAACCGTGAGGCGTGGATCGGCTCGGCCGACCTCATGCATCGAAATCTGGATCGCCGCGTCGAGACCCTGGTGAGCCTGGTGGACCCCGAGCAGATCGCCGACCTCGAGGCGCTGTTCGACATGGCCTTCGATCCGATCACCTCCGCATGGGACCTGCAGCCCGACGGCGAGTGGGTGCGTCGCCTCACCGATCGGGCAGGCGACCATCTCGTGGACTTTCAGGAAGCCCTCATCGACATCAAGCTCAAGCGGGGCTTCGCTCCGTGACCCCTCCCGTCACGCACCGGGAGGTGGAACTCAAGTTCCGCGTGCACGGCCTCTTCCAGATGCCTGATCTCGTCGAGCATGGCGTGGCCCCTCAGGTGGACGTCGGCGAACCATTCGAGATGGAGGCCGTCTACCACGACACCGCCGAACTGACCCTTTTTCGCTGGGGGGTCACCCTGCGCCGACGCGAGGGCGGCAAGGACGCCGGATGGCACATGAAACTCCCGGTGGCCGGCGCGGACGGCACGACCCGCGACGAGATCCATCTGCCGCTGGACGCTGGCGCGGTCGGATCCGTTCCTGCGTCGCTGGTGCAGATCGTCGCTCCCCTGCTGCATGAATTGCCGCTGGAACCCGTCGTGCGACTCAGCACGAATCGCACACCCACTGTCCTCGCCAACGGCGACGGCCAACCCCTCGTCGAGGTCGTCGACGACGTCGTGACGGTGCGCCACGAGGGTCGCACCGTGAGCGTCTTTCGCGAGGTCGAGGTCGAGGTCATCGCCGACGACGATCCGGCAACGTCTGACGTGATGCGACGCATGACGGCACTCCTGCTCGAGGGCGGCGCCGAGCCCAGCTCCGTCAGCAAGGCCGCCAGTGCTCTGGGCCCCCGCACCGCGGAGCCACCAGATGTGCCGGCAGTGCGCGCGCCCGGCCCATCAGGACTGGCCGTCGATGCCATCCGGGCGACCCTGAGCCAGCACGTACGCAGCCTTCTGCTCGCTGATGTCGGAGTCCGCCGCGATCTGCCGGATTCGGTTCATCAGATGCGGGTGTCGGCCCGCCGCCTGCGAAGCACACTCGGGGCCTTCGCTCCGCTGCTACATAGGGAGGAGTCCGCTCGACTCCGCGAGGAGCTGAAGTGGATCGCCAGCGAGCTCGGCGCCATCCGCGACACCGAGGTCATGATGGATCGACTGAGCAACCATGCGGCGGACCTCGTCGATCCGTCCGACTCCGAGCGAGCCCGCGAAGCGGTCGCGTCGATCCTCGGGCCACGTCTCGCTGCCGCGCGCTCCAGTGCCCTCGCGGCCCTGCGCAGTGATCGACACCAGCAGCTCGTGGACGACCTAATGGACGCCGCTGTCGCCCCTCCCGTCACCAACGACGCCTACCGCCCATGCGAGGAGGTCATGCCCTCCTTGGTCGCGGACACCTGGCGTCGACTCGTCCGATCCATCACCCGGATGAGGATCGACGGACCCAGTGCCCCGTGGCACGAAGCGCGGATCAAGGCGAAGCAGGCTCGATACACCGCAGAGGCCATCGAGGACGTGTTCGGCAAGTCCATGCGCCGACTCGCCAATGCCCTCGCCGAGGTCACGGAAGTGCTCGGGGACCATCAGGATGCCTACGTCGCCCAGAACCTCCTGCGCGACATTGCGGCGCAGCCCAGCACCAGCGGAACCACCGGCATGTCTCTGGGTCTGCTGTTCGAGTACGAGTGCCATGTGGAAATGCATGACCGATTCCGGTTCAAGGACGAGTGGGCGCGCGCGCAGAAGCGCGCGCGATCGGCAGGTCTGGCCTGACATGTCCAACGACTCGGTCATCCGCGCGGCAGGCGTCGTGCTCCTGCGCACCGGCGATCAGGGCCCGGAGTTTGCCGTCGTGCACCGTCCCGGTCGTCAGGATTGGTCGCTGCCGAAGGGAAAGCTGGATGAAGGCGAGCATGCGCTGCTCGCGGCTCTTCGCGAGTGTGACGAGGAAACCGGCTACTGGCCGATTCTGGGTGCGCCCCTGCCGCTTCAGTCCTACAGCATCGGGAGCCGTCCCAAGATCGTCCACTACTGGCGCGCCTCTGTCCGCGAGGAAAACGGCTTCGCCCCCGATGATGAAGTGGACGAGGTGCGCTGGCTCCCGGTGAGCGAGGCTGCCGACCATCTGACCTACCCCGCCGAAGTCGACCTCGTCTCCCGCGCCGCGGCCCTCCCGGACACCAGCCCCTTCATCCTCCTGCGGCACACGCAGGCTCTCAAGCGGGCGAAGTTCGATGGTGCTGTGGACGCAGAGCGCCCCCTGAGCGGAAAGGGCCGATCGCAGGCCAAGGCGCTCGTGCCGATCCTGGACGCCTTCGGCGTTGACGACGTGCGATCGAGCCCATCGCGCCGGTGCCATCAGACCGTGACGAAGTTCGCCAAGAGCCTCAGCATGGGCGTCGTGCACGAGCCAGCGCTGACCGAGGAGGCGCACCGGGACAACCCCGCTGCAGCGGACGCCCGCATCGCGCACCTCGTCCGTGATAGGCGACCCATGGTCGTCTGCTCACATCGCCCGGTGCTGGCGACGATCGTGACGGCCGCTGCACGAGCTCTGGGCGTCGACCCCGGCGATGAGCGGTGGCGGGCCGAGCTCGACCCGCACCTGTCACCTGGCTCCTTCATCGTCTTCCATCGGGCGTTCGGCAAGGATGGATCCGTTGAGGTCGTCGAGATAGAGCGCCACACCCTCTCCAAGCCCTAATCCGCGAACGGTGGATCCGCGCACGAACGGTGGATCCGCGTTCGAACGGCCTGTGGACAACGAAGCGTCCATCCACAGGTCGCCAATCGTGTCTCCACCGGGCCTGCGGAGATCACTCTCATGTGCATATGGAGATTCTTCGCTCGCACCAGTCCGGCTCCGCTATTGGCCGCATTGCCTCAGATCAGGACGGCTGGACGATGCCCGTCCGCGGGACACGCGTCAGGGGCGACGTCGACGTCACTCATGCACTCATGACGCAGTGCTTCATCGCCGCTGCTGATCGATTCGCCGTGGCATGCGACCTGACGTCCGCGCACCTGTGGTCAATGGTCGTCCCTGGCGGCTTTGGCCTTGACGTGGATGCGCAGGCATGCGCGGTGGCCACTATTCGCGATGGCACCCGGCTTCAGTCCCGGGGCGTTCGGGGACGTCGTCTCGAGTTGCCGCCAGAGCACGTCACGCTGCTCAACGGGACGCCCATTACGACGCCTGCCCGCACGTGGATCGACTGCGCTGCATTCATGCGCTGGACGGACGTCGTCGCCATGGGTGACGGACTCCTACGTGCGTCGCTGGCCACTCGAGACGACCTGACCCGGATGGTTTCCTGGGGTAAGGGGCGTCGGGGCATCCGGGCGGCTCGATGGGCTCTACCGATTCTTGACCCTCACGCTGAGTCGCCCGCAGAATCCTGGGTACGCGCCCACCTCATCCGAGCCGGAATTCGGCCACCCGCGTGCAATCCAACGGTCCGCATCGGCAACCGCCGGGTCCGTCTGGATCTGGCATGGCTGCCTGAGAAGGTTGCCGTCGAGTACGACGGAGTTGACCACCATGGACCGGAGAGACACCTTCATGATGCTCGACGACGCGACCTGCTGCGCAGAGCTGGCTGGGAAATCGTCGTCATCCGCAAGGAGGACCTGGCCACGCCAGGCGATCTCGCCGCTGTCGTTGCTCAACTCCTGCGTTCAAGGCAGGCATGACGGACTGACACCGCTCGCGCGCAGATCCACCGCTCGCGCGCAGATCCACCGCTCGCGCGCAGATCCACCGCTCGCGCGCAGATCCACCGCTCGCGCGCAGATCCACCGCTCGCGCGCAGATCCACCGCTCGCGCGCAGATCCACCGCTCGCGGGGGTTTAGAGCTCGGCGGTGACACCCTTGCCGAGGACGACGACGCCGCTGTCACTCACCGTGTACAGCTCGCGATCTCGGTCAAGATCAACGCCGATCTGCGCCCCGTCGGGAATCTCGACGTTCTTGTCGAGGATCGCCCGTCGCACCACGGCATTCCGGCCAATCCGCACACCCGGCATGACGACGCTGCCCTCGACGTATGCCCCGGCCTCCACATTGACTCCCGAAGCGAGCACCGACGTGCGCACATGCGCGCCTGACACGATCGTGCCTGCTCCCACCATGGACTCGTGCGCATTTCCGCCCTCCACGAATTTCGCAGGTGGCATCGGAGGCAAGTTGGACAGGATCGGCCAACGGCGGTTGTAGAGATCGAAGATGGGATGCACGGAAACCAGATCCATGTGCGCATCGTGGTAGCTGTCCAGCGTGCCGACGTCGCGCCAGTATCCGCGGTCGCGCTCCGTCGCTCCCGGCACGATGTTGGTCGCGAAGTCGTAGACCTGCGCCGCCCCCTGAGCCGTCAGCATCGGGAGGATGTTGCCGCCCATGTCGTGGACCGATGACGGATCCGATGCGTCGGCCTTGAGCACCTCCAGCAGCACGTCTGTCGAGAACACGTAGTTGCCCATGGACACGTAGCAGTTGTCGTCGTCGCCGGGAATCGTCGGTGGATCGCTGGGCTTCTCGAGGAATTGCGAGATGTGCAGTCCATCCGCGGCCGTCTGGATGACCCCGAACTGGTGCGACACCGCCTTGGGCATGCGGATGCCCGCCACCGTCACACCGGCACCGTTCTCGATGTGCGCGCGGATCATCTGCATAGGGTCCATGCGGTACACGTGATCGGCTCCGAAGACGACGACGTACTCGGGCTCCTCGTCGTACACGAGGTTGAGGCTCTGGAAGATCGCGTCCGCCGACCCCGTGTACCAGCGGGGGCCCAGCCGCTGCTGGGCCGGAACTGGAGTCACGTAGTCACCGAGAAGGGTCGGCATCCGCCACGTCTGCGTGATGTGGCGGTCAAGACTGTGCGACTTGTACTGCGTCAGAACGCATACGCGTCGAAGGCCGGCGTTGATCAGATTGGAGAGCACGAAGTCGACGAGTCGGTAGGAGCCACCGAACGGAACGGCCGGCTTGGCGCGGTCCGCCGTCAGGGGCATCAGGCGCTTTCCTTCTCCCCCGGCGAGGACCATCGACAGCACATGCGGGTCGGTGCTCACGCCTTGAACAATAGCCTCTATCCGGGGCGCAGATGCGACCTTGAGGTGAACACCCCTAGGGTTCTCACGTGCGGATAGGGATGCTGACCAAGGAGTGGCCGCCGGACACCTACGGGGGTGCGGGCGTCCATGTCGAGCACCTTGTGGCCGAGCTGCGCAAGCGCATCGATGTCGATGTCCACTGTTTCGGAGAGCGACGGACCGATGCCGACGCGCACCAGGTCCCGCCGTCCCTCCGGAGAGCCAATGCCGCGATCCAGACTCTTGGCGTCGACCTCGAGATGGTGGCGGCAACCGATGGAGTGGACATTCTTCACTCGCACACGTGGTACACAAACCTCGGTGGCCACATCGGAGGCCTGCTGCACGGCGTTCCTCATGTGCTGACGGCGCACTCCCTCGAGCCGCTCCGCCCCTGGAAGGAGGAGCAGCTCGGTGGTGGCTACCGCGTCTCGTCCTGGGTCGAACGCACGGCCTACGAGGCAGCCGACCGCATCATCGCCGTGAGTCATGGGATGCGGGCCGATGTGCTCCATGCATACCCGGAGGTCGACCCGGATCGCGTTGATGTCGTCCACAACGGCATCGACACGACGGTCTACGTCCCCGATTACGACGAGACGGTGCTGGTTCAGCTGGGCATCTCTCGGCCCTACGTGCTCTTCGTCGGTCGCATCACGCGACAGAAGGGCATCCTCCATCTCATCCAGGCGGCCCGCCGTTTCGACGAGGGCGTGCAGCTCGTCCTCTGCGCATCCTCGCCCGACACCCCTGAGATGGGCGTGGAGACCGCGACGGCCGTGAACCAACTCCGCCAGGAGCGCGGCGAGGACTCTGTGGTCTGGATTCAGGAGCAGGTGGACCGCACCCGCCTCATCCAGCTGTTCACGCATGCCCTGGCGTTCGCCTGCCCCTCCATCTACGAGCCCCTCGGCATCGTCAATCTCGAGGCCATGGCCTGCGAGACAGCCGTCGTGGCATCAGCCGTCGGCGGCATCCCCGAGGTGGTCGTCGATGGGGAGACCGGACTTCTCGTTCCCTACGACGTCGATGAACCACGCGCATTCGAGCATGCCTTCGCCGACGCCATCAACACCCTCGCCGCGGACGAGACGCGGGCACGCACCATGGGCGCCGCAGGTCGGGCACGCGCAGTGAGCAACTTCAGCTGGGACACCATCGCTGACCAGACGATCGCCGTCTACGACGCGGCGATACGTACATGAGTGACGCTGCCGAGCCGATTCCCGGCATCGCGCAAGTCCGTTCCACACGACCGCTTCTCGGCTACGCGCTCTACCTGCTTGCTGCAACCCTCTTCGCGATCAACGGGACGGTCTCCAAGACCCTTCTTCTGACGGGCATCGATTCGACCTACCTGTCACAGCTTCGCGTCACCCTTGCATTTCTGATCCTCTTCGCCTTCGTCGCGATCACTCGACCGCGATCCCTGCGCATCCGGCGGGACGAGATCGGGATCCTCCTGGCCTACGGCGTTCTCGGCGTCGCCATGACGCAGTACCTGTACTTCCTCGCCTTGGAGACCCTCCCGGTCGGCATCGCGCTGCTCATCGAGTTCACCGCTCCCATCATGGTGGCGCTCTGGTTCCACTTCGGATTGCGTCATCCGACTCCCCGGATCGTGTGGTTGGGCCTCTTCGTCGCTCTCGCCGGACTCGCCATGGTGGCCGAGGTCTGGAAGGGGTTCACGCTCGACCCGATGGGAGTCACTGCCGCCTTCGGCGCTGCGGCCGCGCTCGCGATCTTCTTCCTGCTCGGCGATGCGCAGGTGCGCCGGCCCGATCCCCGCGACGCCGTCTCCATGACGATGTGGGGATTCGGCGCGGCCACCTTGTTCTGGGTGATCGTCAAGCCGTGGTGGCTGTTCCCCTGGGGTGAGCTCGCAGGAACGGGCTACCCGCTGGGCGCGGACTCATCGGGAGTGCCGATCTGGATGCTGGTCACGTCCATGGTGGTTCTGGGCACCGTGGCACCATTCTGGCTGATCGTCATGTCTCTGCACCACATCCGTGCCTCTAGGGCATCGGTCATCGGGATGACGGAGCCGTTGCTGGCAACGTTCATCGCCTGGCTCGCACTCGGAGAGGTGCTGTCACCCGCGCAGATCGTCGGAGCCATCGTTGTGCTCATTGGGGTTTATCTGGCCGAGCGCTACCGCACCTGAGAACAGCGCTACTCTCGCAGTGCCGCATAGATCTGTGAATAGCTGGATGGATCCACAACAACATCAATCAGAGACGGGCCCTGGTGCTCCAAGGCAAGAGCCATCGCCTCCTTCAATTCTCCCGAAGACCTGGCTCGCCACGAGCGCATCCCGCACCCTTGCGCGACCATCGCGAAGTCGGTCGTCGCGTAGTTCACGATCTCCGGCCCGCCCTGATCCTCTGGACGCTGCTTGACCGCTATCAGGCTGAGGAGCGAATCGTTGAAGACGACAACGACGACGGGCAGCCCCAGACGGGCAAGAGTCTCGAGTTCGCCAAGAACCATGCCTGCACCACCGTCGCCAGTGAACGCCACTACGCGCCTGTCCGGGCACACCAGCGATGCCGCTATGGCCGCCGGAACTGCGAACCCCATAGTTGCGTACCCGCTCGAGACGAGCATGTGGTGCGGATCCTCCACATGGAAAAGTGGCACTGCAACGAGCATGTGCGCCCCGGCGTCAACTGTGGCAATGGCGCCCGAGGGGACCTGATCGGACACGATTTCCACGACGTCCGCAGGGTGCATCCCCATCTGAGTGTCACGGTTTCCCGATCGGCAGGCCTCCTGCAGTTGCAGCGAGAAGTGACGTCCAGCCCCCTCGGGCCACTCGGAGTTCAGAGTTGATGCGATGGTTTCGACGAGATTCTGCAACGGACCCACCGCCGTGGCCGTGAGTCGCTCACCGAAGAAGTCAGCATCGTCAAGGGCCCACTCACCAGTCAGAATCAACGGCGCCGGATACTCCCATGGGGTGGGAAGAAGTTCGACCGGATCGAACCCGATCCCAATGATCAGGTCTGCCGCGTGGAGTACGTGGCGCTCAATCGTGGCTCCCGTGATGACACCAGCGGTGTATTCCGCCCCGTCGGGCACCACCCCACGCGCCTTGTAGGTTGTGAGAACAGGCACGTGACTTCGAGCCGCCAGGTCATTGATCACCGAGGTGACCGATGCCATCTGATCTGGGGGAAGGCAGACGACTCCGACACCAACAACGATGACCGGGTGCCGAGCGTTCGCCAGCACATCAGCAAGGCTCCCTGGAATCACCTGCTCACTAGGGGTTCTCGACACCCGCGCAGGATGCGTGGCGGAGGGATCGACGTCGAGATGCACCGGCCCGGGGGGCTGCACCAGGGTGGCATCGACAGCCGACTCCGCCAAGGAGGAGTCCAATCCGTTCACGGCGGTGCTGGCGAGAGCCACAGGAGCAAAGAACGCCTGCTGGTCGAAACGTTGATGAGACACCCGAGGGCGATCTTCCTCAGTTACGCAGTCGGTCACCAGCACCATCGGTGCTCGCTCAAGAAGAGCATTCGCCACGCCATTCGCCGCCGAAGCGGCTCCGGGACCACGGGTGGCCAGAGCAATGCCCGGTGCACCCGTGAGTTCCCCTGTTACACCCGCCATCAATGCGGCAGCCGTCTCCGTGTGCGTCAAGATGAATCGGATACCGTGACGATCACACGCTCCGGCGATATCCAGATTGGACCCTCCCCCGGGGACACCGAAGGCCCACGCCGATCCCACCCGCGCTGCGGCCCCCACGATCTGTTCAGCGATCATCTGCCGACTAACAGGGCTCACAGAATCCTCACATCCTCTGGCAGGGCATGGAAAAGCCGATTATGCTCCAGAACAGCCTCCCCCGGGGGTCCTGACCACAAGCGTGGGTTTTCACTCAGAGATTGAGGTGCAAGAAATGGCTATTCAGGTCTCCAACTTTCTTCATGTCGCCGACGGCCTGCAGGCCAACCAGTTCAGCGTGGGTGAGAGGAACGCACTGAACTCCCTCGAGGATCTCGACCCCATCTACAAGCAGTTGGTGGACGGTCCCTTTCACGCAAACTTCGGCGTTATCGGCAACGACGGCCGGGTCAACCTCACGCCCATGTGGTTCGACTATGAGGGCGACACCGTCCTAGTGAATGTTGCCACCCACCGCAAGAAGGTTGAATGGATTCGGAAGAACCCTGAACTCTCGATCCTGATCGTCAATCCGCAGAACATGTACCACTGGATCAGCATCAAGTGCCACGTCGAGCGGGAGATTCTCGAGGACGATCCGGCAGAAGGCGCAAAGGTCACCGCCCAACTCGACAAGATCTGGACGAAGTACACAGGCAATGAGCCCCCTTACGGGCTTCGCGATCCATCGATCGATGAGCGAAGGGTCCTGTTTGTCTGCCCCATCGATCGAATCGCCACCTTCGGTCGTCCCTGACAGTCTTGGCGTACCGCGGAGATGTAGCAGTCGTCGGGGGTTCACTGGGCGGACTCACAGCTGCCCTGCTTCTTCGAGATCTCGATTTCAACGTCACGATCTACGAGCGGTCCGGCCACAAACTCGAGCAGAGAGGCGCTGGCCTCGGCTTCCTTCCTGACGCTGCCAGGTATGTCGTTGAACGGTGCGGGATGGACATCTCCAGCATCAGCACGTCCACGGATGTCATTCGCTACCTCAATCGTGATGGCAGCGTGCGACACGAACGGGACTTCACGTACCACTACACCTCATGGTTCACCATCTACCGTGTACTCCTCGAACACTTTGGCTCAGAGCGCTACCTGACCGGCAAGGAAGCCGTCGGGTTCGATCAGGACGAGTCATCCGTGCGCGTTCACTTTGCCGACGGCTCATCAGCCGAGGCCGATCTCCTGGTGTGCGCCGATGGCGTTCACTCGGTGCTGAGACAGCGGCTTCTCCCCGAGGCACGCCGAGAATACGCAGGCTACGTGGCATGGCGAGGCATGGTTCCTGAGTCCTCATTGCCCGCCGCCACGGTTGATGCCCTGGGGGATGCCATCACCTACGCCTTCACGGCGAACAGTCACATCCTCGTCTACCCAATACCCAGCCCGTCGGGAAGTGTGGAGCCAGGTGAACGCCTCATCAACACCGTTTGGTACCGGAACTATCAGGCCGGCGGCGACTTCGAGGACCTCATGGTGGATGCGTCTGGTCGCCACTATGACCCCACGCTTCCACCGGGCGCCGCACGTCAGGAGCACGTCGAAGAAATGCGAGCACACGCCAGGGCGAGGCTTCCCAGGGTTGTCGCCGATGCCGTGATCGCTGCGGACGATCCATTCGTCCAGGCGGTGTACGACCTCGAGATCGATCAGATGGCGTTCGGACGCGCCTGCCTCATCGGCGATGCCGCGTTTGTGATGCGACCTCATGCGGCAGCCGGAACGGCGAAGGCATCGGCCAATGCCTGGGCTCTCGCCGATGCCTTGGCGATTCATCAGAACGTGCCAGACGCGTTGAAGGCATGGGAGCCTGAGCAATTGCTGATCGGAAGGAACCTTGTTCAGCGCACGCAGAGGCTCGGTCGTGCGTCTCAGGTTGAAGGCACCTGGGATTCGCCGACCGACGATACGTTGTTCCGCCTTCGAGATGAGGGCCCATGACCCGTGGCGATATCGCTCATCGAATGGCCGAATCGGCTCTCGCCTTCCTCGACAGTCTGGAGACTGAATCCCGACAACGAGCTCAATGGCCCTTCTCGGACACCATCGAACGCGAAACGTGGTTCTTCACGCCCACAGATCATGGCGGGCTTCCGCTGTCCTCCATGACGCCCCATCAGCAGAAGCTCGCCCACCAGCTTCTTGCCCAAGGCCTCTCCGAGTCCGGCTACAACACCACCGCACTCATCATGGGCTGGGAGAACATCCTCGATCGCCTCGAGGGTTTCATTCGTGACTGGGGACGCGAGCGAGGACGCGACCCCGGGCTCTACTACTGGCGCATTTTCGGCGATCCCAGCTCAGGGCAACCGTGGTCGTGGAGGGTCGGGGGCCACCATGTGTCCCTGAGTCACCTCATCATCGACGGTGAGGTCGTGGCGAGCACTCCGGTCTTCATCGGCGCGGATCCCGCGCGCGCAGTCTTGGTTGGGAATGACGTCTGTGAACCACTGCGGCCACTTGAGGAACCAGCAAGACGGGTTGTCACGTCCTTGACCGCTGATCTGCGGAATATCGCGATCGTCTCGGACGTTCCGCCCACTGACATTGTCGGGGCCAACAGGCCCAGATTCGGTGAGGGGAAGGGCGACCTGCCCATCGCGCTCCCGGAGCTCTGGCGAGGTTATCTTCCTGAGCCGTGGCATACGCTCGCCGGCGACGTGCAGGTCGCGAATGACGAAGCCGCCGGAGTCTCGGAAGCCTCCTTGGATGCAGTTCGCTTGACGCGAATTCCGCGTGGGGTCCCCATCGGAATGCTCCCCGACGAGCAGAAGGCAGTGCTGCGAGGTCTCCTGGATTCCTACGCCCAACGCCTGCCCGGTCCGCTAGCTGATGTCGAAATGGCCAAGTACTCCGGCCTGCTGCTCGACGAGCATTCATTCCTTTGGACGGGCAGCACGACGCCCGGCGAGCGCTACTACTACCGAATTCAGGGCCCGGACCTCCTGGTCGAGTGCGACAACACCCAGCGCAGCGGCAACCACATTCACACAGTCTGGCGCGACCCGCTCCGCGATTTCGGACACAGCCCCCTCGCCGAGCACTATCGGCAGCAGCATCGCTGAACCACGAACACGCAACCGACTACTCGTGTGCCGGCATGGCCCTTGATCTGCAGGTCAGGCCCTCAGGACAAGGGGATCACCAACCGGCTCATCGCTGGACTCGACCCACACACCCTTGGGCTGGGTGAACTCGGCAAAGCCGTCCATCCCGTTCTCGCGTCCGTAGCCGGAGAGCTTGTTCCCACCGAAGGGCGTGGCGAACTGCAGGGCCCGGTACATGTTGACCCAGACCGTGCCGGTGTCGAGGGCACTGGCGAGGCGATGAGCGCGGCCAAGGTCCCGCGTCCACACTCCGGCCGCAAGAGCGAAGGGAGAGTCATTGGCGATCGCGATCGCCTCGTCCTCGTCATGGAAGCGGATCACCGACAGGACCGGGCCGAACAGCTCGTTCTGCGCAACGGACATGTCGTTGGTGACACCGTCGAGGACGGTCGGCGCATAGAGCCATCCCTGGTCGGGTCGATCTGCATCGTCGCCACCGTAGACCAGGTGAGCACCCTCGCTGATAGCCTCGTGGACCCGTGATTGCACTCCAGCCAGGATCTTCTCCTGGGACATCGGTCCCATCTCCGTCTCCGCCGATGTGGGATCACCCAGGCGGATCGTGCGGGCACGTGCCGCGATCTTCTCGACCAGTTCGTCGGCGACACGCTCATGCACAAGCAGACGAGAGCCGGCGACACAGGTTTGACCGGCCGCAGCATGTCCTGGGCCTACCGAAGTCCTATTGACCAGAACTGACGTCGGGTCGTGCCCCGGCAGACAGCGGGCGGCGACCTCGATCAACGACTGTGGCAATGATCTCGTCGTCGTGCTCATCAAGGGCTGGGATCCGAGCACGCGAGGCAGGCATGTCGCTGATGTCGAAGGGCGACCCCAGCATCTCGATGTCGCCCGAAGGCGTCGACACCGTTTCGAATCGCTCGCGGGACCGCAACTGCTCATGGACCCACAGGCCCGCCAGATCGTTGACTCGCGCGTTGGCGATTCGTCCACGCGTCAGGGCATGCCTCGCATCCTCCACCGACATGGACGCAAGACGATCAGAGATGAGCTCCTCCAACTCGTCCACGTGTGCGATGCGTTGGGCGTTGGAAGAGAAGCGGTCTGTCGTTCCAAGGCTCGGATCGCCCATCAGTTCATCCGCCATGCTTCGCCATTCGCCATCACTCTGAACGGCGATAAGCACTGTCGAGCCGTCACTCAGGTTGAACGTGCCGTAGGGGGCGATTGCATGGTGGCGACGACCTGCCCTTGGGCCTTGGCCCCCGCCATAGACAGCCCCGTAGAGCGGGGCCGACATCCACTCGGCGAGCGAATCGAGCATCGATACATGGATCGCTGCCCCCTCGCCCGTGCGCTCCCTGCGTACCAGAGCCGCCAGAATGCTGGACATCGCGTACATGCCCGAGCAGATGTCAGCAACAGAGAAGCCGACCTTGCTCATCTCGCCGGTACCGGTCACAGAGAAGACTCCGGCTTCGGCCTGGATCGCCAGGTCGTAAGCCTTGTCATCGGTGCGTGGACCATCCAATCCGTAGCCGGATATCTCTGCCGCAATGAGGGACGGGTAGCGGGCATGCAGGGTCGCTGCATCGATCCCCAGGGATGTCGCAGCACGCGGAGACAGGTTGTGCAGAAACACATCGCATCCCGCGATCAAGGCCTGCATCGTCGCGGCATCGTCATCGTCCTTGACGTCCAGCGCGATGGACTGCTTGCCGCGGTTTGCCCACACGAAGAAGGCGGACTCCCCACCGACAACTGAGTCGTAATGGCGAGCAAAGTCGCCTTCCGGCCGCTCGAGTTTGATGACGGTGGCACCAAGGTCAGCCAACTGTCTGGTGGCGAACGGAGCAGAGATCGCCTGTTCCAGTGAGACGACCACGACCCCTTCAAGGGGAGCTGTCATGAACCGATCATTGCAATGTCGGAAAGGAACCACTCCATCAGGTGCTCACAATTGGCGCGCAGAGCCTCCGTATTGCTCTCCACTGCACCCAAGACGTCAGCGGGAGTGGTGTGGTCTGGAACATGGTCTCCGCCGATGCTGAGCCACGAGCCTACGAGACTCGCGTCGACTTCAGGATGGAACTGTGTGCCTGATGCGCGTCCGTGGCGGAGGAGCTGAATGGCGTTCGCACTCCGGCTGAGCACCTCGATGTCGTCCGGATGGACGATGCGATCCTCATGCCAGGTGAACCAGGGACCGGCCGGCAGTCCGTGCCGGGGAATATCCTCGAAGGCGACCAGACCGATCTCCTGCTCTGACGCAGGAGATCGCTCGACACCACCTCCCAGGCTCTCGGCGAGAAGCTGTCCGCCGAAGCACACGCCGAGATGAGGAACATCCTCCGACACGATCATCTGAAGCAGCTCGACCTCAGGCGCTACCCAGACCCGTGCTGACTCGTCATAGGCATTGGCAAAGGATCCGAAGGCCACGACGGCGTCGAATCCACGAGGATCCGGGTCGTTGACGTCCGTTTCACCGGGAGTGGAGAGCACCGTATGCACCACGACACCCAGACCTCGCGCCGCCAGGACCTCGCCTACCACCGCGGGCGCTGCCTCGGGCTCATGGCTGACGAGCAGGATGCGCGCCACCTACACGACCGCCCGATATCGGCGGATCTCCCAGTCGGACACGTCCTCGCCTTGGTCGGCGTTCTCCAGGAACTCCTGGGCCTCACGCCGTTCCATGATGGTGAACGTGTCGACGAAGGCGTCTCCGAAGACGGATCGGGTGAATGGGGTGTCGAAATTCTCGATGGCGCCGTCGATGGAGGTGGGCAGCCGCTCCCATCGCTCATCTGCGTGCGGATCACCCGTCACCTGGGGCATGAGCGCGTCATCTCGTTCGAGGACATCGAGTCCGGCCGCGACACAGCCGGCGAGCACGAGATACGGGTTGGCATCCGCCGCCGCCCATCGGGCCTCAAGCCGGTTGGCGCTTCCCGCACCCACGATCGATCGGAGACCGACGAGTCGGTGGTCCAGGCCCCAGGTCACCTGCGTGGGCGAGAACGAGTAATCCTGAACATGCTTGTAGCCGCTGATAGTCGGCGTCATGATCAACTACAGGTCCCGGTGGTGGGCGAGCAGCCCGGTCAGGCAACGCCGCATCGTGCTGTTCCCGAGAACGCTTTCCTCATCCGTCTCCGCGAACACGTTGACGCCATCACGTGTGAGCGACTGGTGGATGTGCATGCCGTTGCCTGCCTCGAGGAGGTATGGCTTTGCCATGAAGGTCACCCGAAGCCCGTGCCGGCGCGCGACGAGTCGAACATTGGAGCATCCCCACCGAGACTGGACGGCGAGCAGGACAGACACTGGCACAGATCCTCCGCGGGGAATGGCCTAGCGAGGCCCCCTTCACCGCCATGCCCTCCTTCTGGTCCGATCAGTACGCTCTTAGGATCCAGTCATTCGGAATGCCGGACCTGGCCACGGACATCAGTCTCGTCGACGGCGACCTGAATGGTCCCTGCATCGTCGAGTACCGGGATCCCTTGGGACCCGTGGGTGTGGTGGGCATTGATCGCACTTCTGACCTCATCCCCTATCGCAAAGAAATAGCGGCCCGATCACATTGCTAATCTCCGACCATGGCTGACGTTCCCCGCACCGAGATGGAAGGCGTCGCCTTCCCCACGGGCGGTGACGGCCAGCGCAGCACGAGTGCGACCGGGCGCGCGGTGTTCGCGGACTGTGCCCGCAGAGTGGACCCCGGAATCGCGGCGCAGATCGAGCACACATCCGACTGGCGCGGCGGCTACATCGGCCCCCTGCGCGACATCTCCCTCGCCTCTGCCATGAACAGTGAAGCAGCCCTCACCGTCTCGCGTGACGGCCTCGAGTCCGCTCACCGCAGATTCGTGTTCTCCCGATCTGGCGAGCAGCTGCCGCTCTGGGAGGCGATGCGCCGCTGGGCCGCGCCCGGCTTCGGGTCCGTCACCGTGCAGGGCATCGCCGATCGCGAGACGCGGCTCACCCTTCCCTACAAGGGACGTCGCCTCTTCGGTGACGACCTGCGCCGGCAGATCGACTCCTGGGTGGGCACGGGCATCGCCGAGCCCGGCTTCGCGGAGGCGATCGACCTGATCGTGGCCAACCCGGAGTGGATGGACCTGCGGGATATCGACATCGCCGTACTGGGAGCAGGGGCCGAACTCGCCCCGACTCGATCCCTGCTGCGCTGGGGAGCGCGCGTCCATGCGGTGGACCTGCCGCGCCCGGACATCTGGCAGCGCCTCATCTCCACTACTCGGAGCACCGCAGGGTCGCTCCGCATCCCGGTGGCCCTGGACGACCACGGCCAGCCCCCGTTCGTCGTGGGCGGGCACGTGCATCCAGAGGACGATGACGCCGTCGCGACTCATGCGGGTGCAGACCTCCTGCGCCAGACTCCCGAACTCCTGACGTGGCTGCGCGAGATCGAGAATCCCTTCGTCATGGGCATGTACGCCTATGCGGACGGCTCCGCCCACGTGCTGCTGTCGATGGCCGCAGATGCCATCGTCACCGAGCTCACGTCCACTCGCACGGACATCACCCTCGCCTATCTCGCGACGCCGACGGACGTGTTCATGGTTCCCCTCGCGGCGGTCGAGGAGTCACGGCGCAGATGGGAGTCGCGAGGGATCGGCGGTCTGCTCCAGACGCCGCTGCGCCTGCTGAAGCAGTTCGAGCCGAACTACACGCGCACCTACACCGCGGACAACGGCAACGTGTTCGGCATCAACGACTCACTGGTGCCCCAGCAGGGACCCAACTACGCCCTCGCCAAGCGCCTTCAGCGCTGGCGTGCTCTCGTCGCCCGGGCTGACGGCGTCCCTGTCTCCTTGAACCTGGCACCCGCCACTCGCACCAATTCCGTCGTCAAGAATCGGGCCCTTGCAGCCGCGTACGCCGGTGCCGGGCGCTTTGGCGTCGAGGTCTTCGATCCACCGACGACGACAACGCTCATGGCTGCACTTCTGGTGCATGACCTCCGCAATCCGTCTGCGGCGGCTCATCCGAGCACACCCTTGGCGAACCCCATGGATCTCTTCGCTCAGGGAGCCAATCACGGAGGTCTCTGGCGGGCGGCCTACTCGCCACGAAGTGTGCTGGGCATCGCCGCCCTCCTCGGCATGTTCGACTCTCGGGCCTAGGGATGAGCACGTCCGTCGCCTCTGCCATCTTGACCCTGTTGGGGCGACACGGAGTTCGGCGCGCGTTCGGCATTCCCGGTGTCCACAACCTCCCCTTCTGGGATGCCGAGGGCCCAGACATCCCGCGGATCATCGGCGTGCGGCATGAGCAGGCGGCCGGCTATGCAAGTGATGCCCTGCATCGGGCGACCGGAGAGATCGCCGCGGCACTGCTCACGAGTGGACCCGGGGCGGCCAACATGGTCGCCGCCTTCGGAGAGGCCTTCGTCAGCGGCTCACCCGTCCTGACCTTCGCCAGCGAAGTGAACGCGTCATTGCGATCAACCGAGGGGCCCCGCGGAATCCTGCACGAGATGGCCGATCAGGGGGCGCTGTTCGAGGCCTTCGGAGCCACTGCCAGGAGAGCGCGGACGCGGCAGGACGCCATCGCCTCCACGGTGCTCGCCCTCCGTGAAGCGTGGGGGCCACCCGCGGCAGGCAGCTACGTCGGGATTCCCACCGACGTCCTTGGCGAGGACTGGACGTCTGCCATCCCCCACATCCCGCACCTGCCTGCACTCGCCCCGGACCCGCATGACGTCTCGGTGCTCGCCGAGCTCATCAGCGTCAGCCAACGTCCGGTCATCTGGGCCGGGGGCGGAGTCGTGGCAGCCGATGCTGAGGAGGCCCTGCGCGCACTGGCGCATCGCATCGGTGCACCCGTGCTCACGAGCTACGCAGGCCGCGGCCTGCTGGCGGGCGATCCTCATCTGGTCGATGCGCCCGTCCACGAGCCTGAGGTGTCGGAACTGCTGGCGCAATCGGACCTGCTTCTGGTCCTCGGATCGTCCTTCGACGGGATGAACACCAAGAACTGGCGGATCCCGCTCCCGGATCGACGAGCGGTGGTGACCCTCGGCGAAGTGGTCACCAGGACCATCGACTGGAACTCGGTCATCCGCGCTGATGTCGGACTCACTCTTGCGGCTCTCGACGAGACACTCGAGGACACCGGGGTGCGCGAGCAAGCTGCGTGGGTCGACGTCACGGGAATCCGGCCAACCGTCATGGCTCGCCTGGCCAAGGACCCCCGCGGCTCCGCGGGCGTCGCCTGGGTGCATCAGATCGACGGGGCATGGCCGGCGTCCGGTGCGATCGTGTGCGACATGGCGGTGGGCGCCTACTGGTACGGCGGCTACAGCTCCCAGCCGCGCCCCCGACGCCTTCAGTACCCGGTCGGGTGGGGCACCCTCGGCTACGCCCTCCCCGCCGCCATCGGCCCGGCATCGGTGGGTATCTCCACCCTGGCCGTCTGCGGTGATGGCGGCCCGATGTTCGCCCTCGGGGAGTTGGCGACGTACGCGCAGGAGTCACTTCCGATCACGCTGCTGGTCGTCGACGACGGTGGCTACGGCATGCTCCGATTCGACCAGCAGGTGTTCGGCCACCCGGAGCGCGGCGTCGACCTGCTGACTCCCGACTGGACCGCTCTCGGCAAGGCGTTCGGCATTGCGACGGAGGAGGTCGCGAACGTCGCCGGCATCGGCGCGGCACTGTCGCGGTCGCACGAGGCCAATACCCGTGGCGAGCCGCGCATCGTGGTGCTTCGGGAGCAATTCCACCCGCCGCGCACGACGTCTCCGCGGTGGTTCGAGGACTGATTCAGACGTGTGATGGCCGAGCGCCGATTCGACGCTCGACCATCACGCTCACATCAGACGTGCGTACCTGCGGGTGGGTCAGGAGACCTGGGTCCACAGGGATGGCGCGTTGATCCAGTTCGGATCACCCCAGCCCTGGTACCCCTGAATGCACTCGTACGTCGCGCCATTGAAGGTCACCCGATCGCCCTTGGCGTAGGCACCACGGTCACTCCACTGTTCAGCACCCGGTGTCGGCTCCGGCGTGGGATCCGGAGTCGGCTCCGGCGTGGGATCCGGCGTGGGGTCCGGAGCAGGCACCCCCTCCGTGCGGATCACCAGCGTGTTGCTGGCCTCCGAGACATTTCCTGCTGCGTCGCGGGCCTTGACCACGTACGCATAGCTGCGGTCAGGTACCAGCCCATCGTCCATCAGACGAGGCATCGTGGTGGAGCCGATGGCGATGCCGTCTCGGAACACCAGGTAGTCAGCGACTGCGACGTCATCGTTGGACGCGCCCCACATCAGGTCGACGGACGATGACGTGACACCCATGGAGTGCAGGTAGGTCGGCGCGGATGGCGCGGACTCATCAACATCCGGTGCCTGCGGTGTCGTCACACTCAACGCGGAACTCTGAGCCGAGCGGTTTCCTGCAGCATCGGCCGCCACCACCGAGTATGTGTAGGACCGACCCGGCAGCACACCCGTGTCGGTGAACGTGGTGTCCGCCGTGAATCCGACGCGACTCCCGTCGCGATACACGGTGTAGCCCTTGACGCCGACGTCGTCGCGCGACGGGGCCCAGCGGAGCGCGGCCTGACCCGATTCGATATCGACAGCCTCGAGGCCAGTCGGACTCGACGGCAGAACGACATCAGGGGAACCCTCACCGACCACGTTCACATCGATCACCTGATAGAACGCATTGACCGTGTCCGCGATGTCCCACACGGCCAGAATCACGTGATACCCCGAGCGATCGGATGGCACCGTGATGAGGTGCGACGGGTTGTTGGAGGCCGCGGACCCGTCATGAGCGACCGCCCCGATCTCCTGCAACTCAGCTCGGTTCAACGGCGCATTGGGGTCCCAGCCCTGCTCGGTCATGTAGTACTGCCACCCACTCGTCTTGTGGGGAGCGGTGAATGTCCAGTCGAACTGCATCGGACCGGTGGTGACATCCGTCTTCGCCCAGCGATCAGCGGACTGCTCGTCGAGCTTTCCGCCGAACAGTCCCCCAGCCGAGGCGATCTGTCCGTCCTCGGGCCCAGCGGCAGGGAATCCCTTCAGCCCCTCGAGGCTCTGCGGCTCGTATTCCACCCCACCACAGTCCGTGTTCGCGCCTGCCTTGCACAGCATCGAACGGGACTCGGGGCCATTGACGTATCCGTGCGCCATTGCGGGCGTCGCACTGGCGACCCCCACAACCATGATGCCCCCCGCCGCAGCAATTGATGTGAGCTTCTTCATCGTGCCTCCACATGCTCTAGCTGAGTTCTTCCTTGACAGGGGTATCCCCCGAGTTCGCCCGGCTCAAACCTCATTGCACGTACGGGCAAGGTAAGAGCCGCCAAGCCGATGCCGACTCATGAGTGGTTGACTGCCCTCATGACGATGTCAGTCCTTCTCGTGGGCTACGGCCTGGCAGGCCGGGTCTTCCACGCGCCTTTGATCTCCGCCGTGCCCGCCTTGGATCTTCGCGGCATCGTGACATCGAATGCCGAGCGCTCCGTGCAGGCTCATCAGGACCATCCGAATGCCGAGATCTACTCCAGTCTCGACGAGGCGCTGACCACGTCGTTCGACCTCGTCGTCATCGCCACAGCCAACGTCACGCACGTGCCGTTCGCAGAACTCGCCTTGTCCGCTGGAGCCCACGTGGTCGTCGACAAGCCCGTGGCTGCTGATGCCGATCAGGCCCAGGCTCTGGCCGATCTTGCGGCGTCACGAGGTCTGCTTGCCGTTCCGTTCCAGAACCGGCGCTGGGACAGCGACTTTCTGACCGCTCGCAGGGTCGTCGAATCCGGGGCGCTCGGATTCGTGCACCGCTTCGAGTCGCGCATCGACCGCATGCGCGTGGTGCCCAAGCCGGGGTGGCGCGGATCTCCTGATCCCGCTGATCTCGGCGGCATGCTCTACGACCTCGGCTCACACCTGGTCGATCAGTCCCTCGCCCTGATGGGACCAGCGGTGCAGGTCGCAGCCACGGTGCGCTCCGTCCGGCCGCTCGACCCCACAGATGATGACGTCACGCTTCTCCTCACACATGAGTCTGGGGCCATCAGCGTCCTCACGGCCAGCCAGATCTCAGCCTTTCCCGGACCCCGCATGACCGTGCTCGGCACTCACGGCGGACTGCGCATCGATGCGTCCGACACTCAAGAGGACATCCTTCGCACCGGAATCGTTCCGTCGCTGGACTGGGGAGTGGAACCCGAGACATCGGCGGCCACGCTGCGCACCTTTGATGACGACAACAGGGCCACGGAGTCACGGATGCCGCTGGAGCACGGCAACTGGCCGAACTTCTATCGCTGCCTTGCCGCCGCAATGTCCGGCGAGAGTGCCGCCCCCGTGTCGATGACAGACGCGGTGGCCACGCTCAGGGTCCTTGATGCGGCACGAGTTTCGGGCGCCACGGGTACGACCGTCGGTCTCAACCCGCCTGCAGGTCACGCACCTGCCAACTGACGGTCTGGCGCACCGGACGCCCAGGGCTCGCCACCTGCACTGGGCTCCACTCATGATCGACAAGTCCGTCAGGCGGTCCGGTCTGCGGCTCCACGCACAGCGCGTCTGGCAGTTCGTCGAACACCACATACCAACCAGAGTCCGCGACAATCTCGAGGGTCAGCACCCCGGGCCACGTCACCCTGCACTCACCCGAAGGCACTGAGAAGGCATCGTCGTGAGGCCCAGGTGTCACGTCGGCCGCGTAGGCCGCAGGCAGGGCCGACCCGTCACGCACGAGCATGCCGTCGATCTCCGCTTGCCACTGAGCCGCGACACCGTCGAGCATCTTGGCGAACCACGGATGCCAGCCCACCACAGCAGGGAACGGTTCACCAGACGCCTCGACCTCGATCTGCGTCGTCAGAGCCTGACCGTGCAGCGTCCACCTTGTGCGCACCACCATCGGCCACGGCCACTCCGGATGCGAGTCGCTGACCAATTCAAGGTCTGCACGATCATCGGTGATCGTCAGGCTGACCACCTGCATGGGCTTCGTCACGACCGTGCCGTGGAGCGCCCAAGGGCCATAGGTCTCCGGGAGCGGATGCGTGCCCGACCCAGTAGGCACCGTGTTGCCCCGGATGCGGCCCGCCCAAGGAGCCATGGGATACATGCCGTGCTCGATGGGATCGTCTCCGTGCTGCATCAGCAGCTCACGCCCTGCCACCGTCCAGGACACCGCCCTGCCGCCATCACTCGGATCGACGACGACCGACATGGATCCGACCGACAGCGTGATCACCGAGAGTCCGGCAGCGTCAGGACGCGGAGGCATGAGCCACGTCGGCGATCACGCTGATCGGATCCGCCAGCAGCGCATCAAAGGCAGCCTCTGCTGCACCGAGGAGCGGGCTGTCCCCTGAGAGTGCTGGCACTTCGATGCGCACCTGCTCCCGAGCCGCCGGCACCGCCGTGAGCACATGACGATCGACTGCGTCCGAGGCGAACGGGTGCAGGAGGCGCAGGTGGCCTCCCAGCACGATGACCTCGGGATTGAAGACGTTGACCAGATTCGCCAGACCTATGCCCAGCCAGTCACCGGCCTCCTCGAGAGCGCGACGCGCGCGGTCGCTTCCCGACGCGGCCGCCGCGATGACATCCTCCACCGTGGCATGGTCCTTCTTGAGCCCTGCTGCCCTGACGAGAGCATCGCGACCGATCACCGTCTCCCAGCAGCCGGTCGCACCGCAGCGACACTGGACTCCAGCCGGATTGACGACCATGTGGCCGACCTCGCCGCCGAAGCCTCCCGCTCCCAGCATGGGCCGACCATCGATGATCACACCGCCGCCGATACCGACCTCTCCGGAGAGGTAGATGAGGTTCCGATTGTCCGCACCCACGCCACGCACGTGCTCGGCCAACGCTCCCAGGTCAGCGTCGTTGCTGATGGCAAGATGCGGCACGAAGCCGTACTCCGCACTGATCGCCTCCCTGAGCAAGGCACCCAGCGGTACGTCAACCCATCCCAGGTTAGGAGCGAACCGAACCAGACCGTCCGCGTGGTCGACGATGCCAGGAACAGCAATCCCGATGCCCACCCAAGCCGCATCCTCCGGCGCACGCCGAAGTGCCTGACGCGTCAGGGACAGCAGGTGCTTCACCGCAACCTTCGCGGTGTACTTCGCTCTCGCGTGCTCCTGCTCCCGTCGCCACAGCTCTTCACCACCGAGCCCCACCAGTGCAACCACGGTCGACTCCACGCGAAGGTCGAACGCGACCACGACAGCAGATTCGCTCACCGGTTCAACACGAAGTGAGGGACGCCCCACCTGCCCGGGGCGACCTGCCACCTCTCGCACGACACCGGACTCTGCGAGATCGGCCATCACCGCTCCCACCGTGCTGCGGTTCAGGCCCGAGAACGCCACGAGGTCGGATCTACGGGCAGGTCCGGCCTCGTGCAGCCGCCTCAACAGGCGGGCACGATTGATCCGCCGGAGATCATCCTGAGTAGATGCCGAATGCGTTGACATGAGAGGGGACGGAGTTCTACTAGGTCGCTGAGGCTCGTTTGCGAGAGATCGCATCGACGCCCGCTGCGACCAGAAGGACGAAACCAGTCACGACGAACTGAATGCCCGACTGCTGGGTGATTAGTGGCAGCCCATTGGCGATGACCGCAATCACGAGACCACCGACGACGGCATCCATGACCTTGCCCTTGCCGCCGAAGAGGCTGGTGCCGCCGATGACCGCCGCACCGACGGCGAACAGCAGCGTCTGCGCGCCACCCGTCGTCGGCGAGACAGAGTTGTCGCGCGAGGCTAGGAGAACACCGGCGACTGCCGCAAGTGTCGACCCGATCATGAAGCAGTAGATCTTGATCATCTTCACGTTGATTCCGGCTCGACGCGACGCCTCAGCATTGCCGCCCACCGCGTAGACGTGACGGCCGAAGGGCGTGCGCCCCAGCACGAAAGTGAGACCGACGACGAGGACTAGCACGACGAGCACGGCCCAGGGGACACCCTCGATGACCGGGATGCACCCGACCGGCGCCTCGCCCACCGAGGGGCACGACTCCTTGCCCGGTCGAACGATCTGGCGCTGCTGATTGAGAACGAAGACGAGCACGCCCAGCAGCACAGCAAGGCTCAGGGCCTTGGCGATCCACACCGACGTCGCCGTGGACCGCAGGCCCGCCTTGCGGCGCCCGGCAATCGCCCGCCAGGAGACAAGGAGGTAGCCGCCGATCACCAGCGCCCACATGAGCCACCCGGCCCACAGCGGCATGTTCTGGTTCATGATGGCGAGGAGGACATCGCTGCGGAGGCGAATGGTTCCGCCCTCACCGATGATCAGCAGCATGACACCCTGAAGAGCGAGGAACATCGCCAACGTCACGACGAAGGACGGGATTCCGAGCCTGGCGACCAAGGAGCCGATGAACAGGCCGATCACCGTTCCAGTGAGCAGGCCGACGAGCAGGGCCAGGGGCCACGCCAGTCCCCAGTTCGACAGTGCCACGGCCAGCACCGCCGCCGCCGTGCCGGCCGTGAAGCCCGCGGAGAGGTCGATCTCTCCCAGCAGCAGGACGAACACCAGGCCCATGGCCAGGACGATGATGGCGGCCGACTGATTGAGCAGGTTGGCGAAGTTGAAGAAGGAGAAGAAGGTGTCCGGCTTCAGGGCCGTGAACAGCAGGAACAGGACGACGAGGCCGAGGACGGCCGGGAGCGAACCGACGTCGCCTCCCTTGACACGGGAGAAGTAGTCCCCCACCGCCATGCCGATGCCCCCGCGGTCACCAGCCTCGGGAATGTCCACGTCGGTCGTCTGATGATTGCTCACGCCACGTCTCCCGTCATCGCATCATCGAGCTGGATGCCGATGTCACCTGACCGCCCCATCGTGATGAGTTCCACGATGCTGCTGTGATCGACCTCGGAGATCTGGACCTGAGCGGCCATCTGGCCGAGATAGAGGCAGGCGACGCTGTCGGCGACCTGCATGACGTCGTTCATGTTGTGGGAGATGAGGATGACTCCTAGGCCGTTGTCCGCGAGCCGTCGGACGAGATTGAGCACCTGCTCCGTCTGGGCGACGCCGAGGGCGGCCGTCGGCTCATCGAGGATGACCATCTTGGAGTTCCACAGGACGGCGCGGGCGATGGCGACGGTCTGCCGCTGACCGCCGGAGAGGCTGGATACCTGCTGACGCACCGACTTCAGCGTGCGGACGGACAGGCCCTTGAGGGTGTCCGTGGCCCGCTTCTCCATGTCGATCTCGTCCAGCGTTCCCGCCTTCGTCTCCTCGCGGCCCAGGAACATGTTGTGGACCACGTCGAGGTTGTCGCACAGCGCCAGGTCCTGGTACACGACCTCGATGCCTAGAGCGTTGGCGTCCTTGGGGTCATGCACCTGGGCTCGCTTGCCCTCAAAGAAGTAGTCACCGCTGTCGAACGAGTAGATGCCCGCGATGCCCTTGATCAGGGTGCTCTTGCCGGCGCCGTTGTCTCCCACGAGCGCGGTGACCTGCCCTGGCATCACGGTGAGATCCACATCGTGCAGAACGTGCACGGCGCCGAAGCTCTTGTTGATGCCCTTGAGTTCCAGAATCGGTGAGTCAGCCGTCATGGAGCAACCTTCTCGTAGGGATGAGTGGGGTGGGTGGTTTTTTCGGGAGTTCCTCGGTCGGAGGGAACTCCGTAAAGGCCGGGAGTTCCTCGGTCGGAGGGAACTCCGTAAAGGCCGGGAGTTCCTCGGTCGGAGGGAACTCCGAAATCAACCGCAGTTCCCCCAGACGGCCGGTGGGGACGGGCATGGCACCCGTCCCCACCGGTTCCGTTCGGACCGGCCTAGGCCGGCAGTGTGCTACTGAATGCCGTACTCGACGCACTTCTCCATGAGCTCGTCCGTCGCGCAGACGTTCTCTGCCGTGGTGAAGCCGTCGTTGATGACGTCGATCACGGTGTCGGCGTAGATCGGCTGCGGCTCGAGCAGCACGGACGGCACCTCGGTGCCAGCCTCGCTGTCGGTCGTGGAGCCGGTCGCCAGCGCGTCAGCCGCGGCGGTGTCACCGTTGAGCAGGGCGACCGCGAGAGCAGCAGCTGCCTCGGCCTCCTTCTTCACGGCCTTGTAGACGGTCACGCACTGGGTGCCCATGAGCACGCGCTGGAGACCCTCATCGGTCGCGTCCTGGCCCGACACCGGGATGGCGCCAGCCTGGCCGTTGCGATCGAGGACGGCGATGGCTGCGCCACCGAGACCGTCGTTGGCCGCTGCGACAGCGACGAAGTCACCATTCGCCTCGGTGTACATCTGCTCGAAGATGGTGCCGGCCTTGGTGTTGTCCCAGTCCGGAACGGCCTGATCGGCAGCAACGGTGAAGCCTGCACCCTCAAGCGCGGCCTGGTAGCCCTGCTTGAAGAGCGTCGCGTTGTTGTCCGTGGGCGAACCATTGAGCAGGGCCACCGGGCCCTCGGTCACACCAGCGTCGCCGAGGCACTTGATGAGGCCCTCGCCGATCGCGGTGCCCACTGCGACGTTGTCGAAGGAGACGTAGTACTGAGCGCCGCCACCGAGGGTGAGACGGTCGTAGTCGATGACGGGCACACCGGCAGCGGTGGCCTTGGCGATGACGGCCGAGCCGGTCTCGCTGTCGAGGTTGACGACGGCCATGACGCCACAGCCGCTGGCGAGCATGCCGTCGGCGATGGTCTGGAACTTGGCCTTGTCGCCATTCGCGTTCTGGATGTCGTACTCGACGCCAGCCGCGGTGAATGCCTGCTCGAGGAACGGACGGTCCGCGGTCTCCCAGCGAGCCGACGACGCCGCGTCGGGCAGGATCACGCAGGCCTTGCCGCCTGCGGCGACAGCCTCCTCAGCAACCTCTTCGGCTGCATCCTCGGTGACCTCAGCAGCAGCGGTCTCCTCGGTGACGGCAGCGTCCGTGGACTCCTCGCTGGAGGAGCTGCACGCAGCAACGAGCAAAGACGCGGCGGCGAGGCTCGCGACTGCTCCGATCAGTTTCCTGGACATATGGATGTGTCCCTTCCTTGCAGCCAAGGCTGCCTGTGTGGTGGGTGATTACGTCGTCATCCGCGGCGTCAGGCGATGCCGAGAATGTGATCGACGACGAGTTGGTCGAGGGCCTCAATGCCATACCCCCGTTGTGCCAGGGCCTCGACGTCAAACGTCTCCGCCATGAGTCCAGCAGCCGCCTCCGAGGAGTACGCACCGATGGACGACTCCGCGAGGTCAGCCACGCCCGTGTAGGCCATGGCCGCAGCAACGCGGGGATCTGAGTCGAATTCGCGGGCCTTCTCCGCGAATGCGAGGTAATTGCGGATGCAGCCGCGGGCGAAGTCCCACACACCGGCAACATCCTCGGTGCGATAGGCGTGCGCATCGAAGTGCTTGACGCCCGCGTATCCGCTGTTCTCCAGCAGCCGGACGAGGAAGAAGTGATCCTTCAATCCCTCCGATCCGAAACGAAAGTCCTGGTCGAAGCGGCCGATGCGCTGATCGTTCAGATCGATGTGGAAGAGCTTGTCCTGCCACAGGGTCTGGGCCACTCCCTGATAGAACGACAGGCCTGACATCGTCTCGTGCGCGACCTCCGGGTTGAGGCCCACCATCTCGCTGTGCTCGAGCCTCTCGATGAAGGCGAGCGCGTGCCCAACCGTGGGGAGGAAGATGTCGCCCCGCGGCTCATTCGGCTTCGGCTCGATGGCGAACCGGATGTCGTAGCCCTTGTCCTTGACGTAGCCGCCGAGGAAGTCCAGCGCCTCTGCGTAGCGGGACAGGGCGTCGCGGGTGTCCTTTGCCGCGGCCGACTCGACTCCCTCTCGGCCACCCCAGAACACGTACGTCGGCGCCCCCAGCTCGGCGGCGACGTCGATATTTCGCATCGACTTCTGGATCGCGTATCGACGCACATCACGGTCGTTCGACGTGAACGCACCGTCCTTGAAGATGGGGTGGTAGAAGAGATTGGTCGTGGCCATCGTGCACACGAGCCCGGTCTCCTCAAGAGTCTTCTTGAAGGCATCCAGCTCAGCGCGACGCTGGGACTCGGGGGCCCCGAAGGTCATGAGGTCGTCGTCGTGGAAGCTCACGCCATAGACACCGATGTCCGCAAGACCGCGGAGCATGTCGTCGATCTCGATCTTGGGGCGAACCGCCTCGCCGAAGGGATCGCGGCCGCGGTTGCCGACCGTCCACAGCCCGAACGAGAAGCGGTTCTCCGGCTGCGCAACGAACTCCCTGCTCACGAGTCGCCCTCCACGTCGTTCGGTGGGACTCCCCCGCACACCGCTCACGTCCGCCGCCCTGGGGCGCGGCCGGAATATGTTGGAGTCACCAACAATGTATGTTGTCTGCGCAAACATAAGTCGGGATCCGAGTGCTGACAAGGCGAAAGTGCCGTTCTGGCGTAACGATTTGGTCACGCACACGTCACGCAGGAGCCACAGAGCCGGGCGATGACGGAACTCCCCTGCACCTAGGCGGGGTAGAGCGCGCCTCGAGCCCGGCCATAGGCCTGCCGCACCGCGGCCACGGGGTCGGGCTGATACGTGCGCGTCTCCCCCGCGCGAACGTCATCCCAGACCGGCGGCTCACCCCCGCCCGCGAGCACCCAGGCGGCCTGTCGAGCGGCACCGTCGGCGACGTACTCGCCAGCCGGGGGCACGACCACCGGCACCGTGAACAGCGTCGAGGCCACCGCACCCACAGCAGGGTTCGCTGCCGCACCGCCGACAAGGATTACCCGACGTGGTTCGACACCCACCTCGACCAGTGCATCCACCGCATCAGCCAGGCCGCCCAGCATTCCTTCGACTGCCGCCCGGGCAAGGTTCTCCGGCGTCATGTTGTCTCGCGTCAGGCCATGGAGCGAACCCTGAGCCGTCGGCAGGTTGGGGGTCCGCTCCCCGTCCAGATAGGGAAGCAGGGACAGCCCCCCGGCACCGGGTGCGGCCGCCAGCGCGAGCGTCGCCAACTGGTCAAGGTCCACGTTGAGCATCGCTGCCGTTGACGACAGCACCCGCGCGGCATTGAGCGTGCAGACAAGCGGGAGGAAGTGCCCTGTCGCGTCGGCGAATCCCGCGACGAGACCGCTGGGATCCTTCGCAGGCACATCCGAGACGGCGAATGCCGTCCCCGACGTGCCCAAGGACACGACCACATCTCCCGGGCCAGCACCGATGCCCAGCGCCGCGGCCATGTTGTCACCCGTGCCGGGACCGAGGAGGATCCCTGCCTGCGTCTCCCCGATAGCCGAGGCCGGACCATGCACGTGCGGCAGGCGTGCATCGTGGCCAAGGGCCATCTCCAGCAGGTCTGTTCGGTACTCCCCCGTGATGGGCGACCAGTAGCCCGTTCCCGATGCCTCGCCACGATCCGTCGCGGCCTCGTCAGGGCGCCCGGCCAGCAGCCAGGTCAGGTAGTCGTGCGGCAGCAGCACGCGCGACGTGCGCGCAGCATTCTCGGGCTCTACGCGCGCCATCCAGCGCACCTTCGTGACCGTGAACGCAGCGACGGGCACACTGCCGACGGCATCCGCCCACGCCTGGGGGCCGCCGAGTTCGGCAATGAGGTCGTCAGCATCCAGTGCAGACCGTGTGTCGTTCCACAGCAGGGCATCGCGAACGACCTCGCCCTCATCGTCCAGGGCCACCATGCCGTGCTGCTGACCACCGATGGCCATGGCCGAGACGCCATCGAGAAGTCCGTCGGAGGCCGCCGCGAGCGCGCTCACCCATGCCGCGGGATCAACCTCGGTGCCGTCGGGATGAGAGGCACGCGCCTCGCGCACTAGTGCGCCTGAATCAGCGTCACGAACAACGATCTTCACCGATTGGGTCGAGGAGTCGACCCCTGCCACGAGAGCCATACCCGCAAACTACTCGCGTTCTGGGGCATCACGCATCGGCGGAGCCACTGGCGTGCATGCCGCTCAGTCGAAGACGACGCCCTTGTGCATCACGAAGCAGCCGTAGGGAACGGAGTCAAGGGTGTGCACGACGGCATAGGTCCCACGCACGCGCCCATAGAAGTCCAGACGAGGGATGACGCCGTACTCCAGCGGGCGACCCTCCTGCGATGACGCGAGGGCGAGCAGTTCATCCTGCACGTCCGTCGTCCTGTGCGGGTCGTCCTCCACCTCCATGCGCTCGAGGGGATGGGACTGGAACGAGTCCAACGGAAAGACACTGAGGATCGCGCGCGCGGCGCGGATGATCGACACCTCACCCAGCCGCACAACAGGGCGACCCGAGGAATGCGCGGGGAAATTGCGGTCCACCAGGGCCAATTGGTCACCGTGACCCATGTCGTCGAGGATCTTCAGCAGCTCCCCGCTGAGCAGGGGGTCGACGCCCTTGAGCACCGGTCAGTCCTCGGCGGAACTGCCGAGGGCGATGGTGACCGTCTCCTCCTCGGCAATGAGCTCGGAGTTCTCGTTGTAGACGCTGACCTTCTCGTCCTCCATCAGGAGATTGCCATCGGCATCCAGCACATCGATGGTCTCGTCGACCAGCGAGCCCTGGGGGCCAGATGCCACCACGAGGTCATCGACCACGGAGCCGACGACCTTGCCGTCGGCATCCACGACAACGTCCACCTCGATGTCCTCGCCGATCTCGATGTCGTCGTCAGCCATGGATCCTCCAGAGTGATGGGTGCAGAGCGCGCGGGCTCGATTGCGTCACGAGTCTATGGGGTGGGACGGGACGACGGGAAGGCCGTCGCCAACGGGTCAGGCGCCGAAGACGACCGTTCGGTCCCTGTTCAGGAAGACCCGATCCTGGGCGAACAGCTTGACCGCCCGCGAGAGAGCAAGCCGCTCGACGTCTCGCCCGATCTCGGACAGCGCCTCGGCCGTGAAGGTGTGATTCACCCGCTCGACCTCCTGCTCGATGATCGGGCCCTCGTCGAGGTCGGAGGTGACAAAGTGCGCCGTCGCGCCAATCAGCTTGACGCCGCGAGCATGCGCCTGGTGGTAAGGGCGAGCCCCCTTGAAACCCGGAAGGAAGGAATGGTGAATGTTGATGACGCGTCCGCTCAACTCCTGGCACGCCCGATCGGAGAGGATCTGCATGTAGCGGGCGAGCACCACGAGATCGACCCGCTCCTGTTCGACGAGCTCGAGCACGCGCTCCTCCTGCGCCGCTTTCGTGTCCGGGGTCACCGGCAGGTGATGGAAGGGGATTCCCGAGCGATCAGCGATGTCGCGGCACGTCTCGTGATTCGAGACGATGCCCACGATGTCAAGGGGCAACTCTCCTGCCTCGCGCCGGTAGATGAGGTCAAGCAGGCAGTGGTCGTACTGCGACACGAGAATCAGCGCGCGACGATGAGCGGCCTCCAGCCGCAGCCCCACCTCAGTACCGAACCCCGATGTTCGATCAACGACGAGTGAACGGACAGCCTCGACATCGGTCAGCTCGCTCTCGAACTTGGTGCGGGCAAAGAAGAGTCCGGTCTCCAGATCCGAGTACTGCTCCTGCTCCAGGACATTCGCCTGGATCTCGAGCAGCGCTCCGCTGACGGCATGGATGATGCCCGGGCCGTCTGGGCAGGTGATCGTGAGGATGTAGGCGGGCATGGGGACGTCAGATTAACAGCCGGGACGCACGCGGACAGCGGGCAGCGCCACGGACGCCTACGATCAGGGAATGCCTGTCGAGCCCGCTCTGGATGCGAGGGCGCACGAGGCTCACGATCGGGCCTGCGCTCGGGGGGACTCCGGTTACACCGACCCCACCACCGGGCTGTTCGTGTTCACGCGCACCTACCTCGCCAATCGTGGGTGGTGCTGTGGAAACGGCTGCCGGCACTGCCCCTTCGACCATGTGGCCGTCCGCCCCCAACGGACGCCACCTGCGACCTAGAGTCGGCGGATGCGCTACTCCCCAGAACTCGTCCCTGAGCAGGAATCCCTGCACCGCGGTCAGGCCTTCCTGAACCACATGTCTCTCAGGCGCAGTGTTCGGGACTTCTCGGACCGGCCCGTCCCACGCGAGGCGATCGAACTGGCCGTCGCTGCCGCGAACACGGCTCCATCCGGTGCCCACCAGCAGCCGTGGACCTTCGTGGCCACCGGCGATCCGCAGGTGAAGCACCGCATCCGAATGGCGGCAGAGGAGGAGGAGCGGGAGAACTACGAAGGCGGACGCCTTCCCCCGGCCTGGCGTGATGCGATCGCCCCCCTCGGAACATCGTCCGACAAGGGCTTCCTGGACGTCGTGCCGTGGATCGTCGTCGCCTTCGCGCAGAAGTCAACGCCCCTGGAGGACGGCTCGCTTCGCAAGAACTACTACGTGAACGAGTCAGTGGGCATTGCGTGCGGCCTGTTCATCACCGCGCTGCACACCATGGGCTTGGCGACGCTGACGCACACGCCGAATCCGATGGGCTTTCTCACCGAGATCTTCGAGCGCCCCGCCACCGAGCGGCCGTACATCCTCTTTCCCGTCGGGTACCCGGCCGAGACGTGCGAGGTTCCTGACCTCGAGCGCAAGCCCTTGGACGAGGCTCTGCACTTCGCCCCGTGAAGGTGACCCCACCGCATGGGGTTGAATCGTCCCGTGACCCCCGAGCAGCTCGTCGACTCCGCCCGCGCGGAGTGGGAGCGCGGACGAGCAAGGCAGGCGGTTCGCCAGGCGTGGGAGGGGGTCAACCATGCGATGGACTCCGGGTCCCGAGATGTCCTTGAGCAGGCGGCCGATCTCGCCGACACGATCGCCGCAGAAGCCCAGGGGCGCCCCGCCAAGGATGCCGCCCAATTGGCCACCTACTGCCGGCACTGCCTAGCTGGGGTCGGGAACGGGGCGAAGGCCAACTCCGTCGTCTCCGTGATCTTCGGCTGGAGACGCAAGCAGACGTGCCCAGACTGCGCCGAGCAGATCTCCAAGGACGCGCGCGTGTGCCCGCATTGCGGTTTCCGAATCCTGCCTCCGCCCGAGGGCTGATCGCAGCGAAAAACCGAACGTCTACGGCGGCATCCTGCTCATGGGGCAGACAGACTCGTTACCGTCAGGTACGGCTCGCAACCAGAGCCGTCGGCAGTCCACGTCAGGCAGGAGAGGAGGCACCATGTCATACGACGCGGCAATGGCGCCTGATGGCTCCTCGGAGACGCCACCGCGACGCATCATCCTCGTCGAGGACGAGGACTTCACCCGTCAGGCCGTATCGGACAGCCTCGCGAGTGCAGGGCTTGATGTGCGAGCGGTGACGAGTGTGGCCGAGGCGCTTTCATCCCTTGGGGAGTTCGAGCCGCACGCGGTCATCACCGACTTGGATCTGGGCCCAGGTCCGTCTGGGGTCGACCTGCTCCAGCGCATATCCGCGGACTTTCCATGGATCGGCTTGGTCGTCCTTACTGCACACCGATCGGTCGAACTCGCCGTGGGCAGCTCCGATCAGCTTCCTGCCGATGCCGTCATGCTGGTCAAGTCCGCACTCGACTCGATGGATGACATCCCGGCGGCCATCGAACAGGCCATCACTCAGGTGGGCGTCCATCGCCCCGAAACATCGGCAGTGGCCGACGAGATCATCATCAGCTCCGTGCAGGCGGAGATCCTGCATCTCATGGCTGAGGGTCTGTCGAACGCGGGCATCGCCTCGCGTCGCGGCACGTCACTGAGAGCGGCCGAGGCATCGGTTCAGCGCACGATGCAGGCCTTGGGAATCGCACCTTCGCCTGAGTACAACTCTCGTGTCCTCGCCGTGCGCAGGTGGCAGTCCGGGCATGTCACCGTTCGCTGAAAACGAGGTCGTCTCGCGCACGCTGCGCAGCGAGTGGCCTTTGTCCATTCCCCTCTACGCGTGCCTCCTGCCGCTGTTCATGCTCGGGACCTACTCTCGCTCGGGGATCGGCTTCGAAGAGTTCACCGCCACCACTCGACTGATCATCTCCCTGTCGGCCCCTCTCTCCGGCTTCCTGCTCTTCGCCCTTGTCTCCCTCTCCGCGCGGGTTCGGCAGACTCGCAACGGAATCGTCGGCATTCTCCTCACGTGGGCGGCTGCAGGAGCAACATCGGCTCTGACCGCAGCGACGCTCCGGTCACTTGTGTCAGGAGAACCGATCTTCTCCGCCACCAATGTCGTTCTGGGGGCGGTATTCACGACGATCATTCTGGCGCTGGCGAGCTCGGGAATGGCCACCCTGGCGGATCGCCGTCGGCAACAGCGCCTCCTGCGCCGTCAGCAACGCCGACTCCTCGAACTGAGGTCCCGAGCCGAGGGCTATGCCGAGCAGCAGTCGAAGGACCTCGCCCTCGCGATCGCCACCACCGTCGCCCCCGAGATCAATCGGCTTCGCCGCCAGGTGGCCGCCATCGGTGTCTCCCCCTCCGCCGATCTCCTCACTCACCTTCATGCCGAGGTCAGCGACTACACGTCCAGCGTCGTCCGATCGATCAGCCATGAGATATCCGAGCCGCCATCGGCAGTGACCACGGATCGACCCGCCCGAACCTCCACGCTCGGCCAGGTCATCGATCTCACGCTCTCGGCTCGTATCAATCTGCCCATCATGGGAGTGACCGCAGCCCTGCTGTTCATCGCGCAGTTCAACCTCGGCTGCACCGGCGTTCCGGCGATGGCCGTCATGGGATTCCTGGCCGTGACATTGACCCTTGGCCTCGTCGGGCAGTGGGGGCCATTCCGGATGCGCCCATGGGGACTCGTGTGGCTCGTTGTCGCGACCGTGGCAGGCTTCTCGGTCTACCGGCTCATCCTCGATACTGCCTCTCCCCGGTGCCTGTGGGCGGAGCCCGGGCCGGAGACAGTCGCTGCATACGCCGTCTCGGTAATTCTGCTCTTGGCCATTACCGCCGTCGTCGAGGGCGCCCGCCAGGCATCATCATCGATCGAGGAGCTCCACCTCACCAACGATGCACTCACCACTGCCACCGAGGAATTCAACGTCCAAGGAAACCGAACCCGCGAGCAGATCTCTGAGATCCTCCACGGCCCTGTGCAAGGTCGCCTTGCTGCAGTCTCCTTCGCCCTGCGTATTCACCTCGACGAACTTGCCCGGGGTCATGAGCCCTCGGTCCCCGACCTCCAGATACGGATCGACTCCCTTCTGGACCAGGCAGCCAACGACCTCGATCAGCTTGCACACTGGCAGGAAGCGTCATCGGCATCAGTAGTGGAGCAACTCGAGGCACTCATCCTGCCCTGGGCGGGTCTCGTCGACGTCACGCTCGATGTAAGCGACGAGGCGGTGAGCGTGCTCAAGGATCATCCTGACGCCATCGCCCGCCTCGTGAGCTGCGCCGAGGAGGCACTGACGAACTCCAGCCGCCATGGCCAGGCCCGACATGCGCAGATCAGTGTCCTTTCACTAGGTGATCGTGAAGTGACCATGACCGTCGAGGACGACGGGATCGGCACCAGCTCCCATCCGCACGAGGGGCTGGGCCTGCAGTGCATCACCGAGTCGGGCGCCACCTGGCACCTCGGCAACGGCACCGGTGGCGGGGCGCTCCTGACAGCCACGTGGCCCGTCAGTGCGAAATCCCCTGCGTAACGAAACCCCCTCCACGACGCGGGAATCCGTCCACGGCATGCGCGAATAACCGAACGCTGCCCTCTGGTCTCACAGGAAACTCCCAGACATCTGGCGCACCGTGATGGACATCGTTTCGCGACAACTCAGAGGAGCCAGCCCATGCATCCATCACCGAGCAGAGCCACCGCCGACACGTTGGTGGGTCGCCACCCAGAGCCGTCGACCAGAGCGAGGTCTCGTCGATGGCTGGCCGTCACGGCTGCGGTCGCCACCTCCTGCGCCGTTCTCCTGATGGGGACACCGCCGGCAACGGCAGCGAGCGGACTGCCTGCCCTGCCGCTGTCCACTGACGGCAACGAGATCGTGGATGCCCGCGGCAACGAGGTGGTCCTGCAAGGCGTCAACTGGTTCGGATTCGAGACGGCCAACCATGCTCCGCACGGCCTGTGGTCGCGTGACTACAAGGACATGCTCCGGCAGATCAAGCAGCAGGGCTTCAACACCATCCGCATGCCCTTCTCGCTCGAGGCTCTGGAGTCCGCCACGACGAGCGGAATCGACTACGCGAGTGGCCGCAATGCCGCGCTCAAGGGCAAAACCCCGCAACAGGCCATGGACGTGATCATCGATGAGGCCGGTCGCCAGGGCCTGATGGTCATCTTGGACAACCATTCGCAGTCCGATGACGGATTCATGTACGACCTGTGGTTCGGGCAGGGCGGCTACACCGAGAATGACTGGGTCCAAGCATGGAGCCGTCTTGCCGAGCGCTACGAGGACTCCCCGCACGTCATCGCAGCAGATCTCAAGAACGAGCCGCACGGCAGCGCGACCTGGGGAACGGGCGGGGCGACAGACTGGCGGCGAGCAGCCGAGCGTGCCGGCAACATCGTGCTCGGCCAGAACCCCGATCTCCTCATCCTCGTCGAGGGCATCGAGCAGCCCGTGGCCGGCGGCCGGCTTGATCGGCACTGGTGGGGCGGCAATCTCGAAGGCGTCCGACGCAATCCCGTTCGACTGAACGTCGCCGACAAGCTCGTGTACTCCCCGCACGAGTACGGGCCGGGCGTCTTCGCCCAGCCGTGGTTCAGCGATCCGAACATGGCGGACATCCTTGAGAGCCGCTGGGATGCCGGCTTCGGATACATCCATGACAACGGCATCGCTCCACTGCTCGTTGGGGAATTCGGCGCCAAGAATGTCGGCACGGACACCACCGAGGGACGCTGGATCCGCCAGTTCGCGGACTACCTCGGCCGCAAGGGGATCAGCTGGACTTTCTGGTCCTGGAATCCCAATTCCGGCGACACCGGCGGTGTCCTCAAGGACGATTGGCAGACCGTTCACGCAGACAAGATGGGCCTGCTGTCTGATCTGATGGATCGTCGACCGATGGACTTCGGCGCGATCTCATCACCGCCGGCGACTGCGGAGCCAGAACTGCCCGATACAGACGATTCGTTCGGCGAAGATGCGTCCGGCGAAGACACGAGCACCACCGAGGTGGGCTCAGGCGCGCTGACGATGTCGGTCGTGACTGACTCCACCTGGAACAGCGGCTGGTGCGGACACGTCGTTGTCAACAACACCGGACGTTCGGCTTCGGACATCGTGAGTATGTCGGTGACTCTGCGATCAGGGCAGACCTTGGGCTCTGTATGGAATGGCGAGGCCACCGTCGATGGACGGGTGCTCTCGATCACAGCGCCGGCATGGGCCACGGCACCCGCCGGCGGCAACTACTCCGACACCGGCTTCTGCATCAATGGCACCGGGACCCCCAGGGCTCTCGCAGTCACGACTCCGGACGGCGCGGTGGACTCTGGCGAGGACGCTGCAGGCGATGTCGGCCCGGCGCCTGCTCCGCTGCCGACGCCAACTCCAGCGCCAGCACCCACGCCCACGAGTCCCACACCCACGGCTCCTGACACGACGCTGGCGATCACATGGCGAGCGGACTCCACCTGGGACGGCGGGTACTGCCGCACTGCCGTGGTCACCAATGCGGGCAGCACCGCATCAGGGCCGTGGTCCCTGCGCTTCATCCTGCCTGCCGGGTCGCGGATCACCACCCACTGGAACGGAACCGTCAGTTCAAGCGACGGCGCCACGACTGTGACACCCCCGACCTGGTTGACGTCCATTCCCGCCGGTGGGGCATCCGCCGACTTCGGCTTCTGCGCCTCCGGTGTCTGGGAGTCGGTCGACACGCGGGTGAGCAGCCTGTGAGGGGCCGGGCCCGGACCTCAGTGCGAGTGCGTCGGCAGGCGCTGGTCTGGGCCCGCCCCTTTACCTTGAGCGTCGACGATGTCGAAGACCCCCATCATCCCGTGGTCCTCGTGGAACAGCAGATGGCAGTGGAAGACGCTCCTGCCGACGAAGTCCGCGAAGTGCGTCCGAAAGCGCACATAGGCGTTCCACGGGACGTTGACGGTGTCGGCCACGCTCCTTGGCGTGACTCGAACGCGATTGCTCGTCTCGTTCGTGAGTGGATCCCAATCCCCGGTCTCCACCACGGCGAAGTCGTTGACGTGGATGTGGAAGGGATGCTGCTCATTCCGGGGTGCACCTGCATATACGGACGTGGCATTGCGAATCACCCAGTCCTCAGTGGTGCCGAGCTTCACCTGGATCACGTCAGCAAAGGTCAGGTTGTCGAAGAGCATGCCGTCGATGTAGAACTCGGACGCCCCGTCAACAATGGCCTGACTGAGCGTGAGCACCCGCCGCTGGGCGATGTCATCCGTCAGCCATGAGGGTGGGTCGCCAATCTGCTCCGGGACGGTGACACTCTGCGCGCGCTCGCCCTCGATCTGAACTCGAACGAGTGGCGCTGCCGGCCATTGATCCTTGCCTTGGTCGTATCCCAGCTGTCGAAGCTGCACCACGCCGGCACGCTTGCGTGCCGTCACCAGAACTCCGTACCGCTTGCCGGGTGGGAAGAACAGGGTGTCCGAAGTCCACGTCCGCCAGACCATGGCGCCGTCCTCCTCGACAACCGTGAACTCATGGTCATCCAGCGCAACCTGGTAGTACGCGGCGACACCGATATTGCCCAGCTGCCAGAACTGTGTCTCCCCTGGGCGCATGGTGATTCGCGGGTTGATTCGCCCATTGACATACAACGGCGATGTGGCCGGCGTCAGCGACGTGTAGTCCGCCCATCCGCCATCAGGGCCGAGCCCCCCTTCGCGAATGCCGAAGGCGTGTCTACGCAGCCCCTTGACGCCTGACAGGTCGGCGGCGCCGCCTTCAACAATGAGGAGTCCGGACATGCCGGCCCAGACTTGAGGTCGCAACAACTCATATAGGTCATTAGATTCGAATGCGCACAAGCCACGCACAGTTGTCAGGCGCTTGGAATAACTTCAGGCTTTGCTCGCTATCTCGGTTGACCGACCCACGTGCACAAGTAGTCGGTAAAGAGATCGGCTGTCGGCGAGCTATCGACCAGAGCTGAAGCAGGTGTAAATGGGGGGTTGCCATAGGCCAGGTAATCGATACACAAACGATTTCGCCCAGCCGGCGACTTCATTGGGCCTCCATAGCCATGGCTGGCAAATTCCGGGCGGTACTGGCAAGGAGTAATTGGGATCTCCCCTTGCACTGTGGGAAATCCGACCCGAATAGAGGATCGACCGCAGTTAGGCGGCGCGGTGCGGTCGAACCAAGGAAATAGTGGCGGTTCGTCAACCACCAATGTGGTGCACCGCTCGACCAGATGACCGAAGCCGGTCCAGTACTGCTCAATGCTGACGGCCTGGGGGTCATCCAGTCCCGCAGCGCTCTTGTATGTATTCATACGCAGCAGGGCTCCCCACTCACTGGAAAGTGCGATGAAGCCGTCGAGGGACTCTACGGAAAAATTCGCCCTCGTCGGCGTAACGCAAATGAGCGTTGGTACACCGTGCTCTGCACTGGTGCAATTTGCTTGCCTGGCAATGTCAAATAGTGGTGCCCCGCGGTTGGCGTTGTGGTCTTCAGCATTGGGAGAATCAAGACTGATCACCATGGCCGCCAATAGCGGGATCTTGTCGGCAAAATGCATCTTGAGAAACCGGGTTGTCAGCCCCGATGTGATGAGTATCGGCTTAATGTCGGCCGCCACGAGACTGTCGATAATCAACGGGAGCAGCGATGCCTTCGGGTCAGAGCTACCGGCATAGATCGGCTCATTTCCACCGAGGACAACTGACTCAACACCGAGTTCGGCAAAGGAATCAATGACTTGGTGAATCTGCTCGACGGTGATCTCTCCGGCGGTCGATCGACTCACTGCGGTGTAGCAATGCTTGCAACCGAACGGGCAGGTTGAGCCGAGCGACCAGCCCGCGCGTCGAACTCGCGGATCCGAAGTACTCGCTTTCGTTTCTGCAATCACGTAATAACCGTAGCGCGCTAATCAGTTGACCCTCAGTTCGAGTGAGTGAAAACACTCACTCATGGGAACCGTGAAGGGCCGTCACCTTGGGAGCTGAGACATAACTCGCGACGCGTTGCGCGCAATCGGTGACAACGATCGCACCGCGGACAAACGGTCAGCCGCTGGATCCCCATTTGCTCCTCACATTGCAGAGGTTGATGCGGGGTTACTCATGCTCCGAGCTGAAGCGAGCACTACTTAACCTTGGTTGACTCTGCGACGTACACACGAAGGCGCCCGGGGCGGGCGTAAGCGAAAAGCCCGAGACATACCAGGCCGAGACCGCCCGCGGTGAGGGCGTCGACGCGCAGTCCTGCTATGAGGGCTTCAGCGTGCAGCTCCTGCAACGGCTCGTCTCCCGGCAACTCAGTGCTGTACAAGGACGCCTGTTCGGATGGGCTTGCGCTGTTTTGGATGGATTCGGTCAATGAAGCTGCGAAGAGCGGTGAGGCTCCCTCCTCAATCAGTTGCCCCTGTAGGACATTGCTGATTGTCACAAGTACTAAAGGAGCAATCACGAGGACACTTAGGCTCGAAGACACGGCGGCCGCCGCCTTCTGATAAGACGACGTGTTGCCAGATTCGCTCGCCGGACGTGAACTCATGAACGCGTTGCTCAACACGACCGAGACTCCACAAAAGGTGCCCGCCCAGACACTTGTCCCGAGCATGGGCATCCACCCCGGAGCTGTAGGTGAAATCATCAACAACATGAAACTCGCGATGATGTACGCGGAAAGCATCACCAGACCAGATCGATAGATGCCGTACGCCTTGACCATCGGACCAGCAATGAACCGCGCTCCAACGATAGACGTTAGTTGTAGGGGGATGAGAATTACCGCCGTTTGTAGAGGGCTGAGACCGAACAGGTACTGCCAACCAAGCGAGATGTAGAAGAACATGTTTGCTAACGGGAAGAGCATCATGATTACGAGCAACGGCAAAGTCGCGCGCGATCGCAGCGGAGCCAGCGTCAACGAGGGTGACACCACGCGGCGTCTTGCATAGAGGAAGCCCACGAGAGAAGCAGAGACCACCGCGAGCGGAATCCACACGCGTAAACTCAGCAATCCTCCGGTGGGCCAGTTGTTGAGGACCTGAAGTCCGGCAGCGAGAAGGAGTCCCGCGAGGATCGGTGAGACGAACTCCTGACGCTGTTTGGAACGATCCATGGGTTCGAGGAGGACAACGGCGGCAAGCACGATGAATGCAGCAAGCGCCGCCCACAGCACAGGAATCCAACGCCAAGAGGCGAATTGCGCGATTGCGCCGGAGAGAATGGGAACGGCAATGAAGACCGCCGGCACCACCATTCCCAGGGTGGCGAAGGCGGTTGCTCGATGTGCTGGCTCAGTGATCCGGGAATTCAAAAGACTCAGCGAAACAATGGCCAAGGTGATTCCACTACAACTGACGATGAGCAGACCCAATGTCACCACACTGATATTCGGCGCTATGGCTACGAGCAGCGCACCGGCGAAATAGGTCGAAGCGGCGACACCGATGGTGCGCCGCTCACCAAAACGTGATCCAATCACCCCCGCAACAAAGACAAGCAGGAGTGCCCCGATACCCGGGATGACCAAGGCGTTGAGCGCCTCGTCGTGGGCAATGCCGAGGTCTCCAAGTAGCGGAACGAGTAGGTAGGTCATGCCAGCGGAGACCACTGACGTGGAACTCGCGGCCAGGCAAACCGTAAGGATCAGGCGACCCCGAAACACTGCCATGAATCCTCCTGCAGGCGAGGCCCCGCTTACTTGACGTGGATACGGGTTCAGTGCGAGTGGGTAGGCAGCCTCTGGTTAGCGCCTGCGCCACGGCCGCGGGAGTCAACGATGTCGAAGACACCCATCATGCCGTGATCTTCGTGGAAAAGCAGATGGCAATGGAAAACGCTCCTGCCAACAAAATCTGCGAAGTTCGTCCGGAAGCGCACATAGGAGTTCCATGGAACGTTGACGGTGTCCGCGTAGCTTCGAGGATTCAGGCGTATCCGGTTACTGGTCTCGTTGGTGATGGGGTCCCAGTCACCGGTCTCGATGACGACAAAATCGTTGACGTGAATATGGAACGGGTGCTGTTCGTTGTGCGGGGCCCCGGACGACACCGATGTCGCGTTTCGAATCACCCAGTCCTCAGTGGTGCCGAGCTTCACCTGGATCACGTCAGCAAAGGTCAGGTTGTCGAAGAGCATGCCGTCGATGTAGAACTCGGACGCCCCGTCAACAATGGCCTGACTGAGCGTGAGCACCCGCCGCTGGGCGATGTCATCCGTCAGCCATGAGGGTGGGTCGCCAATCTGCTCCGGGACGGTGACACTCTGCGCGCGCTCGCCCTCGATCTGAACTCGAACGAGTGGCGCTGCCGGCCATTGATCCTTGCCTTGGTCGTATCCCAGCTGTCGAAGCTGCACCACGCCGGCACGCTTGCGTGCCGTCACCAGAACTCCGTACCGCTTGCCGGGTGGGAAGAACAGGGTGTCCGAAGTCCACGTCCGCCAGACCATGGCGCCGTCCTCCTCGACAACCGTGAACTCATGGTCATCCAGCGCAACCTGGTAGTACGCGGCGACACCGATATTGCCCAGCTGCCAGAACTGTGTCTCCCCTGGGCGCATGGTGATTCGCGGGTTGATTCGCCCATTGACATACAACGGCGATGTGGCCGGCGTCAGCGACGTGTAGTCCGCCCATCCGCCATCAGGGCCGAGCCCCCCTTCGCGAATGCCGAAGGCGTGTCTACGCAGCCCCTTGACGCCTGACAGGTCGGCGGCGCCGCCTTCAACAATGAGGAGTCCGGACATGCCGGCCCAGACTTGAGGTC
>Ga0181604_10000047_pt1 | contig 102797 bp, 96 predicted proteins | sample 041ome_12_FD_148663 | JGI IMG/M metagenome (GOLD analysis project Ga0181604, IMG submission 148663) | Coastal salt marsh microbial communities from the Groves Creek Marsh, Skidaway Island, Georgia - 041410US metaG (spades assembly) | ecosystem: Environmental > Aquatic > Marine > Intertidal...
ATATGCAGTTGTTTGTTCATCGAATGAACCAAACCGCCCACATATCTCTTCAGATACCAAAATTTCAAATAACGTGACACAAAAAAAGCCAAATTACGCAATAACCATATGCGCAAAATGATCGTTTCTATATCGGTTTTCGTCTTCCGAACCGTAGTCTGATTGACCCGTCGTTCGCCCCGTTGTCGCTCAGCGCCTCCGGTAAAGGTGGGTTTAAGGTTCCCCGCTGAGAGTCGCAAGAGCTATTTTCATCTTTCTTTCATTTTTTTCATTTCCCGCAATTTTGGCGAATTTTTGGGAAACTGCGCAATATTTGAACCGAAAACCAAGGGCCAGCGTAACAATCGATCCGGCCGCATGGCTCAAGGCAACCTTTGGAGGTCGGCGGCGTTCTTTGGAAGCCGAGATCAAGGCGCGCATCGCCGATCTTGCTCCATGAGTCGTGTGATTTCCGCCTTGGGCCGAACAGCGCGGCTAGACTGTCGTGGTCACCGCGATTCCCACCAGGACCAAAACCAACGCACTGCGCGCCACCATAGGCATGATCTTCATCAGCTTAGGATTAGGGGCCTGGCCTTTCTTGGCCATCGCTGCCGGATAGAAATTCATAAAGACCACCACCCCCAGCAAAGCGGTCGCCCCTAGAAGTTTAATATTGAAAGCCAGCCCAAGGTTCATGCCTCCGTAGACACGATAGGCCAAAGCAAACCCCGTTCCCCAGAGCAAGCCCATCGCCACCAAGCCGATCCGCGCCAACTTCCCCATTGTTTTTTGCGTCGCAGCAGAGGGGGCTTCTTTCGCCATTTGATGCTCCTTCATCAAAAGACTATTGGCAACGCCCAGTCCGCCAGCCAAAAATAGCCCTAGAAAGTGAAAGAATTTCAAAACTACAACAAATGTCATATAACCGCCCTACTCATTCAATGATTACCTTTGCGCAGAAAGCCACATTGTCACAGCAAGGTCAAACGGCAGGGCCTTCACAGCCTATACTGCACATGAACACGTCATAGCGCGTGGATTTTCCCAAAATCTGATGCGAGCAGGGTTTGATCCCAGGCATCGGGGCGGCTTTGGCCGGCCATTTCAGCACCACCCGCTGGCGGGCATGCCGCAAGGCCACCTGCATCAACGCTTCACAATCTTCATCGGTGCCGACGATCTCGCGCACTTGGCGCAGCTCACGTTTGACCAAGGCCGAGTTTTTACGCGGCGGATGCATGGGATCAATCAATATCGCCTCTGCGTCCAGATCTGGCAAAAGCACTTTCGCATCCCCATGCAAAAGAGTCATCCGCGAAAGAATTTCGCCAAAGACACCCCCCTCCTGCCGCGCCCGCGCCATGCCGTCTTGCAGCAAGCCATGCATGACATCAGAGCGTTCAATCATCGTCACCTCCGCCCCCAGCGAGGCCAGGAGAAATGAATCGCGGCCCAGGCCCGCTGTGGCATCGACAATTTTTGGCGTTTTGCCAGCGCGCAGGCCCATGGCCTTGGCCAAATCCTGGCCGCGCCCACCACCAAAGCGCAGCCGGTGCGCCACAGCGCCGGTCACAAAGTCGACCCGCAATGCGCCCTCTGCTGGTGTCACGATAAAATATTTGGCGACAGGTAGATCAATTTGGGGCGATCCGCTTTGAAGGCCGCCGTCACCGCCTCTTGCATCTGCGCTAATGTCTCTGGTGCAGATGCATCCGCCCCGTAGGCCCGCGCCAGTTCCAGAAAATTTGGGTTTTTCGCAATGACCGCATTGGGGGCGATCTGGGCGCTGCGCATACTGTCTTCAATTTCCTTCAACTTGCCATTGTCCCATAGGATAATTGGTAAAGCCTGGCCAAGCTCAACGGCCGTGCCGAGCTCTTGCACAGAATACTGAAACCCATAATCCCCCGCAATCGCCAGCGTCGGTTTTCCAGGCCGCGCCACGGCGCCACCAATGGCCGCCGGCAGTGCATAGCCCAACGTGCCAAAACCTGAGGGATGGTGCCAATGTTTGGCCCGTGTCATCGGCCACACTTCATTGGCCACATAGGCAAACTGCGTCATATCAGAATAAATCATCGCATCATCAGGAACAACGGCCCGCAAGGCTTCAACGATCGCAATGATCCCGGGGCGTTCTGCTTCAGTTTCTGCTCGCCAAAGCCCGCGTTGATGCGCCACCGATCTTGCTTGCCATTGCGACGCAGAGGCCGCCATCAAGGGCCTTAGGCTGGCCATAGCCTCTTCGGCCCGCGCAAGGATCCCCATCTCTGCGCGCTGCATATCCGCAAGACACTCCGGGTCGATATCAATCCGGTAAAGCGGGCAGCTATGCCCCAGATGCGCACGCCATAAATCCACCTCCGCCAACTCGGTCCCAATGGCGACCACGCAATCTGCTTGCGCCACAATTTGCGCTGAGCTGGGCCGGGCCAATGCCGCCCCAAAATTCAGAGGATAATCCCAAGGCACAACCCCGCGCCCCGCATAGGTCTCGAAACATGCCGCCCCGCAAGTCTCAAGCACCGCAGCAAGATCCGCGCCCGCTTTGGCAGCCCCGCCGCCGATGACAAATAGCGGTTTTGAGGCCGCAGACAGCGCCACGGCAAGGGGGCGCAAATCCACAGAACAAGCTCCCAGCCCATCAGCAAGCCCCGCCCGCCGGCGCGGCGCAGGTGCCGCCTGCCCTTCCAACTGCGCAATGGGCACTTGAATATGCTTACTGCGCGGACGATGGGTTTCAAACTCAAGCATGGCGCGGTCAATCAGATCATAGGCCGCCTCTGCGCTATTGGCCTGATAGGACCAATCGCAAACGCTCCCGGCTGCCGCCTCTTGGTCCAACATTTGATGCAACTGCCCGCGCCGGGCCGCGGTTTCATCCAAACAGCTCGACAGCACCAACATTGACACGGAATCCGAATAGGCCTGTCCCATCGCCGTCATGATATTGCACAAACCCGGTCCGGTAATGACATAGGCCACCCCCGGCTTGCCACTGGCCCGCGCATAGCCATCAGCCATAAAGCCCGCGCCCTGCTCATGGCGCGCCAAAATGTGGCGAATGCCAGCCTCTTCAATACCGCGGTACATTTCTTGATTATGCACGCCGGGAATTCCAAAAATGACGTTCACACCGCGATCTTTCAACATATGTGAAATCTGTGCCCCTAGGGGTTTCATCTCCGGCATTAATTCCTCCAGAATCTAAGTGTGAATAATGTGTAGACGGCCAGAAGCTCCAATCGTCCAAGTAACATGGTAAAGGCCAAAATCCATTTTGCGCTATCGCTTAATGTGCTGTAATTGCCCGATGGGCCAATCACCTCTCCCAAGCCAGGCCCAATATTGGCCAGAGCCGCCGCCGCGCCAGAGAAGGCTGTGAGCAAATCAAGCCCCGTCAGCGCCAATGCCATCGCCGAGACTCCAAGCGAGACGAAGAATATCACAAAGAAAGAAATCACCGAATTGATAACGTCCGTCCCCACAATCCGACCCTGATACCGCAGATTAAAGACGCCGCTCGGACTGTGAATTTTGCGCAGCTGCATGTGAATGGCTGAGACCAATAGTTGATAGCGAAACACTTTGACCGAGCAAGACGTTGACCCGGCGCACCCCCCCACAAGCCCGGCATAGAAAAACACCACCAGGGCTACCGGACCCCAGGTGCTGTAATCGGCGCTGGCGTATCCCGTCCCGGTGGTGATCGACACCACATTAAAGAGCGCTTTTCGAAAGCCCAATTCACCAGAAAATTGATACCCCTGCCACAACACCAGAGTTAAAAACCCAACAGTCACCAAAAGCACGATGAAAAATACGCGCACTTGAGAATCGTGAAACAACGAGCCAGGCGCCCCGTTGATCAGCTGCACATAGCGCACGAAAGGCAGGGCCGCCAAACACATGAACACCACAGCGGCATATTCCGTTGAGGCGCCAAATTTCACAAAAGAGCTGTCATAGGTCGAAAATCCCCCCGTCGCGATGGTGGTCATTGCATGCAGCACGGCATCAAAACTGCGCATACCCGTTGCGATATAGATCACCGCACAGGCCCCCGTGAGCCCGACATAGAGCCAAGCAACTTGCGCGGCGATTTCCGTTGCGCGGGGCAAAATTTTACCGAAGGTGTCAAAGCCCTCTGATTTAAAGATTTGCATCCCGCCCACGCGCAGCTCCGGCAAAAACACCATAGCCACAACAATAATCCCAATCCCGCCCAACCATTGCAGGATCGAGCGCCAGAGCAAGAGGCCATCGGGCAGGTAATCCAAACCTGAAATCACCGTCGCACCTGTGGTGGTCAGCCCGGACATGGCTTCAAAAAACGCATCGGTGAAACTCGAGTCCGTTGCCCCCAAGGCAAAGGGCAAGGCACCAAAAATCGGCAGGGCCAGCCAAACCCCTGAGGTCAGCAAAAATGTCTGTTGTAGGGTGAGACCCCGCGCCGCCTCTCGGCGCGTCGCCAAATACATCATGCTGCCAGTCAAACAGGTGATCAGAGCAGATTCCAAAAAAACGCCCGCATGCCCATTACCTCGAGACATATCCAAGGCCATGGGAAACATCATAGTGAGCCCTAAGCAACTCACCAGCAAACCGATCACATTGAAGACGGGGCGCACATCAAACATGCGTTAAGCGATGGCAATGAATGCCCCGCAAGTCAAGCAATCAGCCAACGTGAAAGAGGTTTGCAAATGTGCTTGGATCCATGCTGGTTTGCGCAAAAGTTGCACCCTCGGTCAGAACAGAAATAGCATCATGGCTGTGCAGGCTTTCTTGATGGCTGGCGATCACGCGGAAATCGCCAATGCGCGGGTCACTTTGCAATTGCTCACAAAACAGCCGAGCGGCATCTTCGACAAAAATAGGATTGGCCGCGTTTAACTCCGCAAAGGCTTGCTCATCTTCACGTTTGACCATGACCTGTGTCTCTGTTGCCACGGCCTTGCGGCACAGTTCGACCAAATCTTCAAACCAAAGGCGCGGCTGCCCCTCTGCCAATACGACTGAGATCCGCGCCACAGACCGCTGCGAATGCGGCGTGGCCAACTGCCCACGCTCACGGCGCGCGTGCTCGGACAACTCCAACGAGCACGGGCAGGTGGACGAATAGACATAATCGAGATGCACAATCTTGTGACGCTGCCCCGCGCGCTCCACAACTTCCAAAGCAATGTTGTAATATTGAAAGCCACTCAACCCGCTGCGCAGGCTTTGCACCTGCATCGGAAAAGACAGGCGCATTTGCAGCCGTGCATCAAAACTCTCTAAGTCAGCTTTGTAATCATCCAGCGTGCGCGCCATCACATCAAAGCTGAAGGTCTCCTCTGCTTGGCGATAAAATGTGCGCATAATGCGCGACATATTAATACCCTTTTTCTCTGCATCCAAAGAAACCGAGCCAGTGACTGAGGCCTCCAATACCAAAGGATCAGAGTCCCGCGTTTGAAACCGGATCGGCAAACGGAAATTGGAAATCCCCACGTGTTGGATGAATTTTTGCGCGCCGCGGATCAACGAGGTCGGGCCGTTTTGTAGATCAGGCAGGGTGCGGATGTAGTCGGCATCCGCCACAAAATCCTGCGCATAATCACGGCTCAGGTCTTGCGTTTCATCTGAACAGTCCACATTCGATGCGGCGTCATCCATGGATGGAAGGTGAATATTCACGGCAATTTCCCCTTTCAAAGGTGCGGGCCTAATCCCTGTTATTTTGGGGATCATCGGGCAGGATTTCAACTTCTTTCTATGCAAGTTAGCTTGGATAGAGGAATTTCAAGCGCCCTGAACCGATTATGCCTCAACGCCCGATGCATCCAGCGCCGCCATAAGATCCGCTTCAAGGTCCCGCGCACTCTCCAGCCCGACCGAGAACCGCAACAATCCTGACGTGATGCCCAGCAGGTCTTTTTGCGCCTGCGGCAAGCGCTGATGTGTTGTGGTCGCGGGATGGGTGATAATTGACTTCGAATCCCCTAGGTTGTTGGAAATAAGGATGATCTCCAAAGCATTCATAAACCGAAACGCGCGTTCCTTGCTGCCAACATCCAAAGCCATCACTGTCCCGCCCGCGCCCATTTGCGCCTGCGTCAGAGCAAACTGCGGATGGGTTTTCAAGCCAGGATAAATCACACGCTCGAGATCTTTCCGGTGCAGCAAAGCCTCTGCCAATGCATTGGCCGTCTCAACCTGTGCACGCACACGCAGCTCCAGAGTTTCCAAACTTTTCACCATCATCCAAGCGTTAAAGGGGCTCATCGCGCCGCCCGTATGCTTCATAAATGGCTCTATGATGCCGCGAATGACATCTTTCGTTCCCAGAATCACCCCGCCCAAGCCTCGTCCCTGCCCGTCGATGTGTTTGGTGGCAGAATAGATCACCACATCAACGCCCAATTCGATTGCCTTTGAGTAAACGGGTGTTGAAAACACATTGTCCACCACCACATAAGCGCCCACCGCATGGGCGAGCGCAGAGACCTGCTCAATATCAATCACCTCCAGGGTCGGATTGGAAATACTCTCAAAGAATACCAGCCTTGTCTGGGGCGTAATCGCCTCAGCCCAAGCCTGCATATCCAAACCATCCACCAAAGTCACCTGCACGCCAAAGCGCGCCAAAACATCTTCTAAAACGTAAAGACAAGAGCCAAACAGCGCCCGCGCCGCCACCACATGATCACCGGCTTTCGTCATTGCGGCCAAAGCCCCATGCACCGCCGCCATACCACTGGCCGTGGCAAACCCATCTTCGGCACCCTCCAAAGCGGCGATCCGCTCCTCAAACATCCGCACAGTGGGATTGCCATATCTGGCATAAATAAATTCATCCGTCCCGGCCTGCTCAAACCGCGCCTCCGCCGCCTCGGCAGAGGCATAGGCAAAGCCCTGTGTCATATAAATTGCTTCAGACATTTCAGAAAACTGCGAGCGCCGGGTGCCGGCATGCACCGCGAGTGTACGTTTATCGCGTGTCATTTGACCCTCCTTAAAGGCACAAAAAAACCCACCGGTGAAAGGCGGGGTCTCTGTCATATCCCAAACCCTTTTAGCAGCTTATTTAACGTGGCCCGCAATCCGGTAACAAATCGCCACGCGTCACAAATAATGACCCAACCCAAGAGGGTCAACACTCAAAATCGCCCATTTGCCCCTTGCGCTCAAAGCGATAGCCCGAATACTGGCCCAAAGCGGCAATAGGACAGGTGCGATGATCGATTTTTACTACTGGCCCACACCGAATGGATGGAAAATCGCAATTGCGCTTGAGGAAATGAACCTTCCCTACACCACGCAGCTGGTGAACATCGGCAAAGGTGAGCAATTCAATCCCAATTTCTTGAAAATCTCTCCCAACAACCGCATGCCTGCTATTGTCGATCATGACGGCCCCGACGGCGCTCCGCTCGCCCTCTTTGAAAGCGGCGCCATCTTGCAATACCTGGCGCGCAAGACCGGGACATTCTATGGCACAACCTATCGCGACCAGCTGGCCGTCGATCAATGGCTGATGTGGCAAATGGGTGGGCTTGGCCCCATGGCAGGGCAAAATCACCACTTCAACAAATACGCCCCGCTTATGGGTGAGGATTTGACCTACGCCAAAGACAGATACACCCAAGAAACCGCCCGGCTGTATAGGGTGCTCAACACCCAACTCGAGCAGAACGACTATGTGGCAGGTGATTTTTTCTCAATCGCCGACATGGCGATCTGGCCCTGGGCGTCCCTATGGGAGGGCCAAAAACAGACACTCGAGGATAAACCGCATATGGCCCGCTGGCTGCAAGCCTGCGCCGCGCGCCGCGGCGTTACTGCTGGCCATGGGTTGCATTTGGACCTGCGGGTGACCCCGAAACCAAGCGACAAAGACAGCTTAGATCAGCTCTTCAAAGCGAAATAACCACCCTGTCCCGCGCCTTGAGCCTGCCGGAGGCAGGCGAAAGGAAAAAGATAATGCGGCGCAGCCGCACCGCGCGGTCACGCCCGGTCAGTCATCTTTTTCCAGCGCATATTTTGCCAAGAGCGGCGCTTGACTCATAAAAAAGCCAAATAACACCGCCGTTAGGCCAAAGGTTTTAAAATACACCCAAGTCTCCGTCGAAAAGAACCTCCAGATCACCTCATTGAGCAGCGCCAATCCAAAAAACACCGCTGTGAACCGGCGTGTCAGAATCATCCAGCCCTCAGCCTGCATCGGCAGCGCGTCCTGCATCACCAACCGGAGATAAGATTGCCCGCGTAGCAATCCAAATCCCAAAAGCCCTGCAAAAATAAGATAGATCAGCGTCGGTTTCATTTTTATAAATTGCGGGTCATTCAGCCAAACCGTTAACCCGCCAAAGACGGTCACCAAAAGCGCCGTCATGATCTGCATAGGAGAGATTTTCCCCGTCAGCTTCCACAAAATCGCTGTGCACAGCAAAAGCAACGGGACAAACAGCGCCGTAACCAAGATGAACCCATCATAATCAGACCCGCCGAGGCTATAGCTCGTGCCCTTCATCTTCAGATAGGCGACAAAAAAGGCCAGTACTGGACCAAACTCTAAAAGCGGCTTCACCCATTTTGGTAAATTTTCGTCAGACATAATTGGGCCTTCCTTTTATCCCGCAAATTCAACTATCACAGCGCCCAGCGCAATCAAAGCCATTAAAGCCAAACGGCGCGGCCCGACGGTCTCTTTCAAAAACAACCAGCCAATGAGAGCGGCAAAAATGGTCGAGGTCTCGCGCAGCACAGCCGCTTCTCCAACCTTATCCAATCGCGTGGCCAATAAGATCGCGCCAAAGGAGGCCATCGCCACCAATCCCCCAATCGGCGCGCGCCACATGAGGCCCTGCCGCGCCAAGGCGATGCCTTTGCGCCGTGCATGGGCAAGTGCCACAATCGGCATGCTCCAAGAATCAATCACAAAGAACCAGGCCAGAAAGGTAAACGGATCCGCCGCAGCTCGGATGCCATAGGCGTCATAGGTCGTATAAAACGCCACAAAAAACCCTGTGAAGAGCGCCAGCACCAAGGCCAGACCCAATGTCTCACGTTCCAGCGTCACCGTGCGCATATTATACACAGCCAGGCCAAAAATCCCGCACAGAAGCACAGCCACCCCCAGCCATTGCCCAACAGTGAACACTTCGCCAAACAATAAGTATGCCCCAATCACCGTAAAAAACGGCCCCGATCCGCGCACCACGGGATAAACAACCGTATAGGCGCCACGGGTGAAGGCCATGGCCTGCAAGACTTTATAAACAGTGTGGATCGCCCATGCCCCTGCCAAAATTGGCCATAAATGCGCCTCTGGCCAGGGCACCACGAACAGAGCAAAAGGCAAGGCCATCAAACCGTAGCTGGCATCCATAGCCCCGCGCATCACCCAGGGGTCAATTCTCCCCTTTTGCATCGCGGCAAAGACCGCGTGCAACACAGCGGCCAAGAGCGCCAAAAGCATAGCGACCAATCGGCCCGTGTGACTGCCTTCAATCGCAAGGACCCACTCGGTCACGCAGAGACCCCAGTCAAGGCCGCAGCAAATTCCTGAGGATCAAAAGCGTCAAGATCATCTATCTGTTCACCCACGCCAATGGCATGAATAGGCAAAGCAAATTTATCCGCGAGAGAGACCAACACCCCACCCTTGGCGGTGCCGTCCAATTTGGTCATCACCAGGCCCGTGACATCCGCCATTTTGCGAAAAACTTCCACTTGGTTGACCGCATTTTGCCCGGTCGTCGCATCGAGGACCAAGACCGTGTTGTGCGGTGCATCAGGATCTTTCTTGCGGATCACACGAATGATTTTGGACAATTCCTCCATCAAATCTGCCCGGTTTTGCAACCGTCCCGCCGTATCAATCATCAACAGGTCCGCGCCATCTTTTTCCGCCTGCGTCATGGCGTCAAAGGCCAGGCTTGCCGGATCGGACCCCTCAGCTGCGGTCATCACCGGCACCCCGGCCCGCTCCCCCCAAACTTGCAATTGCCCCACCGCGGCGGCGCGAAACGTATCGCCAGCCGCGATTACAACAGATTTCCCAGCCTTCTTAAACTGGCTCGCGAGCTTGCCGATCGTGGTGGTTTTCCCCGAACCGTTCACACCCACCACCAAAATCACCTGTGGTTTTTTATTATAAATCGGCAAGGGCCGGGCCACAGGTTCCATCACGCGGGCAATTTCTTCGGCCAAGGCTGATTTGATTTCCGCCGTGGAGAGTTTCCGACCAAAACGCCCTTCGGCCAAATTCGCAGTGATACGCACAGCCGTATCCACCCCCATATCCGAGGAGATCAACAGCTCTTCGAGCTGTTCAAGCATATCATCATCCAGCACGCGGCGCGGCGCACGCCCGAAAACCCCAGTTTTCTGGGGCAAGGGATCCACCGGCTTTGTGTCCACCTCCAAAGGGTCAATCGCGACCTTTGGCGCGCTGACGCCTGGCTCTGCCTCTGCCTCTGCTTCTGGCGGCGCCACCTGCGCGCGCTTTTGCTCTCGCGGGCTGTCTCCTACAGGGTCGGGCGCGCGCAAAACCTCGGGCTGCGCCACCTGCGCGGCCGCATCCGTGATGGCCGGAGCCGAAGGCTCCTCCTCAGGCGCAACATCTTCTTGGACAATCGCATCCAGACCCTCTTCAAGCTTGGCAGAGGATTTAAAAAGTTTGGATTTCAACTTACCAAAAAAGGACATCAACACGCTCCATTGTTCGCCGCGGGCTTCAAAGTCGCCGCAAACGGTGACGCGAATGTAATCCTAGCCCCCGGCAATGCCAATGGCAGCCGCGCGCTAAATTTCGCTTGGGAAATATTTGATGACCGATTTGATCGGATTGGGCGCCGCTTGCCCAAGCCCGCAGATCGAAGCCTCCACCATCGCCGTGGTCAAATCCTCTAAAAGCGGCTGATCCCAGGTCTCTGCCTGCATCAATTTTACCGCCTTTTCACAGCCAACCCTGCAAGGGGTGCACTGACCACAGCTTTCGTCCTCAAAGAATCGCAACATATTCAAGGCCGCAGCCCGAGGGCTGTCCTGATCCGACAGAACCACCACAGCGGCCGACCCAATGAAGGTTCCAAGCGGCTGCAATGTGTCAAAATCTAAGGGCACGTCATGGATGGATGCAGGCAGAAGCCCTGAAGACGGGCCACCAGGTTGGTAAGCTGAGAAGATATGGCCCTCCAACATCCCGCCACAGGCGGCAATGATATCGGTAATCGTGGATCCCGCAGGCAACAGATGCACACCGGGGTTTTTCACGCGACCAGAAACCGAGTAACTGCGCAGACCTGTCCGGCCATTGTGTTCCACCGCGTTCAGGCACTCCGGCCCTTCGCGCACCACGCGCGCAACCCAGAGCAAAGTTTCAACATTATGCACCAAAGTGGGGCGATTGTGGATCCCCACCGCCGCCACAAAGGGAGGGCGATGGCGCGGCAAGCCGCGCTTGCCTTCAATGCTTTCGATCATCGCGCTTTCTTCACCGCAGATATAGGCCCCAGCCCCGCGCCGCAGATCAATATAGCCCGCAGGCACAAGCCCAGCCCCTTCCAAAGCGGCAATCTCTTGGGCCAAAATGTGCAGAACCGCCGGGTATTCGTCGCGCATGTAGATAAAAGAGGTTTCCGCCTCGACTGCCCAAGCGGCAATCAACATGCCTTCGAGAAACAGATGCGGTGTGCGCTCGAGATAGTAGCGATCCTTGAACGTTCCAGGCTCGCCCTCATCTCCATTCACCGCCAAATAGCGCGGCCCCGCATTGCTGCGCACGAAGCCCCATTTTGTGCCGGATGGAAACCCCGCACCACCCAAACCGCGCAGACCGCTTTGCTTTATCTGCGCCTGGACCTCTTGCCAATCACCACCGGCGCGCAGCTCTTCAAGCCGCGCATAGCCACCTGCAGAACGATAGGCCGCGAGGTCTTCATAATCGGGACTCTCAGCATGGGTATGGCCGGCGGAAATTGCTGCCAAAACCTTTTCGGGCGTTGCATGATCAATGTGATGGTGGCCCAACTCAAGCACCGGGGCGGTATCACAGCGCCCCATGCAGGGCGCGCGGACAACCCGCACAGATTTGGGATCTAACCCCTGCTGCAAAGCCTCTTGCAATTGAGCCGCCCCGGCCAATTCGCACGACAAGCTGTCGCAGACCCGCACGGTCAAGGCCGGCGGTGGAGTTTCCCCCTCTTTGACCACATCAAAATGCGCGTAGAACGTCGCAACCTCATAGACCTCAGCCTGGCTCAAACGCATTTCTTCGGCCAAAGCGCGCAAATGCGCCGCCGAGAGATGGCCATAAGCATCTTGAATAAGGTGTAAAAATTCGATCAGAAGATCGCGCCGACGCGGCCGTTGCCCCAGCAAGTCTTGCACCTGTGACCATGCCAAATCGTCGAGCTGACGCCCTTTTGGTCGCACCCGGCCTCTGCCCGGTCCAGATTTCCAAACACCTTTTGACGATTCGATAGACATGATCTGTTCCTCAATTCATTGTGGCTGGTTTAACCCGCAACCCGGCCCTGACATAGGTCGAAATACGACACCACTTGCAACAGATGCGTTTTCTCATGCCTCAATAGACATCACCTGACCACAATCAGAACAATTGTCCCTGCTCAGGTGGGGTCGGCTTGGCGCGGCCTGCGGGACGGGCGGCGGTACTTTGCCCCACCGCAAAGCGCCCATCGGCAAACTCGATCTCCAGAGATTTCGCTGCCTCAGCCTTCGCCACATTGGTGATCAAAGCCTGCCCAGACCGCACCACCGCATAGCCGCGGCGCAGAGTCTCACGATATCCCAAAGTCTCGCGCAACCGATCACAGGCCACCAGCTGCTCGCGGCGTCTTTGCAATTGCCGTTCAAAGGTTTGCTCCAACCGCGTTTCAAGATCATCGAGATCTTTGCGCAACCGCGCAACCCGCTCCGCCAGGGGTGCCGGACGCAGACGCGATGCGCAGGCCCGTAGCATCTGCCGGGCCGAGAGCGCTGCCCGGTCCAAGCCGGCCGGTAGGCGCTGCCCCAAGGCCTGCAATTGCCGCGCCTCCTGCACCAATATCCGCCCCAATGCAGAGGGCTTAATCTGCCCCGCCGAAGCGGTCAGGCGCAGCTGTTGTTTTTGCACCAAGCTGCGCAGCCCCAATGGCAAACGCCCCTCCCAATGGTCCAAACGCTGTTGCGCCGAATGCGTCAGGCTGTCTGGACGCGGCAAAGCGCGGGATACATCGGCCAATCTTTGTTTGCGCCGCGCCATGATATTGGCCAAGCCCTGCGCCGCCCGGGCGCCCTTAGCACGGGTTTCGGCCAAAAGGTCCAAGCGTACCGGCACCGCCAATTCAGCGGCGGCGCTGGGGGTGGGCGCGCGCATGTCAGAGACGAAATCAATCAATGTCGTATCGGTCTCATGGCCCACAGCGGAAATTAGGGGAATCTCAGAGGCCGCCGCGGCGCGTGCAACAATTTCTTCGTTGAACCCCCAAAGATCCTCAATGGAGCCCCCGCCGCGCGCCACGATCAGCAAATCTGGCCTCGGCAGAGCCCCGCCCGGGGTCATGGCATTGAACCCAGCAATCGCGCGCGCCACTTCGGCGGCGCAATTGGCCCCCTGCACCGCAACCGGCCAAACCAAAACTTTCCGCGGGAAACGGTCGCGCAGGCGGTGCAGAATATCGCGAATCACAGCGCCAGTGGGAGAGGTGACGACCCCAATCACGTCGGGCAAAAAGGGCAAAGCCTGTTTGCGTGCCGGATCAAACAACCCTTCGGCGGCCAAAGCGGTCTTTCGCTTTTCCAACATGGCCATCAATGCCCCCACCCCGGCAACAGCCACATCATCCACATTCAAGTTGTATTTGGACTGCCCGCCGAAGGAGGTCATTTTGCCACTGACAACCACCTCCATCCCCTCCTCGGGGAGGACAGAGAGTTTTGACACCTGACCTTTCCAAGTGGTGCAGGCCAGAGCGTTGCGTTCATCTTTTACATCGAAATACATATGCCCCGAACGGGCCTGAACCACACGCCCCACTTCGCCCTTCACCCTTATGCGGCCAAATTCCGCCTCCAGAGTGCGTTTCACGGCACCAGAGATTTCTGAAACGGTAAATTCTGGGGCATTCTCGCCAAGACGGGGATCGTCAATAAGATCAGACATAGTGCACCTTGTGACCAGAGTTGATGCAGCTTAGAACGCGGGCAAGCAAAGGCCAAGGGGAGCGCGTGTCATGAATATCTTAATTTTAGGCAGTGGAGGCCGCGAGCATTCATTGGCCTGGGCCGTCGCGCAAAACCCAAAATGCGATCATTTGATGGTTGCCCCAGGCAATGCCGGCATCGCTAAAATTGCGGATTGTGTGGATCTGAATATTTTGGACGGCGCCGCTGTTCTCGCCTTTGTCCGCAGTCAGGCAATTGATTTTGTGATCATTGGTCCAGAAGCCCCTTTGGCTGCCGGTGTCGCCGATGTCTTGCGGGCCGCAGATGTGCTCTGCTTTGGCCCCAGTCAGGCGGCAGCGCAGCTGGAAGCCTCAAAATTCTTTACCAAATCGATCTGCGATGCCGCAGGTGCGCCCACTGCCGGATATGGCCATTTTACCGACCAGCCAAGCGCCGCGGACTATGTGCGCAAAATGGGCGCGCCGATTGTGGTCAAAGCCGATGGGCTGGCGGCGGGCAAAGGCGTCATTGTCGCCATGAGCGAGCAAGAAGCTCTTGAGGCTTTGGATGATATGTTCAGCGGCGAATTTGGCAGTGCAGGCGCAGAAGTGGTGATTGAAGAGTTTATGGAGGGCGAAGAGGCCTCATATTTCATCCTCTGTGATGGCCGTGATGTTTTGGCCATTGGCACCGCACAGGATCACAAGCGCGTGGGCGAGGGAGACACCGGCCCCAACACCGGCGGCATGGGCGCCTATAGCCCCGCGCCGGTTTTGACAGATGAGATTGCAGAGCAGGCTATGCGCGAAATTATCAAACCCACCATGGCGGAAATGGCCCGTCGGGGCACGCCTTACCAAGGGGTGCTTTATGCCGGTTTGATGATTAAAAACGGCAAGGCCCGCTTGGTGGAATATAATGCTCGCTTTGGCGATCCAGAATGCCAAGTGCTGATGATGCGGCTCGGGGCTCAGGCGTTGGATCTGCTGCTGGCCTGTGCCGAAGAACGGCTGTCAGAGGTTCAGGTCAATTGGGCCGCAGACCATGCTTTGACGGTTGTCATGGCCGCCAAGGGCTATCCCGGCGCTTATAAAAAGGGCACAGTAATCTCCGGGGTGAACGCCTTGCCAGACAGCTCTTCGGCCACCTGTTTTCATGCCGGAACCGCGCAAATTGGCGCAAATCTCACCGCACAGGGCGGGCGGGTTTTGAATGTCACGGCGCGCGCTGCAAGCCTGAGCGAGGCCCGGACCATGGCCTATGACATGGTCGATCAAATCGACTGGCCCGAAGGGTTTTGCCGCCGCGATATCGGTTGGCGCGCGCTTTAAAAGCGCCTGTGGCCGCAGTTCAGAACAGTGCGGCCACTTCAGTGTCGACAGGAGTTTAGATCTGGCGTTCTGGCATCCGCACAACCAACCCATCCAAAGCGTCAGAGACGCGCAATTGGCAGGTCAAACGGGATTGGCCTGGTTTGGGTTCAAAGGCAAAATCCAGCATATCTTCTTCCATGCCATCCATTGCGGGCAGTTTCTCGACCCAAGCACTGTCAACATAGACATGACAGGTTGAGCAGGCGCAGGCGCCGCCGCAATCGGCTTCGATGCCAGGAATGTTATTGTCCCGGGCGCCCTCCATGACGGTCAGCCCATTGGCGACCTCCACCACATGTTCCGCGCCACCGTGTTCAATATAAGTAATTTTAGCCATGTCTTTGTATCTCGCTAGACTGTTTCTTCTCTGAGGTAACATGTAATTCAAAAAATTCTACCCCCCATGAGGGTGGAATAATGCCACTTGCGATATTGCTCAAATGTTCTATTTTTGTTCCATGTCATTTGACTCTCCCAACACTTGGCCCAAGCCCCCCGCCGCCCTGCCCCATGCTATGCTGGAGCTGCCACCAAATGGTGCAAGGGTTACTGTGGCGGGTCTGGTCCTGGTGCGCCAAAGACCCGGCACGGCCAATGGAGTCATTTTCATCACGCTGGAGGATGAGACCGGAGTTTGCAATGTGATCGTCTGGCGCAAACTCTATGAGCAGTACCGCCGCGCCGTAATCGCGGGGCGTATGTTGCGAATCACAGGGCGCATTCAACGCGAAGGCGCTGTGTGCCATGTGATTGCTGAGCATGTGGAAGATATATCTTTCATGCTGGATGATCTCTTGCTGCCAGAGGCCAGCCGCGCCACCGAGCAGCCGTAACCGCGCTGAACCCAAAAAGGGCGGCCCTAGAGCCGCCCCTTTCCCCACCGTACCGCTGCAGTTATTGCTGTACAGTGAGGGCCAAAAACCGGGGATCGCCGCCGCGGCGCACGAGCAGAAGCATCGTTTTACGGCCGCTCTCAATGGTCGCGCTCACTTGCTCTTCAAACTCAGCAAGTGAGGTGACCTTCTCTTGGCCGGCCTCCACGATCACATCCCCTGATTTCAAACCTTTTTCAAAGGCCTCGGAGGTTTCCACAACATCCACAACGACAACGCCTTCCAATCCAACGGCAAGGTCCAAACCCTCACGAATTTCATCGGTCAGGTTGGACAGGGTGATCCCAAGGTCCTCATAGTCTTTAGGCGCATCTTCATTGACCGCTGGCTCATCTGCGCGGGCCAGTTTTTCGTCGTCGCGCAGGCCAAGGGTGACGCTCAATGTCACCTGCGCACCATCGCGCACCACAACCACATCAACCGCCTTGCCAACTTCTGTGTTGCCGACAGTTTGCACCAAATCGCGCACGTCCTCGACCTCATGACCATCAAAGATCACGATCACATCGCCCTGTAATATTCCGGCATCTTTCGAGGGGCCCTCTGGCACGCCTGTTACAACGGCCCCGGCGGCCCGGTCCAAACCGTCAATGCTTTCAGCAATGTCTTCATCAACATCTTGGATCCGCACGCCCAGCCAGCCCCGGCGAATTTCGCCGTATTCCGTCAATTGATCAACGACCCGGCTGACCACATTGGAGGCCATAGAAAAGCCAATGCCGATAGAGCCGCCATTGGGCGACAAAATCGCGGTGTTCACACCGACAACTTCACCATCCAGATTGAATAAAGGCCCGCCAGAATTGCCCCGGTTAATTGCGGCATCCGTTTGAATATAGTCGTCATAAATCCCAGACAATGCCCGGTTTCGGGCCGAAACGATTCCCGCGGAGACCGAGAACCCCTGTCCCAAAGGATTGCCCATCGCCACCACCCAATCGCCCACGCGGGCTGTGTCACTGTCGCCGAAACTGACGAAAGGCAGCGGTGCATCCGACGCGACCTTCAGCACTGCGATATCCGTATTCTTATCGGTTCCGATGACCTTAGCGGCCAGTCTTTCACCGGAGAAAAATTCTACTTCAATTTCATCGGCCCCTTCGATCACGTGATTGTTGGTGACGATGAACCCATCGGCAGAGATCACAAACCCCGACCCCAAGGCAGAGGAGCGGCTGGCCCCACCATTGCCGCCACGGCGACGATCTTCGAACTCCCGAAAGAACTCTTCAAAAGGCGAGCCCTTGGGCACAATACCACGCGGCATTTGATCGGCGCGACCAGCAATCACGGTTGTTGTGGTGATATTCACCACGGAGGGGCTGATCTCATCGGCAAGATCGGCAAATGTATTTGGCAGCATTTGAGCTGTGGCCTGTAGAGCTTGTAAGATCAGCAGACAAAGCGCCGCCGCAAAAACCCAAGTGGCGCGGTAAGCTGCAAAATCCTTGCGCTTAGGTAAGGCAATCGAATTCATCTTTATCTCCATTCATGCCCATCTGCATCACGCAGATTGGGCGCCTGTTGTCTTGATTAACTTAATGTAGTTCAGCAAGTTTTCAACGCAATGACCGGTCAGGCCCAGTCACCATCTCGTGAAGGCCAATTTCGGCGGAAAAACACTCATTTTGAACGCCGGGCCGCCTATAGGCTCAACGCCAATAGAATGCACCCAGCCAGACAAAGCAGAGCCCCCATTTGCCGGCGCGCAGAGATCGACAGGGATTTAAGCGCTTTCAGCAGGGTCTCAAGGGCATGAGGGGCCAGTAGATAAACCAGCCCCTCAGCAATCATAACAGCCGCAAGGCCGAATACGATCTTGTCAATCACTCAGCAACACGCGGCGTTGCGGATTTCATATAGGTTAAAAATTCATGATCTGGCGGGATCACCAAAGTTGAATTTCCACCAAGTATGGAAGCCTCATAAGCCGCAAGCGAACGATAGAAGTCGAAAAACTCAGGATCTGCACCGAAGGCATTCGCCAAAATTCGGGTACGTTCCGCATCGGCTTCCCCTTCGATGATCAAAGCATCCCGCTTGGCCGCAGACAGCGTTTCCTCATGGGTCCGATCTGCCACAGCTGTGACCCTTTGCGCCGCCTCGCGGCCTCGGGCGCGTTCATCGGTCGCTTCGCGTTCCCGCTCGGCGATCATACGTTGCAACGTGGCGTCGAAGTTTTGCTCTGGCAAGTTGGTTTGACGCAGACGCACATCAACCACATCCAGCCCCAAATCCTTCGCCCGCGTTTGAGCCTCACCCCGGATCAGCTCCATCAAGCGGGACCGTTCGGGCGACAGAATGGCGTTTGACGTCACCCCATCGGCCCCGAGAACCGCCCGGATCTGACCGTCTAGAATGTCGTTGAGCTGAATGCTGGCTTCGCGCTCACCGCCCGCGCCCAAGGCCTGACGGAACTTCACAATATCCGCGATGCGGTACATGACAAAAGCATCCACCTCGAGACGACGATCATCCGCCGGCGTCACCTCGATCACCGGGGTTTCCAACGATAAAATCCGGTCATCAAAACGCACAACTTGATCCAGCCAAGGGATCTTAAAGCCCAAACCAGGATCGGTTTTGACCTGTTTGATTTGGCCGAACCGCAGCACCAGCACTTTTTCGCGCTCATCCACGATGAACAAAGACATCAACCCACCAACCGCAATCACGGCGGCTATGATCACTGCAATACGAGATCTCATAGACATTAGTTTGACCCTCCTTGTGAAGATTTGCGCAATTCATTCAACGGCAAATAAGGCACAACACCCTGGCCGCCCTCGCCATTGTCCATGATGATCTTATCGACATTGCCCAAGACTTTTTCCAAAGTCTCAATATACAAACGACGACGGGTCACCTCGGGGGCCTCTTTGTATTCGGTCAAGACAGCCGAGAATTGGCTGGCCTCGCCCAAAGCGGCATTGACGACAGAGGCGCGGTAGCCCTCTGCGGCCTCAAGCAACTGCGCCGCAGCACCACGCGCTTCGGCAAGACGTTGGTTGGCATAAGCATCCGCTTGACGCTCGCGTTGATCGCGCTCTTGCTCTGCGGCTTGCACATCGCGGAAGGCATCAATCACCGACACGCGCTTTTGCGACCCATCGGCGGCGGTCACGATCACCTGACGGCTTGGCGGATCCACTTTGTTAAAGTTGACCCGGACCACAGAAATCCCAGTCTGGCGCTCATCCAATGTTTTTTGGATCAATTGCCGCACATTCGCCTCAATCGCAGCACGATCTCGGTTCAAGATCGGCGCCAATTCCGATTGCGCAATCACTTCGCGCATCGCCGCTTCCGAAATCGCCCGGATAGATTGCTCAGGTTCCTTCAGACTAAACAAAAAATCCGAAGAATTCTTGATATTCCAAACCACCTGAAAGTCGATATCCACGATGTTTTCATCCGTGGTCAGCATCAAGCCCAGCCCGCTGTCACGGCTGTCATTGAGCCCGAGAGATTCGGTGCGGTTGGTGGTGACGTTGAACTTCTCATAGGTCACAAAGGGCCAAGGCGCAAAATTGAGACCATTGGTCCCAATTTCATTGAATTCTCCAAGGAAGAGCTCAACGGATTGTTCCTCCGGCTTGACCGTATAAAAGGACGCGAACAGCCACATGCCAACCGCCGCAAGCCCAGCCAGGACGAAAGTGCTGCGCGGGATGCCCGCATCTGAGCCGCCAGATCCGCTGCCACCACCTGTGCCACCGCTGCCTTTTCCGCCCATCAACACGCGCAATTGCTCCTGACCCTTGCGCATCAACTCGTCAATTTCCGGGATTTGCGGCCCGTCTGGACCTCGGTCATTCCCGCCGCCATTGCCTTTGTTGCCTCGATTGCCGCCGCTTCCGCCGCCGCCCCAAGGTCCACCGTTATTATCCGCCATTCAGCTGTTTCCCTTCACAGTCATTCTGCGCTTCTGTTCTATCTGTGCTCTGCTTTGAAAATTTCAAGCGCTCCGCACAGGGGTTTTCATTGTCACAAGTTCTTCGGACACCGTCGGATGCACAGCACACACACGGTCGAAATCTTCTTTTGTTGCTCCCATTTTCACCGCTATCCCAGCCAGTTGAATCATCTCACCAGCACCATCTGCGACGATATGACAGCCCAAAATCTTACGGGTTTTTTGGCTGACAACCAATTTCATTAACACTTTGTTCGGCGCATCAATAAAGGAAATATTCATTGGGCGAAAGGCAGTTGCATAGACTTCAATCGGCTCTTGCGCACGCGCCTGCTCTTCGCTGAGGCCAATTGTGCCAAATTCCGGTTGCGTGAAGACCGCCGTTGGGATCAATTCATGATCCACAGAGGTCGGATTGCCCTTCAGGGCGGTCTCAACAAAGGCCATGCCCTCACGGATCGCCACCGGCGTCAGATTGACACGGTTGGTCACATCCCCGACCGCGTAAATGGAAGGCACCGAAGTCTGAGAAAAACCATCCACCTGCACTGCGCCCACTGAATCCAGACCAATGCCCAGCGCCTCAAGCCCCAATCCCGCGCTTTTAGGGGTGCGGCCTGTGGCGTACATCACGACATCAAAGTCATGGCGCGCGCCCTTTGTATCTGTCACGCAGTATCCCGCCCCTTGCTTTTCAATGCGGGCCACATTGGTTTGCATGTGCATCTGGACACCGCGCTCTTGCATGCCCTGCACAATCACATCCCGGGCCTCTTTGTCAAAGCCGCGCAAGACCGCCTCGCCGCGATACCAAAGATGGGTTTGCACCCCAAGACCATTGAGAATGCCGGCAAATTCACAAGCAATATAGCCGCCTCCAACAATTAAGATGCGCTGTGGCAAAGCCTCAAGATGAAAAATTTCGTTCGAGGTGATGGCGTATTCGGCGCCAGGAACATCGGGCACTGAGGGCCAGCCGCCCGTGGCCAGCAAAATCACCTTGGCCGTCACGACCCGGCCATCGGCCAAACGCACCGAATGCGGGCCGCCGACTGTTGCGCGCACATCGAAGGTCTCGACACCTGAGTTTTGCAACAGGCAGCGATAGATGCCTTCAAGCCGATCAAGCTCACCTTCCAGATTGCGCCGAAATCCCGACCAGTTGAAACCGCCCATCTGCACGTCCCAGCCATAGACTGCAGCTTGCTCCATCGCAGGCGCGTAGGTTGAGGCAAACACCATCAACTTTTTCGGCACGCAGCCACGGATGACGCAGGTGCCTCCATAGCGGCTCTCTTCGGCCAAACCGACTTTGGCCCCGGTGTCTGACGCCGCAACGCGCGCCGCGCGCACACCGCCAGAGCCACCCCCAATTACAAAAAGATCATAGTCAAAAGACATTTTCGTCCCCTATTGAAATCCAAAGCCCACCGCCGCCTGATCTGAAACCCCACCGTTTGGCGTGTTAAGGCCGAACGTGCTCTTCAATGCGCCCATCACTGGCGCCAAGAATGACTCGATCACAAATATCTATAAATAAGCCATTTTCAACCACGCCCGGCACTTGATTAAGGGCAATGGCCAAAGCCGGCGCATCGGGTATTTGCGCAAGATGCAAATCGAGAATGAAATTCCCCTCGTCCGTCACAAAGGGGGCATCGCCCTGCTTGCGCGTGGTGATATCGCACCCGGCCAATCCGTGATCGGCCAAGAGGCGGGCAATATGATCGCGCGACGAGGCCAAACCAAATCCCAAAACCTCCACCGGCAAAGGGAATTTACCGAGCTGAGGCACATGCTTATCAAAATCTGCAATCACAATCATCCGATCCGAGGCGGAGGCGACGATCTTTTCTTGCAAAAGCGCCCCGCCACCGCCTTTGATGAGGTTCAAAGCGGAATCGAATTCATCCGTACCATCAATGGTGATGTCCAAATGCCCAGCCTGATCCAGAGTCACAACTTCCAAACCCAGCTCACGGGCCAAGTCGGCTGTGCGGGTCGAGGTGGGCACACCTTGAATGCGCAGCCCTTCGGCTTTCACCCGCTGAGCCAAACACCGCACCATCCAAGCCGCCGTTGAACCGGTTCCGAGCCCGAGTTTCATACCATCTTCGACCAATTCAACAGCGCGTTTGGCCGCGACGTATTTTGCCTGATCGGCGGGGGATAAATCGGCAAACATGTAAAGCTACTCCTGGTGATTTTCGCCCCTATTATAGACCGAAGTTCTGCCAATGCGCGAGGCCCGATTTCATCTTTCGAACCCGGCGTTGGCCGAGCTTAGCTCCAGCCAAGCAAAGGCCTCCGCATAATAGGGAAGCCAGGCCAAAACACCTTGCCCGGTGGCAACACAGGGTTGCGCCTGCCTGCCCTCAGTTCTGTGTTGAATGGCCTTGTTCAGAGCTCTTTTGACCCGCAATGCGCCGCTTATTCGCTTGCTCCGTGAAAGGTGCGGACGTAGACCTAGGGGAAAGTGTCGCATTTCCGCCGACAAACCCTGTCAAACCATGATCAACCCAAGCTATATACTCCTGCGAGGTCTTCAATGTTTTTATCTGTTTTTGACATGTTTAAGGTCGGCATTGGGCCAAGCTCATCGCATACGATGGGCCCAATGGTTGCGGCGGGGATGTTTTTGGACCTGCTGCGCGCCAGCCCTTTTGAGGCCGCAGGCCTGAAAGCGCGCCTGCATGGGTCTTTGGCCTTCACCGGCGTGGGCCATGCGACAGATCGCGCAACACTTCTCGGATTGGCCGGATTTTCGCCCGAAACCTATGATGCCGCCAAGGCTGAAGCGACTCTAGAGGCCATGAAGCGCAACAAAGAGGTCAACCCTGATGGGCTTGGAACATTGCATCTCGATCCGGCCAGTGACATCGTGTTTGACTTCGGCCCATCCCTGCCGGGTCATACCAATGGTATGATCCTCATGGCGACGGATGCACAGGGCGATGTGATTTTGCAACAGACCTATTATTCCATCGGCGGCGGTTTTGTGGTGACAGCCGAGGACATGGCCAGTGGGGTATCGACCGGCGACATGGACCCCTACCCCCATGAATTCAACACCGCCAATGAATTGCTGGCCCTTTGCGCCGCTCAGGAAAAATCCATCGCCCAGATCAAACGCGAGAATGAGTTGAGCCGCCGCAGCGCTGCCGCGCTTGACCGCGGCCTGGCCAAAATCTGGGAGGTGATGAACGATTGCATCAATCGCGGGCTCGACCGGGGCGGCATTCTGCCGGGTGGTTTGAATGTAAAACGCAGAGCCAAACCCATTCATGAGGCGTTGATGGCCGAGCGCGGGCTGAATATGCCCGCCCCGCATACGATCAATGATTGGATGAGCGTCTACGCCATGGCGGTCAATGAAGAGAATGCCGCCGGCGGGCAGGTCGTGACCGCGCCGACCAATGGTGCGGCCGGAGTGGTGCCTGCCACCCTGCGCTATTGGCTCGATCATGTGCCCGGCGCCACGCCAAAGCGCATCCCAGAGTTTCTCCTCACCGCCGCCGCAATCGGCGGGCTGATCAAATTCAACGCCAGCATCTCAGGGGCAGAATGCGGCTGCCAAGCGGAAGTGGGCAGTGCTTCGGCCATGGCCGCCGCCGGTCTCTGCGCCGTCTTGGGCGGCAGCCCCGCACAGGTGGAAAATGCCGCAGAAATAGCCTTAGAGCATCACTTGGGCATGACCTGCGATCCGGTCAAAGGCCTCGTGCAAGTGCCCTGTATTGAGCGCAATGGGCTGGGCTGTATCAAAGCGGTCTCCGCCGCCAGCCTGTCGATGCGCGGCGATGGCACGCATTTGGTGTCATTAGATGCCTGCGTGGAAACAATGCGGCAAACCGGTCTGGACATGCATGAAAAATACAAAGAAACTTCGCTCGGTGGATTGGCGGTAAATGTGCCCAACTGCTGACCAATCCAAACCTTGATATGAAAGCACCCCATGGCTCAGGATAACAATCGTTTAGGTCTATTGTTGATGATTGGCTTTTGTATTCTGGCGCCGGCCAGTGATGCTTTGGTCAAGATTTTAGGCGATGGAATTCCTTTGCTGCAGGTGGTCATTGCCCGGTTTATCGCCCAGTTGCTCTTGGTACGCCGCAACCTTTGGACCAGCCGCCACGACACTTGGATGCGGGTGGATCGAATTGGTTATGTCATTCTGCGCTCGGTTCTGCACCTGGTGGCAATTTCCTTTTTCTTTCTCTCGCTGCGCTACCTACCCCTCGCAGATGCCATCGCAATTGCCTATGTCCTGCCCTTCCTGATCTTGGGCGTCGGTTGGATGACCGGAGATCGGGCAAGTCCTTTGAGCCTTGGACTCTGCCTGCTGGGGTTCATCGGCACTTTGATGGTGGTGCAGCCCAGCTTTGCCGAGGTCGGTTGGCCTGCGCTCTTGCCGCTGGTTGTGGCCGTTTTATTCACCGGCTTTATGTTCATCACCCGCAAGATTTCTAAACATATCGACCCCATCGATCTGCAAGCGGCAAATGGGGTCTGCGCCATGGCGATCCTCTTGCCCATTGCCGCTTTTGGCTCGGCTTTGAACATTCCACTTTTGACCATCGTCCCGGTCACTGGATTTGAATTTTACGCATTGCTGGGCCTTGGGATCTTGGGAACTTTGGCGCATTTGAGCATGACTTGGGCGCTGCGCTATGCCTCTGCGCCCACAGTGGCCCCGGTGCAGTATCTCGAGATTCCTTTCGGAGCGCTCTATGGCCTGGTGCTCTTTGGCGATCTGCCCAATGGCATGGCGGCTGTTGGGATCATCGTGACGGTGACCGCTGGACTATTGGTGGTGCGTTTTACCAAAGCCTCTGTCTAGCGCTTCCAGAACAGTCTCAAGGTGGCAGCGCGGCAGGATTGCCAACAAACCCGGCCCATCCACGGTAATGTCCAGCGCACCACCCAAGGCGGCATTCGAAGTCGCAATTTGCCCCATCGGGCTCATGGCCGCATTTGAAAGCGGCCAGCGAACCCCGCGCAAACTCGCTTCAACCGAGGTCATGGGGTAAAACCCCACGGGTGTCTCAGCTTCCAGATCCACAGAAAATTTTTGCGGCACAACAAAAACCAGCTGCACCTCATCAATCAAGACCACGGGCCGCGGTTCATTGAGCAGAGCGGAGAAGCCTGCCAATTGATGATCCAACCGCCCGCCGAGAAACCCCACACCCAAAAAAACATCTGCATCACAGACCGCGAGGCATTTTTGGAAATCCGTGGTCTCCTGATCTGTGATATGCGCTACAGCCTGACCGGCCGGCAGGGCTTGTTGCGAATCCATATCGCCCACCACCAATGCCACCTGAACCCCCGCTTGTTTGGCCGCCTCAAAACCCCCATCAGCCGCCACAATCGCGTCACAATAGGCGGAAGTCTCTCGGATCAATTGAGCGGATGATGGGCCTGCCCCAATCAATAAAGTTCGGGACGCGCGACACATATTATTCTCATAGATCATTAGATTAACTCACTATTTTTCTTTGCGCCGCATTTCAGAGTGCCCCCTGGAAAAATGACCGTCGCGGTCTTAATAATTTTGAAGGACGGCGCGCCTATGAAGAGACCAAACAGATTGCCATCGGATTTTTCCCATGCCCGCCAAGCGTCCGGCCTCATTTCTCCTCACTCCGCAGTATCGCGTCGACGCGTTATGGTTGAATGGCGCCGGTCCTGAGGTCAAGGCCGAAGCGCCGAACGGGGCCCCGGCGCCCTTTGTTGATCTGCACGGGCTAGAAGGCCTGCTGCGCAAACCTGATCCGAAAATCGTGCTCTCATTGCCCGAAGACGCGGAGTTGATCGACCAGCTTCACAGATTAACTGGGAAAATGCCAAAATTTGCACAATTCAACCCACCACCAGCCGCATCCACAGAAGCGCCACCAGAGCCACAGGCGCCCGTGAAAGCCGAGACGGCGAAAGAGCAAAGCGCGCGCCATGCGAACCCACCCGCAGCCGCAGCCACTATGGATCTTTGGGATCTAACCTCCGGCCGGCGCCGCAAGCATGCGGCGGCAGAGAGAGGCAAGTAGGAGCTGCCGCTAAGCATGAAACTTCTCTAGGATCATCACACTTATACCCCCGCGTCCCGTCATCCAGCCGTTGACCCCAATATAATAACCATAATAAACAGATAACTTCGGACGAAGAAATACGCTTCACCCCTGCAATTTCAACAGGGCGCGGCTCACGTACGTCCCTATTAAATTTGACCATAATTCACAAAATTTGAGCTTTGCGGAATTCTAGGGGCAGCTCAAAAAAAATCCAGCTTCACAATTTTTTCTTTTTTGGCTCGAGCAGAAAATTCTTGCGCATTGATACTCAAAATCATTAGCGTATAAAAATATACATTAGTATCAAATTAATTTTAGATAAATCTAGATCAACCTGATCGAAAACAAAAAAAATCCAGCGTGCATCATCGCGTGATGCAAAAGTACTGCGGCAACGGTGGGCTATTGCGCGGTGACACGAGACGGGGAGCGTTTCATGGCTACTTTCGGGGTCTTAATTTTTGCAGCAGATAATCTCACCAACCCACAAAACCCTGGTTTTTTTCCTGCTGAGGACAATTCACATCGTTCGGACCTTCAAAATGGCGACCAGCTTACATGGAACGGTGGTGGTGAAAGTGCATTCATTGAAATTGACGATCCTTCAGGGACAAGCTTCGACGAACTTGAAACCGACCAAACCTTGGTAACGTCACTCACCTTCGATGGGAGTACCTATAGTTCAGGACAAGTTCTAACACCTTCTTATACCATCATCTTCAGTGGATCTGATGGCAATAATTATACACTTACCAGCTTAATATTTGCAGCGGGTGGTCAGCCACGGATACCAGACGCAATCTTCTGGGAAGGAAGTATTCCGCCAGCAGGCACAGTGCTCACTGTAACCTCCGAACGAGACCCTAAAGGTAATCAAGCCAGAAATTATTTAGACTTTGTTGCATGCTTTTGTGAGGGAACGTTGATAGAAACGAAGGACGGCCCCAAGGCTGTTGAACAGCTAACTTGCAAAGACAAAGTTGCAACTTTGCATGGTCATTTCATGAGCATAAAAGCAGTGTGCAATCGCGGCATCGCATGTTCAGAATTGCTGGACAATCCGAACCTACGACCTGTCGTCGTTTCTCAGGGCGCATTGGGTCGAGGCCTTCCCAAGCGCAATTTGCGTGTGTCCAAGCAACATCGATTTCTTGTCTCGTCACCTATTTGCAGACGCATGTTTGGAACTGATGCCACACTTGTCTCTGCAATTCAGCTGACGCAACTACCCGGAATTTTCATAGATACGAAAACAAACGACCTTCGTTACTTCCACATTCTACTTCAAAACCATGAGATCATATTTGCAGAAGGTGCACCTACAGAGAGCCTGCACCTTGGGAAGGGCACGCTTAAAGCGCTACCACAGGAAACCGTCAAAGAAATTACCTCTATTTTTCCCGACCTTTTAGATTCAGGGTTCTTACCAAAATCCGTTGAGCTCATCCCCGAAGGGAGGCGCCAAAAGAAATTGATCGCAAGACACCTGAAAAACAATAAGCCTCTACTGACGAAAGACATGACGTTATCCTTGGCCCAATAAATTGCAATTGGGCCGTAATGCTTTGCAAAAACGGACACTTTCGCAACCCAATTGATATGCCGAGTTCTCAAGAATTATCATCCGCATCGGGGTCCACCTGACCGATGCCTTTAAAGACAAATTTCAGCGGAAACGCCCAGGCGGTGCCGAGCACCACATAGAGGATGAATTCCAAGAATTTTGGAAGCACGGGAAGCAGTGCCACAAGGTTCACGGCCAAGACTGCGTAGACTGGCAAGCCAATAACCAAGATCAGCAGCGACCAGCGGCGGCGGGCTTTGTAACTCAGAGCCATCAGTCTGCAAAAGGATCAGTAACGAGGATGGTGTCTTCGCGCTCAGGCGAGGTTGAGACCAATGCCACTGGACACTCAATCAGCTCTTCGATGCGCCGAACATATTTGATCGCCTGAGCAGGCAACTCTGCCCAAGAGCGGGCGCCAGCTGTACTGCCGGACCAACCTTCGATGGTTTCATAGATCGGCGTCACGCGGGCTTGCGCATCGGCGGCAGTGGGCAGGTAATCCAACCGTTGGCCATCTAGATCATAAGCCACACAGATTTTCAGCTCGTCAAATCCATCCAAGACGTCCAATTTGGTAAGTGAAATGCCATTCACACCAGAGGTGGCGCAGGTTTGCCGCACCAGACAGGCATCGAACCAACCGCAGCGGCGCTTACGCCCCGTGGTGGTGCCAAACTCATGCCCACGTTCGCCAAGCTGCTGGCCATCAGCATCGTCCAGCTCTGTTGGAAACGGGCCTTCACCGACGCGGGTGGTATAGGCTTTGGTGATGCCCAGGACATAGTCAATCGCTCCTGGACCAATGCCTGTACCTGTGGCCGCTTGGCCAGCAATCACATTCGAAGAGGTCACAAAAGGATAGGTGCCAAAGTCAATATCCAGCAAAGCACCCTGCGCGCCCTCAAACAAGATGCGCTTCCCAGCCCTGCGTTTTTCGTTCAAAACTTTCCAAACCGGCGCCGCATAGGGCAATATCTGGTCCGCAATGTCACGCAACTGCGCCAGCAAGCTTGCCCGGTCTACTGGCTCAAGGCCAAGACCTTTGCGCAGCGGGTTATGATGCAGCAAGGCGCGGTCGACGCGCAGTTCCAAAGTGGCAGTATCCGCCAAATCCGCCACGCGGATCACCCGGCGACCGACTTTATCTTCATAGCAAGGGCCAATGCCCCGACCGGTCGTGCCAATTTTCGCGACGGACACCTGCCCTTCTCGCGCGCGATCCAGCTCACCATGGTAGGGCATAATCAAAGGAGTGTTTTCCGCCACCATTAGATTTTCTGGATTAATTTCTACACCTTGAGAACGGATGCCCTCAATCTCTTTGATCAAATGCCACGGATCGAGCACCACACCATTGCCAATGACAGATAATTTTCCGCCGCGCACAACGCCAGAGGGCAGCGCATGAAGTTTATAGACAGCCTCCCCGATCACGAGCGTATGACCGGCATTATGGCCGCCTTGAAAACGCGCGATCACATCGGCGCGTTCGGAAAGCCAATCCACAATCTTGCCTTTGCCTTCGTCACCCCATTGGGTGCCCACCACAACAACATTGGCCATAACTTATCCTCTTTCGATCGGATCAAAACGTGGGCCGTATAGCGGGGATCAAGGGCAAGGGAAACTGCTAACTTGCCGCGGGAGGGCCAAGCTGCGTTTTGATGCAAATTCGAGCGCAAACCCCGCCGCTGGCGCAAGCCAAGCCCGGTGAAGCGGCATATAGGGGCCGATGTCCCAGTTTTGACTTGGCAAATGGGTTATCCTTGCTTAGATAGCCTCTGACCTGAACTGGGAAATTCGTATGCAAAATGTCGTCTTGATCATCCACCTTCTTCTGGCCATCTCGTTGATTGGCCTGGTTCTGTTGCAACGCTCTGAAGGTGGCGGCCTTGGTATGGGCGGCGGCGGTGCTGGCGGTGGGGCGATGTCCGGTCGCGCGGCGGCCTCGGCTTTGACCAAGCTGACCTGGGGTCTGGCGATTGCCTTTATTTGCACCTCTCTGGCCCTAACGATTCTACAGGTTCAAAAATCCTCTGGCAGCTCCGTTTTGGATCAATTGATGCCGGCCACCGAGCAAGACACACCCGTTGATGGCGATGCCCTATTGCCGCCTTCGGTCGAGGATTCCGCGCCACTTTTGCCGGTTGCTGACTAACTTACCCCTAAATATGGCGGCATCGGTAAATTTTGCCGCCTTATCTTGTATCATCAGATTGCAGAATCATCACGGAGCTGTTATTGGTTTAATCCCGTGGTGAGGCGCATTTTTCTTGCCGAAAATTCGAAACGACGGGGATCTCTTTATTTATGGCGCGTTATGTATTTATCACCGGTGGTGTTGTGTCTTCTCTTGGCAAAGGCTTGGCCTCTGCAGCCCTAGGCGCCCTCCTGCAGGCCCGTGGATTTTCCGTAAGACTGCGGAAACTTGATCCCTATCTCAACGTTGATCCCGGCACGATGTCCCCCTTTGAGCATGGGGAGGTCTTCGTCACCGATGATGGCGCGGAAACGGATCTGGATTTGGGCCATTATGAACGCTTCACCGGTGTGGCCGCACGGATGACTGATTCTGTCTCTTCTGGTCGAATCTATTCAACCGTGCTGGAAAAAGAACGCCGCGGCGACTATTTGGGCAAAACCATTCAGGTGGTGCCCCATGTCACCAACGAAATTAAAGAGTTTTTGAAAGTCGGTGACGATGAAGTCGATTTTATGCTCTGCGAAATTGGCGGCACAGTGGGCGATATTGAAGGCCTGCCATTTTTTGAAGCCATTCGCCAATTCTCCCACGACAAGCCACGCGGGGACTGTATTTTCATGCATCTCACGCTGTTGCCTTATCTCGCGGCCAGCGGCGAGCTGAAAACCAAACCCACGCAGCACAGCGTTAAAGAATTGCAATCCATTGGCATTGCCCCAGATATTTTGGTCTGCCGCTCCGAGCATCCGATTCCCGACAAAGAGCGGGAGAAAATCGCCCTGTTTTGCAATGTGCGCCCCGATGCGGTGGTCGCCGCCTATGATCTCAATTCCATCTACGAAGCCCCCTTGGCCTATCACGCCCAGGGGCTTGACCAAGCCGTTTTAGATGCATTCAATATCTCCCCCGCGCCACAGCCTGACCTGAGCAAATGGGAGGACGTGCAAGACCGCGTCAACAATCCAGAGGGTGCAGTTAATGTGGCGATTGTCGGCAAATACACGCAGCTAGAAGACGCCTATAAGTCAATCAAAGAGGCACTCACCCATGGCGGCATGTCCAATCGGGTAAAGGTTAATGTCGAATGGGTTGATGCCGAAGTCTTTGATCACGAAGACGCCGCGCCACATCTCGAAGGGTATCACGCTATTTTGGTTCCCGGCGGTTTTGGCGAGCGCGGCACGGAAGGCAAAATCAAAGCGGCACAATTCGCGCGTGAGCGCAAAGTGCCCTACCTCGGCATCTGCCTTGGCATGCAAATGGCGGTGATTGAGGCCGCCCGCAACCTGTCCAACGTTGCAGATGCGGGATCGGAAGAATTTGATCATGAGGCCGGCAAGAAGCGTTTCACCCCCGTGGTCTACCACTTGAAAGAATGGGTGCAGGGCAATCATCGGGTGCGGCGCAACGAAGATGACGACAAGGGCGGCACCATGCGCCTTGGCGCCTATAATGCCACTTTGAACCCAGATTCATTGGTGGCAAAAATCTATGGCAGCACGGCCATCGAAGAGCGTCATCGTCACCGCTATGAAGTCGACATCCAATTTCGCGAGCAGCTCGAAGAAAAAGGGCTGCTCTTCTCAGGCATGTCGCCTGACGGCCGCTTGCCGGAGATTGTTGAGGTTAAAGATCACCCTTGGTTTATTGGCGTTCAATTTCATCCAGAGTTGAAGTCCAAACCATTCGCGCCGCATCCTTTGTTCCGCGATTTTGTCCGCGCTGCTAAGGAAATGAGCCGTTTGGTTTAACACACAAAGGAGGGCCCTATGGCCAAAGGATATTGGATCGCCCACAATCAGATCAGTGATGCTGAGGCCTATGAGGCCTATAAAATCGCCGCCGCGCCAGCCCTGCGCGCCTATGAGGGCAAATTTCTTGTGCGGGCGGGTGCCGCTGAATTCCCCGAAGGCCAGCTGCGCGCGCGAACGATTGTGATTGAGTTTCCAAGCCTAAAAGCGGCGCAAGAGTGCTACAACAGCGCGACATATCAAGCCGCAAAAGCCCTACGGACGCCAGTTTCAATTGGGGATCTGGTGATTGTCGAAGGATATGACGGCTGATCATCGCCGCAGTCCCAAATTTTGAGGCCCCCTATGTTTGCATCTTTGTTTTCGTCAAAATCCTCTGACAGCGCGCGCGATATCAGCGCCTCTGAAGCCATGGCCGCATTGATGGTGCGGATTGCTAAATCTGATGATGAATATTCCGCCGCAGAAATCGCAAGGATCGATGCCGTGCTTGGCCTGCTGTATAAATTGACCGCGGATCAAGCCGCCAACCTGCGCCAAACGGCCGAGGCGCTTGAGGCCGAAGCCCCCGACACCGTGCGGTTCACCCGTGCGATTAAGGAAGAGGTTCCCTATGAGGAGCGCTTCAATGTCGTGCGCGCGCTATGGCAAGTTGTTCTGGCCGACGGGGCCCGCGATGCAGAAGAAGACGCGCTGATGCGCCTTTTGGCAAGCCTGCTCGGCGTCAATGATCGCGACAGCGCCCTAGCCCGTCAACGGGCCTAGCCCCGTGATTGCGCATCTGCCCATGTATGATGTGCCGGCCAACCGCGCCGCACACCGACGCCTGTGGCAGGCGCTGCAGGACCACCTGCCAGATGCGCCGAATTTCACCCAACCGAGCGTGGATCTTATGGTCGATTGGCTCAGCCCAGAGCTTTATCTGTCCCAAACCTGCGGCCTGCCCTATCGCGCGGCGCTGCATGGCCAGGTGCAGTTGATTGCCACGCCAGACAATCAAATTCCAAATTGCCCGCCAGGCTATTACTGCTCGGTGCTGCTGGCTCGCCGGGGCGCGGTTCCAGACCTTGCGGCCAATGACTTTACCTTGGCCTATAATGAACCGCTGTCTCAATCGGGTTGGGCCGCACCGCAGTCCATTGGCCTCACCGGCGCCACACGGCTGCAAACCGGCGGACATGCAGCCTCGGCCCGCGCTGTTTTGGAGGGACGGGCTGATCTGGCTGCCGTGGATGCGTTGACTTGGCATTTTTTGACACGCGATTGGGACAAGGCGGCAGGGCTAGAGATCTGCGCCATCACTCCTGCCACGCCAACGCTGCCCTATATCACCGCATTGGGCCAAAACGCAGCCGCCCTCCGCGAGGCTCTGCGGCAGGCGATTCTCTCTATTGGCCTAAAAGACAGGCAAACACTTCAAATATTTGACCTCGTTGAGATCAATGCCGAGGCTTACCTGCAATTGCCGCTGCCTCCGACCCCTTAATTTCAGCAGATGCCGCTTTTAGATTGCGAGACGCGCCCTTCCTCGCCTAATATCTGCTCTGGTAGGATAGGAGTTTTCGTGAACGACCAAAATATACCCGTGATTGAAATAAAAAGTCTCCATAAAGCCTATGGGGATCTTGAGGTTCTCAAAGGTGTCGACATCACAGCAAAACGCGGCGATGTGGTGGCGCTTATTGGCTCGTCTGGATCTGGGAAATCCACTCTGCTGCGCTGCTGCAATATGCTGGAGATCAGCCAAAAGGGTGCGATTCTCTTCCAAGGCGAGGCCGTCCGCTGGAGCTCTCAGGGACACAACCGGCGTCCGGCCGATCCCGCTCAAGTCACCCGGCTGCGCACCAACCTGTCGATGGTCTTCCAACAGTTCAACCTTTGGGCGCATATGACCATCTTGCAAAATGTCATGGAAGCTCCGGTAACCGTGCTCAAACAGGATAAATCCGAAGTCGAATCCCGCGCCCGTGCGCTTCTGGATAAAGTGGGTATTGGCGAAAAATGCGATGTCTACCCCGCCCAACTGTCTGGCGGGCAACAACAAAGGGCTGCCATCGCCCGCGCCTTGGCCATGGAGCCCGAAGCACTATTGTTTGATGAACCTACATCCGCCCTTGATCCAGAATTGGAGCAAGAGGTGATTGGCGTCATCAAGGATTTGGCCGCGGAAGGGCGCACCATGCTCATCGTCACCCATGACATGGCCATGGCGCGCGATGTGGCCAATCACGTTATTTTCTTGCACCAAGGGGTGATTGAGGAACAAGGTCCTCCCGAGACCCTCTTTGGTGCACCGAAATCACAACGGCTTCAGCAGTTTCTTTCTGCCGTCGCTTAACAACACTCAGCCACATATCTTAGGGAGATACATATGAATAAGCTGATCTTGACCACCGCCGCATTGGCGCTGACCGCTGGCATGTCTTTTGCCGATACAATCCGGATGGGCACCGAAGGGGCCTACCCCCCCTATAACTTCATCAACGATGCTGGCGAAGTTGACGGCTTCGAGCGTAAATTGGGTGATGAGCTCTGCGCGCGGGCCATGTTGACCTGCGAATGGGTTGTCAACGACTGGGACAGCATCATTCCAAACCTAGTGTCCGGCAACTACGACACCATCATTGCCGGCATGTCGATCACAGCGGAGCGTGATGAGGTGATCGACTTCACTCAAAACTATACCCAACCTGATCCTTCCGCTTATATGGCCCTCTCGGCTGATGTGGATCTCTCAAGCGCTGTGATTGCCGCGCAAGCCAACACCATTCAAGCCAGCTTTGTGGCCGCCTCTGGCGCCACACTGGTGGAATTTGCAACACCGGAAGAAACCGTGGCTGCCGTGAAAAACGGTGAAGCCGACGCTGTGTTGGCGGATAAAGCCTATCTCACCCCCGTGGCAGAAGGCGATGCCGATCTGGTGCTCTTGGAGCAACAAGAGTTGATCGGTGGCGGCGTGGGCATGGGGCTCCGCGAATCCGATACGGAGCTGCGCGACAAATTTGATGCCGCCATCGCCTCTATGAAAGCGGATGGGTCGTTGAACGCGCTGATCGCCGAATGGGACATTGGCGAACAATTCTAACTGAAAACCTTGGGGGCGGGTTCATCCTCGCCCCCATTGCCCCAGAACGCCGACGTATGAGACGCCGTTAAGGATTTAGAATAAATATTCACCGAAAAAGGCCCGCCGACGCCAAACCGAAGGTCCCAGTCCGATTTTTAACTATTGTTCAGATCCTAGCCTCCTTTCCAGCCTGCCCTGGCTCAGCTGCTATCTGACCACGGGCAAACACCTGTTGTTTTATCAATCCTTCGCAACGGTGCTCATCCTCTTGGCGGTCACGGCCCCTGCGGCGCTTGTGTTTGGCTTTGGCGGCGCGACCTTGGCGCGCGCCCGGCTCTTGCCATTACGCCTTATCGGCAAAACCTATATCTCCGCTGTGCGCGGCGTGCCTGATATTGCTTTTTTCCTGTTTTTTGTCATCGCCCTGGATCAAGGTTTCGAATGGCTGCGCCATCAGGCGCTTTGCCCCGATTGGAACGAACCTATTCGCCAAGGCAATGACTTCGTCGTCTGCGCTGCGGCCAAGCTGCCCTTGGGCACAGCCCCACAATATGTGCATGAGATTTACGGGTTTTTCACCGCGGTTTTGACCTTTGCAATCGTCTTCGGAGCCTTTGCCGCCAATGTCCTTTATGGTGCCATGCGCGCCGTGCCCCAAGCCCAGATAGAAACAGCGCAAGCCTATGGTATGCGCCCAGCGCAAGTATTTTGGCGTATTTTGGTGCCGCAAATGTGGGTCTATGCCCTGCCTGGGCTGTCCAATCTTTGGATGGTCTTGATCAAGGCCACACCGCTATTATTTTTGCTTGGCGTCGAAGACATTGTTTACTGGGCCCGCGAATTGGGTGGCACGAAACAGGCGAAATTCTCCGACTATCCCCATGGTGACTGGCGCATGCAGTATTTTCTGTTTCTGCTGGTCTTTTACCTTGCCTTTACCAAACTCTCCGAGGTGGTGCTGGAACGCGTAATGAAACGCCTCACACATGGGCAGGGTACATTGGGAGCCACCTCATGAGCTGCCAGCAAACCATTTTGGACTATGGGCTGCGCTCGCTGGGCTATGGCGAACGCCTGCTGCCCAAGTCGGATTTCACCCTTTGCCAGCATTTCACGCTGATTGGCTCGGGTCTCATTTGGAATATCTATTTCGGAGCCTTGGCACTTTTGATCGGATTTTTCATCGCCAATGCGATGGCGCTCGCCAAGGCCAGCCCCCGCGCGATTCTGCGCCGGCCGGCTGAATGGTTTATTTTAATTTTCCGCGGTTCTCCGCTGTTTATCCAATTTTTCTTGGCCTATTTCATCTTTCTGCGCCTCAAGCAGCAAGGCCTTCTGCCTTGGCTGACCGCGGCACAATTTGGGGCGCTCTTGGTGCTGATCCTCAACACAGCCGCCTATTCTGCCGAAATTTTCTACGGCGCGTTGCGGTCCGTGCCAAAAGGAGAGGTTGAGGCCGCCGATGCCTATGGCCTTTCGGGCTGGTCGCGCTTCCGCCGCGTGATCTGGCCCACCAGCCTACGCCTGGCTTGGCCGGCCTATACCAATGAGGCAATTTTTCTGTTTCATGCGACCACCTTGGTGTTTTTTTCAGGCTTCCCAGCCTGGCAACAGCGCGGCGATGCCCTCTATTACGCCAGCTATTTCGCCGATAAGACCTTCAACCCCTTCATCGCCTATCCTATTTTGGCCTTTTATTTCATCCTGCTCACTTTTGTGATCATCGGCTTTTTTGGCCTTGTCAACGCACGTCTCAATCGACATCTTCCAAGCCAGGCGCGCCCGAAGCTGCGCTATAGGCCACAGGTCATAAGATGAGCAAATCCCTTCGTGTCGCAGCTGTTGATCTCAATGGTCAATTACGCGGCAAACGCGTCCCCAAAGGCATGAGCGGCAAGCAAATGCGCATGCCGCTGTCCGTCCTCAATATTGATGTATTCGGGGCAGACATCCAAGAATCGCCGCTTGTGTTTGAAACCGGCGATCAAGACGGCATTATGGAGCCAGCGGGCCGTGACCCTGTCCCTCTGCCTTGGGTGGCAGGTGAGGCGGAATTGGACCTAAGGGTGATGCACAATGAAGATGGCTCCCCCTTTGAAGGCGACCCGCGCATTGCCTTGAGCGATGTTTTGAACCGTTATGCCCATCATGGCTGGCAGGTGATTGCCGCCTGTGAACTGGAATTTTTCTTGCTCGAAGATGGTGGCAATCTTGCGCCACCGGTGAATCCCAAAACCGGCCGCCGGTTGAGTGGAACCGAAATTTTGTCCCTGCGGGAATTGGATGGGTTCGATCACTTCTTCAACGATGTGTCCGAAGGGGCAAAGCTCATGGGGATAGGTGATTTGACCATCACCACAGAAGCCGGCGTTGGGCAGTTTGAAGTCACGATGACCCATGGCCCGGCACTTCACATAGCAGATAATGTCATTTTGCTCAAAGAACTGATCAAAGGCACCGCACGCAACCACGGCATGGCCGCAACCTTCATGGCCAAACCTTTTTCCGATGAAAGCGGCAACGGGCTGCATACGCATTTTTCGGTGATCAATCAGGCGGGTGAAAACATCTTCTGCAGCCAGGACAAGTTACAATCCGCAGTTGCAGGCTGTCTTGAGGCCTTCGAAGCCAGCACGTTGTTTTTCGCCCCCTATGTCAATAGTTTTGAACGTTTCGTCGCGGGCGCCCATGCGCCGACCTCCGCCACCTGGGGCTATGAAAACCGCACCGTCGCCATGCGTATTCCCAGTGGCCCAAAAGCCGCCACACGGATTGAACATCGCGTGGCCGGCGGCGACGCCAATCCTTATTTGCTTTTTGCCGCCATTTTCGGCGCCGCTTTAGAGGGTATAGAACGCAATTCCGTGCCACCTGCGCCAATTGAGGGCAATGCCTACGAACACCCCGCACAGCTGCCTGGGTTGTTGCCTGATCTTTCTGCCGCGATTGAAGGGCTGGAGGCGCCACTGCTTGAGCAGTTCATGCCCCCTCTCATTTTGGAAAATCTCGCGGCCACAAAATCACAAGAACGCGATCTTTTTGATAAGCTTTCGGATCATGACGCCCTCATGGCCTTGATCGACACTGCCTAAACACGTCTTTTCAAACCAGCGGAACCTGCATAGGATCCGCGCAATCTACAAGAGGTTCCAATGCTGATCGGCATTTTACAATGTGGCCATGCGCCGGATGAGGTCCGTGCCCAGCACGGTGATTTCGACGCTATGTTTGCCACTTTGTTTCAAAGCTATGACTTCACCTTCCAAACCTGGAACGTGGTGGATGGAGATTTTCCCGCCGCCATTGACGCGGCAGACGGATGGTTGATCTCCGGCTCCAAACATGGCGCCTATGAGGATCACGCTTTTATCCCTCCTTTGAGTGAATTAATCCGCGAGATCTATGCCAGCGCGCGCCCTATGGTGGGCATATGCTTTGGCCACCAGATCATAGCGCAAGCGCTGGGGGGGCGCGTGGAGAAATTTGAAGGGGGCTGGGCTATTGGCCGACATGACTACAGCTTTAATGGCCATGGCTCGGTGACGTTGAATGCTTGGCATCAAGATCAGGTCACGACCCTACCTCCCGAAGCGCAGGTCATCGGCAGCAGCCCATTTTGCCAATTCGCCGCGCTGATTTATGGGCAAAAAGCTTTTACGGTTCAGCCGCACCCCGAGTTCAGCAATTCAGTCTTCGATGATTATGTGAAATCGCGACGCTCAAGCCCAGTCTATCCGCCGGCCTTCATGGAACGCGCGGATCAATTGCGCGATGTACCGATCCAGAATTCCGCAATTGCGCAGGATATAGCCGCCTTCCTCAAAGGAAAATATATACCGGAGATACGCTCATGAGTTGGAAAGACAGCCTACCGGCCAGTGCCAAAGCCTATATTGGCGAGCGGCAATTGGATGAGGTCGAATGCATCATTTCCGATTTTCCGGGCGTGGCGCGCGGCAAAGCGGTTCCGGCCTCAAAATTTGCCAAACAAGAGCATTTCTATCTGCCCAACTCAATTTTCCTGCAAACGCTCACGGGCGAATGGGCGGAAGCGGCAGGCGAGGAGGGCTGGGTGGAGCCTGATATGACACTGCGCCCCGACCTCGACACCGCCACCGCAGCACCTTGGGCCACCGATGCCACCTTGCAGGTCATTCATGATGCCTATGATCGCGATGGTGCGCCGATCCCAACCGCGCCGCGCAATGTCCTCAAGCGCGTGGTTCAATTGTTCCGCGACAAGGGGCTTGAGCCTGTGGTTGCGCCAGAGATGGAATTTTTTCTTGTTGCCCGCAACACAGATCCGGCGCAACCGATTGTGCCAATGATGGGGCGCTCAGGCCGGCCAGCGGCGGCGCATCAAGCCTACTCGCTTTCCGCCGTTGATGAATATGGCCCGGTGATCGATGATATTTATGACTTTGCTGAGGCCCAAGGTTTTGAAATTGATGGCATTACCCAAGAGGGCGGCGCGGGTCAGGTTGAGATCAATCTGCGCCATGGTGATCCGGTGAAACTCGCCGATGAGGTGTTCTTTTTCAAACGCCTGATCCGCGAAGCGGCCTTGAAACACGATTGTTTTGCAACATTCATGGCCAAGCCCATCGCCGATGAACCCGGCTCCGCCATGCACATTCACCACTCATTTTTGGACGCAGATGGCGACAATATTTTTGTCGGCCCACAGGGCGGTGAGACTGATGTTTTTTACCATATGATCGCCGGGCTGCAAAATCATCTGCCATCGGTCATTGCCATGCTGGCGCCCTATGTGAACAGCTACCGGCGCTACGTCAAAGATCACGCCGCCCCAATCAACCTCGAATGGGCCCGCGACAATCGCACCACAGGAATTCGCATCCCCCTGTCTTCACCGAAGTCACGCCGGATTGAAAACCGTCTGGCAGGAATGGATTGCAATCCCTATCTTGGCATCGCCGCCTCCCTGGCCTGTTGCTATCTTGGGCTTGAAGATCAGGAGCGCCCCGACAAACAATATCGAGGTGACGCCTATGACAGCGAAGAGGCGATCCCTTATGACCTCTTTACCGCCATGGATATTTTTGATGAGGCCAAGCGCCTGCATGAGGTGCTTGATCCCGAATTTGCCCGGGTCTATTCGATCGTCAAGCGCACGGAATATAGCGAATTTTTGCAGGTCATTTCCACTTGGGAGCGCGAGCATCTGTTACTGAATGTCTGATTTTCTCTACGCCAATGATCAACCGGGCCGCTATCCCGCCAGCTGGTATGCTCAAAACATTCCCGAGCACCCGGCCCGGCCCGCACTTACAGATGTGATATCTTGTGATGTCTGCATCATTGGTGCAGGCTTCACAGGATTGTCCTGCGCGCTTCATTTGGCGCAAAAGGGCTATCATGTCATCGTGTTGGATGCGCATAGGGTAGGCTTCGGCGCCTCCGGCCGCAACGGCGGGCAAGTGGGATCTGGGTACAACCAAAGTCAACAGACGCTTGAGAAGACACTGGGCCATGATGCGGCCCATCAGCTTTGGGATATGGCACAGGCCGCCAAATCTCTGACACAAGATTTGGCAGCCCGCCACGCGCCAGAGGCCGGCTATCAACCCGGTGTCGCCGAAGCAGACTTCAACGCAAAAGACCGGGCCAGCAGCCACGCAAAGGCGGATTATCTGGCCCGGCATTATGCCTATGAAAAGATTGATTGCCTTAACCAAACGGATATCGCAAATCTCATCAAATCCCCACGCTATGCGGGGGGGATCATTGATTGGGGCGCCGGGCATCTTCATCCGCTGCGCTACGCCTTGGGCCTGGCCAATGCCGCTGAGACCGCCGGGGCGCGCATTTTTGAAAACAGTGCGGCAATTTCGGTGCAAGACGGCCCCCCGAGCCTCGTGCAAACCGCCAAAGGCCAATTGCGCGCCAGCTATGTCGTCCATGCCACCAATGGCTATCACAGCAGCCTCAACCCGCGCCAAGCCGCCAAGGTCATGCCGATCAATAACTTTCTGGTGGCCACAGAGCCGCTGGACCGGCCGCAAGAGGTTTTGAGCAAGCCCATCGCTGTCGCCGATAACCGCTTCGTGCTCAATTACTATCGCCTCAGCCATGACAATCGGCTGATTTTTGGCGGTGGCGAAAGCTATGGAGCACGGTTTCCAGAAGATATTTTTGCTAAGGTCCGCAGGCCCCTGTGTGAAATTTTCCCACAGCTGGCCGATGTGCCGCTGACCCATGCCTGGGGCGGAACCCTCGGAATCACCACACGGCGTCTGCCGCTCTTTGCCCATGTCGGGCCGCAGCAGCTCACCGCTTCTGGCTATTCCGGGCATGGGGTGGCTCTGGCGGGATTCGCTGGGCAAGTCTTGGCAGAGACGATTGCGGGAGATGCAGAGCGCTTTGACCTTCTGTCCCAGCTTCCCACCCCCTCCTTTCCTGGCGGGCAAAGCCTGCGCGGCCCAATCATGACTTTGGCGATGACATGGTTCGCTCTGCGCGATAGGCTCGGCCTATGACACAGGTTGCCCCTTGCAGATTCACAGCAAAATCCGTGCCTGCCACAGGCTGGTTTGGCGTGGCCAATGGCACATGGGCTTGGGCGGGCGCGCCGCCCCAAAATTGCGGCACTGATTTCATCCGGCCTTAACTGTAAAGGCCTCCTGTTTTTGGGCCGGCGGCCTGCCCTCCGGTCCCTCCAAGCAAAGGTCCCCCTATGAAAGACCAATCTCCGAACAGCTGGGAAGCACGGGCTGATGCCCATTCCTTCTACGGCTTCACCGATTTACCAACGATTGAAAACCGCGGTGCAACGGTCCTCACCCACGGCCGCGGCCCCTATGTTTTTGACGTGCACGGCCGACAATTTTTAGATGCCAACTCTGGCCTTTGGAATATGGTTGCCGGATTTGATCATGCCGGTCTCGCACAGGCCGCCAAGGATCAATATGACCGCTTTCCCGGCTATCACGCCTTTTTTGGCCGAATGTCCGACCAAACTGTGATGCTGTCGGAAAAGCTCGTTGAGGTCTCCCCCTTTGAGAGCGGCAAGGTGTTTTACACCAACTCTGGCTCTGAAGCCAATGACACGATGGTCAAAATGCTTTGGTTTCTGCACGGGTCAGAAGGCCATGATCAGCGACGCAAAATTATTACCCGCAAGAATGCCTACCATGGCGTCACGGCGGTCTCGGCCTCTATGACCGGCAAGCCCTATAACTCTGTCTTCGGCCTGCCTTTGCCCGGCTTTTTGCATCTGACCTGTCCGCATTATTGGCGAGAAGGCCAGCCAGGCGAAACGGAGGCGCAATTCACCGCGCGGCTTGCGGCTGAATTGGAAGAGATGATCCTGCGCGAGGGCGCAGACACGATTGCCGGTTTCTTTGCAGAACCAGTGCTGGGCGCAGGCGGGGTGATTCCACCGCCAGAGGGCTATTTTCAGGCGCTTCAACCCATATTGCAAAAATATGGTATCCCATTGATTTCCGATGAGGTGATTTGCGGTTTTGGGCGCACGGGGCATACTTGGGGATGCGAGGCCTATGGGTTTGTACCGGATGCCATCATCAGCTCCAAAAACCTCACGGCTGGATATTTCCCCATGGGGGCGGTCATTCTTGGCCCGCAATTGACCCAGCGTTTGCAAGCAGCTTCAGAGGCGATTGAGGAATTCCCGCATGGGTTCACCGCATCCGGCCATCCGGTTGGCTCCGCCATTGCATTGAAAGCCATTGATGTCATCATGAATGAAGGGCTGGCTGAGAATGTGCGCCGCCTAACCCCCTATTTCGAAGCGCATATGCAGCGGCTCCTTGAAAATCCAAATATCGGTGAGGCAAGAGGTAAGGGCTTGATGGGGGCATTGGAGGCCGTGCAAGACAAGGGGAGCAAAACCCCCTTCGCCGCAGAGTTGTCTGTCAGTGAGCGGATCGCGAACACCTGCACCGATCACGGGTTGATCTGTCGACCTTTGGGGCAATCTATCGTGCTTTGCCCGGCGTTCATCTTTACCGAGAGCCATATCGATGAGATGTTTGAAAAGCTGGAAGCGGCTTTGAAACAAGTGTTCCGTGAAGTGGCCTAGTCGTCGCGTCGGGCGGGGTCTTCCGCCCGACATTACCTTATAATTTCGACAATTTTTCTTGCAGCTCCGCCAATTGCGATTTGATGTCGTTCAGATCATCGGCGCTTTCATTGGCGCGGCTGTCAGGACGGCTGGTCGGGGTTGAGCCAGCCAGACCGCCGGTCATCGCCTTCATAAATGCCTCTTGCTGAGCCTTCATCATCTCAAAGCCTGGCATGGCGGTCATAGGATTGACCACTGTGAGATTTTCCATGGCTTTGGATTGCCCATCGCGCAGCATCTCAAAGCTGGCCGCAAGAAATTGCGGTACAATCGATGTGGCTTGGGAGGCGTAGGAGCGCACCAAATCCGTCAGAACGTCCACCGGCAATACATTCTCACCACGGCTTTCGTGCTCGGCGATGATTTGCAGCAAATATTGCCGCGTCAGATCATCGCCAGATTTTAGATCAATGATCTGGACCTCGCGTCCATCTCGAATGAACCCGGCAATATCATCCAGAGTCACATAATCGCTTGATTCGGTGTTGTATAAACGCCGGCTCGCATAACGCTTAATCAGAAGCGGTTGTGTTTTCTTGCTCATATCCCAGCCCTTTGCAGCGACTCACCGCATTTGCGCGGCACTGCGGCAATGCTATGCAAACGCAGCACAAAAAGAAAGGGCGCAGCAAACGCTGCGCCCTTCAATACCGGTTCATCTAAATTTGGGAGGACAGATAAACCTAACTTTTTATCGTAACTCAGGCAGCTTTTGCAGCTTTACCGGCTTTTTTCATGGCAGCTGTAGCTTCAGCGCTCACTTCTTTGCCAGCAGCCATCATCAACTCAGCGGAGTCCAGTTGCACTTTTTTCGCAACACCGGCCATAGCAGCCATGTTTTCAGCAGCCATTTCAGCGGAAGAAGATGCAAAATCTGTCAATGTCTGCGCGGCAGCGGCAGGATCTGCGTTTACTTTTGACAAGTCAGCAACTTTTTCCAAAGAAGCTTTTGTCCAAGCAGAAGAAATCTCGGCCGATTTCATCGCAGCTTCCAAAGCAACTGCAGACATTTTTTCGCCAAAAGCCACTTGAGCTTTGTAGGCATCTTCAAAAGCAGACATATCTACTGGGAATTTACCCATCATGTCTTTGAACATCGCGGTGTAATCAGGTGTTTTTGTCATGTGCTTAATCCTCAAGCGTGTTTTCTCTCTGACACCTATTTAGATGCTGCGTTGCGGCATTGCAAGTATTTTCTGCACTGCAGCATAAATTATTTCAACACATACTGCCCAGGCGCATTGCCCAACTTCAGTCCTTTAGGAGATTTTGGCTTGCGCGCCTTGATGCTATTGCCGCTTTGCAGCATTAACCAGTCTTTCCAAGCAGGCCACCAGCTGCCTGTGGAATGAGCCGCCGAAGACTGCCAAGCTTCTGGGCTCTCGGCCAAAGACTTCTGGGTGTAATAGCCATATTTATTGCGCTGCGGCGGATTGATGATGCCCGCAACATGACCAGATTCAGCCAAGATAAAATAGCGGTCAGCCCCGGTCATTTGCTGCACACCCCGGTAGGATTGTGCCCAGGCGGCAATATGATCTGTCTCACAGGCCACTGCGCAGACCGGCACGTCAATATCGCTCAAGTGCAGCCGCGCTCCGCAGACCTCAAACCCGCCATCGGCGAATTGATTCTTTTGGCAAAGCCCACGCAGATACTCGATCGCCATACGGCCTGGCAGGTTGGTGCCATCGCCATTCCAATACAGCAGATCAAACGCCGGCGGTGTCTCCCCCATCATATAATGACGAATTGCGGGGCCGTAGATCAGATCATTCGAGCGCAAAAAGGAAAAGGTCCGCGACATGAAGAATTTATCTAAGATGCCATGCTCCTCCACCTCATCCGCGATTCCATCCACAAAGTCATTGCCCAAGAACACCGACATCTCCCCCTGATCGGAAAAGTCTGTCAGAGTGGTAAACAGGGTGGCGGATTTCACCGATGTGTCGCCGCGCTGCGCCAAAAGCGCCAAGGTTATGGACAAGGTTGTGCCGCCTATACAATAGCCCGTGGCATTGACCTGCGGCACATCGCAAATCTGTTTGACCTGTTCAATTGCCGTCAGAAACCCATCCTCAATATAGGTTTCGACACCCGTGTCGCGCATCGACGCATCCGGATTAACCCAGCTGACCACAAATAGCGTGAAGCCTTGATCGACGATCCATTTGACCAAGCTATTCTCTGGCCGCAGATCCATGATGTAGAATTTATTGATCCAGGGCGGGAAGATCACCAAAGGCACTTCCTGCACCGTTTGCGTGGTGGGACTATATTGAATCAGCTCAAACAGATGATTGCGGAACACAACTTTACCCGGCGTCGTCGCGATATTGCTGCCGACATCAAAGGCGCCTTGATCGGCCAGAGTCACCATGAGATCGCCATTATTGGCCTCAATATCTCGCACAAGATTTTCCAACCCCCGCACGAGGCTCTCCCCATCGGTCTCAACCGCCCGGGCCAAGGCCTGCGGGTTTGTCCCGAGAAAATTGCTTGGGCTGAACATATCCATGATCTGGCGGCTAAAGAAATCCAACTTTTGCCGCTCACGGGTGTCGAGATTGTCCATCTGCGCAACGGCCGTTTCCATCGCCTTGGTATTGAGCAAATACTGCTGTTTAATAAAATTAAAATAAGGGTGCTCATTCCACAACGGATCAGAGAATCTGCGATCTGCTGGCGCGCTTTGACTGTCGACGAAATGCTGTAAAGATTGCCCCCAATAGGCGATTTGTTGCTCGATCATACGGGATGGATTGCTCATCATCTCCGTGACATAGGCTGTTGCGGCCTTGGTAAACAGATCGTGGCCGGGCCCCTGCAAGGCGGGTCGCACGGGTTTTTTATGGGAAACCGCTGCCAAAAGCCGCTGGGTCAGCGCCTCGACACGTTGTAAATTTTCAGTCAATCGCTCTAATCCGAGCTCAGTGCTGCCGTTATCAGTTGTCATGTCGACAAAAGCCCCCTAGTTTGCAGTTGCAGCATAAATGAAACTTTAGAATTATCAAAATATAAAGTTGCATAGCCGCCATGCAAGGAGAGAAACGTCAATGCGCTATATGGCCACTTACGATATGATGGAAACATTGCGGAACACCAATCAATGGATGGGTGCAACTGCGAAAGCGATGGCCTCCTACCCCATGTTTGCCATGGTCCCTAACCCCGCTTTTCAGTGGATGTCGGCTTGGGGAGAAGTCACCGAACGGGCCTATGCGCGCATGGTGGTCAAGCCCGGCTGGCGTTTGGATTTTGTCTCAACCGAGGATGGTAAAGATCATTTGGTTGAAGTCGAAACCCTATTGGCAAAGCCGTTTGGCGACTTGATCCATTTCGCCGTGCCTGGCCGCAGACCAAGGGACCGCAAAGTTCTTCTGGTCGCTCCGATGAGCGGACATTACGCCACGCTCCTGCGCTCCACTGTGCGCAGTCTGCTGCCTGATTGTGAGGTCTACATCACGGATTGGCACAATGCCCGCGATATTCCTGTCAGCGCCGGCAAGTTCGATGTGGAAGACTACACCCTCTATCTCGCAGAATTTATAAGAGAACTTGGCTCAGACACCCATGTCATCGCTGTGTGCCAACCCGGACCAATTGCGCTTGTTGCAACAGCCTATCTCGCCGCCACCACCCCCGAGGCGCAGCCCGCGAGCCTGACTTTGATTGGCGGCCCGATTGATCCCGATGCCAATCCAAGCGACGTCACCGACTTTGGCAATCGCGTTCAAATGGGGCAGTTGGAAGAAACTATGATCCAGCAAGTTGGGTTTCAACATGCCGGTGTCGGCCGCCGGGTCTATCCCGGCCTGCTGCAATTGATGAGCTTCATGTCCATGAACAGCGACACCCATGGCAAGGCTTTCACCGATCAAATTATCCGCACAGCTCAGGGCGAAGCGCGCGACAATGACAAACACAATCGCTTTTACGATGAATATCTCGCCGTGATGGATATGACAGCTGAGTTTTACCTTTCAACGGTGCACCGGATTTTCAAGCAACGCGAAGTGGCGCGCAACGCATTTTATGTGCAAGGAATCCATGCGGATATCTCGAAAATAACATCCGTTCCCGTGATTGTCGTGGAGGGGGAGAATGATGATATCTCCGCGCCGGGGCAATGTTTGGCCGCGCTGGACCTGCTCACCGGCTTGCCAGACTCCCTAAAAGCAGCACATCTCGAACCGGGCGCCGGCCACTATGGTATTTTCGCGGGCAAAAGCTGGCGCAATAATATCCGCCCCTTGGTGCTTGAGTTTATCGCCGGCACACAAGAGCACAGAAAGAAAAAACCATCGAAAGTTTGAGCCTACCCACCCAGCGCGACGCAGCAGGCCAACTGCGCGCTCTGGGCTGGTCAAAGTATTTTGCCGATCAAGCCACCTCCGCCGCCCTCTCGAAAACCCCACCCGTGCGGATCACACAGGTGCATCGCAACACGCTGCATATCCAAGGCGTTGATCTCGACATGATCATTCCGGGCCTTCACGGCGTCACAGTTGGAGACTGGCTCCTCTTTGACGCCGACACGCCGCGCAACAGTCAATTGTTGAGCCGCAAAAGCTTGATCAAACGGCGCGCACCGGGTCATGATCGCAAAGAACAACTGATCGCTGCCAATCTGGACACGGCTTTTGTTGTGACCTCTTGTAACAATGACTTCAGCCTGGCGCGGTTGGAACGCTATGTTGCCATGGCCCATGAGGCCGGTGTTACCCCGGTCATCATTTTAAGCAAAATCGATTTGACCACCGAAGCCAGCGACTTTGCAGCGCAGGCGCAAAGTATTTCACCGCAGCTCTCAGTGGTCTGCCTCGACGCCCGCAGTCCCGAGGCCATTGAACTCTTACGCCCTTGGTGCCAAGCCGGGCAAACCGTCGCCTTTCTGGGCTCCTCCGGTGTGGGCAAATCGACCTTGACCAATTCCCTGGCCGGCAATGAGGCCATTGCGACCCAAGATGTCCGCGCCAGCGACGACAAGGGCCGTCACACCACCACCGGACGGCAATTGCACATTCTGCCCAGCGGATGCGCCGTCTTGGATACGCCTGGGATGCGTGAAATCCAACTGACTGATGTCTCTGTCGGCTTGGAAGAGACCTTTGCGGACCTGCACGCCCTCAAACAAAACTGCCGCTTCAATGACTGTGCCCACAAGACAGAACCCGGCTGCGCCGTGCAAGCGGCCGTTGCTTCAGGAGAGGTTGATGTGCCGCGCCTGCAACGCTGGCTCAAACTTGTGGCGGAAGATGCCGAAAACACCAAATTCTTGGCCAATCGCAAACTGCGTGATCGGGCAAAAAACAAACCCGAAAAATCTGTCACAAAATACGACTCAAAGAAATAGCACCCCTCATGTCAGCCAATGACGCAGGGCAGAAATGGTCGCCTCTGGCTGTTCCAGGGTCGGGATATGTCCCGCGTTTTCAATAACAACCAGCTCTGCGGGCTCAATCAATTCAGCTATGAATTCTTGTCTCTGAAGCGGGGTGACTAGATCTTCAGCACCACAGAGCACCAAACAGGGGCACTTAATTAAGGCCAGAGACCGCTGATAATCCCGGCGTTTTTGCAAAGCCCGCGATTGGCGCACGAAGACATCTGGCCCGAGCGACAGTGCCATATCCACCATCATGTCGAAAATATGGGCTTTGAAGGGTGTCTCGGCCAGGAGCTCAGGGATCAACTCCTCGCGGATGACCTGTTCCAGCCGCCCCGTGCGCGCCGCGATGATCTGCGGCTCCCTTTCGGCCGCCCGTACCGGCGTTTCGCCCATGGGATTGGTCGCAATCAAGCACAGGCGGCTCACGCGCGTGGGCGCGCGCCGCAAGATCTCCAGCGCAACAGTACCACCGAACCCATGCCCGCAGAGCGCAAAACGACGCGGCGCCATGTCCAAAATCATGCTGGCACGCTCTTCGACCCGCTCACCCAAATGGACCGGCCCAACCATCACAGCTCGGTCGTGAGAGAGCCCGTCAATTTGTGGCGCAAAAAGGCGCGCATCGCACATCATGTCAGGTAAAACTACCAGCGGATCCAAATTCATGCCGCATTACTTGCAATTTTTAAAACGCTTGCCAAGTTCTCCCGAGGGGAATTAACCTTAATAGTTCTATATCTTACAAAGATATTCGCAAAACCCATGCGGCGCGGGCAAACCAAATCTCAACCGCCCATGACCATCAATTCTGAAACCGCCATTTTGGCATGATCTGAAAACGGGTCGGACTGCGCGATTTTCACAGCGGCCTCCATATCGTCTGCCTCAACGATCAAAAACCCGGTGATGGCCACAGGCTCATCACTTACTCCATCCGGGCCAACCACTTTGGAGCGTTTCACCGGTGAAGCGGGATAAACCACGGCCTCCCCCAAGCCCGTCAACCAGTTCATCCATTTGCCCATATGCGCCTTGCCTTCTTCTGGCGACGTCATCTGAGGTTGCTCTAAATAAGTTAATAAAAATTGTGCCACGCGATAATCTCCTAAAATTCATTATGCCTTAATCGCGCCAATCACATCCGTAATCGCCTCTTGGGTCAAGGCCAGAGCTCGGGGAGATGAAAAACGGTGATCCCCTCCCTTGAGCAAGCGCAGTTGAATATCATCGCCCGTGGCAAGCGCAAAAAGGCGTTGAGCCAGGTCAACGGAAACCTCCTCATCCTCATCACCTTGCAAAAATCGCGTGGGAAAGGGCAAATGCAGCGGGCTGCGCAGAACAAGATGCAACCGACCGTCCTCAATGAGGCGTTTGGTGATCGGATAGGGATCGCCGTAATCCGACGGAATATTAACCAGCCCCTCTTGAGCCAAAAACTTGCGCGTGTCCGCATTGAAGCTTGCCCAAAACCCATCTTCTGTAAAATCTGGAGCCGCGGCGATGGTCACCAGCCCGGCAATACGCTCTGGAATTCTCTTTGCCATCAAAAGGGAAATCCAGCCTCCCATCGACGAGCCAACCAAAATTTGTGGGCCTTGGGTGAGTTCACAAATTGCCGCCTGCGCATCTTCCGCCCAATCGCCAATGCATCCATCGGTGAAGGCCTCCGAAGACGCGCCGTGCCCCGAATAGTCAAATCGCAGAAACCCGCGCCCCTCCGCCTTGCACCAGGCCTCCAATTGCAGCGCCTTGGTGCCCGTCATATCGGACATAAACCCACCCAAAAACACCACGCCCGGCCCCATGCCCTTGCTCTGCACATAGGCAATCTTGCGGCCCGTATCCGTTGTTAAAAATTTCATGCGCCCCCCAAAGTCTGATCCTAATTTTAGCTGCACAATGGACACTGACAATGATATTTCACGCCCCCGCGAGTCCATCTGATGGGCCTGTGTCATAATGGCCGCAACGCGCCCCGCCGCTTGAGCGGTTGACAGTCAAATTCAAAACCGCCAAACAGCGGCCGAACCAAATACCCGCAACCGGGCGTTCCGTGGGCGCCAAACTGACGAGGAGTGCCCGTGATGGCCCAAATCTCACTCACCCTTCCTGACAATTCTATCCGCCATTATGAGGCCGGCATCACCGCCGCCGAAGTGGCTGCTGATATCGCCAGCTCTTTGGCGAAGAAGGCGATTTCTGCCACAGTGAATGGCGCACATTTTGATCTGGCTTGGCCCATTGAGACCGACGCCACGATCGCCATTCACACCATGAAAGATGAGGCGCAAGCCAATGAGCTGATTCGCCATGATTTGGCCCATATCATGGCCCGTGCGGTTCAAGAGATCTGGCCCGATGTTCAGGTGACCATAGGCCCGGTGATCAAAGACGGCTGGTATTATGATTTTGATCGCAAAGACCCTTTCACCCCGGAAGACTTGGGCGTGATCGAGAAAAAGATGAAGGAAATCATCAACAAGCGCGATGCCGTCCGCACCGAAGTTTGGGACCGTGCGCGCGCGGTGCAACATTATACCGATGCCAAAGAGCCCTATAAGGTGGAGCTGATTGACGCCATCCCTGGCGACGAACCGCTGCGGATGTATTGGCACGGTGACTGGCAAGACCTCTGCCGTGGACCGCATTTGCAACACACAGGGCAAGTGCCCGCGGATGGGTTCAAACTGATGAATGTGGCCGGCGCCTATTGGCGCGGCGACAGCGACCGAGCGATGCTACAACGCATCTATGGGGTCGCATTTTCCAATAAGGAAAAGCTCAAAGCCCATCTGCATATGCTGGAAGAAGCCGCAAAACGCGACCACCGCAAATTGGGCCGCGAAATGGATTTGTACCATATGCAAGAAGAGGCGCCCGGGCAGGTCTTTTGGCATCCAAACGGCTGGACCATCTACACCGAGCTACAAGATTACATGCGCCGCAAACAACGCGCAGGCGGGTATGTTGAAGTCAACACCCCGCAGGTCGTGGACCGCAAGCTCTGGGTGGCCTCAGGCCATTGGGACAAATACCAGGAGAATATGTTCATCGTTGAGGTGGATGAAGAACATGCCCGCGAAAAGGCCGTCAATGCGCTCAAGCCGATGAACTGCCCCTGCCATGTTCAAATTTTCAATCAAGGCTTGAAATCCTACAGAGATCTGCCGCTGCGCATGGCGGAATTTGGCAGCTGCGCACGCTACGAGCCATCCGGTGCACTGCATGGCATTATGCGGGTGCGCGGCTTTACCCAAGACGACGGGCATATTTTCTGCCGTGAAGATCAAATCGAAGAGGAAACGGCGCTATATATCGCCTATCTAACCTCCGTTTACAAAGATCTCGGCTTTGAATCCTTTCGGGTGAAATTCAGTGATCGGCCAGAAAAGCGCTCCGGCTCTGATGAGGTTTGGGATCGTGCAGAAACCGCCCTTTTGGCCGCGACCCGCAAAGCGGGCATTGAACCGGAGATGAACCCGGGAGAAGGCGCCTTCTATGGTCCAAAATTGGAGTTTGTTTTGACAGACGCCATTGGCCGGGATTGGCAATGCGGCACCCATCAGGTGGATTTCGTTCTGCCTGAACGCTTGGACGCCAGCTACATCGGCGAAGATGGGAATAAGCATAGGCCGGTCATGCTGCATCGCGCCTGCTTGGGATCTTTTGAACGGTTCATCGGGATATTGATCGAAGAACATGCCGGTCGCTTGCCACTTTGGCTGGCACCGCGTCAGGTGGTCGTAGCTTCCATTGTGTCGGACGCCGATGAATTTGTTCATGAGGCGGTTGCGGCCCTGCGCGCCGCGGGCATTCGGGCCGAAGCCGATACCCGCAACGAAAAAATCAATTATAAAGTGCGCGAGCATTCCGTGGCCAAAGTGCCTGTGATCCTCGCTGTGGGGATGAAAGAGGTTGCAGATCGCACGCTCTCCATGCGCCGCTTGGGCAGCAAAAACAGCGAAGTTGTGGCGCTCGATCAACTGGTGGCAGAGCTCAAAACCGAATCCACACCACCAGATTTGCTGTAAAACCCGCATCCATTATAAATCAAGAGCCTGCCCGGTCATCGCATCGGGCAGCTATGCCCCCGGCAAAGCCGCATAATAGGCCGCCACATCAGGCTTCCAGCCGAGCGTCATCTGTCCATCGTGGACAATCAACGGGCGCTTCATTAGCGTCGGATGCGCCTTGAGCAGCGCCAACGGATCACTGGCACGGGCCACCTCATCCAAGCCGCGCCAGGTGGTCGAGGCACGGTTCAACAGAGCATCCCCAAACTGTGCGAGGGCCGCTTCAAGCACTGCATCCGGCACCTGCCCCTCCCGCACATCGATATATTCGACCTGCTGATTTTGCAGCGCTTTTCTTGCTTTGCGACAGCTGTCGCAGGTTTTTAATCCATAGAGTTGCATAAAATTTTCCTTGATTTTATTTTTAATCGCATAATTGTAGAGACATGGCATCTGGAAAACAGGGTATTCGTGAGAATTTTTGCCCTTCAGATGCGTGATGCCGCCCGCAACACTTCGGGCGTGTAGGTATGACTTGGGAGAATATGATATGCCTTTGGGCACAGTAAAATGGTTCAACACCACAAAAGGTTTCGGGTTCATTGAACCAGAAGGTGGAGGGAATGACGTGTTTGTCCATATTTCAGCAGTCGAACGCGCTGGAATGACAAGCTTGGCTGACAACCAAAAAATAAACTATGAGCTGGTCGAAGGACGCGACGGGCGTCAAATGGCCGGTGAATTGAGCAACGCCGACTAAACGCGCCGTCCCGCAGCCTGAGCGGACGGTGATCCGCTATATGTTGGGCCGCGCCCAACCTGTTTACTTTTGTGTCATGCTCTTAGGAATTAACGCCCGATCACCGATTCAAATTCTCGCCATTCACCCTTGCTCATACCGGAGTCTTCCTGCGTAACAGGCTCGCCGGCAAGCATACGCTTCAGACATTCAACCGATTTTGCCGAGAGCACCGCGCCACCCAAACGGTAATCCTCAAAAGCGCCATAGGCCGCCGGCACCCAGTCGCGCACCATCTCACAAATAGCCTCCGCATAGACCCGAATTTCATATTGCGCATGAGAATCAGCCCGAAGACGCAGGAAGTGAAACAGGTTATGCAGATCAACTTTCCAATACCATTGCGTGTAAATATTCGCCGGTAGGTTCATGCGCGCCAATTCACGGGCCAAACCATCCTGCCCATCATCCGAGATCATCGACTCATAATTGTCATAGGCGCGGTTGCTGTCCGATTTCAAAATCTCCAAAACCCGCGCCGCTTCGGCCCCTTGCAAAACCTGACCACGGCCCTGATTGTTCACCACCGATTGCGCAGCCAGAGAGTCCGGCTCTGGAATGTAAAACTCCCGATCCAAAATCGAATAGCGCGCTGAATACTCATTTACATTGGCCGTGCGGTGGCGAATCCATTGGCGAGCCACAAAAACCGGTAATTTCACATGCAGTTTGATTTCGCACATCTCAAAAGGCGTGGAATGCCAGTGGCGCATCAGGTAACGAATGAGGCCCGCATCATTTTGTACGGATTTTGTCCCCTTGCCGTAGCTGACCCGTGCGGCTTGGCAGATAGCGGCATCATCGCCCATATAATCGATCACCCGCACAAACCCGTGGTCCAAAACAGGCTTGGCACTGTAAAGATGTTCTTCCATGCCTGGCGCGACAGCCCGCAGGGTAAGCTGGGGATTTGATCGCAGCTGGTCAATTTCTTCTTGTTGTTCTGGTGTCAGCAGCATCACTATCCCCTTAGTTAACCCCATCTGGAGCGATTCCCTTAACACTATATATGGAGTAATCTGAAGGATGAACCTACTATATAAAGGCAAATGCAAATGAAATATCTACACACAATGGTCCGCGTGGCCGATTTAGACGCCTCCATCGCTTTTTTTGCCCTCTTGGGGCTAGAAGAAACGCGCCGTTGGGACAATGAAGCTGGACGTTTCACCCTGGTTTTTATGGCTCCTCCTGGCCAACCAGAGTGTCCCGTTGAACTGACCTATAACTGGGATGGTGATGACGGCCTGCCGTCAGACAGCCGACATTTCGGGCATTTGGCCTATGAGGTGAAAGATATTTATGCCACCTGCCAGCATCTCATGGACAATGGCATCACAATCAATCGCCCGCCACGCGAAGGCCGCATGGCTTTTGTGCGCAGCCCAGACAATATCTCGATTGAGCTCTTGCAAGAGGGTGACAACCTGCCCGTGGCCGAACCCTGGGCGAGTATGGAAAACATCGGTCATTGGTGAATCGTCGCCTCTGCAAAGCCCTGGCCGCTCTGTCATTTACGTTTTGGGTGACAAGCTCGGCCGGCGCTGACGCCGCCTGCCGCCAGGCCCTGGCCTTGGGCCTGGATGTGTCAGGATCTGTCGACGAGGCCGAATATCAGCTGCAACTGCAGGGGCTGGCCGCCGCCTTGATCAGTGATGATGTCCGCGCAAGTCTCATGCGCCTGCCCGATGCACCGGTCCGGATTTTGGTTTTTGAATGGAGCGGTCAGGACTATCAGCGGGTCCTCATCCCGTGGACAGATATAACAAGCCCATCGCGCCTTAAGGCTGTTTCCGAGCAACTGCGGTCCACCACCCGCCGCCAAGCCCCACCAACCACCGCTTTGGGTCAAGCCATACAGGTCGGAGCTGGGTTTCTAAACCAACAGCCAGACTGCTGGAAGCGCACTTTGGATATTTCGGGGGATGGGAAAAACAACACGGGTCCAGAACCGCATCACGTCAACGGCCCAGAGAAGATCGGAGATATTGTCATCAACGCATTGATCATCGGCGTTGATGCCACCTCCCGGCTGTCCCATGCTGAACTGTCCATTGCCGAATTGACCGCCTATTTTGCGCATCGCGTTCTGGCCGGGCCAGACGCGTTTTCCGAAGTTGCCATCGGTTTTGACGATTATGAGCGCGCCATGAGCCGAAAATTACTTCGCGAATTGGAATTTTTGAGCATGAGCCAATCGGATCAATAAATAAATCGAATCTGTTTGCCCCAATATTGCTCCATCCGCCGCAGCGCTGCATTGATATCCTCGACCCCGGTGCCTTGCAAAACCCCCTCCGATTGCAGCGCAGCCGCATGACCCTCAAACAAGTCATTCACAAGTCCACGAATATGTTGCCCCTTATCGGTCAGCCTCACGCGCACAGACCGCCGGTCCGCCCGGCACCGTTCATGGTGCATATAGCCCATACCCACCAATTTTTTCAGATTGTAACTGACATTTGAGCCCTGATAATATCCGCGGCTCTTCAGCTCGCCCGCGGTGACCTCATTGTCGCCGATGTTGAATACGAGCAAAGCCTGCACGGGGTTGATCTCAATCACCCCAACCCGCTCAAATTCATCTTTGATAACATCCAACAACAAACGATGGAGCCGCTCGACCAAAGCCAAACTCTCCAAGTAATGGGTCATAAAACTCTTGCCGGTTTTGGAATCGCCACTCATTGATCGCCTCTCACACTGCTTCGGTCCGCAGTATTGAGGAAATTCGCGAATATTATCTAAACGAGATGCGTTTAAACGGATGGACCCTGCAAACCTGCGACGATTTGGCCGATCATGGGCGCAAATTCTGCGGGAGCTGCGGCACTTCCGGTTACCCAAGAATAAAGATCATGGTCATTTTCTGCCAGCAACAAGTCGTAATTCACCAGCTCTTCTTCAGTCATCCGCTCCAAGGCGATTTCAGCAAAATGGCTTAAAATAATGTCCATTTCTTTGATTCCACGGCGCATAGAACGCATCTTCAGGCGTTTGATCCTATGATCATGCAGCTCAATCATTTCATGGCCAACCTTAATTTTTTTTCCAATTTACTCAGCCGATCGGCGGTACGGTTCATGTCCGTTTTTATTGCGCGCATTTCGATTAAAATTGTTTGAATATCGTCGGACAGCGGCGCCGTGTTCGGCTCTTCTGGCCCGATCCCCTCACCGCTCAGAAGCCACGGCAAAGACACGTTGAGCATTCCAGTCAACATTTGCAATTTATTGGCCCGCGGCTCGGAACGATCCTCTTCCCAGGCCTGCAAAGTGGTCAATTTAATTCCCAGACGGCGCGACAGTTGCGCCTGGGTCATGCCAGCCTTTTCCCGCGCCCCCAGAACACGATCCCCAAACGTGGCTGCATCGGGACCGTACCAATCGAAGTTTGTATCAGATTCATTTTCCATAATCGTTTTTCTCTTTCCAATTACTTCGCCTTGCAGCGCCCTGCACATCTATCTAGAATTGTAGGAACACACGCATAACGAGGCCGTCATGTCCATTTTGTCTACCGCGCTTGAACGGGTGAAACCCTCTCCCACCATTGCTATATCAACCAAGGCGGCGGAATTAAAGGCAGCAGGGCGTGACGTGATCGCACTTGCAGCTGGCGAGCCGGATTTTGATACCCCAGACCATATCAAAGCCGCGGCTGTTAAAGCCATTGCAGAGGGCAAAACCAAATATACCGCTCCGGATGGCATGCCCGAGCTCAAGCAGGCGATTTGCGCCAAGTTCCTGCGCGAAAATTCACTGACCTATAGCCCAGCGCAGGTGACGGTTGGAAATGGCGGCAAGCAAACACTCTATAATGCGTTTATTGCGACATTAAATGCAGGCGATGAGGTGGTGATTCCCGCACCCTATTGGGTCTCTTATCCCGACATGGTGCTCTTGGCAGGCGGCACACCGGTGATTGCGCCAACGTCACAAGAGACCAATTACAAACTCACCCCCGCGCAGCTCGAAGCCGCACTGACCCCCAAAACCAAATGGTTCATTTTCAATTCCCCCTCAAACCCGACCGGAGCGGGATACAGTTGGGACGAATTAAAGGCGCTGACCGATGTTCTGTTGCGCCATCCCCATGTCTGGGTGATGACCGATGATATGTATGAGCATCTGGCCTATGATGACTTCAAATTTTGCACACCTGCCGAGGTCGAGCCGGCACTCTATCCGCGCACGCTGACCTGCAACGGTGTCTCAAAAGCCTATGCGATGACGGGATGGCGGATTGGCTATGCCGCCGGTCCCGAGCCCCTGATCGCCGCCATGCGCAAAATTCAATCGCAATCCACATCCAACCCCTGCACCATCAGCCAATGGGCGGCTGTCGAAGCCTTGAACGGTCCACAGGAATTTTTAACCGAGAACAACGCCTCTTTCAGCCGTCGTCGCGATTTGGTGGTCAAAATACTCAATGAGACCAAGGGAATTACCTGCCCCACGCCGGAAGGTGCGTTTTATGTCTACCCCTCAATCGCCGCACTCATTGGAAAACAGACAGCCAGTGGCACCGTTATTACAGATGATGAGACCTTCGCCACCGAGCTTCTTGAACAAACCGGCGTCGCGGTGGTCTTTGGCGCCGCCTTTGGCCTATCCCCAAATTTCCGCGTGAGCTATGCCACATCAGATGCCGAGCTCTTAGAAGCCTGTACTAGAATCAAAGAATTTTGTGAAAACCTAATCTAATTTGAGTTATTGCCATGACCATTGCCCTACCAAGGTATTTTTTTCGAATCCGCGAAAACGGTGCGGTCCTGTTCAAGACTCCGGGAAATAATCGCCAAAATCGGCTGGAAATGCACCAAATCGCGGCAATTAACATACGCAACGAGACCGTGAAACCGCTGGGCGATACTGTCCTGACCGATGAAGAAACCAAGTTGATCGCAGACTGGATGCGAGAGCGCAAAACCGTGCTAGAAGAGCGTGAAATCGATGACATTTTACGAACTATTGATCACCTCAATCTGACCGCGCAATGGGCGCAATCAAAAGCCAGCGATGCAGATCTAGAGCGAGTCACAGATCAGCTGTTATTGTCCATGCATGATCTGCGAACAATCCTGAGCCGCAAAAAAATCGAGCGGGCCACGAACAAGCCCTAAGGATTACGCCCAGCCAGACGGTGAAACCGCAGCCAAAGTAAGACCGCGGCCAGTCCGAGCCCAACGACCAGACCCATCCATATGCCGGCCTCTTGGAAGCCGAACCAAAAGCCCAAAACATAGCTGATCGGCAGGCCGATCAACCAATAGGATATCGCGGCGATCCACATGGGCACTTTGGTGTCTTGCAACCCGCGCAGCAGGCTCAGGGCCACAACCTGTGCGGCATCGACAAATTGAAACAATGCCGCGAGCATCAACAAGAGCGTGCCGATGCGTAGGATGTCAGCGGTCAAAGGATCCTGCGGGTCCAAAAACGCACGGATCAGAAGCTGCGGGCTCGTCAGGAAAAAGAATATGGCCACAATGGCCGCAACGCTCGACAAGCCCATTGTCACCCAGGCTGTGCGCCGGACCGCGGGCCAGTCCTGCCGAGCAAAGGCTTTGCCGGCGCGCACCGTGCCGGCTTGTGACAATCCCATATGCACCATGAAACTCAACGCCGCCAGCTGCAATACAATACCATGGGCCGCCAGCTCCAAATGTCCGAGCCAACCCATCATAAAGGCGGACGCGGCAAACAATCCACTTTCGGCAAGGGCCGTGGCTGAGATCGGCACCGCAAGCCGGGTGACGGCCAGGGCGGCGCTGCCATCAAATCGCCAGAAGCGGGCGAACATCTGTTGTTCGGGAAAATTGCGCTGGATGTAGATCACAAATCCGAGCAGAGCCAACGTTTGCGCCATGACCGACGCAATCGCTGCGCCCTGCAGCCCCAACTCCGGCAGCCCCCAATTGCCAAATATCAAGGCATAGTTGATCAGCGCATTGGCCACCAAAACAAAGAGGGACACCCAAAGCACGATCCCGGCATGTTCCAGCGCCGAAAGATAGCTGCGCAGCACCAACCCCCACAATGCGGGCCATAGGCCAAAACCCGCGATGCGGAGATAGTCCTGCGCGCCCTGTGCCACTGTGGGATCCTGACCCATCGCCTCAAGCAGAGGGCGGGCATGCCACATGGGCAAAAACAATAGAGCCGCGGCCAAAGTCGACACCCAAAGCCCCATGCGCGTGGCCCGCCTGGCCGATTGCGAATCCTCCTCCGCCATAGATTTGGCCACCATCGGCAAAATTGCGAAAGCAAAACCGGAGGTTGCGATGAAGGCGATGAACAAGACTTGGGCGCCCAAAGTCACCTGCGCCAGCGCCAGAACGGAATACCAGCCCAGCATCAACGTATCGGTTGTATGCACAGCAAATTGCGCCACTTGGCTGCCAACCAAAGGCAGTCCCAAGATCAACAAAGATCGCGCTTCCAATGTGATCGCAGAGGTTTTTTTCATATCTTTCTCTTAAGCAGAAGCCAGCGGTCTGACCAGTGGTGAAATCGGCAAGGAATATGGACCGCGCCGCGCGCCAGGTCTTTTCTTGCCCGGCAACTTCTGCCATGAATACCGCCAATCAAAGAAAGAGCAGCCCAATGGCAAGTGACCTATTATCTTCGGCCGCAAATACGGATTATGACGCCTCCTCCATTGAGGTGTTGGAAGGTCTCGAGCCGGTGCGCAAACGACCCGGCATGTATATCGGCGGCACCGATGAGCGGGCCTTGCACCATCTGGTGGCTGAGGTTTTGGACAACTCAATGGATGAGGCGGTGGCAGGCCATGCCAATCGCATCGAAGTTGAGCTGCACGCAGATTATTCCGTAACCATCCGCGACAATGGCCGCGGTATTCCTGTTGATCCCCATCCGAAATTTCCCGACAAATCCGCCCTTGAGGTTATCCTGTGCACCTTGCACGCCGGTGGCAAATTTTCTGGCAAAGCCTATCAAACCTCGGGCGGCCTGCATGGGGTTGGTGCCTCGGTGGTCAATGCGCTCTCCGATTCCATGGTTGTCGAAGTCGCCCGCAATCGGGAACTCTACGAGCAGCGCTTCGCCCGCGGCATCCCGCTGGGTCCCATTGCCAAGATCGGCGCCGCCCCCAATCGCCGCGGCACCTCGGTCACCTTTCATGCCGATGAACAGATCTTCGGCAAACATCGATTCAAACCTGCGCGCCTCTTTGCCTCTATTCGATCCAAGGCCTATCTGTTTTCCGGCGTCGAAATTCGGTGGAAAACCGAGATTGATGATGGCGAAACACCGCGTGAAGCGACGTTCCATTTTCCCGGTGGCCTGTCAGACTATCTCGTGGAGACCCTGGGCAAAGCCAGCACCTATGCCGAGGCCCCTTTCGCCGGCACCGTGGATTTTCAAGAGCGCTTCAATGTGCCCGGCAAGGTGGAATGGGCGGTCAATTGGACACCATCGCGTGATGGCTTCATCCAATCCTATTGTAACACCGTACCGACACCGGAAGGTGGCACCCATGAAAGCGGGTTCTGGGCCGCAATCTTAAAAGGCATCAAAGCCTATGGCGAGTTGGTCAATAACCGCAAAGCCAGCAACATCACCCGTGATGACCTCACAACAGGCGGTTGCGCGCTGGTCTCTTGTTTCATCAGCGAGCCGGAATTCGTCGGCCAAACCAAAGACCGTTTGGCCACTGTCGAAGCTCAACGATTGGTCGAAAACTCCGTCCGTGACCGGTTCGACAATTGGCTTGCGGCCGATACGAAGTCCGCCGGCGCAATCCTCGATTTCTTGGTCCTGCGCGCTGAGGAGCGCCTGCGCCGCCGGCAGGAAAAAGAAACGCAGCGCAAATCTGCCACTAAGAAACTGCGCCTGCCGGGAAAACTCACCGATTGCACCTCTAAAACCCGCGAGGGCACGGAATTATTTATCGTTGAAGGCGACAGCGCTGGCGGCTCAGGCAAAGGCGCGCGCAATCGCGTCAACCAAGCGCTTTTGCCCCTCAAGGGGAAAATCCTCAACGTCTTGGGCGCCGCATCAAATAAACTCGGCTCGAATGCTGAGATCAGCGACCTCTGCGAAGCGCTGGGCGTCGGGATTGGCACAAAATTCAATATTGATGATCTGCGCTATGAAAAAGTCATCATCATGACCGATGCCGATGTCGATGGAGCCCATATCGCCAGCCTTCTCATGACGTTCTTTTTCTCGCAAATGCGGCCTTTGATTGATGCCGGTCATCTTTATCTGGCCTGCCCCCCGCTGTTTCGCCTAACGCAGGGAGCCAAGCGGGTGTATTGCCTGGATGAGGCAGAGAAAGATCTCTGGCTTGCCAAGGGATTGGGCGGTAAGGGCAAAATTGACGTCAGCCGTTTCAAAGGTCTGGGCGAAATGGATGCCAAGGATCTCAAAGAGACCACAATGGACCCGTCGACACGCAAATTGATTCGCGTCACCGTTGATGAGGACACGCCGGGCGAGACCGGAGATCTCATTGAACGTTTGATGGGCAAAAAGCCGGAAAAACGGTTTGAGTATATCCAAGCCAACGCCAAATTCGTTGAAGAGCTCGATCTATAGACCCCAGAAAGAGGACCGCAATCTATGCCAATCTATGCGATTACAATGCTTGCGGCGGGGATTGGGATACCGGTCTTGGCCGCGATGAATGCAGCCCTCGGTCGATCTCTTGGCGCGCCCATGCTCGCCGGGGTAGTGTTGATCGCTGTGGGCTTGCTCACCGCCAGTCTGGTGGCCATGACCCAAGGGCCCAGCGCTCTGGTCAAACTCGCAACTGCACCAAAACATTTGTTCTTTGCCGGAGTCTTGCTCGCGTTTTATGTGCTGTCCATAACCGCGATTGCGCCCAAGTTTGGCGTTGGAAATGCCATTTTCTTTGTGCTCATCGGCCAATTGATTTCCGCGGCCGTGATCGATCATTTCGGATTATTTGGCGCTCAGCAAATCCCTCTGACCTGGACCCGTCTCAGCGGATTACTTCTCATGGCCACCGGGGTCTTGCTGACGCAAAAGGCCTAAGCGACCAGTCTACTGCGGACCCTTTGCCAGCTCCGCAACCAGATCCCAGAGCGCATCAGGCACATCAACTTCCGCCATAGGGCTGCGGGCACTGCCGGGAAGCCGTGCGCCCTCCTGCGAAGCCACCGCATCTGCAAGCCGTGCCAAACGATCGGCAAACCCGTCATGATGGGTGCTCGGATCCAAAATAAGGTAAAACTGCCCCAATCCATGCGGCGGGCCGTCCGGCAATTTCAAGCCACCGACATCCAAGGAATTGACAGACCCTGTCATCCCCGCGGCGAGAAGCTCGGCCAATATGCCAAAACCCCAGCCTTTATAGCCGCCGGCTGAGACCAAAGCTCCGCCCAGTGCTGCCTCTGGATTCGTCGTCGGCACACCCTGCGCATCCACAGCCCAGCCTAAAGGAATTTCCTCCCCGGCGGCCTTTGCCATGGTGATCTTGCCCAGCGCCACGGCAGAGGTGGAAAAGTCAAAATGCACCGCGAGGCCACCGGCACCATCTGGAACCGACATGGCAATGGGATTGGTGCCAATCACCTTTTGGTTGCCCCCCGGAGGCGCCACAACTGGGCTGGCGTTGGTAAAACCAATCGCCATCAAACCCTCAGCGGCCAATTGCGCGGTGAAATATCCCAAAGATGTGCAGGTGTGCGCATGAGCCACCGCGAGCGAGGCCGTGCCATTCTCCCGCGCGGCGGCCACCGCCATGGGCAAAGCGGCCTCAAAAGCCGGCTGCGCAAAGCCATAGCCCGCGTCCGATAGGATCGAGCCCGGCCGGGAGGCCGTCACCTTTGGATCCACCGAACCGCTCACCCGGCCTGTGGCCAATTGGCGGCAATAGCTCTCGAGATAATAGAGCCCGCAAATCACATTGCCATGCGCCTCCGCATCGGCAACGGCCCGCGCCACAGAGGTGGCTATCCAGTCTTTTGCGCCAAAAGCTTCAAGCGCCAATTTACTGGCAGTTTCAATTTCCAAGACAGAGCAGCGCGGCATAGCATTTCCAATTCAAACAGGTCTAAAGGTCATCATTTTGGAGAAAAAATCAGGCTTTTCCAGGTTAAGCAACACAATATTCAGACAATCTGTCCCTTGCTCAACCGCACTTGCCGGTCCATCCGGGCAGCCAACTCCATATTATGCGTGGCAATCAACGCCGCCATGCCCGTGCTGCGCACGAGGCCCATCAAGACATCAAACACGTGATCAGAGGTTTCAGGGTCGAGGTTCCCAGTCGGCTCATCGGCCAACAGAAGTTTTGGTTCATTGGCCAGTGCACGGCAAAAGGCGACCCTTTGTTGCTCCCCGCCGGACAATTCACTCGGTCTGTGATCGGCACGCTCTGCCAAACCCGTTTGATCCAAAAGCTCCAGCGCCCGTTTGCGGGCAGAACCGACCGCCTTGCCCGCCGCCTGCTGCGGCAGCATGATATTTTCAGCCGCCGTGAATTCTGGGAGCAGATGATGAAATTGATAGACAAAACCAATTTCCATCCGTCGCAAATCCGTGCGCAGCCGATCATCGGCGCGTGACATGTCGCGCCCCGCAATCTGCAACTGACCACTGTCGGCGGTGTCCAGCAGGCCGGCAATATGCAGCAATGTGGACTTTCCCGAACCAGATGGCGCCACCAGCGAGGTCACTTGCCCAGCCATCAGCGTCAAATCACAGCTCTGCAGCACCCTCACCTCATTGGCCTGGCCCGGATTGTAGGATTTACAGATCCCCGTCAACGACAACACCTGCTCATTCATTGCGCAATGCCTCCACCGGATTCATCCTGGCCGCCCGTCTTGCGGGGAAAATGGTGATAAAAAAGGACAAAAACAGTGAAATCCCCACGGCTTTGAGCACATCCACACCGCGCAGCTCTGAGGGCAGATGGTAGATGCCCCGGATCGAGGGATCCCAGACTTGCCCACCAGATAGGTAATTCACCAGACTAAAAATCGCATCAATGTTGACCACAAAGACCACGCCAAGAATCACGCCCAGAAGCGTACCGACCAAGCCAATCCCCGCGCCGCACAAGAAGAACACCCGCAACACCGTGCCTTCGCTGAGGCCAATGGTTCGCAGAATGCCGATATCGCGGCCCTTGTTTTTCACCAGCATGATGAGGCCCGAGATGATATTCATAGTGGACAGTAAGATCAGCACAATCATGATGACCAACATCACATTGTCTTCAACCGCCAAGGCCCGCAGAAATCCGCCCGCGTAATCGCGCCATGTTTCCACCACAGCCGACTCGCCCGCCGCTTCACGCAGCTTGCGCGCCATGACCTCCGCTTGCTCTGGCGCATCAACAAAAACCTCAATCTGATCGGCAAAGCCTTCTTTGTTGAAAAAACTCTGCGCTTCCTCGAAGGGTAGATAAAGGCGTGTTTGATCAATGTTATAATGCCCCGCGGTGAAGATGTACGAGACCGTATAAGACTTGACCCGCGGGCTTGTGCCAAAGGCCGTCCGCACGCCATTAGGTGAGATCAGTTTGATCCGATCCCCAATCGCCAAGCGCAGTGCCTTGGCCACGCCAGAACCAATCGCCACCCCTTGGGAAAAATCATCAATATCTCCTTGGCTCCGCTCGGAGCCCGCCACGTTGGGGATGGTTTTTAGGTCCTCAAGCGTGATGCCAAAAACAATCACCCCGTGATTTTGATCGTTTGCCGTGCCCATGACCTGCCCGCGTATCAGCGGAGCTGCACGCGTGACCCCCGGCACCGCCTGCACTTGGGCTGTTAAGGCCTCGAACTCTTCGATCCGATAGTCAAAACGACCACTGGGGCCATCGAAACGCTGTTCATAGACCGTCACATGGGCATTGGCGCCCAAAATTGCATCAACAAATTCCGTGCGAAAGCCGCTGCGCACAGCCAGCACAATAATCAAAGCAGCCACAGCAAGGGCGATGCCAATCAAGCTGATCCAGGTCATCGCGCTGACGCCACCCTCGGCGCGTTTGGCCCTAAGATAGCGCCAAGCAATCAGAAATTCAAAAGCGGCAAAGGGCGCAGCGCGGGTCATAGGCGCCTCGCGGTGGCTGGCCTCTGGGCCTTCATCCATTCCTCTTGCCTCATGGGCTATGCCGCTTTCTGCGCCTCATGCGCGCTTGAATTCAATTATATTGCGCAATGACTTTGGCGATCGCGGCTTGAGGCGTCAATTCTTCACTCTCGCCAGTTTTACGGCAGGTCAGTTCAACCACACCGTTTTTCAAGCCCCTTGGTCCAACCGTTAAGCGCCAAGGCAAGCCGATAAGATCCATCGTGGCAAATTTGCCGCCGGCGCGCTCGTTGCGGTCGTCATACAGCGGCTCAAGTCCCGCTTTGGTCAATTGGTGGTAAAGATCCTCACAGGCGGCATCCGCCTCTGCATCACCTTGCTTGAGATTCACAATTCCGCAATGAAATGGGGTGACACCTTCTGGCCAAATGATGCCTTTGTCGTCATGGCTGGCCTCAATAATGGCCCCAACAAGCCGGCTCACGCCGATGCCATGGCTGCCCATATGCACAGGCACCTGTTTACCATCACCGTCCTGGACCGTGGCCCCCATAGCTTCGGAATATTTTGTGCCAAAGTAAAAAATCTGCCCCACTTCAATCCCGCGCGCCACTTTTCGGCGCTCTTGCGGCACCTCGGCGAAAAGCGCCTCATCATGGGTTTCATCGGTGCGGGCGTATTTGGTCGTAAACTCTTCCATGATCGACTGACATTGCGCTTTGTCATCATAATTGATGTCACGATCACCAAAGGTCAGATCTGTCACTGCGCTGTCGTAGAACACTTCGCTCTCGCCTGTCTCGGCCAGAACCAAAAATTCATGGGTATCATCGCCACCGATCGGGCCGCTGTCCGCCCGCATGGGGATGGCTTGTAGGCCCATGCGCTCATATGTGCGCAGATAGCTGACCAAATGGCGGTTATAGGCGTGCATCGCATCTTCTTTGGTCAGGTCGAAATTATACCCGTCTTTCATATAGAATTCGCGGCCCCGCATCACACCAAACCGTGGGCGCCGCTCATCGCGGAACTTCCACTGGATTTGATACATGGTCAGGGGCATATCCTTATAGGACGTGACGTGACCACGGAAAATATCTGTGATCAGCTCTTCTGCGGTGGGGGTGAAAAGCATATCGCGGCCGTGACGATCTTTGATGCGCAGCATCTCCTCGCCGTAATCGTCATAGCGCCCTGATTCTCGCCAAAGATCTGCCGATTGAATGGTTGGCATCAACATCGCCAAATGCCCGGCTTTCGCCTGCTCTTCATGCACGATGTTTTCAATATTTTTGAGCACCTTTAATCCAAGCGGCAACCAAGAATATATGCCCGCGGCAGATTGCTTGATCATCCCAGCACGCAGCATCAAGCGATGCGAGACAATCTGCGCCTCGGCGGGGTTTTCTTTCAGGACGGGCAAAAAGTAGCGACTTAGGCGCATCGAACACTCCAATTGATTTCAGGGGCCAGTTTAATGCCCCCCCGCGAGCGTCACAAGCGAAAGCGGTCGAAACTGCGTCATAGCCGCGATATTTCCCTTCCCCCTCTTGCAAGCTGGGCTACAATACGCAAGTTGAACGACAAAGGGAGATTGATCATGGCCTTACCAGTGTCTTTACAGCTGCGCTATTGGGGAGTTGCCGCCGCCGTTTTGGGCCTGGTGCTTTGGTTTTTGGGCGACACATTGCTGCCCTTCATTTTGGGCGGGGCCATTGCTTACCTGCTCGACCCGATTGCCGACCGGATGGAGCGCTGGGGGCTGTCGCGCCTGCTTGCCACAAGTGTGATCACCTTGGCGGCGGTTTTCGTATTTGTCGTAGCCATGCTGCTGATCGTGCCATTGCTCGTGCAGCAAGCGATTTCTTTGTTCAATACGGCGCCTCAGATTGCCGCCGATCTCTGGACATTTCTGACAACCCGCTTCCCGGATCTTCTCGATAACAACAGCACGATTAGGCAGTCCCTGACAGGGCTGGGCGAGACCATACAGGCGCGCGGTGGCGCTTTGGTTAATGGTCTGGCCTCCTCGCTCAATTCCATCGTCAATATTGTGGTCTTGATCGTGGTCGTGCCCGTTGTCGCGTTTTATCTATTGCTCGATTGGGACAATTTGGTGGCAAAAATTGACGAGTTGATCCCGCGCGACCACCTTGAGAACGTGCGCAGATTGGGCCGCGAGATTGACGCTACCCTCGCCTCCTTCATCCGCGGACAAGGCACGGTGTGCTTTATCCAAGGGCTTTACTACGGCATTGCCTTAATGCTGGCCGGGTTGAACTATGGCATCGTTGTCGGCTTTGTAGCCGGGTTGATCTCTTTCATCCCCTATGTCGGCGCCTTGGTGGGCGGTGGTCTGGCGCTGGGTTTGGCGCTGTTCCAGTTTTGGGGAGATTGGATGTCCATTGGTGTGATTGCCATTATTTTCATGCTCGGGCAGGTTTTAGAAGGCAATGTGCTGACGCCAAAACTCGTGGGAAACTCCGTCGGATTGCATCCGGTCTGGCTGATCTTTGCCCTTTCCGTTTTCGGCAGCCTATTTGGCTTTGTCGGCATGTTGGTCGCCGTGCCGGTGGCGGCTATGATCGGCGTTGTCGCACGGTTTTTGATGCAACAATATAAAGCGGGGCTATTGTACCGCGGGTTAAGCCACTCGGAGCCCAAAAATGAGTGAGCAACTCAGCTTCAGACTGCCAATCAAAGTGGCACGAGAGCGCGATGCGTTTTTCGTATCAGAAGCCAATCAACAGGCAGTTGCGCAGCTGGAAAACGCCGCCAGTTGGCCGCAAGGCAAGTTGATCCTCTTGGGCCCCAAAGCCTGTGGCAAAACGCATCTTTTGGAAATTTGGGCCACCGAACAGAACGCCCAGAAAATTGATCCCCTGCGAGAATTTGCGCCGCCAGAGGCCGGGGCGCGGGTTGTGGTAGACAACCTTGAGCAGGTGGCAGGCATTTTGCCTGCTGAAACCCGTTTGTTTCATCTGCACAACCAGCTGCAATCAAGCGGCGGGCTGCTGCTTATGGCCTCCAACATCGCCATGCGACAAGCCGGGTTCCAGTTGCCCGACCTGCTTAGTCGGCTCGAAGGCACAAGTTGCGCCAAAATTGACCGCCCCGATGACGCCTTGCTGCACGCGGTCTTGCTCAAATCCTTCATGGATCGTCAGCTCTCCCCAACCCCAGCCGTCTTGGCATATATCTTAAAAAACATGGATCGCAGTTTTGATGCGGCCAGTGATATTGTCGCTGAATTGGACCGTCAGAGCATGTCCACCAAGCGCCCGATCACCCGCGCTATGGCCGCGACGGTTATGGCCTAGGGCGCCCCCTTACAATTTGCATTCAAGAGGTATAAATTACCGCCTTGGATATAGGATAAACCATGACGCACCCCGCTGACTTTCTGCACAGTGATTTCCCCGCAGCGCAAAGTTGTGGGCTTGATATCACCGGGCCAGATCGATTTTTGAACCGAGAGCTGTCATGGCTGGCGTTTAACTGGCGCGTTTTAGAGGAGGTGGATAACCTCAATGTGCCTTTGCTCGAACGCCTGCGCTTCTTGTCAATTTCCGCCACCAATTTGGACGAATTTTATTCTGTGCGCGTCGCCGGTCTGCGCGAATTGGCCCGCGCGGGCAGCATCACGCCCGGTATAGACGGGCGCAGCATCCCTGAGCAATTGGAGCTCATCGACAGCGAAGCGCGCGATTTGATGAGCCAACAGCAATCGGTTCTTGCCAATCTGCGCAAAGAAATGGCGGAGCAGGATATTCAAATTCTGACCGCAGCGGAGGCGAAAGAGGATCACGCCTATCTGCTGCAATATTTCCTGTCCCATGTCTTTCCCGTGGTCTCGCCTCTGGCGATTGATCCGGCCCATCCCTTTCCGTTCATCCCCAATGCTGGCTTTGCCCTCGCGCTGCAGCTTGAGCGCAAGACGGACAAGCGCAGCCTGCGCGCCTTGGTGCCCATACCGCAGCAAATTAGCCGCTTTGTGGTGCTTCCCGGGAATGGTTATCGATACCTTCCGCTCGAAGAGCTGATCTTGATGCATTTGGAGCAATTGTTCCCAGGCTATGCGCTCAAAGGTCATTGCAGTTTCTCCGTCCTGCGCGACAGCGATTTGGAAGTCGAAGATGAGGCCGAAGATTTGGTGCGCGAATTTGAGGTTGCCCTCAAACGCAGGCGGCGCGGCGAAGTCATTCGCCTAAAAATAAGTGCAAATGCCCCCAAAGCTTTGCGCGATGACATTATGGTCGAGTTCTCCGTCACCAATACCGAGGTGATCGAAGTGGATGGCATGTTGGGTCTTCCCGATCTGAAAGAATTGGTCATTGAAGACCGGCCCAACCTCCTGTGGCCCAATTTCACACCGCGCGTGCCCGAGCGGGTCACCGATCATGACGGCGATATGTTCGCCGCAATTCGCAACAAAGATATGCTGCTGCAGCACCCCTATGAGACTTTTGATATGGTCGTGCGCTTGTTGCAACAAGCCGCGCGAGATCCCAATGTCTTGGCCATTAAGCAAACACTTTACCGCACATCAAAACGCTCCCCCATCGTGGAGGCTTTGTGCGAAGCGGCAGAAGATGGGAAATCCGTAACCGCATTGGTCGAGCTGAAAGCCCGCTTTGATGAGGCCGCCAATATTCGTCAATCCCGCCGCTTGGAGCGCGCCGGAGCCCATGTGGTCTATGGCTTTATGAACCTTAAAACCCATGCGAAAATCAGCACCATCGTGCGGCAAGAAGGTGATCGTTTGGTCACCTATACCCATTATGGCACCGGCAATTATCACCCGATCACCGCAAGGATTTACACCGATGTGAGCCTGTTCACCTGCGATGCGGCTTTGGGGCGAGATGCCACAAAAGTGTTCAACTATCTGTCAGGATATGCACAGCCCGAAACTCTTGAAAATATCTCCATTTCGCCACTGACTTTGAAAACCACCCTTCTGCAAGGCATCGCAGCTGAGGCCGAACACGCCAAGGCTGGCAAGCCTGCGGCTATTTGGGTCAAGTTAAATTCCCTGATTGATGCAGAAGTGATCGACGCACTCTATGCCGCGGGGCAGGCGGGGGTGAAAATCAGCCTCGTCATTCGCGGGATTTGTGGCTTGCGACCGGGGGTGGCTGGGCTTTCTGAGAATATCCGCGTGAAATCCGTGATTGGGCGGTTCTTAGAGCATTCCCGCATCGTTTGCTTTGCCAATGGCCATGATCTGAACAGCCCCAAGGCGCGGGTTTATATCTCCTCTGCCGATTGGATGGATCGCAACTTACACCGCCGGGTTGAAACATTGGTTGAAATTCACAATGAAACCGTCAAGGCGCAGATTGTCAGCCAGATCATGGCGGCCAATCTGGCCGATGTTGCCCAATCCTGGGTGATGCAACCCAATGGCAGCTATGCAAGAGCCACTTGGCCAGATGGCAGCTTCGCCTTCAGTTGCCACCGGTTTTTCATGGAGAACCCCTCGCTCTCGGGACGTGGCAGTGCCGGGGCGCAGGATGTGCCGCAGCTCACCCATACCGATGATTCCTAACCACTCTTTGAAGTCTCGGTCGAATCGCCTAGGCTGAGTGAAAGACAATTGCGGAAACCCGCAGGAGCCCAGATGGACGACTTGGTAAAACCCTCTGAAAAATGGGACCCGTTTGAGCGGCCTTTATTTGATAACCCCAAGGCCCGCGATCTGTCACGCGTCGGGGTGGTTGATATTGGCTCGAACTCCGTACGCTTAGTGGTTTTTGACGGCGCCGCCCGATCTCCGGCCTATTTTTTCAATGAAAAAGTCATGTGCGCACTTGGTGCAGGCTTGGCCGAAAGTGGCAAGCTCAATCCCGATGGGCGCTTGCGCGCCCTCTCTGCCTTACGACGATTTTGCACCATTGCCAAAGGCATCGGCCTGCCCAGCCTGACCGCTGTCGCCACCGCCGCCGTGCGTGAGGCCAGCGATGGCAACGACTTCATCGCGCAGGTCCAAAGCGAAACGGGGTTGAAAATCCACGTCATCGATGGCGAGGAAGAAGCCCGACTGGCGGCGCAGGGTGTCTTGCTTGGCTGGCCCGGCTCTTATGGCCTTGTCTGCGATATTGGCGGTGGTTCGATGGAATTGGCAGAGATTGCCAATGGGCAAGTGGGCCAAAGAGTGACCTCTCCACTTGGGCCATTGAAGCTGATCAATGTCCCGGGCGGTAAAAAGGGACGTAAAGCGGTGATCGCAGAGACATTAGATCATCTGCGCGATCAAATGGGACCACAATCTGATCGGCTCTTTTTGGTTGGGGGATCTTGGCGGGCCTTGGCGCGTATTGATATGCACAGGCGCGGATACCCGCTGCATGTGATGCACGAATATCAAATGACGGCCCGCGATGTGAAGGCCACTTTGCGCTATATCGAAGACTGTGATCTCGAAGCGCTGCGCCAGACCATCCGCGTGACACAAAGCCGAATGGCACTTGTGCCAATCGCGGCAGAAATTCTTAAAGGCCTCCTCAAACGGTTCAAGCCCCATGACATCGCCATCTCAAGCTATGGGATTAGAGAGGGGCTTCTTTATGAACAGATGCCGCAAGCCATGCGCGACCGCGACCCTTTGATCGAAAGCTGCCATTTCGCCGAGCGCAAGGATGCGCGGCTGCCGGGCTTTGGTATGCGGCTGCACAAGTTCATCTCCCCGCTCTTTTCCAAGATGTCCCCCAGTCGCGCGCGGCTGGTGCGCGCGGCGTGTTTGCTGCATGATGTAAGCTGGCGCGCCCATCCTGATTTCCGGGCGGAGGTTTGCTTCGAATATGCCACCCGTGCCAATTTGGGCGGGCTGAGCCATGAGGAGCGAATTTTTCTGGGCTTGGCATTGCTGCATCGCTACCGAAACAGCCGCGCAGGCACCCGGTTTGAAGAGCTTTTGACGCTTCTGGATGAGCCCAACCAAAAACAGGCTGAGATCTTAGGCAAAGCCATGCGCCTTGGCGCGATGCTCTGGGCCGATCCCGACGATGAGACCGCCCAGCTCCACTGGTCCGCAAAGACAAAAACACTGTCGCTCACGCTCACGGCAGAGGCCTCGCCTCTGTTTGGGGAGGTGGCCGAAGCCCGGCTCAATTCTTTGGCCGCATCCCTGGATGCAAAGCTCCGCACCGATATGCGATTGACTTAGAACCTGTCTCACGCCCAGGGCTGCGCGATGGCTAGGCCTGGACCTTTGCCAATTCTTCCCACGCCTTATTGATCGCCACCAGACGTGCTTCGGCCAATTTTACAGCCTCGCGCGGAACGCCGCGCGCCACCAGCTGATCGGGGTGATTCTTTTTCACGAGTGCCCGCCATGCCAAACGTATTTCTTCAAAGCTTGCGCCCGGCGAGACGCCCAAAACATCAAAAGGATCGGCGGTCGCGCCCTTGACGTAACGGGCTTTGATCACGCGAAAGCCCCGTGCAGACAGGCCGAAAATATCGGAAACTCGGCTCAAGAACGCATCCTCTTGCGCATGATAAGATCCATCTGCGGTGGCTATGTGAAACAATCCCTCAAGCAAGTCTTCCAGGATATCCATCCTTGCACCGAACATAGATTTGATTTGCCGAGCATAGGTTTCAAATCCGGCCACATCCTGACGCGCGAGGTTAAACACTTTGGCCGCACTGCTCTCTTCTGAGGTGGGAATATAAAAAACTTCCCGAAACGCCAGCACCTCCGCACGGGTGACGCTGCCATCGGCTTTGGCCATCTTTGCGCTCAATGCGATCACAGCGATGGTAAACCCGACGGATTTCTCCGGCGGGCTGCGCAGCTTCTCGAAAACTGCTGAAAGCCCTTCGCCCTTGGCAAGGGCGGAAAGCGCAGCGGTGATGCGGGTCCAAATAGACATGGGTGGCATCTTAGGCCCTGTGCGCACAAGACGAAAGGGCAAAGCCTCTACTTGAGCGTCACCAAACCGTGATCCGTTTGAATTTCAGCGGAAATCTGCGCAGGGCCGGTTGAAAAGCAAATGCGTTCATCACCGATAAGCTCTGCCAAAAGCGCCTGCATTTGGTCGGCTTGCGGGTGTTGAACTTGCAAAGAGATCAGACGACAGCCGCTGTCGGGCAAATTCTGGCAAGGATGGGCAGGCGGTTGCCACTCAATCAACGCCGGCCCGTAGCCACCAAATGGCAAGTCTCCCGTATCTGAGACGGAAATATCCCAAGTATAGGCGCCACGCTCAAGCCGCACCGGCGTTCCAAACTCTGGGCTAAGCCGGGCGAGGCTCTCTTGGATATTGTCGGTTGCCAAAATCCAACTGGCAATGCGCGGCGGACCAGAAAAGCGGTCCAAACCGAACCACCGCGGATAGGGCAAAGAGGGTGCCTCCGGATCAATCGCGATGGATTCCAGATAGCAGGCCTCACCCATGCCCCAAAGATGGTTATGCGTTGAGAAATGTGGATGCTGGCCGGCCGCAAGTGGCGCAACCTGCAAGCAATTTTGAACAAAATCCGTTGCGGCTTGCCGGGTTTCCCCCGCCACTGCAATGTGATCCAATCTTAACATACCATCCCCCTCTGCCGCGCTTTAGCTGCGCGCCTTTCGGATCAAATCCAAAACATTCTGTGCCGCATCGGGGATATTTGTGCCCGGACCAAAGATCGCCGCTACGCCAGCGGCTTTGAGGAAATCATAGTCTTGCTGAGGAATAACCCCGCCACAGACCACGATAATCTCCTGCGCATCTGCGGCCTTCAATGCCTCCACCAATTTGGGCGCCAAGGTTTTGTGACCTGCCGCTTGGCTGGAAATACCGACCACATGCACGTCATTGTCCACCGCGTCCTGCGCCGCCTCCTCAGGGGTTTGAAACAGGGGGCCGACGTCCACATCAAAACCAATGTCGGCAAAGGCCGTGGCAATCACTTTGGCGCCCCGATCATGGCCATCTTGCCCCATTTTCACCACAAGCATCCTGGGCCTGCGTCCCTCTTCTTTGGCGAATTCTTCCACAGATCTCTGAATTGCTTCAAAGTTTTCGTCGCCCTCATAGGCAGATCCATACACGCCAGCCAATGTCTTCACCTCCGCGCGATGTCGGCCAAATGTGCCCTCCATCGCCAATGAAATTTCCCCCACCGTCGCCCGATGACGCGCCGCTTCAACAGCCGCTTCTAATAGATTGCCCCCTTCAACGCAGCGCCGTCCAAGCTCAAGAAGGGCCGCATCACAGGCCGTTTGATCACGGCTCGCGCGGATGGATTGGAGTTTCGCGACCTGGGCCTCGCGCACCTGATTGTTATCAATATCGCGCACCTCAATGTCGGGTTGTTTGTCCGAGGTATATTTGTTGACCCCAACAATCACCTCTTCCCCGCGATCAATCATCGCCTGACGCCGCGCCGCACTTTCTTCAATTTTAAGCTTGGGCAGGCCGCTGGCCACGGCTTTGGTCATGCCGCCCATCTCCTCAACCTCTTCGATCAGCGCCCAGGCCTCATCAATAAGATCAGCAGTGAGTTTTTCCACATAGTAAGAGCCCGCCAGCGGATCAACCACATTGGTCACCCCAGTTTCTTCTTGCAAAATGAGCTGTGTGTTGCGCGCAATGCGTGCCGAGGTTTCCGTTGGCAGGGCAATGGCCTCATCAAAACTATTGGTATGCAGCGATTGCGTGCCGCCCAAAACCGCGGACATCGCTTCAAAAGCCGTGCGCACGATGTTGTTATAGGGATCTTGCTCTTGCAGACTCACACCGGAGGTTTGGCAATGGGTCCGCAGCATGCTGGATTTGGGATTTTTCGGGTCAAATTCCGCCATAACCCGGTGCCACAAAACCCTTGCAGCCCGCAATTTCGCCGCTTCCATAAAGAAATTCATACCAATGGCAAAGAAAAACGACAGACGCCCGGCAAAGGCATCCACATCCATCCCCCGCGCAATCGCCGTGCGCACATATTCGCGCCCATCTGCAATGGTATAGGCCAATTCCTGCACCAAATTCGCACCGGCCTCTTGCATGTGATAACCGCTGATCGAAATGGAGTTGAACTTCGGCATATCACGGGCGGTAAATTCGATAATATCGGCCACAATACGCATGGAGGCCTCAGGTGGGTAAATATAAGTATTGCGCACCATGAATTCTTTGAGAATGTCATTTTGGATTGTGCCCGAGAGGGCCGCGCGGCTGACGCCTTGCTCTTCACCGGCCACGATGAAGGAGGCCAAAACAGGGATCACCGCGCCATTCATCGTCATGGAGACAGAAATCTTATCCAGCGGGATGCCATCAAAGAGGATTTTCATATCCTCTACACTGTCAATCGCCACCCCAGCTTTGCCAACATCGCCGACAACGCGCGGATGATCGCTGTCATAGCCCCGATGCGTGGCCAAATCGAAGGCCACTGATACCCCCTGTTGCCCGGCTGCGAGCCCTTGGCGGTAAAAGGCATTGGACTCTTCGGCTGTGGAAAATCCAGCGTATTGCCGAATGGTCCAGGGCCGGCCGGAATACATGGTGGCTTTGACACCGCGCGTATAGGGTTCTTGCCCCGGCACGCTGCCCATATGCGCCAATCCTGTCGCATCTTCAGCCGTATAAAGCGGCTGCACCTTGATGCCTTCGAGCGTATCCCAAGTTAAAGACTCCAATGGCTTGCCGCGCAGCTCTTTGCCAGCCATTTCGCTCCAAGATGTCTTATCTGTCATTATCCGCGCTCCTTGTCCCGCGGGCCGATGCCCGGGTATTTTTCGTTCAACCCCTTCGCTTGCAATTGCAAAGGCCCTATATAGAACCATGAAGGAGATATTATGTTTAAAAGAGTGTTCCACTTGTGGCTCGGGCTTCTGGCCATCGCGCCACCGGTCTTGGCCGGGGAGACCTTAGACATTTGGCGCTCCGATCCGACCCATATTTTCGACGCCAAAGAGGTTGAGCTGTCAGATGTCATCTGGGCGGCGCGGCCCTGGGTTGTGTTCGCCGATAGCCCGCTGGACCCTACTTTCACCCAGCAAATGGCGCTTTTGCAGGCTGAAATTGCTGTGTTGCAGGAACGAGACGTCATGATTGTGGTCGATACCGATCCCAAAGCCCAGTCCAACCTGCGCAAAACATTGCACCCCAAAGGCTTCAATTGGGTTTTGATCGGCAAGGATGGTAAAATCAAACTGCGCAAACCCTTTGCTTGGGACATGCGTGAATTGAGCCGGGTGATCGACAAAATGCCCATCCGACAGCGCGAGATGAGCAAGCCCTGAAGGCCGCCGCGAAGAATGGAACGGCCCAAGGGTCGCCCCACCTTCGGGTCTGAGCCGTTCAGGCTCACTCAAACTCCATGATGATCGCATCCACGGCCAGACTGTCGCCCGGCGCCGCATGGATCTTGCTGACAATAGCTTTCTTCTCGGCCCGCAGGATATTTTCCATTTTCATCGCCTCAACTGTGCAAAGCGTCTGGCCCTCTTGCACTTCATCGCCCACAGCCACATCGACTTTGACGATCAAGCCCGGCATGGGGCAGAGCAAGAGTTTCGAAGTATCCGGTGCGACTTTCTCGATCATCAATTTGGCCAACTCAGCCTGACGCGGGCTGCGCACAGTCACGCGCATATCAGCCCCGCGGAAGCGGATACGGAAGCCGCTTGTGCATTTCTCAACCTTTAACGCGATATCGATACCATCCACATTCATCAAAGCCAGTGGCTTGCCCGGTGTCCAATCACTGGCCACCCTATGGCTGCCGCTTTCAAAATGTACGGTGGATCCATTGGGATCGGCTGCAATTGTCACGGGGAACTCATGGCCCTGAATGCCAACAACCCAATCGTCGCGCACGCGGCGCTCGTGATTGTCCATGCGCCCAGAAACTTTTGTGCGACGAATTTCGCCCAAACGATACATTGCCGCCGCGCAGGCGCCGACAATTTTCAGCGTCTCTTGTGGCAGATCAACCCCATGAAACCCGTCTGGATATTCCTCCTCGATAAAGGCAGTGGTGATATTGCCGGCGCAAAATTTCGGGTGATCCATGACCGCAGAGAGGAATGGAATGTTGTGACCAATACCCTCGACCTCAAAGGCATCCAGCGCATTGCGCATCTGCGCAATGGCCGCGGGACGATCTGGCGCCCAGGTGCAAAGCTTGGCAATCATCGGATCATAGAACATGGAAATTTCTCCACCTTCATAAACACCGGTATCATTGCGTACGGCCGCGGTCGCGCTGCGGCTTTCAGCGGGCGGACGATACCGTGTCAAACGGCCAATTGAGGGCAAAAACCCCCGATAAGGGTCTTCCGCATAGAGGCGGCTTTCCATGGCCCAGCCATTAATTTTCACGTCCTCTTGGGTAATGGACAGCGCCTCGCCATTGGCAACGCGGATCATCTGCTCCACCAGATCCACCCCAGTGATCAACTCCGTCACCGGATGTTCGACCTGCAAGCGCGTGTTCATTTCAAGAAAGTAGAAATTCTGTGCGCTGTCGACGATAAATTCCACCGTACCGGCGCTGGTGTAGCCCACCGCTTGGGCCAATGCACAAGATTGCGCGCCCATGGCCTTGCGCACTTCGGGCGTCAAGAAGGGGCTCGGGGCCTCCTCAATCACTTTTTGGTTGCGCCGCTGGATGGAACATTCGCGCTCATTGAGATAAATGCAATTGCCATGGCCATCCGCCAGAACTTGGATTTCGATATGCCGGGGTTGCGTGACGAATTTTTCGATGAAAATCCGATCATCTCCAAAGCTGCTCGCCGCTTCATTCTTGGACGATTGGAACCCCTCGCGCGCCTCTGCATCGTTCCATGCGATGCGCATACCCTTGCCACCCCCACCAGCGCTGGCCTTGAGCATCACCGGATATCCAACCTCTTGTGCGATTTTCACCGCTTCATCTGCATCAGCAATCAGACCCATATAGCCCGGAACCGTGCTCACACCGGCCTCTTTGGCCAATTTTTTTGAGGTGATCTTATCTCCCATGCTTTCAATCGCAGAGGCCGGCGGGCCGATGAAAGCCACACCTTCAGCCTCCAAGGCCTCAGCAAACAGGCGATTTTCTGACAAGAACCCATAACCGGGATGCACAGCTTGCGCCCCGGTTTGCCGGATCGCATCCATGACTTTTTCAATCACGATGTAAGACTGATTCGCCGGCGAAGGACCGATATGCACCGCCTCATCCGCCATTTTCACATGCAACGCCTGGGCATCCGCATCGGAATAAATCGCCACGGTTTTGATCCCCATCGCCTTGGCTGTTTTTATCACACGACAGGCAATCTCGCCCCGGTTGGCAATTAAAATCTTATCAAACATTGAGGAATCCTTCTCGGCGCGCGCAGCTCGAGGCAAAGGAGCTGTGCGAAAAAAAGAACCGGCACTGGCCAAAGCCAGAACCGGTTAAGGAAAGAAAGGGTCGATATGTTTTCAAAACCAATGCAAAGAATTTTGAAACTCCAACACCTAGATTATGACAAGCGCAGCAGGATAGGCCAAGGGAAGACCCGGCTGCTCCCAAGCACTGGGCACAAAGCCGCGCAAAACACCCTATGAGACCCGGCAAATTCACGCCGACCACCCTTCGACAAAGATTTGTGGAAAGCTCGCTTGCGCTTTTTTCAGATCCACACGCAGCAAAGCCACATAGGATTCGGGATCGAAATCATCCTGTGCGGGGACGACTTCGCGTTCAAACAACCAAGACAGGCGGCCCCCATCAAGGTTGCCGCGCTCAAATGGCTCTTCACCAAAATATTCAATCAAAGCGTGCAGAAACGCCTCATCCGCCCGGCGATCTGGAGGACGACGGTCTGCATAGCGCTCGCGCCTGATAATTTTTGTCGCCCCATTCTTACTCGCGCGCCGAATGGTAAATTGCGCATCCGTACCGGGAAGACGGCCGGGGAACCCACGGTGTTTTTCCATTATTGGCTCTCTTCGACCTTAGAGTGGAATGTTGTCATGTTTTTTCCATGGGTTTTTCAGGGATTTTCCCCGCAAACTGGCAAATGCCCGGCACACCCGGCGACGCGTGGAAGCTGGCATGATCACCTCGTCGATGAACCCTTTTTCAGCCGCAACGAAAGGATTGGCGAAACGTTCTTCATAGTCTTTCGTATGCTGGGCAATCTTCTCAGCATCCCCCAGATCAGCACGATGGATGATCTCGGTTGCCCCTTTGGCGCCCATCACCGCAATCTCGGCTGTGGGCCAAGCGTAGTTGAAATCACCGCGCAGATGTTTGGAGGCCATCACATCATAGGCGCCGCCATAGGCTTTGCGCGTAATGACCGTCACCTTGGGCACCGTGGCCTCACCATAGGCAAACAAGAGTTTGGCTCCGTGCTTGATCACGCCACCATATTCCTGCCCTGTTCCGGGAAGAAAGCCGGGCACGTCCACGAGCGTGAGGATTGGGATTTCAAAGGCATCACAGAACCGGACAAACCGCGCGGCCTTGCGGCTGGCGTCAATATCCAAACAGCCGGCCAAAACTGTCGGCTGATTGGCCACAACCCCAACGGTGGAGCCTTCCATGCGAATAAAGCCGGTGAGGATATTTTTGGCAAATTCCTCTTGGATCTCATAAAAATCGCCTTCATCAGCGATTTTATGGATCAGCTCTTTCATGTCATAAGGCTGGTTCGGGTTCGCAGGGATCAGCGTGTCCAAACTGTTATCCACGCGAAGCGGATCGTCAAAGAATGGCCGGACAGGCGGTTTCTCGCGATTGTTGAGCGGCAAAAAATCCACCAGACGCCGGACTTCTGTCAGGGCCTCAACGTCATTCTCAAAGGCCCCATCGGCCACGGATGATTTCTTCGTATGGGTGACCGCGCCACCGAGCTCTTCGGCCGTTACCACCTCATTGGTCACAGTCTTGACCACATCAGGGCCTGTCACAAACATATAGCTGCTGTCTTTGACCATGAAGATGAAATCAGTCATCGCCGGCGAATAGACCGCGCCGCCAGCACAGGGGCCCATGATCACGCTGATCTGCGGCACGACGCCGGAGGCCATAACATTGCGTTGAAACACCTCTGCGTAACCGGCCAAAGAGGCGACGCCCTCTTGAATCCGTGCGCCACCAGAATCGTTTAATCCGATCACAGGTGCACCGTTTTGCATCGCCATATCCATGATTTTACAGATTTTCTCCGCATGGGTTTCTGACAATGAGCCCCCAAAAACCGTGAAATCTTGACTATAAACATAGACCATGCGTCCATTGACCGTACCCCAGCCTGTGACCACGCCATCGCCAGGGTAGGTTTGCTCTTGCATGCCGAAATCCACGCAGCGGTGAGCTTTGAACATATCAAATTCTTCAAAACTGCCCTCATCAAGCAGCAAATCAATCCGCTCGCGCGCGGTGAGTTTCCCCTTCGCATGCTGCGCATCAATCCGGCGCTGACCGCCGCCCATCCGCGCAATGTCACGCCGGCTTTGTAATTCATTCAAAATATTCGTCATGGCAGATCCTCTTTGCGCGACCATAGCCTCCCCGGCCGACAAAGCGAAGGCGAATTTGGAATATTTGCAAATATTTTGCGGCAACAATCTGCATAACTGAATAATTGCAAAGAGTCTGGACAAGCCCAACAGGCGGCGATAGCGATTTACAATGAGTAGTCATTCCCGCTCCAAGTTCTTGGACAATTCCACACCGCCCAGCATCTTCACACTGATTTGCCTCTCGGCAGTCGGCGCTCTCGGTCTCAGCATCTTTCTACCTTCGCTGCCCTCAATGGCACAGACGTTCAATGTCAGCTACGCCAGCGCCACGCTCTCCGTAAGTCTGTATTTGGCAATGAATGCGGTCTTCCAACTCTTTGTCGGCCCGCTGTCGGATCGCTACGGACGCCGGCCCGTGGTCATGGTCGCCTTGGCCATTTTTTGCAGCGCCTCATTGGGCTGCATTATTGCCCCCTCTTTTGAGGTTTTTCTGGTCTGCCGCTTGCTGCAGGCGGTTGTGGTCACCGGCCTGGTTCTGTCCCGCGCGGCGATTCGCGACACCTGCAGCCAAGATCAAGCCGCTTCCGTGCTGGGATACGTCACAATGGGCATGGCCATCTTACCCCTCATCGGACCCGCAATGGGCGGTGGCTTAGAGGCACAATTTGGCTGGGTGGCGAGTTTTTGGCTCCTGCTCGGCGTTGGCATTTTCGTCTTTGCCCTGACCTATTTGGACATGGGTGAAACCAATCTGCATCAAACCAGCTCAATGGCAGAGCAGTTTCGCGCCTATCCTGAGCTTCTGAAGTCTCGTCGCTTTTGGGGCTATTGCCTGACCGCCAGCTTCAGCGCCGGTGCCTATTTCGCCTATCTGGGCGGCGGCGCCTATGTTGGCCGTGAAATATTTGGCCTATCGCCTGCCGCTTTGGGATTTTACCTCGGCGCGCCTTCATTGGGCTATATCGTTGGGAATGGCATATCAGGGCGTTTCTCCAACACGCTAGGGGTCAACCGAATGGTGCTGATCGGCACGATTTTGACCTGCCTGGGATTGGTCCTGAGCATCAGCTTGTTCCTCTTCACTGACGCGCAACCGATATCCTTCTTTGGCTGTGTCTGCTTTATGGGCCTTGGCAATGGTATGGTTCTGCCGAACGCCACGGCGGGCATGATGTCCGTCCGGCCGCATTTGGCCGGCTCCGCCTCTGGCATTGGCGGCACAATCAACACCGGCGGCGGCGCATTGATCGCAATCGGCACCGGGGCCATATTGGTCCCCGGAACCGGCGCTTTGCCCCTGCTGCTGATCATGCTCGCGACCACTAGCCTGTCCATTTTGACCATCACCTATGTGATCAAACGCACCAGTGATCTTGAAATCGCAAACCCGCAAAGTTGAGTTTGCAAACTTGCCGTGCTAGCAGGTTCCTATGGCCAAACAAAAACTCTATGCCGGCACGAAACTGCGCGAATTACGGCGCAAGGTTGATCTCACCCAGCGGGAATTTTCCGAGCGGCTCGAGGTCTCGCTGCCCTATCTCAATCAAATGGAAAACAACAACCGCCCAGTGTCTGCGGCGGTGATTCTCGCTTTGGCTGATGTTTTTGGTTTTGACGTCACCGAACTTGTGTCAGGCGACAACGCGCGATTGGTCAGCGATATGCGCGAAGCGGCCACTGATCCGATCTTTGGCGCCGATGCACCGCATCTGGCCGATATCCGCATGGCCGCCAACAACGCCCCCGGATTGGCGCGCGCGTTCTTGCAGCTGCATCGGGCCTATCGGGAAACCCATGAGCGGCTCGCGTCTCTGGATGAGGCCCTCGGCCGTGCCGACAGCCGCCTACAATCCAGCCCTTGGGAAGAGGTTCGAGACTTTTTCCACTATTGTGACAACTATATTGATGCCGTGGACCGCGCCGCGGAGCGCTTCGCCGCCGACGCCAAAGGCAGCATCCAGGCCCATGCGATTGCCAGGCTTGAAGCCCATGGCGTGACGTTGCGGCGCAGCGGAGGTCCGGCCCTCCGCCGCTATGAGCCCGAGAGTAAAATCCTAACGCTTTCGGCACATCTGCCCGAGGCAACCGCTACCTTTCAACTCCTGATCCAACTTGCCCTGTTGACACAAAACGATCTTCTGGATGCCACATTGGACTTTGCCAAATTCCATTCACCCGCAGCCCGCGACATCGCCAAATTGGGCTTGGCCAATTACTACGCCGGGGCCAGCCTCATGCCCTATGGCAGCTTTTTGACCGCCGCACAGGAACTGCGACATGATCTGGAGCAATTGGCCGGGAAGTTTGGCGCCAGCATTGAGCAGGTCGCCCATCGCCTCTCCACCTTGCAGCGCAGTGGGCAAAAGGGCTTGCCCTTCTTTTTTGTCCGTGTCGATCAAGCCGGCACCATTACCAAACGCCATTCGGCCACCTCATTGCAATTCGCCCGTTTTGGCGGCGCATGCCCGCTTTGGAATGTGCATCGCGCCTTTGAAACCCCAGGACAGTTTTTAAGGCAAATGGCTGAGACGCCCGACGGGAAACGCTATTTCTGCCTGGCGCGGGATGTGAGCAAATCCGGCGGCGCATGGGGCGCGCCCGTACGGCGCTATGCCATTGGCTTGGGATGCGAAATGCGGCATGCAGGGTCTTTGGTCTATGCCGACGGGCTGGACACCAGCGCCAATGCTCAGGTGGAACCCATTGGCATCTCCTGCCGAATCTGTGAGCGCCGCAATTGCCACCAACGCTCCGTGCCACCGCTGGAGCGCAATTTACAGGTGGATCCGGATCTGCGCGGTATCCTGCCCTATCAAGTGCGATGAGGCGACCGCCTCCTGCACGCACCGATCTCTAATAGGGCGCTTCCAATTGGCTCAGGCGGACATAGACAGATTTAAGCTGTGAGTAATGATTGATCGCGGCCTTCGAGTTTTCACGGCCCACGCCAGAGAGCTTTACACCGCCAAACGGTGCTTCGACCGGGGCGTCGTTATAGGTGTTGATATAGCAGGTCCCGGCCTCCAGAGCCTTCACCATCCGATGGGCCCTGGGCAGGTTTTGGGTAAAGACACCAGCCGCCAGCCCATAGTCCGTATCATTGGCACGGGCCAAAACCTCCGCCTCATCGTCAAATTCTAGAACTGATAAGACGGGCCCAAAAATCTCTTCCTTTGCGATGGTCATTTGATCCGTCACATCAGTAAACACCGCTGGCGTCAGCCAAAAGCCTGGACGATCCAGCCGTGTGCCGCCACAGACGAGCCGCGCCCCTTCCGCCTTGCCCTTAGCAATGAACCCTTCCACGATATCGCGCTGTCGCTCTGAAACCATCGGTCCGAAATTGCTGGCCTCATCCATGGGATCCCCCAAGACCGCTGTCGCCAGGCGCTCGGAGAGGCGCTTGAGAAAGGCGGGCTTGATGCCTTTTTGGACGAAAACGCGTGTGCCGTTTGAGCAAATCTGCCCAGAGGAATAGAAATTGGCCAAGATAGCACCGCTGACCGCAGCCTCCAGTTCGGCATCATCAAAAATGATCAGCGGTGATTTCCCGCCCAGTTCCATGGTCACATGGCGCATACCCTCTGCCGCGGCGGCATAGACTTTGCGGCCTGTTGGCAGCGAGCCTGTCAGTGAGACCTTATCCACCAAAGGATCGCTCACCAAGGCCGCCCCCACATCGCCCAATCCCTGCACCACATTATACAGCCCGGCGGGCAAACCCGCCTCGTGCAAAATTTCCGCCACTTTCAAAGCGCAAAGCGGGGTTGTTTCAGAAGGTTTAAAGACCATCGCATTGCCGCAGGCCAAAGCGGGCGCGCCTTTCCATGCGGCAATTTGCGTGGGGTAATTCCAAGCGCCAATCCCAACGCAAAGCCCAAGCGGCTCGCGTATCGTATAGACAAAATCCTCACCAAACTGCACATGCTCCCCGGTGAGACTCCCGGCCAGACCCCCAAAATACTCCAAAGCATCCGCCGCCGAGGTGGCATCGGCCACCAAAGTTTCCTGCAAGGGCTTGCCGGTGTCATAGGTTTCCAGCTCGGACAACGAACGGTTCTGCGCACGCATCATATCCGCCGCCCGGCGCAATATCCGGCCGCGCTCCGTGCCGGTCATCGCGGCCCAAGCTGGCTGGGCCGCCTTGGCCGCCGCAAGAGCCGCCTGCACGATCTGCGGCGTTGCACTATGCACCCGGCCGATCACCTCTCCCGTTGCGGGGTAGATCACATCAATCGCGGCGCCCTCTGTGTCTTCAACATAGGCGCCGTTGATAAAATGGCTGGCGGTGGGTTTTGGATCGATCATAGGGGGGTCTTTCTTTCTCGTTTTCGTTTCAACTGCGCTTCGCGCAGCGTGAGGTACAACACGGAACCAACAATAATCGTCCCGCCCAGAATAACCAAAGCATCTATATGCTCGCCAAAAAGGAAATATCCCGTGGCAACAGACCAAATCAGCTGCAAAAACCCAACCGGTTGCGTGACGGTCAGCGGCGCAGATCGGAAGGCAAATGTCATTGAGTAATGCCCCGCGACGGCGAAAGTGGCGACGGCCATGAGCATTCCAACTTCAAAGCTCGTGGGCGCAATCCAGACGGGGATTGTGAGCGGGATAAGCCCGATGGTCACACCAACCGACAATAGCGCCACGACCATGTCCGCACTGGCCAAATCGGTCAGGCGCTTGGCAATGAGGTAGCTCACCCCAAAACATAGGGTTGTGCCCAGCATGGCGATATGGCCCGGTGTGATCTCACGAATACCCGGCCGCAAGATAACCAAAACTCCCAAAATCGCCACGACAATCGCCAGCCCCCGGCGCAGCGCCAAACGCTCGCCCAGAATAACAACCGCTCCCAATGTCACGAATATTGGCGTCAAATATCCCATAGCAGAGACCTCCGCCACGGGAATACGGGCCATGGCATAGAACCAAAGTGTCACGGCAAAAGTATGCAAAAACGCGCGCCCTGCGCCGAGTTTGGTCACTTGCCACGTGAGCCCCTCACGCAGTAAGCCACGCAGAACCGGCAGCAAGAACACCAGGCCTAACGCATAGCGCAGAAAGGCACTTTCAGCGGCCGGCAGGCGCGTGCCCACCAATTTTACGCCGACATAAACGCCGATGAAACAAAGCCCTGACAGCCCCATCCACAATGCGCCAACAATCGGCCTATCCGCAGCTTTCTCGCTCATAAGCAATGGCTTTCATGCCGCATCAAAAGAGGCAAGAGAAATTTCGCCGCCCTAACCCACCAAGGACGGCAGCCACAGAACAATTCCCGGAAAGGCGACCAAAAGCGCGATTGTGACACCATCCGCAAGGAAGAAGGGGGTGACGCCTTTGAAGACATCCTGCACCGTCAAATCATCGCGCACGCCTGCGACCACAAAGCAATTGAGGCCGATGGGCGGGGTGATCAGACAGAACTCCGCCATTTTCACCACCAATATCCCAAACCAAATCGCACACATCGTGCCATTCATGCCAAAGGCGCTGTCAGCCGCAGTCACAAATTCACCACCATTGAGTGCCATGACGGCCGGGTAGACCACTGGCAACGTCAAAAGCAACATGCCAATCGCATCCATGAACATGCCCAAAACCGCATAGGCCAAAAGGATGCAGATCAGAATAAGCAAAGGCGCCATGTCCAGGCTGGTAATCCAATCAGAAAACACCCCCGGAAGATCGGCAAATCCCAAGAACCGCACATAAATCAGCACGCCCCAAATGATTGAGAAGATCATCACGGTCAATTTGGCCGTTTCAAGCAGAGCATCTTTCAGCTGAGCCCAGCGCATACCACGGTAGAGCGCCATCAGAAACACGATGAACGCGCCGACGGCGCCACCTTCTGTGGGTGTGCCCCAGGCATCCCCAAAGGGATTGTAAACAAAGAAGATGATAATCACGACCACAGCGACAATCGGCAAAGCCGGTGGCAGGGCTGCAAAACGTTCGCGCCAAGTGAAGCCTGTCACCGGTGGGCCAACGTTTTTGAAGATCACTGCAATACCAATGATGAGCCCGGCATAGACCAAAGCCGAAAAAGCACCGGGAATAAAGCCCGCCAACAGCAGCTTTCCCACATCCTGCTCAACGATAATCGCGTAGATGACCAAAATAGCAGAGGGCGGAATGAGCGACGCCAAAGTCCCGCCAGCCGCCACAACGCCAGCGGCAAATTGCTTATTATAGCCGATTTTCAGCATCTCAGGGATCGCAATCCGCGCAAAAACCGCCGCCGTGGCCACCGATGCACCAGAAACCGCCGCAAAGCCTGCTGTCGCGAAAACCGTAGAGACCGCAAGACCGCCAGGCACCCAAGCGATCCACCGTTTCGCGGCCTCAAAAAGGGCCGTGGTCAACTTGGCATAATAGGCCAAATAGCCGATCAAAATAAACGTCGGAATAAGGCTCAAGGCCTGCGCAGCTATTTTTGAATGCGGCACTTGGCCGGCAATTTTTACGCTAATGGTCAGGGCTTTGCCAAATTTTGCCGGGTCATAGTCAAAGCCGTTCCAGCGCAACCAAAACAAGCCAACAAAGCCCGCAAGACCCGCGGCAAAAGCCACCCGCATACCGATGAAAACCAAAACCAGCATGCCGCCGGTGGTCCATAGACCTATTGAAATAGGATCCATCACTCTTGCTCCGCCAAATGGGCCGCTTCTGCCATGGCCTGTTCTTCAATTGTTAAGATCAAGGGCACAGCCACCGGGCGCTCCAGTCCGAGGACCAATGCACGGCCATAGCCAATAATCTGCAAGACGAGCCGCACCGCCAAAAGCGAGAAGGCGACGGGAACCAGAAGTTTGGCCGGCCACATCGGAATGCCGATATCAATCGAGCTGTCACGGCTCCAAAGAGGTTTGGCGAAATCAAAACTGCGGTCAAAATGCGCCCAAGAGCCCCAGATCAGCGCCAAAATAACGACCAAAACCAACGTCACAGTCAGAAGCTCCAACGCCCAGAGCACCCGGCCTCGCATCTTGCCGATGATCATATCCATACGAATATGACCCCCGAAACGTTGCACATAGGACACTCCCATAAAGGCAATCACCGGCATGGCCGCCTCGATATAGTCGACATAACCATTCAAGGGCTGGTTGAAAAATTTGCGGCCTGAAACAGAGTAAGCCGCGAGAAACATGAGTGAAAATACGGCCAATCCGCTGAATAATGCAAAGATGCGCTCAACGGGCAAAAGCGCGCGATCAGCGCGGCTGAGCCAGGACTCGTCTTGCAGAACAGATGAGGAGGAAGCCATAGCGTCCCTTTCGGGTTAAATTGACAGCGCGTAAAATATCAAAACACCTGCCCCTCGCGAAAAGGGGCAGGTGCGATTGGATTAATTGCCCTTACGGGTGTTTTCCAAAGTGGTCATGACAAGGTCAAACAATTCTTGACCAGGAATGCCCTGCGCTTCCATATCGGCGATCCAAGCCGCACGGATTGGATCGGCGGCTTGTGCGCGGAACGCTGACAATTCGGCATCGCTGATGGTGACTTTTTCAACACCTTTTTCGGCAAGAACGTCATCCCAGCGCTGCAGCAATTTGGCGTAGTTTTCGAGATAATATTCAATCGACTCGTCAACGGATTCATCCAACACAGCGCGGTGCGCATCAGACAGGCTTTCATAGGCATCGATGTTGACGACAACCGGACAGTTCACAGTGCCTGGGTTCAGATTCTCCGTCCACCAATCCGCACGATTGATTGTGCCATAGGACAAATGCGCATGCTGCGCAAAGGCCACGGTGTCCACAACACCCGATTCCATCGCTTGATAGGCTTCGGTTGCTGTCACGGATGTGGGCACACTGCCAACCGCCGCGAATGCTTTGCCCAGACCACCTGTGGCCCGCACGCGCATACCTTCGAAATCCGCTAGGGTCGAACGCGGATCACCAGTGCCAACGATGTTATATTGAGGCATCGGTGAGGTCATAAGCAAACGCGCATTCCATTGTGCCATTTCTTCGGTCGCTGCCGGATGGGCATAGACTGCATGACTAACCGCAACTTCTTCTGCCAAATTTGCAACGCCTAAGAACGGCAGTTCCAAAACAGTCACCACACGGTTTTTGTCTGGATGATAGCCGGCACAGAATTGCGCCATTTCAAAGGCCCCAATGGAAATCCCATCGAGGTTTTCGCGGTTTTTTGACAGACCGCCGTAGCTGACATTCATCGTGAATTCGCCATTGGTTTTCGCCGAGACCAATTCTGCCAATTTCTCAACATGCTCGGTAAACGCCCGACGCTTGCCCCATACAGAAACATTCCACTCTGTAGCGATGGCCTCGCCAGCAAAGGCAACTGTCAATGCAGCAATGGCCGTCTTCATTCCTAGATTTTTCATAGTATCCTCCCAGATATTAAGCCAAACTTAATTTGGCTTCCGGGCGACGATAGCGCAATAGGCACCCATTGGAAGGGTAGAGTAAGGCTTTTTTGCAAAATTCCATTTTATTTCGCAGAATCTTTCAAGGATCAGAGGGGCGCAAGTCCCGGGCCGGCAAGCAGGTCGCGCGCTCAGCCAAGCTGATCTGACATTTCCGGCGCACCAGCTGCCCCGTGGCTTTCACCCCTTCGGACTGCGCGATCAAACCACACATTTCGCGCCCCGCCAAACTGCCAATTTCTTCGGCAGGAAAATGGATCGTGGTCAGCGCCGGCTCCATCTCCTTACTGCCCTTGAAATCCCCTATCCCCAAAACGGATAAATCTTCTAGCACCCGCAACCCGCGCTGAAATGTGGCATAAATTGCCCCCCTTCCAGCCCCCAAATTATGTGCCTTTTTTCAATAGAGCTTCTGGAACTGGGGTCTCATGTTTGGAGCTTGGTGATGGCGGAGGTGATTGTACTGCTTAACCACACATTGATAGACGCTTGGGCTTGTTTTGAAGTAGCGGAATATAGACTTTTTTATTATTCAAGGACGAGATAAATTAAATCTGACACTTTCATGCACGTTTAATTTTACCGTGCTGACAAGCCAAATTATGACATTAGTAAACCAATACTAATTGTTGTTAGGATCGATAAAATCATTTTTTGAAAAGTTTTTTCAGACAATCTTTCACGGATTGCCGCCCCAGCTTTTACGCCGATGAATACGCATAAAACACCCAAGGTAGAAATCACAACATCCGACCCTGTGAACAGCCCCAAATATCCCAACCCAACCATCATGATCAGACTTGAAATTGTAAACGAACAATTCGCGGCCTGAATAAACGCATTCCGGCCTAGGTGCAACGACATCAAAAATGGAACTACTGGCATAACCTGTGAACCAGTTAGCCCGTTTAAAAAACCAGTGCAGATGCCAGAGATAGGAGCAAGCCTGTCTTCTAGTCCACTTGGCAATCGAAGGTCTGGTTTAAGAAATGAAAAACTACACCACATGAGCAAAACAAGACCTAAGATAATCTTGGCCGTGGCCCCATCAGTTCCTGAAAGAACCCACAGACCCAATAACAGACTGGGAATGGTTGCAAGTAGCATTGGCCAAAACCGCAGGATCGTGGATTTAAACTGACCCACTTGGCGCATTACCACAAGATTTGAACAGATCGATGGGATCAACACCAACGAAAGCGCGTCCTTTAAGCCAATCGCGAACACCAAAATTGGTAGGCAGGTCGTTGAAAAACCCAAACCCGTGATGCCCTTTGCCGTGGCGGCAAAAAGGTAGGCTGCAAAAATCGTAATGATTTCGACTGTTGTTAAATCAAATGCGGTGATCGGCAAGATATTTCAACGCACTTTGTGCACCACCTGACTGATGAGGCACGCCTGCCCGTATCATGCCCATTTCCACACCACTTAGCGTTCCCATAAGCATCAAATCATTGAAGTCGCCCAAATGACCAATGCGGAAAATTTTATCAGCGACTTTATTTAACCCCGTTCCAAGGGACATATCAAACCCGTCCAATATTTCAGCGCGCAACGCATCGCCCCCCTGTCCATCAGGCATTAATACAGCGGTCAGGCTGTTTGATCGTTCGTCTGGATTTAACGCCAAAATCTCGAACCCCCATGACTCAACTGCTGCGCGGGTCGCTGATGCGTGGCGCTCATGGCGTGCAAATACCTGCTCCAATCCTTCTCCCGCCAACATATCCAAAGCCTCACGCAATCCATAAAGAAGTGTCGTGGCGGGTGTGTATGGGAAATAGCCCGCATCATTCGGCGTCATCATATCGCGCCAATCCCAATAGGAACGGCGATCCCCGCCCGCCTGACAAGCGGCCCAAGCTTTTTCCGAAATGGCATTGAATGACAATCCAGGGGGCAACATCAATCCCTTTTGTGATCCTGCAACGACCACATCGACACCCCACGCGTCTGTTTTGAAATCAATAGAGCCAAGAGATGAAATGGTATCCACCATCATAAGCGCGGGATGCGCTGCACCATCAATCGCAGCGCGTACGGCACCGATATCGGATGTAATACCCGTTGCGGTATCATTGTGAACAACGCAGACTGCCTTAATCTTGTGATCCGTGTCTTTGGCTAATGCATCTGCAATCAAATTCGCGTCTACGCCGCGCCGCCAGTCACCCGCGATAAAGATGGGATCATACCCCAACTTGGTCGCCATGTTTTTCCACAATGTCGAAAACTGACCCGTTTCATACATCAACACCTGATCACCCGGTTGCAACACATTGACCAATGCGGCCTCCCATGCGCCGGTACCAGAGGCGGGATAGATAACAACACGACCTTCTGTTTGGAAAACCGGCTTTAAATCACGCAGCAAACCCAATCCTAATTCTGCGAACTCTGGCCCACGGTGATCAATAACCGACCGATGCATCGCACGCAAAATACGTTCGGGTGTATTGGTGGGTCCGGGAATTTGAAGAAAGTGACGTCCTGATCTCATACTGTTAACCGAAAAAAGTTGCACTACACCGTTACAAAAGTGAATGTGATGACAGGAAAGGTCAAGTGAAATGGCAGACTATGATCGTTTGAAAAAACAAATCGAAGGCGATATTCTGAATTCCTCTTTTGATCGCGGACGCTATGCGACCGATGCCTCGATCTATCAGATCATGCCGAAGGCGGTCATGGTCCCAAAAACATGGCAGGACGTAGAAGCCGCGCTGGATTTTGCCAAGGCTGAGGGCATTTCACTGTTGCCACGAGGTGGGGGAACCTCACAATCAGGGCAAACCGTGAATGATGCCTTGGTCATTGATTTCACGAAACATTTAAACAACATACTAGATTATGATGCTGATGCGGGAACAGCCACGGTGCAACCTGGGTTGGTTCTAGATAACCTAAATCGTCAATTAAAATCCGATGGATGGTGGTACCCTGTTGATGTGTCGACTGCGTCGCGCGCAACCCTTGGAGGGATGGCGGCCAACAATTCCTGTGGATCGCGTTCGATCCGATATGGCAAGATGCAGGATAATGTGTGCGCTCTGACCGCGATGACAGTTGATGGCACAACACGGCGGTTTGAATATGCGGATACAACACAGTCATTAGATGCGGATATGCGCACGCTTGCCTTACAGGAACAGGATGAAATCACCACACGCTTTCCCAAGGTTCAGCGGCGCGTGGGCGGGTACAACATTGATGCCCTTTTGGGCGATACGCCACATATCGGCCGCCTTTTGGTTGGATCCGAAGGGACACTGGCCCTGACGAAAAGCATTGATTTGAAATTGTCCCCTGTGTTGGGAACAAAAACATTGGGCGTGTGCCATTTCCCCACATTTTACGCGGCAATGGACGCCGCACAACACATCGTTAAATTGGGCCCCATTGCTGTGGAATTGGTTGATCACAATATGATCCAGTTGGGGCGTGATATCCCACAGTTTCGACCCATCGTTGAAAGTTTCGTCCAAGGAAATCCAGCCGCCCTTCTCTTGGTTGAATTTGCCGAAACACCCGAGGAAAACAAAAAACGCCTCAATGCGCTGGTCGAATTGATGGGCGATCTGGGTTTTTCATGGACGGACAAAAATAAAGCCACAGGTGGTGTGTTGAAGGTTGAGGACCCCACATTCCAAGCACGCATTTGGGGTGTGCGCACGCAAGGATTAAACATCATGATGTCTATGCGCAGCGAAGGAAAGCCCGTGTCCTTTGTCGAGGATTGCGCCGTTCCTCTGGAACATCTGGCCGATTTCACCAGCCAGCTGACAGACGTCTTTCACAATCACGGCACGGACGGCACGTGGTATGCCCATGCCTCGGTCGGGTTGTTGCATGTGCGTCCTGTTTTGAACCTGCGACAGGATTTGGGACTACGTCAGATGCGGGCCATCGCGGAAGAGGCCTTTGATCTTGTCTCAAAATTCAAAGGCTCGCATTCAGGCGAACACGGGGACGGCATCGTGCGTTCGGAGTTCCACGAACGGATGTATGGGTCAAAAATGATCCGTATCTTTGAAACAGTGAAAGACCGCTTTGATCCAAACGCGGTATTGAACCCTGGTAAAATAACCCGATCCCCGAAAATGGACGAACGGGCGATTACCCGCTGGCCCAAAAATTATTCCCCACAAACGCCAGATACAGTATTCGACTGGAATGCTTGGCCCGGTGGTTTGGCAGGTGCGGTAGAAATGTGTAACAACAACGGTGCCTGCCGCAAAAGCGTTGGGGGTGTGATGTGTCCATCCTTCCGCGTCACTGGTGCGGAAAAGGACCTGACGCGTGGACGGGCCAATGTGTTGCGTTTGGCATTAACGGGCCAATTGGGGGATGATGCCTTTGCATCCAATGACATGGCAGATGCCATGGCACTGTGTGTGGGATGCAAGGCATGCAAATCAGAATGTCCCATGTCCATCGACATGGCCAAAATGAAAACTGAGGTGCAAAGTGCACGCGCCGCAAAATATGGCGTGCCAATGCGCGAAAAACTGATCGCGGCCCTGCCCCGCATGGCGCCAATTGCGTCCACCTTTTCACCTCTCTCGAACTTTGCGCTCAAATTTGGCTATCTCTTCGGATTTGACAAAACCCGCCGCCTACCAGATTTTCAAAAACCGTATTCAGGGCCTGAAGGCGGTGATGTTTTGTTATTCGCAGATACGTTCAACCGCCATTTCGATCCTGAAACATTACGCGCCGCGGAACGGGTTATTGGCGCCACAGGTAAAACCGTAGGCGTTATATCGGCGCCTGGTCGTCCCCTTTGTTGTGGTCGCACACACCTAAGCACGGGTCAGACCGATCGCGCAAAACAGGAATTGCAGCGCACAACAGATGCATTTCGTGCGGCACTAGATGCTGGCAAAACAATTGTCGGTTTGGAACCATCTTGCACATTGATGTTTCGTGATGAGGCCGTAAACCTAATCCCCGAGTGGACAGAGGCACATAGCGCACAAATCCTGACCTTTGCCGAATATATTATGCAAAACCCACCCGCGGGCTTGGATATGTCGGCACTGGATGTTTTGGTACATGGACACTGCCACCAGAAGGCGATGGGTGTCGCCCAATACACTGTTGATGCGGTGAAAAGTGTACTGGGTGCCAATGCGCAGATGATCGACAGTTCCTGTTGCGGAATGGCCGGGTCCTTCGGCTATCAGGTCGAAACCGCCGAGGTGTCGCGCCAAATGGCTGAATTATCGCTGGCCCCAACAGTGCGCGCGGCCCCCACGGATACAATTGTTTTAGCAGACGGGTTTTCCTGTCGCTGTCAGATCAAGGATGTAACAGAACGTAAGGCGATGAACCTTGCCCTTCTAATGGATAAGGCACTACAAGATAATGTCACAAATTATTGATTTAACATATAATTTTGACCCACTACAAACATTGATCCTAATCGGGATATTTTTGTTCGCAGCCATCGTAAAAGGCTTTTTAGGCATCGGTTTACCTGCCGCTTCAATGGCGTTCTTAACGCTTGTGATGTCCCCAACAGAAGCAATACCGCTATTATGGTTGTCCATTCTAGCTACCAACTCATTGCAGTTTGCCCAAGCACCAAACAAATTGGACATCGCGCGGGAATATTGGCTGTTCGCTTTGGCGATTATGGTGTCCATTTTCGTCACATCCATGTTCATTACGGCCTATCCGACAGCTCTGCTTACAGTGGCGATCGGCATTGCGATGATGCTGTTTTCTTTAAACCTGCTGTTGGGTGTTAAATTGAACATCGGCCCAGGGCGTGGATGGCATTTGGGATTTGGGGTGCTGTCAGGAGTATTGGGCGGGATCAGTTCAATCTGGTCACCCACTGTCGCAATGTATTTGGTGGCACGTGATGTCAGTAAGGAACGATTTATCGGGGCAACAGGATTCTTGTTCTTAGCAGGTGTCTTGCCTTTGGGTGCAGGTCAATTGGTTGCCGGAATCCTAACAGGCCCTGCATTGATCAAATCAAGCCTTGCGTTGATCGTCGTCCTAATTGGATTTCGCATTGGTGAACTACTGCGCCAACGTGTCAGCCAAAAATTATTTCGCAAAGCCGTTTTGATTGCGTTTTTCTTCATGGGTCTGCGCCTGATCATCAACGGCATTACCTAGGAACCATATAACATTTTGTTCAAATATAGGCGCTGGATTTTACCGGATGCTCCTTTGGGCAACTCTGGCAGAATATGTACCTTTTCTGGCGATTTAAATATTCCCACCTTTGCCTCACACAATGCACGTAACTGCTCGGGAGTGGCGTTCGATGTCTCGTTTAAACGCACTGCCGCCTCTACGCGTTCCCCATATTGCGCACAGGGCCGGGCGAATGCGGCGGCCTCAACCACATCGGGATGTTCGTATAGAACCTCGTCGATTTCTCGCGGCGCGATGTTTTCACCGCCCTTGATAATCAACTCTTTCAAACGCCCCGTTACAAAGACATAGCCATCTTCATCCATACGTCCCAAATCCCCCGTGCGCAGCCAATCACCATGAAAGGTGGCCGCAGTGGCATCGGGATTGCGTAAGTATTCTTTCATCACATTGGGACCTTGGATTTGAATTTCACCCTCAACCCCACAGGCACATTCAATACCATTCCCATCAGCAATACGCGCCTGATTGCTGATTGCTTTGCCCGCAGACCCAATTTTATGCAGGCGGGGATCCAATGGGTTAACCAAACATTGTGCTGCCGTTTCCGTCAGGCCCAAAGATTCCACAATACCCAAGCCAAAGCGGTCCTGAAAGGCACGCTGTGTTTCAACCGCGAGCGCCGAGGATGCAGAGCGCGCAAAACGCAGGCGGGATTTCAAATCGGCACTTGGCTCTGCCGCTCCATGCAGCAGGTGACTGATGATCGTGGGGACGGCAGAAAACCACGTAATTCCGCCATCTGCGGCCTGTTGCCAAAATTTGCTGGCGGAAAAACGTGATACCATCGCTAAGGATCCACCTGATACCAAACTGCCCATGACGGACACGCACAGACCATTGATATGATAAAAGGGTAAAACCCCCATTCCACGGTCTTGTTCAGTCAATTCATGGGCCACACTGACAGTCCAACCACCCGCCAATAGGCTAGATTGCGTGTGAACGACGCCCTTGGGTCGCCCAGTGGTGCCAGAGGTATACATTAACAATGCATCGTCATCTGAGGAAAGGGGATGCAAGTTTTCCCGCTGATCCGTTGGCGTATATAGTTTCAACCGTTCTGGTTTCACCTGATGGAACACGTCCAATTGTGTTTCATGCACGAAAGCCACCCACGCCGCGGAATGATCCATGGCATAGCCAAGCGCATCCGGCCCTGCGGCTAAATTTAACATCGTAACACGAAACCCACCATAGAGCGCGGCAAACAACGCCTTAACCCCATCATATCCGTTGGGATGCATCACTACGATACTTTCACCTTTGACAATGCCTTGTGCCGTTAGATCAGCCGCCACCATCGCGCAGTGATCGCGTAAATCAGCCCAATTTAGGGTCTGTTCCGTTTCGGGAAAAACAAATGCCGTACCTCCGCGTTCAGCACGGGCGTCAATCCAATCCCTCAGCGTTCCTTGAGGAGGTGTAGTTGTATCAAATCTCATTTCCCAGCAAGGCTCCAATACCCATCAAAGATGTCTTCTAATTTGGGTTCACGCGATGAAATTTCGCGAATAATTTTTGTTGATTGTAGAAAGTGGCGATAGTTCACATTTTCATTCACAGAATTGCCCCCCCATGTGCCACACCCCATCGACAGGGAAAAGGGCATGCCATTAGTGAACGATCCACCCGTCGCAAATGTATGCGCCTGATTAACAATGATCCGACTGGTGGGGATTGCCGTTGCCAAGGTATACGCGCGCTCATCCAATGCAGAATGTAATCCCACCGAATGCCCTGCCCCCTGATAAGCCTGAATTTTATGCGTCATATCCAAAGCAGCGTCAAAATCAGACGCGCAATACAGAGCCAAAACACGGCTAAGTTTTTCGCCAGACAGCGGATGATCCGGACCTATACCTGATGTCGGCACGACCAAAAATTCAGTCCCCTCTGGCACGTCCACATCAAGGGCAGCAATCATTTTATCCGCATCTTGTGCAATGACCGAACGGTTCAAATGCCCATCCGGCCATAGTTTGGATACCAACGTTGCCTCATCCGCATAAAACGCACCACCTGCGCGCGCGAGTGCAGCAATGAAATCATCGTAAACTGCATCCACCACAACAACCGAATTTTCCGAGCTGCAAGAAGTGGCATTATCAAAGCATTTAGACGCCCGAATTTTTGCTGCAGCCCCATCCAAATCTGCGGTTTCATCTACGATCACTGTCACATTTCCAGCGCCTACAGCAACTGCTGGGGTCCCTGCGGTTTGTGCGCGATGCACGTTGTTTTGGCTGCCCGTGCAGACGATCATATCACACTGATCCATCAATGTTTGTGTCTTTTCTTTGGACCCAGGTGTGGGGATCATTTGCACCAGTGCGGGATCCTCGCCAATTTTCGCAAACTCGGCATGGATATATTCAAGCAACAGTTCACAACAGGCTACCCCCTTAGGCGATGGCGCGACCACAATTGAATTGCCGCATTTCAACGCATTGATTATGTTATTAGCAGGTGTAGCCGCAGGGTTTGTTGAGGGCACAATCGCACCCACAACCCCTTTGGGGCGGGCAATTTCCGTAATCCCTGTTTTAGGATCATCCGACATAACACCAAAGGTCACCACATTTTGAATATCCTGCATTAGACCTAATGTTTTACGATGATTTTTAATGATCTTATCAGGAACATTTCCCAGCCCTGTAGTTTCCACGGCCAATTCTGCCAAACGCCGATTGCGGGCGGGTTCCATAATCACCCATGCCACAGCTTGCGCAGCGTGGTCATAGCGCTGCTGCGATCCATTTTTTTCGTACTCTGCCTGTGCGATGCGCGAATGCGCAACAATCGCCTGAACGCCAGTATCCGTCATTCCATAAACTCCGTTTCAGGTTACCCCAGCCTTATGCCTTTGTCTTAATTGAGGTAAACGCGCGGTAGATGTTTGATGCAAGAGTGATTACACCTGCAGCGATCAAAATTGCACAAATTGGACGAGAAAAATACGTGCCCAAATCGTAATGCACCATCTGCATGCCTTGCGCGAAATTTTGTTCGCCAATTTTACCAAGAATCAAACCTAGTACAATTGCAGGGATCGAAAACCCAGAACGGCGCAGCAGATACCCAATAATGCCTGCTAGGAACATTACCATCACATCCAAAACCAAACCACGTCCGATATAAGCCCCTGTTGTGGCCAACATCAAAATAAGCGGTGCCAAGAACTGGAATGGGATTTTCAATAGGTTCAAAATAGTTTTGGTTTCTAAAACACCAATGATCAGGATGGACAAATTGGCGTAGAACATCGCCGCAAACACAATCCAAATCAGATCAGGTGACAGCATAAAAACCAATGGACCAGGTTGCAGATCATGCATTTGGAACACCGCAACCATCATCGCGGTTAATGCGCCTCCCGGCAGACCCAATGCCAACAGCGGGATCATCGCCGCACCCGTTGCCGCGTTGTTTGCGGTTTCTGCGGAAATAACCCCTTCTAGTTTACCCTTGCCAAACTCCTCTGGGTTTTTGGACCACCGCACAGCTTCGCCATAACTCATGAAAGCGGCGAGCGTGGCGCCAATGCCCGGCAGGATGCCACAGAAAAACCCAACTAGGATAGATCGCAGCACAGCGATTTTATGCATCCATAGTTCAATAAAAGATGGAAACGTCATGCTGACTTTGGGTGCCTGGTATTTACCGCTGGCCTTCTTCTCAGCCTGAACAAAGATTTCTGAAACCGCAAAGAACCCCAAGATCGCAGGGATAAACGCAATACCAGCGGCTAAATCAGTCATGCCAAAATTATAACGGTTGATGCCTCCCACCGGATCTTGACCAATGGTTGCGATCAACAATCCGATTAGGACCGACATCCAGCCTTTCCAAATGGTGCGCGCCCCAACGGATGAGGCGACGATTAGACCAAAGAAAACAAGAGCAAAGATTTCAGGCGGGCCAATGTTGCGGATCGCCCAATTTGCCAATGGTTCGGTTGCGGCCATCATAACGAGGGCCGATGCAATGCCCCCAATGGCCGAACACAACACGGCTGCGCCAACAGCCTTTCCCGATTGGCCTTTTTGCGTCATGGGGTAGCCATCAAACGCGGTTGGAGCATTTTCAGCAGATCCAGGAATGTTGAACAAAATGGCAGTAATCGCACCGCCATAGGTCCCAGTACAGTAAATGACCGCAAACAACATAACGCCCTGTGCAGGTTCCAGGCTCGCGGTAAAGGGCAACAAAATCGCCGCAAGTGTCAGCATACTAACCCCGGGGATTGCCCCAAACAACATGCCGCCCACGACGCCAAAGACGAAGATGCCTATCGTGAAGGGATCACCAAAAAGAGCTGCGGAACCCGCTAAAAAATTCTCGATCATTGCGCTTTAAATCCCTTGCAACTTAGCATTCAGTTTCAGCACCCACGCGCTGAAATCATAAAAGGGTGACACATTGCCTTGGGGCAATGGAGCGTTCAAAATCATTAGGAATAGCCCAATGAAAACACAATAAATAAACAGAGTCATGATCAAGATCACCTTCCATCTACGTTCGCCAAAAAACCAGATAATTGCGGCAATGAAAAACGGTGCACTAAAGTAAATGCCAATTGGTTTGAGCAGATAGGCAAATATGAACGGCGTCAGCAGCACGGCTATCATGCGGCGTACAGTTCCGGCCTCACTAAAGTCTGCCTTATCCTCCGATTGGCCCAAAGTTGCCTGTGTCGCGTTGCCATAGCGATAATGGAACCAAAGATTTCCAAGTGTCGCCAATAGTAAAAATCCAATCACAACTCGTGGCCATGCGGTGGCCCCAAAGATATAGATTTCGATAGGTTGATTGAATTCGAATGAAAAGGCGTAAAAAATGCCAGCGATCAACAAAAAAATCGCGGCTTCGATCAGATTACTGAGTGTTAGTCGTCCCACAGTATATTCCCATGCTCGCAGCAGAAAACATGGCGCCAAACGGCGCCATGTTATATTTATTATCTTTTGTTTATTTCACGTCTAGGCCCATGGCTTTGTACACTTCGCGATACTGCTCGATCGAACGGGCAATCAAATCTTTTGCACCGTTAGTATCACGATAGCTGTCAATCACAGTCATGAATTTTGATTCATTGAATGCCTGGTAGCTGTCTTCACAATATCCACGCTGAAAAGCCCACTTTAGCCATTCGACGCGATCCACTGGTGCATCTGCATGTACATAGAACCCCCGAAAACGTAGCAATGGATCAAAATCCATACCCACTTCTCGGTGCGTTGGCGTATCTGCAAACGCGGCTGGGCGTTCATCAAAGATTGTTAGGATTGGTTTAAATTGACCCGCATCAAGGAAGTTGCGCACATCACCAGGCTGCTCAAAAAGGGCGTCCACTTGTCCACCCAACAAGGCGCCGTAACGTGGGGCACCCTTGTCGAATGAGATCTGCTGAATTTTCATGCCACTTGCATCGGTGATAAAGCCCATTGTGACACGCTCCATCGAACCCTCTTTGGATACGTTCGCAATGGTTGCTTTGCCGTTTTGCGCCTTGACCCATTCTACAAAAGATGGCCAATCGCTAAAACGTGTTTCATTTGTGCGGATATACACCTGACTGAATGTCACCTGGCTAACCACCAGTGGGATCAAATCATCTGCTGGGTTTGGCATAGATGAATCCAACGCATGCGCAGAGGACGCGTCATCAATGTGTTCCAAAACGTTATATCCATCTGCTGGCGCCGCCATATAGGCCGTCATACCAACAGTCCCAGAACCGCCTGGTTTGTGATCGCGGTTGATTGGAATGCCAGTCAGTTCAGTCACCGCTTCGGCCATCGCAGCAGCTACCTGCCCTGATCCACCTGCAGGACCATATGGTACGATCATTGTCAAAGCACGCTCTGGAAACCCACCAGGTTTGTCAAAAGATGCTTCACCACGTTTACACTCAAATGCATACGCCGATCCAGCTGCCATCATCGCAGCACAAAGTGCCGCTGTTCCAATAATATTTCTCATTTTTTACCTCCCTTATGGGTGCCGCAACGTAAAATCTTACCCCTAGCTTGCCGAACCGAACCATATGGTTCACATATCAGACAACATCCTCAAAAGGCCCTTTACATCCAAGGCACTTAGTCCAGCTTAACTTTTAATTTATTTCTGTCTATGTTTATTGTATCGCACCAAAATAAGTTTTTTCTAACAGTCTGTTATCAGATTTCTAGCGCGGCAGGTTTGCAGTACCCGCGCAACAATACGTAATCTTGTTACGCGCCAGGCTCACTGGAACCCGCAGAGGCATTTCTCCAAATTCGCAAAGCACCATAACTAGATGAGAACAACCCACCTGTCCTGGATCGATAAATTGGGGAGGAACCTCTACGCTGATTGCAGTCGTAAGGTACGCCATAAAACAAAACTTATACCTTCCAGTGTGCCAGCAGATAACATGAATGGGGCCCAAACAAAATGAACAAGGCGATGCGCGTAGAGCATCAACACCTTCCCTCGACTAGCAGCCATGATTCTGGGCCAAGCCAATCGCGCAATCTAGCCGTGGATCAAGGACATCGCATCAACTTCATAAAAAGAAAAATCTTTTGCAAAGTCCTGGTGGGGCAGGTCACAAACTCAAAGCATACTAGAGCTTAACGCTGCTACAACCGACTGTGACGATGCGTGAGAAATGGTACGGTCACGCCGAATATGAGATTACTCTGAACAACCAAAGTATACGTGACTGGGCGAATCCATAGTGAATTCATAATCTCGACTGCCCACCTAACCAAAATTACTAAAACCAAACGAAATCTCACCTGTAAAGGTCGAGATAAATAAAATTTTAATATATATATTTTATTTAGTCCTACGTTTTTAAGTCCGGCACCAAGGCGCCGGAGGCAGCTTCCTTAACATGGTAAGATGGCAGCCTAATGGGTCCAGACACCACGACGATTTGTTGCGAAATTTTCCCCATAGCCGCCAGGACGTATATTTGTTGCCCGCTTTTGCGGTTCCACAATCGTGGCTTGAATACGGTGACGTTCCGCATAGTCCACAGCCGCATCCTTAGTGTCAAACTGCAGACGAACCTGGGTTTGTGTATCGTCGCTGGAGGTCCAACCCATCAGAGGATCAATACGGCGGGCTTCCGAATGTGCAAATTCCAACACCCAAAGTTTGGTTTTGGCCGTCCCTGATGACATAGCTGTCTTGGCGGGCTGGTAGATTCGTGCAAACATGATATCCTCCATAGCCGCTGTTTTAATGTCTTTCAGCTCCAAGGCAAGCACTTGCTCGCGCCTGGGTATGGGTACTTTAAGCTTATATCTATTTTTATCGTATGAGAGATATTAATCTATCTAGGATTGGCGATGACCTACTCTCCCACAGCTTGAGCTGCAGTACCATCGGCGCGACCATGCTTAACTTCCGAGTTCGGGATGGGATCGGGTGTTTC
>Ga0181604_10000049_pt1 | contig 101746 bp, 89 predicted proteins | sample 041ome_12_FD_148663 | JGI IMG/M metagenome (GOLD analysis project Ga0181604, IMG submission 148663) | Coastal salt marsh microbial communities from the Groves Creek Marsh, Skidaway Island, Georgia - 041410US metaG (spades assembly) | ecosystem: Environmental > Aquatic > Marine > Intertidal...
ATATAAAAACTTTTTGATCAGTGGGAAAATGTTTTCTACTGCTACATTAATTTTTCCTGTACTCATTTTAAATTTTAGTTTAATGGTGGTAGCCATAGTCAAAAAAAATACCAATTCGATTAATGCTGCCAAGATGACACAATTATTTTGTTTAAATAATTCTTTAAAAAGATAAACATTCTTAACTTTGAGGCCAAAGAGAGAACCATGGGAGCATCCGAGAAAAAAATGAAAGAAAAAATACTTTCCGCCTATTATGAGGCTGTTTTAGAACATGAAATGGAACCAAAGTCGGTCTATAAATTCTGTAAAGAAAACAAGTTGCAAGAAGCTGATTTTTACACCCATTTTGCTTCCATGGAAGCCATTAAGGAGACGATATTTAAAGGCTATTTTGACAATACCTATGAGTTGATTTCCAAGGCAGCGGATTTTGAAACCGCCACCCCAAAACACAAGCTGCTTTCCTTTTATTATACCTTTTTTGAAGTACTGCTATTAAACAGAAGCTATGTGTTGTACACCCTAAAAACACAGTCCCCACGTATGGATCAATGGGTGGTGTTGAAAGGCTTGCGAACCGTTTTTAAAGAATTTGCTACCACCTTGATGATGGAGGGCAATCAAAATAAACGTTCCTCAAAATTCTCCCAAAATTCCGAAAAAATCTTTTCCGAAGGGGCTTGGATACAATTGATTTTCCTGATCAAATTTTGGTTGGACGATACCTCACCGGGCTTTGAAAAAACGGATGTAGCCATTGAAAAGTCGGTTCAAACGGCCTTTGATTTATTTGATACCACACCCTTAAACTCCCTGTTGGATTTCGGTAAATTTTTGTGGAAAGAAAAAACTTCATCCTATTGAAAACACTCGACACAATTCCTACCCACAAGATTGCCCGTGCGGGAAAACTAGTGGAAACGGGTATTAAGGTGGGGGGAAACTATCTTAAATATTATGGAGACAAAATCATCCATGGAGATTCCGGAACCTCAAAATTAGACCGCAACAATGCCAAGGATATTTACGATGGCTTAAAACAGCTTAAAGGAAGCGCGTTGAAGGTTGCTCAAATGCTCAGCATGGAGAAAAATTTGCTGCCACAAGCCTATGTGGAGCAGTTCAGTTTGTCTCAATTTTCTGTACCTCCTTTGTCAGGTCCCTTAGTAAAAAAAATCATCCGAAAAAATTTCGGACGCAATCCCGAAGACCTATTCGATACCTTTGTCACGGAGTCGGTTAATGCTGCCAGTATTGGTCAGGTGCATCAGGCATCAAAGAATGGAAAAAAACTGGCGGTAAAAATTCAATACCCCGGTGTCGCCGACAGTATTGGTTCTGATTTGGCGTTGGTAAAGCCCTTTGCCTATCGGATGCTCAATTTGAAAGGAAATGAAACCGAAAAGTATTTTCGCGAAGTGGAAGAAAAATTAATGGAGGAAACGGACTATGTTAATGAATTAAAAAACAGTCAATCCATAGCCCAAGCATGCCAGCATCTTCCCGGCATGCTATTCCCTAATTATTATGCCGAGTGGAGCTGTGAAAAAGTGATTACCATGGATTGGATGGAAGGCCAGCACTTATCGGAATTTGTTCAGTCCAAAGACTATGACACTGAAATAGGAGCTCAAGTCGGTCAGCATTTGTGGGATTTTTATATGTATCAAATTCACCATCTTAGAAAGGTTCAGGCCGATCCACATCCCGGAAATTTTTTAATCGATCAAGAATATCGGTTGGTCGCCATTGATTTTGGGTGTATCAAAGAAGTTCCGGAGGATTTTTACCATCCGTATTTTGAGCTTTCCAAATTAGAAAATCTAAATAATCCTAAAAAATTCAAGGCTTTATTGGAACAGTTGGAGATTCTATTGCCGAACGACAGTGTAGCGGAAATTGATTTTTTCACAACACTCTTTCTGGATATGATGCGGCTCTTTACCCAACCCTTCCACACTGCCGATTTTGATTTTTCCGATCCTGAATTTTGGGAAGCGATCACCAATTTATCAAAAACGTTTGCAGAAAATCCAGCACTCAAAAAATTAAACGGGAGTAGGGGATCCAAACATTTTATCTATATCAATCGAACTTTTTTCGGACTCTATCACCTTTTGCATGATCTCGGTGCCAAAGTCAAAATAGACAATTATTTAAACTTTGTATAAAGAATAAAGTGGCATTGAAAGTTCCATAAACGATCTCTAATTTTTCATTGGATAAGCCATTAATTTTAACTAATTTACTTGCTGCTAAACCAAATTCATGTACAATTCAAAAATCATCGGCTTGGGAAAATACGTCCCTGAAAATATTGTCACCAACGCCGACTTGGAAAAAAAAATTGACACATCCGATGCCTGGATACAAGAGCGCACTGGAGTAAAAGAACGGCGTCATGTGGTAAAAGGCGACGGAAACACCACTGCCACGATGGCGTACAAGGCCTCAAAAATTGCCTTGGAACGAGCGCAGATGAAACCCGAGGAGTTAGATCTTATCTTGATGGCCACGCTCAGTCCGGATTATTATTTTCCCGGTTCAGGGGTTTTGGTGCAAACCCTTTTGGGGATTGCAGAATGCCCTGCGATGGACATTCGTATGCAGTGTTCGGGCTTTGTCTATGCGGTTGCCACCGCCGATCAATTTATTAAAACGGGCATGTACAAAAATGTATTGGTCATCGGGGCAGAGCAACAGTCTGGGGGTTTGGACATGACCACCCGCGGGCGTAATATTTCTGTAATTTTTGGGGATGGTGCCGGAGCGGTTGTGATGACCCGTGCAGAAAACAATTCTGTGGGGGTGCTTTCCAGCCATTTGCATTCCGATGGTGAGCATGCCAAAGAACTCTCCTTGATTGGACCTAACACCAACCGTTGGGTACACGAAATCATGGCTGAAAACGATCCGGAGGACATTTCCTACTATCCATATATGAATGGACAATTTGTGTTTAAGCACGCCATCACTCGTTTTGCAGAGGTGATTCAAGAAGGCTTGGATGCTACGGGCTGGAAAAAAGAAGAAATCGGAATTTTAATCCCCCATCAAGCCAACCTGCGGATTGCTCAAATGGTTCAAAGAAAATTTCAATTGTCCGATGCACAGGTCTTTAACAATATTGAACGGTATGGCAACACCACCGCAGCCTCCATACCGATTGCCCTCACCGAAGCTTGGGAAGAAGGCAAGATCGTTTCGGGAACCAAAGTCGTATTGGCGGCTTTTGGAAGTGGATTTACTTGGGGAGCGATCATGATCCAATGGTAGAGGAGGCAAGGTTTACGACTTTGGTTTTGGGGGCATCCCTCCATCCCGATCGCTATTCTTTTAGAGCTGTTTCCCTCTTGAAATCCAGCGGTTTTAAGGTAGTCGCTATGGGAGTAACTGAGGGTACCATTGATGGAATTCCCATTCAAACTCCTTTTACTCCGCTACAAAATATTCATACCGTCACTTTGTATTTAAACGCGAAACGACAGGAAGCCTATTTTGATTTTATTATACAACTAAAACCCAAACGAGTACTCTTCAATCCGGGAACAGAAAATGCTGCTTTTGCGCAACTGTTAGATCAAGCGCATATTCCATGGGAGAATGCTTGTACTTTGGTGCTACTTGCTACGGATCAATACCAGCCCAATAAAGGTGAGTAGACCGTTTAAAGGCAACAGCTCATACCCCAGTTGATAGCCCCCAATCAGCTCTGGATTGATATTCCCGATTAGGGTCGTAATACCCACTGCAGCAAACAGAACAAACCAAACATAGCGATCCTTAATGGCGTACGAAGTAAAAATACTGAAGGAAAACAATCCCAACAAGGGGCCGTAGGTATAGCCAGCGACCGTCAGTAGTCCATCGATTACATTTCGATCCAAGACATGCTTAAAAATAATAACCACCACGATGAGCAAAAGACTCATGCCAACATGGGTAATTTTGCGGATGCGTTTTTGAGAACCGACCGCCTTTTTTTCAATCTCCAAAAAGTCGATACAAAAAGAAGTGGTTAATGAAGTAAGAGCACTATCGGCACTGCTGTAGGCAGCGGCAATAAGCCCCAAAATAAAAGTAATCGCTACCGCAATTCCTAAATTTCCCTCCAAAGCAATTTTAGGGAAAAGCAAATCTGTTTTGGGTTTACCATCCATCAGCGGCATGCTAATTCCTTGTTGGTCGGCATAAATAAAAAGTAGCGCCCCCAAAAGCAAAAATAAGCCCGTCACAAAAGTGAGTACAAAACTGAATACTTTCATGTTCTTTTGCGCTTCTTTGAGGTTTTTGCAGGTCAAGTTTTTTTGCATCATGTCTTGATCCAGTCCGGTCATACAAATGGTGATAAAGGCACCCCCAATAAACGATTTGATAAAGTGATTTCGGGTTAAAAAAGAATCGGTAACAAAAACATCGCTATAGGATTTTAATTCATTGGATTGCAGAAATTCCAGCAAACTCCAATCCAAGGCCGTCAGGATATACCCGATGGACAAAACAACAGCCACAATCATCAAAAGCGTTTGCAAAGTATCTGTCCAAACGATGGTTTTGATACCTCCTTTTTGAGTGTAAATCCAAATAAGGACGATGGAAAGTATGACCGTAATCTCAAAAGGAACTTGCCAAGCATCAAAAATAAATTGTTGCAGCACAATGGCGACGAGAAAAAGGCGGAAGGAGGCTCCCAAAACTCGTGAAACAAAAAAGAAAAAAGCCCCCGCGCGATGACTTTGAACTCCCAAACGCGTGTTTAAATATTCGTAAATAGAGGTGACATTGTTTTTGTAATAAACAGGCATGAGTATAGAGGCCACGACAAAATAACCTGCCAAATAGCCCAAAACCACTTGGAAATAGGAGAATTGGGAGTCTGCTACCCAACCCGGAACAGAAATAAAGGTCACCCCGGACAGCGAGGTTCCCACCATGCCAAAAGCCACCAAATACCAGGGGGCATTGCGATTGGCTTTAAAAAAAACTTCGTTGGAATCTTCTTTTCCAGTAAAACGGGCAATTGTAAAAAGGACTAAAAAATAGCCGACAATCAACGCTAGAATAAATTCGGGAGAGATCATAATTATTTAATAGAAGATAAAGGTACAAAACTAAGAGCTACCCTTTATTTTATAAATTTGCACATGGATTTTTCTTCAAAATTACTGGAAAACGCAGTGAATGCCATTGCTCAACTGCCCGGAATCGGGAAACGAACAGCCCTTCGCTTGGCTTTGCATTTATTAAAACAACCGACGGATCGGGTAGAAAATCTGGCAAAAGCACTCACCGACTTGCGCCAAAACATCATTTTTTGTGATCGTTGTCACAATCTTTCGGACACTTCCATTTGCCAAATTTGTGCAAATCCCAAACGCAATGACGCCTTGCTTTGTGTAGTTGAAGACATACGCGATGTAATGGCCATAGAAAACACCGGGCAATTTCAAGGGCGTTATCATGTGTTGGGAGGAATTATTTCACCCATGGACGGGGTGGGGCCGCAGGATTTAAACTTAGATTCCCTGCTAGAAAAAGTAAAATCAGGTGTTTTGGAGGAAATCATTTTTGCTTTGAGTGCCACTATGGAAGCTGATACCACAAATTTTTATATTCACAAGTTGGTAGCTCCTTATGCCATTAAAACATCTACCATCGCTCGGGGGATTCCTGTGGGAGATGAATTGGAATATACCGACGAAGTAACCTTGGGAAGAAGCATCTTGGCGAGAATCCCCTTTGAAGATTCGATTTCAAAAATGTAAACAGATTTTTAGCGATCGCCCTGAAATATGATGAGAACCCCATTAAATTTTGATACTTTTGCACAAGAATACAAGCTATGGGACACTTCTTTTTGAAATTACCGAAAATGGGCGAAAGTGTAGCCGAAGCTACGGTTACTAAATGGTTGAAAGAAATTGGTGAAACCGTCGAAATGGACGATTCCATTGTGGAAATCGCCACCGACAAAGTGGACACCGATGTTCCCTGCGAAGTGGAAGGTATCCTCATCGAAAAACGTTTTGAAGAAAATCAAGTGGTAGCTGTCGGGGAAGTGTTGGCGGTTATCGAAACCCAACAAGACATTCCCGATCAGCATGTTGATGCAGCACCCATTTTAGAAAAAAAACCGGAGCCAGCACCTGCTGAAACAGCTCCCCAGCCAGCATCCATAATAGAGGAAGTAGAACCCGCAACTGCTCAAATTGCCAATGACATCATAGAGCATATTACCACTGTAAAAGCGACAACACTTGCCCCTGTAAATTCTTCCGATCGTTTTTATTCTCCGCTCGTAAAAAATATTGCACAAAAAGAAGGGGTCACTGCAGCAGAATTGGATGCCATCCCGGGTACGGGCAAGGACCAACGCCTGACCAAAAACGACTTGTTGGCATACCTCCAACAAAGAGGGCAAGCCCCTGAACCCGCTACTCCAAAGGCTGCTCCCATTCAAAACAGTAACAGGTCGGAAAGTGCTCCTGCAATAACAGCTGTAAAAGAAACTACAGCGGCGCGGACAGATCAATGGGTGGAAATGAGTCGCATGGAAAAATTGATAGCCGGACATATGAAATCCAGCTTGGAGGTTTCTGCCCATGTGCAATCGTTTATTGAAGCCGACGTCACCGAAATTTGGGATTGGCGTGAAAAAGTCAAGACCGACTTTCAAAAGCGCACCGGTGAAAAGTTAACTTTCACCCCCTTGTTCATGCATGCTATTATTCAGGCATTACATGATTTTCCACAATTGAACAGCAGTATAGAAGGCGACCATATTCACCTTAAAAAAGAAATTAATTTAGGAATGGCGACCGCCTTACCCGATGGCAATCTTATTGTCCCGGTCATTAAAAACGCGGATCACTTAAATATTATTGGATTGGCAAAAGCAGTGAACGACCTCGCTGCTCGAGCCCGAACCAACAGTTTGTTGCCCGACGAAGTACAAAACGGCACTTATACCATGACCAATATTGGAAACTTTGGTTCGATCATGGGAACGCCCATCATCAATCAACCTCAGGTGGGAATTATTGCCATTGGTGCGATTCGAAAATTACCGTCTGTGATAGAAACTCCGGAAGGCGATTTTATCGGAATTCGAAAAAAAGTGATCTTATCACACAGTTATGACCACAGAATCATCAATGGCGCTACAGGTGGTTTATTTGTAAAACGCGTTGCCGAAAATCTTGAAAATTGGGCTGTAAAATTGCCCTACTAAAACCTATTCATGGCCTTACATTTAACCCGTCCCCTGTGTTTTTTTGATCTTGAAACTACGGGCGTAGACATTTCTAAAGATCGTATCGTTGAAATGGCGGTACTCAAATTACAAACCGATGGCACTAAAGAGGCCCAAACGTGGCGGATCAATCCTGAGCGTCCCATTCCTGCCGAGGCTGCTGCTGTGCACGGAATTACGGATGCGATGGTGGCCGATGAACCCACCTTCAAAGAGGCGTCCAAAGAAATTTACGGCTTTATAAAAAACGCGGATTTGGCAGGTTTTAATTCGGATCGATTTGACATTCCACTATTGGTTGAGGAATTGTTGCGGGCGGAGGTTGATTTTGATTTCAAAAATATGAAAACGATAGACGTACAAACCATTTTCCACAAAATGGAGGCACGCACTCTTACTGCCGCTTTAAAATTTTATTGTAACACCGAATTGGTAGATGCCCACGCTGCCTCAGCCGACACCCAAGCCACCCATGATGTATTGATGGCACAATTGGAACGGTATACCCATTTGGAGCCCAATGTGGCGTTTTTAAACGAGTTTTCTACCCGTAGAAAAACGGCCGATTTTGCAGGTTTTGTCGTTTATAACAAGGCGGGTGAAGAGTGTTTTGGTTTTGGGAAGCACAAAGGCAAAAAGGTTGTCGATGTTTTGAATACGGAACCGGGCTATTTCGGTTGGGTTTTGAATGCTGACTTTCCGCGCTACACCAAAAAGATATTGACAGAAATCCGTTTACGCGCCATCAATACTAAAAACAGCTAGTTTTGAAAATCATTTGTGTGGGTCGGAATTACAGTTCGCACATAGACGAGCTGAAAAATGAAAAGCCGCAACAACCTGTGCTTTTTATAAAACCTGACACGGCACTGATTCAACGAAATCAACCTTTTTTCATCCCACATTTTACGAGCGAAATTCATTATGAAGTGGAGCTTTTGGTGCGGATTCATCGTTTGGGAAAACATATTCAACCCAAATTTGCCCACAAATATTACAACGACATCGCCCTTGGAATTGATTTTACGGCACGCGCCATGCAGACGGCTTTGAAAGAAAAAGGGCTGCCTTGGGAAAAGGCAAAGGCCTTTGATGGGTCGGCTTTGGTGAGCGATTGGCTTCCCAAAACACGATTTGAAGATTTGAACCACTTGAATTTTAGTTTGGAAAAAAATGGCACGCCCGTACAGTCAGGCAATACTTCTCAAATGTTGTGGGATATCGATCATTTGATCGCACATATTTCTGAATTTTTTACCTTAAAAATCGGGGACATTATTTTCACCGGAACACCAGCCGGTGTGGGTGCTGTAAGCCCGGGAGACACCCTAACCGGATTTATAGAAGGGCAACAACAATTTTCAGTTAAAATCAAATGAAAGCAGAGCTCCTCACCATTGGCGATGAAATCCTGATCGGTCAAATTGTCAACACCAACGCTGTTTTTTTGGCGAAAGCTTTAAATAAAATCGGTATCGAAGTGGTGCAAATCACCAGCATATCCGATTCCAAAGAAGCTATTATTGCAGCTCTGGAAGCTGCCAAAACCCGTGCAGATATAATTTTGATGACTGGAGGATTGGGGCCTACCAAAGACGACCTCACCAAGCATACCCTCTGCAGCTATTTCGATGATGTTTTAGTAAAAAATACAACTGTTTTGGCGCGTATTGAAGAAATGTTTGCCAAATACGTACAAACTCCCATTAATGACGAAAACCGCAAACAAGCGCTATTACCTTCCAAAGCAAGAATATTAGAGAATCTTCACGGGACTGCATCAGGGATGTGGTTTGAAAAAGAGGGGACTGTTTTTATTTCCTTACCCGGTGTTCCTTTTGAGATGAAGGCATTAATGACGCATCAAGTGATTCCCGCCTTAAAATCGCATTTTAAACGCCCCTATATTCTTCATAAAACAGTGCTGACTCATGGCTTGGGTGAAAGTGCCATTGCAGAACGCATCCAAGATTGGGAAGCGGCTTTACCCGCTGCTATTAAAATGGCTTACCTCCCTAATTTGGGCAGGGTGCGCTTACGCCTTTCCAGCAAAGGCAATGACGAAAACGAATTAAAAGCACAAATCGATGCGCAAATTGAAGCATTGCTCCCCCTAATTAGCGAGATTGTGGTAGGTTTTGAGGAGGATGCCAGTATAGAGGAGCAGTTACAAGCACAATTCATCAAAAAACAACGCACCTTGGCTTTGGCAGAAAGTTGTACTGGAGGAGCTATAGCGGCTCGTTTGTCTGCCCTACCGGGAGCATCAAAATATTTTAAAGGGAGTGCGGTCGTCTATCACACCCAAAGTAAAACGCAACTTTTGGGAGTGCCCGAGGCTTTGATTCAGGAGCATACGGTGGTCAGCAAAGAAGTTGCCGAATCCATGGCCGTGCAGGTGCGACAAAAATTTCAATCGCATATTGGGGTTTCCACCACTGGAAATGCAGGACCCACTCGTGGGGATTCTCCCGCCAAATTGGGTACGGTTTGGATTGCGATTGCAACTGAAAAGGGAGTGCAAAGCCACCATTTTTTGTTTGGCAAGCATCGGGAACGGGTGGTGGAAAAAGCCGTGAGTAAAGTTTTTGAACTTTTAATGAAAGAGGATCTCTTTTAAAGTAAAATATCTGCGCATTGGGTGCTTTATTTTAGGTCATTTTTCCATTTCTATAAAAGCCCTTTTATTTTTTTAAAAAACTATTTTGTTACTGTCAAAAAAACAGTAAATTTGCAGCCACATTATAAAAAAGACACCATGTCAAAAGTTTGTGAAATAAGCGGAAAACGCGTCATGTTTGGAAACAATGTTTCTCACGCCTTAAACCGTACCAAACGTCGCTTCGATGCGAACATCATAAAAAAACGTTTTTTCATTCCTGAAGAAGGAAAATGGATTACGTTACAAATTTCAACGGCAACGTTAAAAACAATCAACAAAAAAGGCATTAGTGCAGTTTTGAAAGAAGCCCGCGCTAAAGGTCACTTCAAAGGATAATCAGATGGCAAAGAAAGGCAATCGCATACAAGTTATTTTAGAATGTACCGAGCACAAAGAGTCTGGTCTTCCTGGAACTTCTCGTTATATTACGACCAAGAACAAAAAAAATACGCCTGAGCGTATGGAAATTAAAAAATTTAACCCCATTCTTAAGCGAATGACGGTTCACAAAGAAATAAAATAAGTCATGGCAAAGAAATCAGTAGCAAGTTTACAAACCGGATCTAAGCGACTCACGAAAGCCATCAAGATGGTGAAAAAAGAGGGAAGCAATTCCTATAGTTTTGTGGAAACCATCATCAATCCAGAACAGGTTAATGATTGGATGAGCAAACAATAAAGTGCGCTCCCTATATAAAAAATAAAAAGCTACTTTTAGGGTAGCTTTTTTTATGCATTCGTTTTATGGGAAAATTAAGATCGTTTTTTTCAAGTACAGACAAGGAAAAGTTAGCTTCCGGTTTGGCCAATACCAAGAAATCTTTCTTTTCGAAGTTAGGAACTGCGGTTGCTGGGAAATCCAAAATTGACGATGACGTTCTGGACGAATTGGAGGGAATCTTAATCGAGTCCGATGTGGGAGTGAATACCACTCTTAAAATTATCAAAGCCCTAGAAGAACGGATTGCGAAAGAAAAATACTTGGGTACCGAGGCACTTGTTGCTTTGATGCGAGAGGAAATTGAGAATTTGTTATACGATCCCCAAGCCTCTGAAACCACTTTTGATTTTGATCAGCCACTTCCCAAACACCCTTATGTAATTATGGTAGTGGGGGTGAATGGCGTGGGAAAAACCACCACGATTGGAAAGCTCGCACACCGTTTTAAACAAGGCGGAAAAAAAGTGATTTTAGGCGCAGCTGATACTTTTCGAGCGGGTGCCATAGACCAACTACAAATATGGGCCGATCGCGTTGCTGTACCTTTGGTACGTCAAGAAATGGGCAGTGACCCTGCAGCAGTGGCCTATGACACGGTTGCGTCAGCCAAAGCGCAAGGAGCCGATGTGGTCATCATTGATACCGCTGGTCGTTTGCACAATAAAGTCAATTTGATGAATGAATTGACGAAAGTAAAACGGGTGATGGCGAAAGTCTATTCCGATGCTCCGCATGAAATTCTGCTGGTCGTGGATGGATCAACGGGACAAAATGCTTTTGAACAAGCCAAACAATTTACGGCCGCCACCGAAGTGAATGCATTGGCGATTACGAAATTGGATGGAACCGCAAAAGGAGGGGTGCTCTTGGGCATTTCCGATCAGTTTCAGATTCCAGTGAAATACATTGGAGTAGGAGAGGGGATAGAAGACCTTCAGCTTTTTGATAAAGGTGCTTTTATCGCCACTTTGTTCGATACCTCAAAATAAATTTTGGAAATGGGAAAAATTTCGAGACGTATTTTTACTGCCCTCCTATTTCTAGGGGCTTTGTATTTGATGGGACCTCGAGTAGAACGACCCGAATTGGAACGCATTTTTCCGGAAGTGCCAACGGACTTAAACGAGTTGGCTGCCTGGGTCAATACCAATGAAACCTCCTTGGGCAATGTTCGTGAGGGAAATGCCTCACAGATTTATTTTAATGATTCTATTCCTCAAAAAACGCCCTATAGCGTCATCTATTTTCATGGATTTACTGCAGCTCCCATGGAAGGGGCTCCCGTTCATCGTGACCTAGCCAAGGCGATCGGCGCGAACTTATATGTACCCAGACTTTACGGTCATGGATTGGAAGAGGAAGAGCCGATGTTGGATTTTGACAACGATAAGTATTGGAAGAGTGCTTTGGAAGCCCTGCAGATCGGAAAACATTTGGGTGAAAAAGTGATTCTTTTAGCCACCTCTCACGGGGGAACACTCGCTTTGAGTTTGGGGGATGATCCTGATGTGGTAGCCTTAGCATTATATTCTCCTAATATTGCTGTTTTTGACCCTACCTCTAAAATGTTATCTAAACCTTGGGGGTTGCAAATTGCGCGCTTGGTGAAAGGCGGAAAATACCATTATATGTATCAACCGAGCGAAGAGAAAAAATTATATTGGACGACCAAAGTACGTTTGGAAGCCCTTACTCATATGCAGAAATTTTTGGATGTTCAAATGCGTCCCAAAACCTTTGAAAAAGTTAAGGTTCCTGTGTTTTTGGGATATTATTACAAAAACGATTCTTTACAAGACCAAGTGGTTTCTGTTCCTGCGATGCTTAAAATGTTTGATCAATTGGGAACTCCAGATTCATTAAAAACAAAACAAGCTTTTCCGGAAACGGGGGATCATGTCATGACTTCTTATATTACAACTTCAAAGTATGATCAGATTACACAAGCTACGCTGGTTTTTTTACAACAACATTTAGGTTTATAACCGCTTCGAAACTCTTTTATGCGAACAAAATCCACAACCAAAAACACGATTAATGTAATCACCTTGGGCTGCTCCAAAAACGTCTACGATTCCGAAGTCCTCATGGGACAGCTAAGAGCCAATAACAAGAAAGTGGTGCATCAAGAAGAAGGAAATATAGTGGTCATCAACACCTGTGGTTTTATTGATAATGCAAAAGAAGAATCAGTGAATACGATATTGGAGCAGATTCAAAATAAGGAAGATGGAAAGGTGGATAAGGTTTTTGTCACCGGCTGTTTGAGCGAACGTTACAAACCCGATTTGCAAAAAGAAATTCCTCAAGTGGATGAATATTTTGGCACCACGGATTTGCCGCTACTCTTGAAAGCCTTGGGTGCGGATTACAAACATGAATTGGTGGGTGAACGATTGTTGACCACGCCCAAACATTTTGCCTATTTAAAAATTGCGGAGGGTTGTGACCGTCCCTGTTCGTTTTGCGCCATCCCTTTGATGCGCGGGAAACACCGTTCTACGCCCATAGAGGATTTGGTTAAGCAAGCCAAAGAACTCGCCAAACAAGGCGTCAGAGAATTGATTCTTATTGCACAAGATTTGACCTATTACGGTTTGGATTTATATAAAGAACGCAGACTTGCCGATTTGCTCAAGGCCCTAGCGGCTGTAGAGGGAATTGCTTGGATTCGTTTGCATTATGCTTTTCCAACGGGCTTCCCCAAAGATGTTTTGGAGGTAATGAAGAACGAACCCAAAATTTGTAATTATTTAGACATCCCTTTACAGCACATTGCCGATCCGATTTTGAAATCCATGCGAAGAGGTACCACAGAAGCCAAAACAACGGCACTGATAAAAGAATTTAGAGCAACCGTCCCGGAAATGGTGATCAGAACCACCTTAATTGTGGGCTATCCCGGAGAAACGGAAGCGGATTTTGAAACCCTAAAAAATTGGGTGACTGCCATGCGTTTTGAACGTTTGGGCTGCTTTACCTACAGTCACGAAGAAAACACCCACGCCTTTCAACTGGAGGACAATGTGCCTGAAATGGTCAAACAAGAACGCGCGAATGCCATTATGGAAATTCAATCGCAAATTTCCTGGGAACACAACCAAAACTGCGTTGGAAAAACATTTTCTTGTTTAATCGACCGAAAAGAAGGAGCACATTATATTGGACGCACCTTTATGGATTCTCCCGATGTGGACAACGAAGTGCGCATTGATGCTAAAGAATATTATCTAAAACAAGGGGAATTTGTAAATCTGAAAATTACGGAAGCCACCGATTACGATTTGGTAGGTGTGCCGGTTTAGCGGACAGCTGTTTTTGCATCTTTTTCACTGATAAGTATTAGCTTGGGTAGTTCACTAAGGTCGTATTGATAGAGTTTTCCTTCCCCAATCACCACCGCCGAAGGATAATTTAAAATGACATCATAAGCAAAAGGTATCGGATAGGTTTCCAACACTTTAGGTTGATTTCGGTCACTGACATCCACTACTTTGATCCCAGCTGTGCCATCACACACTAAAACATGGTCACCATAAACAGCCAATCCATGAGGGTTAAAAAGCAACTGACGTCCCACCACTTTGAGTTCTTGAGGATTGTCGATGCGGATGATTTGTAATTCATTGTCGGTGGTAAAACAATTGGTGCCTCCTCTCAGGGTAACGTAGGCATAGGTGTCATCTGCAACAACGGGATCGCAACTTCTAAAATGATTGATTTGATTGAGGAATTTTGGATTAAAAGGATCGCTGATGTCATACATCTGCATGCCGGAAGTCGCTCCAATAAACATCAAATCATTGAGTCGAAATAAAGTTTCTGCGTTTACCTCTGTATTGGTTTTCCCAAAGCGTTCGGGTTGATGTTGTTCATTGATTTTAAATAAGATCAACTCCCAACGGTTAAGGGCATATAATGCCCCGTCCACCGGTAAAAAACGAGTGAGGGAGCCCGCTTGACTGATATTGGGTGCGCCACTTGCCTCCGTAACAGCATCTAGTGCAGCGTTGGTATCATCATAGCGCATAGCTCCCAACCATATACCAAAATCAATTTTGTCATTGATGTACTCCCAACGAATTTCGATTTCCCAATCCACCACGATCCCTTTGCTGTGATCCACGCTATCGATTCGAACATATTCGTAGGCTTGCGTTTCTTCGGCATACTCAAACGCCCAATAGGGGTCATAATCAAATACTTGATCAACCGTAAAATCTTCAATCAGTTGAGCGTTTGCAAGCTCTCGAATGTCCAGTACGATGAGGGCAGAAAACATATCGGCATAGAGAAATCCATCCACGATGGTCATGTCGATATTTCCTTTTACAGTTATAAATGCAATATTTTCCGGTGCTTCTGGATTGCTGTTGTCAACCACATGGATGCCTTCCAAGGGTTCGTTGATAAAGATGTAGTTTTCATAAGTGATGATCTTTCCTGTTTTGGTGTAGGCTTTAGGAGGAGTTACTTGAACCTTGAGCAAACCTTCATTGGGTTGTGCATAAACAGGGGTGTAGTAGGCGACTTTTTGAGCTTTACGACCATTGCTTTCCTCCGTCTCGGGATCTACAATTTTTGTTTTGGTACAGGCAGTGCTCCATACGACAAGTGCGAAAAAAGAAAAATAACGAAACATCAGGGTTGGTTTTTAGGTAGCACATCGGAAAACAAAAAACATGCCACTTAATAAAACAAAGCATTTGCAAAGAGGATTTTTCCGGTATACCAAAACCCCCTAAAAAGCACATTGTCCACCAAATAGATTACACGACCTGCGCCGATACTTTCTGCACCAAAAACCAAAGATTCCTTTTGGTTTTCTAGGACATTGTGCCCCATAAAGCCGTTGATAGGAGTTGTGTCTTCACCAATGTAAGCAGCGTTTTCTCCTTCATCGAGGAAGGCATAGGCATGGGCGTTGAGTTTTAGGGTATAATAGCGTTCCAAACCAAAACTGAGCGGATGTGTGGGGTCTAATTTAACGGGAAAAATACTTCCAGTTGTTATTGAACTTAGTGCATTGCGTTCCATTTCACCATACGGAATGCGGCTCTTATCGATTTCGGCAACTTCTTTGGATTGTAGCGAAAAAGTTTCATCCTCTAAAAATTGATCAATGGCTCCGGCCAAGGCAATTAGCTTGCCTCCTTTACGAACCCAATCGAGGACTTTTGTTCCCCAATCATTATCCGCCCAAGCGTAATAATATCCATCGGGAAGGATCAATTGGTCAATTTCTTCCAAAGCTGCTTCCAAATGATCCGGGTCAATTTGCAGGAGGGGGTAGCCCAATTGCTGCTCAAAATAATGCCAAATTTCGCCATAACTAAGCGTATTCGCTTCCTCACTTTTTAGGACTGCAATTTTTGGAGCTTTGATAAGCTGAAGTGCTGCTGCACCCAGATCCGGACCTTGGGAAGAATATCCGGTGCTGATGGGATGTAGGGTTCTTTTAAAATCCTCGGCAATTTCGACCAGAGTTTGAGTGTAATCCTCATTTTTTTGTTGATCTCCTCGGAGTATAAAAACGCTACCGGGTTTCCAATATACACCACTATTGGTCAGTGCCACTCGATTTTGACGAACCCCCATTCCGGCTTTTAATAAAGCGGCTAAAAACTGTGCATCCTTAAAGCTTTCATAATGAATGGCATAGCCATAAGCAGTCGTCTTGGGTACCGCCTTTGTCGCCTGTTGAGGGGTATACACAGTATGCGCTAACGCTTGTTGACTGGCCATGGTTTTAAGACCATAGGCGTATGGAAGTGACCAAGCAGTGATATCATAGGTGAGGGAGTCACTGAGTTGAGTAAAGGGTTCCAAAAGGACTTGCACCATTTTTCCCTTGGGTTGCTGCGTCGAAACCACCAAGGCTCCGCTTTTGAATTTCGCACTGGTATCACGTTGGCTTTCGTAGTCAAATCCTTTTACGGTGGTTTCGGTGTTTAGGAATCCACTTTTAATCTCGTGCTGATTTAAAAAATCGGCAAGCGCATGCAGTTTGTCCTTACTCCCCTCCATGACAAAGGAGCGGTATTTGGCATTTTTAGGAGAAAAGAAATCTTGATAATTTTCATTGAGCGTTGCTCGATTTTGAGTAGCCAATTCAACGGTGGAAATTCCGGTGGTATAATGATGCGCAATACGATCTTTCAGGGTGAGTTCGATGTTTTCGTCGTTGTCAATTCCAAGTCCAGCAATCCCACCGCCGGCTTGTTCATAGGTCATTCCAATAGCTCCCAAATAGGTGGGATAGGTGTCGCCATAACTGGGATAGAGCAAATCATAAACTTGTTTGGTGTAGTAAAACCAGCCTTCTTTATCAAAATATTTAGCGTGATTTTTTCCCAATTGATCTTGAAATGTTCTTTGAAAATCGGTGATAATTTCATGCAGCGGTTCTGCTGCGGGAGCGAAGTAATAGGGTGAATTAATTCCTTGCTCATGAAAATCAACATGTAAATGAGGCATCCATTGGTTATAGCGTTTGATCCGTTGTTGGGACTCCACTTGCGAGAGCCATGCCCAATCTCGGTTGAGGTCAAACATATAGTGATTGCTGCGACCATTGTGCCAACCTTCAATATGCTCTCGAGCATATTTTTTGGAATTATAGGGGGCACTTTGCGTTTGTTTGTAGAAATTCACATACCGATCCCGCCCATCCGGATTGATGCAAGGATCTAAAATAACAACCGTATCTTCCAACCATTCTTTGTGTTGGGTAAGAAGGGCATAGGCGGTTTGCATTGCAGCCTCTGTACTGGACGCCTCATTGCCATGCACATTATAGCTCAACCAAACGATGACTTTATCCGTGTTTTTGACGCCTTCCAGACTTCCGCTGTTGTTTAAATGACGCTTCCGTATGGATTCTAAATTTTTAAGATTTTCAGGACTGGATATAAACGCCAATTGGAGCAGCCGACCTTCATAGGTGCTGCCATAGGGGGACAATTGAAGCGAGGGAGATTGTGCTTCCAAATGCTGGAAATAATCCACCACTTGATGGTGCCAAGTGAATTTTTCACCTAAGGAATATCCTAGAAATTTTTCAGGAGATTGTAATTGCGCGTTTACAAGCGGTAGGGAAAGTAGCCAAAGTAAAAGAAATGAGCACTTGTTCATAGTATCGTATTTGATTATTTAAAAATACACTTTCTCTGCACATCAAGGTAAATTCACTTAGGGATTTATTACAAATTACCGCTTTCGTAAATTCTTTTTCCCCTACTTTTTTAGCAGATAGAGGCATTTATTTATTGTTATATTTACACAAATTTATGCATGGACACAGCATTTCTTCCTTATTCTGAAACGGGTCGTTTTTCTAAACTCATAAGTGATTATTTGGAAGAAAATCAAAAATTACAAGCCTTCTATACTGCTGCTCCCACCATAAAAACACTAAAAAAACAAGCGCAATCAAAAGCTGCAGATTTTTCAAAAACCCATCGCCAGACGTTGGTGAAGGTTTTGCGACAGCAGTATACGGAACTGCCCGAGAAGGAGGCGGTACTCCATGCCATTGCCCAGCTTGAAAAGCCAACAACACTAACCGTCACCACCGGACACCAGTTGTGTTTAATGACAGGGCCTTTGTATTTTTTATATAAAATCATCAGTACCATCAAACTTTGCGAAGCCCTAAATGCGGCTGATACGGAGCAGCATTATGTACCGATTTATTGGATGGCCTCAGAAGACCACGATTTTGACGAGGTGCGTTCGTTTCGTTTTCAGGAAAAAAAAATCCAATGGAACAAAACTGCCGAAGGTGCTGTAGGTCGAATGCGCTTGGACGATTTGCAGCCCATCTTGGATGTTTTTGAACAGCATTTGGGCAACAGTCCCAACGCACTCGCATTAAAAAAAATCATAGCGCTCAGCTATCGTTCCCAAAACAATTTGGCTGCTGCCACCCGTGCTTTGGTACACGAGCTTTTTGGAGAATATGGTTTGGTAATCATCGATGCCGATGACAAGGATTTAAAAAAGGCGTTCATTCCCTACATGAAACAGGAGTTGCTGCAACAAACTGCTTTTAAAGAAGTAAATCAGCAAATTGAAGCACTGCAAACCGATTACGATCCCGGATTTAAACCGCAAGTGAATCCAAGAGCCATCAATCTCTTTTATCTTACCACCAAAGGGCGATATCGCATCGTTGAAACGGATGGGATATATGCTTTGGAAGGAGCAGAAAAAACTTTTTCTCAGCAAAGCCTGTTGACCGCATTGGAAGATCAACCGGAGCGTTTTTCGCCTAATGTGCTGTTGCGTCCCCTCTATCAAGAGGTGATTTTACCCAACATTTGTTATATCGGCGGAGGGGGTGAATTGGCCTATTGGTTGGAACTCAAAACTTTTTTTGAAAGTCAAAAAGTGGCATTTCCGCTACTGTTATTGCGCAATTCTGCCTTGTTGTTGGATGCCAAAAAAGGTCGAAAAGCGGAGAAATTAGGACTCAGGGTCAAAGATCTTTTTTTAAATCGCAATGCACTGATTAATAAAAAAATTAGGCAAATCAGTAATATTGATTTAGATCTTTCCCCATTAAAAAAACAATTGGACGTACAGTTTTCTCAACTGGAGGAATCGGTGTCGCAGACGGACGCTTCTTTTGAAGGAGCTGTAAAAGCACAAAAAGCAAAACAATTCAAGGGGATAGATCAATTGGAAAAAAGGTTGTTGTTGGCTCAAAAACGAAAACTGGCGGATCAAGTGCAGCGATTGGTTCACTTGCACGAATATTTATTTCCGGGGGACAGTTTACAGGAACGCAGTTTGAATTTCACCGAATTTTATTTGGTGCTAGGCGCAGATTTAATTCCCTTGCTTTTTGAAAAACTCGATCCCTTACGACTTGAATTTACTTGGATTGAATATTAACAATTCGTGTGTAATTCTTTTGATTTCCTTTTTCGTCTAGCGTATATTTAATTGTATTTTTGCGCATGCAAGAAAAAGTACTCATCCTCGACTTTGGTTCCCAATATACACAACTCATCGCACGTCGCGTTAGAGAATTATTTATTTACTGTGAAATTCATCCCTACAATCATTTGCCGGAGGACATCGCAAGTTTTAAAGCTGTAATCTTCTCGGGTTCTCCCTATTCAGTGCGCAATGAAGATGCCCCCCATCCCGACATCACGGCCATCAAAGGTAAAATTCCGCTGCTGGGTGTCTGTTATGGGGCGCAATATTTAGCCCATTTTTTTGGTGGCAATGTTAGCCCTTCAAATACGAGAGAATATGGACGCGCCAATTTGACTCGTTTTGAGTCAAGCGATCCTTTTTTTCACCAAGTTTCAGTGAACAGTCAGGTGTGGATGAGCCACAGCGATACGATCAAAACATTACCCGAAAATGCAATCCAAATTGCGAGTACGACGGATGTGGCCAATGCCGCTTTTCGTATTGAAGGAGAAACCACCTATGGAATTCAATTTCATCCGGAGGTGTATCACTCTTCGGACGGCAAACAACTTTTGGAAAATTTTCTAGTCAATATTGCTGGACTTGCGCAAGACTGGACACCGGATTCATTTGTAGAGATGACCATTGCGCAACTGGCGGAAACGGTAGGGGATGAAAAAGTGGTGTTAGGTTTGTCGGGGGGAGTAGATTCTTCCGTTGCGGCAGTATTGTTACACAAAGCCATTGGTCCCCATCTCAATTGCATTTTTGTCAACAATGGATTACTGCGCAAAAATGAATTTGAACAAGTGCTTCAGCAATATGAAGGCATGGGACTCAATGTCAAAGGTGTGGATGCTTCCGATCAATTTTTAGATGCCTTGGAAGGGGTTTCCGACCCAGAAACCAAACGAAAAATTATTGGTAAAACCTTTATTGATGTTTTCGATCAAGAGTCAAAACTTATAGAAGGAGCCAGTTTTTTGGGGCAAGGTACCATCTATCCCGATGTGATAGAATCCATTTCGGTCAATGGTCCATCGGCGACCATCAAATCGCATCACAATGTGGGCGGATTACCCGATTTTATGAAATTAAAATTGGTGGAACCGTTGCGGATGTTATTCAAAGATGAGGTTCGCCGTGTAGGAAAAAGCTTAGGCATGGAACCCGAATTGTTAGGACGCCATCCTTTTCCGGGACCGGGTTTAGCAATTCGAATTTTGGGCGAAATCAACAAAGAAAACGTACGTTTGTTGCAAGAAGCCGATGCCATTTTTATAGAAGGATTAAAAAAATGGAGATTATACGATGACGTATGGCAAGCCGGCGTTATCTTGCTTCCCATAAAAAGCGTGGGAGTGATGGGCGATGAACGTACCTATGAAAAATGTGTTGCCTTGCGTGCCGTTCAATCCACAGATGGAATGACTGCTGATTGGATTAATTTGCCCTATGAATTTCTTCAAAAAGTGTCGAATGAAATTATTAATAATGTTCCAGGCGTCAATCGCGTGGTTTATGATATTAGTTCCAAACCCCCCGCAACCATAGAATGGGAATAGTTTTTGCAAGTGAGTCTGCCATGAAAAAAAAACTTTTTTTAACTTTTTTATTTTCACTCTTTTTAAGTCTGAGTTTTGGACAAACCCTAACTCCTGATGAATTTATTTTTCATCGGGTTAAAAAAAATGAAACGCTTTATGGTTTGGCCAAGGAATACGGTGTAACCGAGGCGCAATTGTTGGAATATAATCCCCTGCTTGAAAAAATTGGATTAAAACGGCGAATGACCGTTCGTATCCCTGTGTATGGCAGAAAAATCTCCAAAACAAAGGAGACCAAGGCGGAAAAAACAGTTGCCTTCCAATATCATACAGTTGCCCCAAAAGAAACAAAATGGCGACTTGCCTATCGTTATGGGACAACCATACAAGTGTTGGATTCCTTAAATCCGCAACTCAAAGACGGATTAAAAATAGGGCAAGAGATTCGTATCCCAATTGCAGAGGAAGAAAATGAAATTCCGGAATTTGATTCGGCGTTCAACTATTATAAAGTTTTGCCCAAAGAAGGATACTATCGAATTGAGAAAAAACTGGGTGTAACACAAACGGTTTTGGATTCATTGAATCCCATTTTATTAGTGGATGGACTCAAGGCAGGAATGATTTTAAAAGTACCGGGCATGGCATCGGGTAACCTCAAAGTAGAGTCGGATTTGTTGGTGGAACGTCCTAACCTCCAAGATTCTTTGATTGTCAAAGATGCTATTAAATTAAGCTTACTATTGCCCTTTAATCTAAAAACAATCAATCTTGATTCGGTGGCGGACACGGCCGCTTTGCTAAAAGGTAGAAACCTATCTACCATTGCTTTGGATTTTTATTCCGGAGTGCTGTCGGCACTCGAAGCGGCAAAGCAGCAGGGCATCACTGTGGAGTTGGATGTTTTTGACACAGCGAATAATACGCAAACCCTACAAAAAATCATCCAAGAGGAAAAGTTAGAAACTTCGGATGCGATTATTGGCCCACTGATTCCCTCCAATTTTGATTTTGTTTCACAGCAAGCGCGCCTTCAAAATACGCCAAAAATAGCACCCTTATCCTCGATGCCGGTGGTCTTGCGAAAGAACGTGTTTCAAACCATTACTCCCGAAAAATTTTATCGGGAGAAAATGTATCACTATTTGGATCAGGTTTTGGACAGTACACAAAATGTCTTGATTATTGCAGACGCAGCAAACAGTGCTACGGAAAGAGCCCTCAAACAGCGTTTTCCCTGGTCCCAAACGATGCGCCCCCAAAGCGGGAATTATGTACTCCCCGAAACGGTTGATTCCTTGCTGCTCGATTCAAAGCCCAATAAAGTAATTTTGGAAAGCAATTCTTTTGCCCTGATCACCAGTGTGATTTCTCAAATGAATGCCCAAAACAGCGAGGATCGCAACGTACAACTCTTCACCACCTACAAGGGAAATATTTACGAAAACGACAACCTTTCATTAAAAATTATGGGAGGCATACAATTTACCTATCCTGCCGGATCGTATCCCTTGCAATGGATAGAGGAGCATCCCTTTGTCGTGAACTACAAGCAGCGTTTTGGAAAGCTTCCCAGTAAGGAAGCGATTCGCGCCTATGATGTTACCCGAGATCTTATTCAGCGTCTTACCGTTAAAGAATCCCTCAGTGCTGCTGTGGCCATAGGCGAAACAGAACAGGTTGAAAATCGGTTTCATTATGTACCGGAATCGAATGGGAGCTTTGTCAACAAAGGTCTTTATCTTTTGCAGCATCAATCCTACGAAATAATAGAGATAAAAGAATGGGGGGATAGCACCCTTAGTTCCTATTGATTTTTGTAATTTTGAGCCCGGTAATACTTAAGGCAAAACAACCGGATGTCCAAAACTAAATATATTTTCGTAACAGGTGGTGTAACGTCCTCCTTAGGCAAAGGAATCATTGCTGCATCATTGGCAAAACTACTTCAGGCTCAAAATTTTAGGGTGACGATTCAAAAATTTGATCCTTATATCAATGTCGATCCTGGAACCTTAAACCCTTATGAACACGGAGAATGTTATGTGACCGAAGATGGCGCAGAAACGGATTTGGATTTAGGACATTACGAACGCTTTTTAAATATTGCTACCTCACAAGCCAACAACGTAACTACCGGTCGTGTGTATCAAAGCGTTATTGAAAAGGAACGCAGAGGGGAATTTTTGGGCAAAACGGTTCAAGTGATTCCACACATTACCAATGAAATAAAAGCACGGATGCGTCTTTTGGGTGAAAGTGGGGATTACGATATCGTCATTACCGAAATTGGTGGAACGGTAGGGGATATTGAATCCTTACCCTACATAGAATCCGTACGTCAGTTAATTTGGGACTTGGGGAAAGAAAACACCATAGTAATTCACCTGACCTTGATTCCTTATTTGGCAGCAGCCGCAGAATTAAAAACCAAACCCACCCAACACTCTGTAAAAACCTTGATGGAAAGTGGAATCGTGGCGGACATTATTGTTTGTCGAACGGAACACGAACTTACTGAGGAATTAAGAGAAAAAATTGCGCTTTTTTGTAACGTAAAACGAGAAGCAGTCATTCAGTCCATTGATGTGGAGACCATCTATGATGTGCCGCTAAAAATGTTGGAAGAAGGATTGGATAAAGCCGTACTCAACCGTTTGCAACTCAAGTCGGATCAGGCTCCGGATTTAACGCAGTGGAATATTTTTTTAAATCAATTTAAAAATCCCACGAATCAGATCAAAATTGGATTGGTAGGAAAATATGTCGAATTACAAGACTCTTATAAATCCATCCTAGAATCTTTGATTCATGCAGGAGCCATCAATGAAACACAAATCGAAGTGGTGAGTTTGCATTCTGAGCATATCGACGAAAAAAATGTGGAAGCTCAGCTCCAATCACTTGATGGACTGATTGTTGCTCCTGGTTTTGGAGATCGGGGTATAGAGGGAAAAATAACAGCCATTGCACATGCGCGGACGCACGATATTCCTTTTCTTGGAATTTGTTTGGGCATGCAAATGGCAGTAATCGAATACAGCAGAAATGTGGTGCAACTTCCCGATGCCAATTCAACGGAAATGGAACCCGACTGCAGCTCACCCGTTATCGACTTGATGGAATCACAAAAAAGTGTGGTCAATAAAGGGGGAACCATGCGCCTGGGGGCTTGGGATTGTCAATTGGAAGAGCACTCCTTGGTGAAAACCATCTATGGATCAAAGACCATCTCGGAACGGCACCGGCATCGTTATGAATTTAATAATGATTTTATGGCGACCGTTTTTGACGACACCCTGCAAGTAGTGGGTGTAAATCCTGATACCGGTTTAGTAGAAATAATTGAAAATAAAAAGCATCCTTGGTTTGTGGGTGTACAGTTTCACCCCGAATACAAAAGCACCGTGGCCAATCCGCATCCGCTCTTTGTTGCTTTTGCCAAAGCAGCCTTGACCCATGCCCTTGACCGCAAGCGCTAAAAATTTATTATGGAAGAAAAAAAATTTGATCCGTATCAGTTTATAGGTTTTGTACTGATTGCCCTTATCTTAACGTGGATGCTCTATCGCAACTCCCCTGAAGAAGGTCAGGAGGCAGCTGCAAAAGCAACCGCCGAACAGCCTGTAGCCCCTTCAGCCCCCGTAAACAATACTGTGATTTCCGATTCTTTGATCCAACAACAAAAAGTGGCTGCCTTTGGTGATTTGGGTGTTTTGTTAATGCCCAATACGCTGGAGAATATTTCCATAACTACAGAAAATCAAACCCTCGAAGTACAATCAAAAGGGGCACAAATTGCCGTGTTGCAACTCGACGAGTTTGAGAATTATGAAAATGTTCCGATGCGACTCATCAATGAGGCAAATACAGATTTCAATATTGTATTGACCACTTTAGACGGACGTGTGATCCACACACGCGACATCTATTTTGTTCCCACTTTAACCGATCTTGGAGAAGCCTTTCAGCTGACCATGAAGGCCAGTCTTTCCAGAAGTCAATATATTGCTTTTGAATATAATTTTCCCAAAAAAGGCTATTTGTTTTCAGTGCAAATCAAAACCGAAGGCATGCAAAGTTTGCTCAATTCGGCCACTCCACCCCAATTGGATTGGAAGACTACCGCCTTCCGAAACTCCCGTAGTATAGATTACGAAAATCGTTATACAGAGTTCACTTTTGGTTACGAAGACGATCGTGTGGACTATTTGTCGTTGAGTGGAGAGGATCAAGAAACTCGAGAAGATTTGCGATGGATTTCTTATCGGCAACACTTTTTTAGCGCGATATTAATCCCCGAAAAACCCATACAATCAGCCGATTTGACTTCAGTGAATTTAGCCAGTGAAGCGTCCTTGGAAGAGAAATTCACCAAACGCTTTTCGACCCTATATGCGCTGGATTTATCGGGAGGAAATCTAGATACAGCCCTTCAATTTTATTACGGTCCTACAGATTATAAAACCCTACAGAATTTAGAAGGAGATTTGGAAACTTCTATTCCGATGGGGTGGGGGATATTTGGTTGGATCAACCGCGTGATCTTTTTGCCTTTATTTGAGTTTTTATCTTCTTTCCTTTCCTACGGAATTGCCATCATTGTAATGACCTTGATTGTTCGTTTGGTGATGTCGCCGGTGACCTATAAATCGTATGTGTCGCAAATCAAAATGAAGATGTTGCGTCCCGATATTGAAGTGCTGAATGAAAAATACAAGGACGATGCTGTAAAGCGTCAACAAGAGACCATGAGTCTGTATACGCGTGCCGGAGCCAATCCGATGTCGGGCTGTATTCCTGCCCTTCTTCAATTACCCGTATTTTATGCCCTATTCTCCTTTTTCCCGGTAGCCTTTGTATTGCGTGCCAAAAGCTTTTTGTGGGCCGATGACCTTTCGTCTTATGATTCCGTCTTAGATTTAGGATTTACCATTCCTTTTTATGGCGATCATGTGAGTTTATTTCCCATTTTAGCCTCTGTGGCAATCTTTTTCTACACCCGAATGACCACGGGACAACAACCCATGCCGCAACAACCCGGCATGCCTAACATGAAGATTATTATTTACTTGATGCCAGTGATGATGTTGTTTTTCTTTAACAATTATGCCAGTGGTTTAAGTTTGTATTATTTTGTTTCCAACTTGCTGACCATTATACTGATGCTAGTGATAAAAAATTATATCATTGACGATCAGAAGATCCATGCTAAAATTGAGGAAAACAAAAAGAAACCTAAAAAAACCAGTGGTTTTTCAGCCCGACTTCAAAAGGCAATGGAAGAAGCTGAAAAGCAAAAAAACGCAAGTAAAGCAAAAAGAAAATAATTCTTTGCGACTTGCTATCTTTACTGCATGCAATCAAAACGTGTTATAGTAGGACTTTCGGGGGGTGTGGATTCCAGTGTTGCGGCCTATCTACTCAAAGCCCAGGGTTATGAGGTGATTGGTTTATTCATGAAAAACTGGCACGACGAGTCCGTAACCATTGCTGCTGAATGTCCTTGGTTGGAAGACAGTAATGATGCGATGTTGGTTGCCGAAAAATTAGGAATCCCTTTTCAGACGGTTGATTTAAGTAAGGAATATAAAGAACGCATCGTGGACTATATGTTCGACGAATACGCCAATGGAAGAACGCCAAATCCAGATGTTTTATGTAACCGAGAGATAAAATTCGATGTGTTTTTAGACATTGCTCTTTCACTAGGTGCCGATTTTGTCGCTACGGGACACTATTGCCAAACCGCAAAAATTGAAAAAACAGGAACCACCATTCATCAATTGCTCAGTGGAGCCGACGCCAATAAAGATCAGTCCTATTTTTTATGCCAACTCAATTCCTATCAGTTGTCCAAAGTGCTTTTTCCCATCGGACATCTACAAAAAAGTGAAGTACGCAAAATAGCCCAAGAACAAGGCTTGGTCACTGCCGAAAAAAGAGATTCTCAAGGGTTGTGCTTTATTGGAAAAGTACGTTTACCGGATTTTTTACAACAACAATTGCAGCCTAAAACAGGCGATATTGTTGAAATTTCTGAACAACATCCCATATACCAAAACCCCAATGCAGTAAGTTTGGCGGAAAAAGCCCATAGAGTGCGCTATTCAAAAACAGATGGCAAAGTGGTGGGCAAGCATCAGGGGGCTCATTTTTTCACCATAGGACAGCGAAAAGGGATGGCCGTAGGGGGAACACCCGACCCCCTTTTTGTTATCGATACAGATGTTCAAGAAAACATCATTTATGTGGGTCAAGGAAAAGCGCATCCAGGCTTATTTCGTTCTGCGTTGAGTGTTTCCAACGCCGACGTACACTGGATACGAGAAGACCTGCAACTAAAAACGGGAGAACAAATGAACGTTAGCGTTCGAATCCGTTATCGACAACCCTTACAGTCGGCAACTCTTCATGCCACAGCAGCGGCTTTGTATGTCACCTTTGAGCAGCCCCAATCAGCCATCACCCCCGGTCAATTTGTCGCTTGGTATCTAGGAGCGGAATTGTTGGGATCGGGAGTCATTCATTGAAGCTCGGGAGGCATCCATTTTTGAATTCTATTATTTTTTGCGTCGGCGATGATGATATCGCCCAAAGGATTTACGTCTAATTGATAAGGATGTGCCAGTTGATCGGTATTGCCGCCATCGCCATGATCGCCTGCCACGATTTGCACAGCTTTGGTGGTCAGGTCAAATTGCAGCACTCTACGTTTTTGGTAATCGGATAAATAGAGTTGTTTGTTTTTCCCCAATTTGATCCCACTGAAATAGTTGAATTCTTGAGGTGATCCCAAATCTTCTGCAGATAATAGGGTAATCCCCGCTGTCGCTCCGGGGGTAAACAACTGGATACGATGATTGTAACTATCTGCTACATAAACGTTTAAATCCTCATCTACGGCAACCCCAAGGGGATAGGCCAATTGGTCGGCAGCATTCCCTTCTCCATTGCCCCCCGCAATCACCTCACCTTCTTCTGCATAGGGCTTCCATCGCATTACTCTGTGGTTTTCCAATTCAGTGATGTAAAGATTTCCAATTTTATCTAAGGTAATTCCAAAAGGTTGATCCAACTTGTTCAATCCGTTACCCCAGCCTTTTCCACCTGCCACAGTAACTCCTTCCGAGGTACCGCGAACCCATTTTTGAATCCGATTGTTTCCCGTATCGGCGATGTAGAGATTTCCTGCTTCGTCCAGTACTATTTTTCCGGGTTCGTCCAATTGATTGGCACCAAACCCAAACCCATTACCGCCCAAAATGGTAACCCCTTCGGAGGTTCCGGGAAGAAAGCGTTGAATCCGATGATTGTGCATATCGCTGACAAAAAGCGCTCCCCCTTGATCCATTGCAATTCCGGTGGGATAAGAAAATTGATTGGGTTCATTTCCTTTGCCATTACCTCCGGCAAGCGTTCGAATTTGAAAGGTATCACGAACAAATACGGCGCGTACGGCTACGGGTCTAAAAAAATATACAGGAAAGGGATTTTGATTGCCGACGATACTGCCTTCCCAATGGTCAAAAATCCAACCAAAATGCGGACGGGCATACAGGGAAAGCAAGGTGTTTCCATTAAAATTTCCAGTATTGGGGGTGAGTGTCCCTCCTTCTTCCGGATAAATTTCAGTGATGAGTTCGAATTGCTGTTCGTCGAGCGTGGGTTCATTTTTGGAACAACTCCAAACACTCCCCAATAATATAAGACCGATAACTCCTATTAATTTCCCCTTCATTTTCAACGGATCTTTACATCAGTCAACTAAGTAAGTAATAATTTAGGATTTTACCATAAATGAAGCGCGAAATTTTAAGATCGCAACGACAATAATACTAATAATAATCAGGGTTTTCCATGGAAAATTGCTTGGATGGCTGTAGTTGGGTTCTTTAACTTCCAAAAGCTGATTGACCGGCACTTCGATGAATTTTTGTTGAAAACCCCCCGGCCAGGTGATTTTTAAGGAATCAACTTGGGTATGTTCACCCAATCCAAAATGCGCAATAGTGCTGTTGTGCGACAAGTGACTGCTATTCCCCCCATCGATTTCACGCGTTTGTCGATGCCCTTGGACAAAAGTTTCGATCCGCGCCCCAAATCCCGAGGGTGTACTTTGGGTGCCGTGTAGTTTTACTTTTAAATAATTTCCTGTTTTATTTTCATTACGATACAAGCGACTAACGGTTTCGGTTCCATATTGCATCACTGCTTTTTGATTGATGAGCAGCAAATCCATATCTCCGTCGTTTTCGAGGTCGAAAATAGCAGCCCCACGACCCAATCCGTAGTCTCTTAAACCAACGTTTAAACTTTTTTCTTCAAATTTTGATCCTTGCTTTTCAAAGTAAAAATTGTGCATGGGAACACAATTCGGATTTAAGTCACCATTGGAGACAAACAAATCTTCATCCCCATCCAAATCAAAATCTGCAAAAACAGCCCCCCAACTGATGGTGAAGAGTTCGAGTCCGTAGCTGTTGGCTTGATCCACAAAGGGGGTGGGAGCGATGCTGTCGCGCACCATCATTCTGTTGAATCTGATGTTGGTAATAAAATAATCCAACCAACCATCGCCATCCACATCGGCTGTGGCGGCACCCATGGCATTGATACGCAAATCCATACCTTGGCTTTTCTCTACATATTTAAATCCTTTTTTGGGATATTGATTTTCAAGGAGATAGCTCGGTTTTGCTTTATATCCAAAATCGTTATTAACGATCAAATCCATATCGTGATCGTTATCAAAATCTGTGAATACACCTCCAAAACTAAAGCCTCGGTGATTGAGTCCGTAATCTTCATAAGATTCCACCAATTTTTTCCCCTTACGGTTGATATAGAGATAGCCTTTGGCGGTTTTTCCGGCATTGACGATGGTCGCATCGCTGATTTCTTTGAGACCGCCATCATAGTCGGTAAAATAATTCCCCACATAAACATCTGGATATCCATCCCTATTGACATCACCCACAGCAACTCCCGTACTAAAAGAGCTCGTTTGATCTAACCCAAAAGCAACGCTTTCCTCCACAAAAGTGCCATCGCCTTGATTGATGAAAATGAGATTCTGAGCACGAGGAATTTTTTGCTTTTTATTTTTAAGGGTAATGGTGGTTATAAAAAGGTCTTTAAAGCCATCACGGTTGAAGTCAGCTGCAGCTACGCCTTGGGTGACAAAGTCCAAAACCTTTAGCATCCCTGCTTTTTCAAGTTGGTCTTCAAAGCTACCATCACCTTGGTTCAACAGGAGTTGATCGGGTTGCATACCCCCGGTTAAATACAAATCTTCAAAGCCGTCATTATTGAAATCCAAGACGGCAACACCCCCCCCAAACATCCCCTCATAGACTTCAAAATAGTGTTCCAATCCGGCTTCTTTTGAAATATCAGTAAACCCTTGTGCAAGGAGCGCACCGCATGAAAGCAGCCATGCAATTAGGAAGGTAAGGGGGAAGTTGTTTTTAAAAATTTTAGTAACCAATTTCCCTATTTTTTCCATGCTAATATAACGATATTATTGGCGATGATGCTTCCTTGTTCCAAACCCACTTGATTGTCTTGGGGGGTGTGTATACCACCAAAAAACCGAGAGTCTGCGGTTTCAAGAGCAATTTGCCAAATCGAGTCAAAGCTTTGCGCAACAAATTCGGTATTGCGCACATGGTCACGTTCTCTGCCTACATGAGCACTGTCAATAATGGCCGTTTTATTGTCATAGAGCGAAATCAAGACAGTGGCAGCAGCTCCAGCTTGTATGGCATGTCCCGAGGGAAAAGCAGGAAAAGGTGGGTCAGGCCAAAAGGATTCCCACTTCTGATCGATAAATTGTGGAATAAAGGTGTTGGGACGTTCTGAAAAAAAGTGATATTTCCATTTCCAACAGTTGATAAAAGCATCGGCTACTGCCATGCCCACGCGGGCAAAAGTCTGGGCACTGTGAATCAAAGTGGGTTGATTTTTTCGAACCATGGCGTTGGCTAAATAATACAAATGCCCTCCGGGACTAAACGTCACATCCGGATCGTCACTCCACCAAATGGCTAATTCTTTTTCTTCTTGCGTCAACTGCCGTTCTTTTTCATACACCTTTAAAAATTGATCGTAATAAGAACTACCTTCTTTAGGATCATAAGAAATGAAATCGGGGAGGGGGAGATTTTTGTTTTGAGGAGCAAAAGGACGATTTTCTCCCCAATAGGGATGAAGCGGATGATGGCTAAAAGATTGTGCGAATAGCGGGGGTTTCCAAGACCCGGGAAAAGGTTCTTTTTTAAAATCGGTATCAAAATTATTTAAATACCCCCGATGTCCTCCGTCGGTTGTGGACCACTCGAAAATAGCTCTTGCCAGTGCTGTTCCGAAGGCATTGGACCGCTCAGCTGTGGCTTGATCTGTTGATTTTTTTAGTATCGCATAAATTCTTTTTTCTAAAGAATCAATTTTCTTTTTGTTTTGATTGGAGGTTTGAATATAAATCGACGCAAGGATTTCACTTTCGGCACGATTTAAAACCATTGGCCAAGAATAACGGGCATTGGCTTCGGGTAAGGGTAACTCCTCCAATCCCGAGAGTTGCCCCACTAGGGATTGATATTCCGGAAAACCATGCACCACAGCTTCGTATTGGGTAAGTCCGATATAACCCAAACAACGGGAAGCAAAAGTGGGAGAGTTGGCAGGTGTATCTTTGGTAATGTGTAACGTCATATCTGCCCATTGTGCCGCAACTTCATGATCGGGTATCCCATCGGGGAGGGAGTCACATTGTACAACTCCCAAAACCAAAAGTAGGAGCGATCGTTTCATCAAACCAAAACCACAAAAATAGTTCATGGAGTATTTAATTTATAATTGACAAGGGAGTCATTACATGTGCTGAAGAAAAAGGTATTGTCAATAGTGATTACATTACTGATGTCCCCTTGCAGTTGCAATCCAGAGGCTTTTGGAGTGAGTAACTGAAAATTGCCTTTCCCATCTCCCAAAAGAGTGCAACCGTAGTTGGCATCATAACGCCCCAGTTTGAGTGCCATATTGGAGCGATTTCCCAAGAGCAAAAGATCTTTGTTGCCATCTTTATTGAGGTCTTCCACGGCAATAGCCGTTATGGGACTGAACTGAGCCTCCCGCGGAAGTGCTTTGACAGAATACCCCTCAGGGCTACTCAATATCACTATGGATTGGAGTTGTGTTGCCTGCCAATGTTGAATTTCAGCTGTAGCTTCCCGATTTTCCAGCAGCAGGGCAGTGGTGACTTTGGAAAAGGAGGCATAGGAGGGGTACTTGGCTTTTAGTGCGACCCATTGCGCAAGCAATTCATCCCTACTGGCCATGGGATAGGATTCTCCTTCGATATAATAGGAAAGTATAGGATCCACGGTTCCATTGTTGTCCAAATCACCGAAATCCAATTGTACGGGTTGTTCGGAAGCAGCTTGATAGGCTGTATTGCTGCCTTCATTGCCAACGATAAAATCAGTTTTTCCGTCGCCGTTGAGGTCGCTGGATTGGATCCGATTCCACCAACCGTTTTGTGTTAAGGGGGAATTAAAATAATCCTCCTGAGATTCAAGTTGGCCGTTTCGGTTGAGAAACACTTGAATGGGCATCCATTCGCCGATGAGGATCAAATCTTTTTGACCATCACCATCGAGGTCTTCCCAAAGGGCATCTCGAACGATGCCAGGGGTCTTGTTGATTGCTATTTGTTGGGTGGAATCTGGAGTAAAGTTGCCTTTTCCATCGTTCAATAGTATTTGATTGGGATAATGATTGGGATAACTTCCGGGAATGATCCCTCCACCCAAAAACACATCGGGGGCACCATCCTGATTCAAATCGTATACGGCAACTTTGGAAGTAACATGAGGGTCTGCTTTAAAGCCGGAGGCAATTTTAAAAGTCCTATTACCTTGATTGAGATAGATAACATCTCGAAGTTCGGGGCTGTCGGATTGGAATTGATGATAGCCTCCATGAGCGATGTAAACATCGGGTTTTCCATCCAGATTAGCGTCCAAGATAGCAATATCACTCACCACCGCAGCGGCATGTTGATTAAAAATAGGGTCGTTAGACTTTTTAAAGCTCCCCGAGGGTGCTTGCCACCATATTTCGGTTGCTTGTTTTGCTCCACCCCCGATGATGATGTCTTCTCGACCATCTTGATTCAAATCGGCTTTTATCATCGTTGGACCAGAAAAAGAAGGTTGAAAATGCAAGAGCTTTTGACGATCAAAATCTAAAACATTTTTGACTTGATGCTGGAAAGTGATTTTTGGAGCAACGGAAGCAAATAGCGGTTCTACCTCTTTTGGAGTGATGGGTTCAACCGCTTCGGCAGCTTCCTGCGACAAACGAATACGCTGTTGCGATTTAAGATCGTATTGTTTGCAAATTCGTCCGTCAGGCCATTGAACAATTAGAGAGTCAATTTGAGAAATTGTTCCTAAGCCAAAATGCACTATAGGACTTACTGTGGAGAGATATCCTCGTGCGGGGTATTGTTCCTTGACTTGCTGTTGGTCGTTGGCATAAAGACTTATTTTGGCACCAATGGCATGGGTGTTGGGCGTAGTTCCTGCAAGCGCTACTTGTAGATAATTGCCACGTTGGTTGGCGGTATTTTCATAAATTCCCAAAGGACTGTTGATGTTGTTAATGATGAGGTCCAAATCCCCGTCATTGTCGAGGTCTCCATAAGCCGCGCCATTACTATTTACCGCTTCATACAATCCCCATGATTGGGTGACATCGGAAAAACCTTTTCCTTTTTGATTGGCATAGCTGTAATTGGAGATATTGGAGGCGGGCATATTATTGATGATTTCTAGAACATCTTCTTTTTTAAGATTGGAGGATTTATTTTCAATAAAATCTTCCATATAGCTTAGAAAATCCCTGTTGGTATAATCTCTTTTATAACCGTTGGTAACCAATAAATCACTCCAACCGTCATTGTCGTAATCGGCAAAAAGGGCAGCCCAACTCCAATCGGTGTTGGCTACGCCAGAGAGTTGTCCAATTTCACTAAAAGTGCCGTTGCCATTGTTCAGGTGGAGCATATTGCGCATATACTGATAGTGAAATCCACTTTTTAAATTCAGATCAAAAAGGTTGTAATTATCGGGGGCGCGTAAGATTTTTTGGCGCTCGTTGCTTTGCGGAAGCATGTCCAAGGTCATCAAGTCGATTAAACCGTCATTGTTAATATCTCCCGCATCATTTCCCATTGAAAAATGACTGGTGTGGGGCATGCTTTTTTGGAGTTCGTCCCGAAACCCTCCTTGTTGATCATTGATATACAAATAATCGGGAATGGTGTAATCGTTACAGACATAAAAATCGGTCCAACCATCGTTGTTGAAATCGGAAAGGGCGATTCCCAAACCATAGGACAAACTGGAACCATTGATGGCGGTGTTGGGAGTAATGTCATAAAAATAGCGATCTCGCTGTTCATAGAGCCGCAAACCACTTGAAGGACTGTCCTCTTTCAACAGTACTTTGGTTTTGGCTTCACTCAAAACGGGTAAGGATTTAGGATTGTGATTAAGAAGCAACATGTCCAAATCACCGTCTTTGTCATAATCAAAAAAATAGCCCTGATTGCTATAGGCTGGACTGTCGAGTCCGTAGAGTTTTGCCACTTCTGTAAAGGTGGGAATGCCGTTATTGTCATTGCCCATATTGAGAAAGAGCTGATTGCGTCGACTGTTTTCTTTCACCGCACCAGAATAACAAACATAGAGGTCCATGCGGCTGTCTCCATTGATGTCAACGGCGGTCACTCCAGTTTTCCAAGGTCCTGAACGTCCTTCCGTTTTGGAAAGGGCAGTAATGTCTTGAAATTGGAAATCTCCTTGGTTGAGGTACATTTTATTGGTTTGCATGTTGGAGGTAAGGTAGATGTCCAAGCGTTGGTCGCCGTTAAAATCGGCTAGGGCAACACCCCCACCATTATAGAAATATTCGTACATCAACACATTGGTGTTGGGACCTTCGGTCAAATCGTTTTGAAAGGTAATTCCGGATTTTTGAGCCAGATGTTTAACAAAAAGTGTTTCGCTTTTTTCGGATTGAGGGCTGCAAAAACAAAAGAGCAGGAGGAGTGCGCTGGTACTGAAAAGGGTGCTTCGAGGATGTTTCATTACATAGAATCAAGAGATGAGACAGTAACTGTAAATTGTCATAAAAAACATATCCTCTAATGAAAGAGGATATGCTTTATTAAATATACAAAAAAAATGAATTAGTAGCCCGGATTCTGTACGAGCAAATCATTCTTATTCATCTCATCGCGGCTGATGGGTCGGTAATACATTTTGTCTTTCCAAGTACGTGTTTCAACTTCAGTATTATTTTGAACCTCATACGCATAATCATAAACCGCTTTGTCATGTCGATAAGGCACCAAAGGAGCTTTACCCGATTTTAACGTAGCCGTTACATTAACTACTTGTACTCCACGACCTAACGTTTCTGGAGCAATGATCCATCTTCTTGCATCGTGATAACGGTGCTCTTCGAACGCCAATTCAACTCTTCTTTCGTTGCGGTATCTTGCTTTTAAAGCCTCTCCCGAATCGGTTACAGCAGGCATTCCTACTCTAAAACGAATTTTGTTCAACCACGCTTGTGCTTCGCCTTCTTGCCCTAATTCGATACTCGCTTCAACGTAGTTTAATACGACTTCAGCATAGCGAATAAAAGGCCAAGGGATTAATTGGTGACTGGTTAGATTTTCAACAATTGAAGGATCTGGATCGATGAATTTTCGGGTGTTGTAGTGTGTTCTACTACCGTTCCAGTTTTCAATGGGAGATTCTCTAGTATCTACCCCATTAATAAATCCACCACTTCCGTCAGCATAGTATCCTGTTTGAATTTCATCATTCGGATCGATAGAGACAACATCAGAGGGTCTGGGTTTCCACTTGGAACCATCGTATAATACCGTAGCATACATACGTGGATCGCGATTGGCATAAGGATCTGCTTTGTGTGTAGCATTATTCCAATCAAAAGAAGAACCATCCATAAGTTCATAATCGTCGACCAATTGCTGAATTGGAGGATTCCCACTCCAGTTGTGATAGCCATTCGGGCCATTGTTTACTCCAAAGTGTGTACCCCCTAGAGGCCAGTTGTCTTCGGGTTTATAATCTGAAGACAAAGTACGTTGGAAGATTAACTCCGAACCTGCACCGGCATCGGCAACTGCACTTTTTCCACCCATTGCAATGGAGATTGCGTTTGCAATACCATCCGAATGAGAGACAGGAGCACTCAAATCTGTTTTGTAACCCGTTGTAAGGTCCAAAACGGCTTTGGCAGCTTGCTGCGCTGCTGTCCAGCGGGCTTGTTGTCCACCACTGTATGCGTGTAAGCTAGTTCCAAATCCAGCTGGAGCTTTAGAGGATTCATGTAAATCACTCGCAGCATAGGTGAGCACTCTTGATTTTAGTGCAAGTGCAGCCAAACGGTTGGCTCTCCCCGCAGCCATGTTTTTGCCATTTAAAAGATTGGCGGCCTTGTCTAAATCGGCAATGATGAAGTTGATGGTTTCTTCATAAGTGTTGCGCGCAATAGCGAGATCGTCTTCTAAAGTATACGGACTGTCGATTAAAGGAACACCTCCGTAAAAACGTGCAAGTTGTTGGTAGTAATACGCTCTTAGAAAGTGCGCTTCTCCCATCAACTGGTCTTTTAAAGCCTGGTCTTCAAAGGTTGCTTCAGGAATACTCTGAAGTGCAACATTGGCTTGGCGAATTGCAGAGTACATAGTTCCCCATTCGTAGGTACCACTGGTCCAAGCTAAGTTAGAAGGGGTTTCAGAACCCTCGTTGAAGGTGTTGATGTTTCGCCCGGCATGGGTAAACATCGCTTCATCGGTATATACGGCGAGCATTTGCTCTTCAAATCCGCCGTATCCCAAATAGGAATAGACGCTAAAAACAAAGGCTTCAGCCAGCGTTCCATCACTCCACGTCGCAGAACTGGAAATTTTATCCAGTGGCGTCGTCTCCAAAAAATCATCATTACAAGCCGTAAACAATGTTGCCATTGCCAGCGCACTTGTTGCCATTACTGTTTTTAAGTTATTGAAATATTTCATTTGATTAAATTTAATTGTCTAAAAGGTTGCTCTTAATCCTACATTTAAAACTTTTGACATGGGATATCCACGACCCGCAACTTCCGGATCCCAAACATCAAATTTTGAAATTGTCAAAAGATTTAATCCACTTGCATATAAACGAAGATTTGAAATAAACCCTTTGTTTATAGCACTTTCAGGAACGGTATATCCAATCTCTAAGTTTTTCAAACGGAAGTAATCCGTGCTGAAATAGCGATAGGTATTGTTCCCAAATCCACCACCTGTATAATAGGTGTCTCCTCTTGAAGCCAATCTTGGGTGCTCACTACTGGGGTTGTCAATACTCCAACGGTTGTCGTATTGCCATTTGTAGAAGTTCCCAATGTCTCCAAACTCTCCATCAAATAATGCTAATGCACCTGTTGATCCCTGGAAAAGCACAGATAGATCGAAATTTTTGTAATTCATATCTAAAGTGAATCCGTATTGGAATCGAGGTGTAAAACTTTTGTCTTGACGTACTTGGTCATCCGCATCAATTTTACCATCTCCGTTGTAATCTTTTAATTTAAGATCACCGGGTTTGATTTGCGAGGTAACACCACTGTAGTCAATAGTATTGGCTGCGATATCGTTTTGATCGAAGAAAACACCATCGGCCTCATACAACAAATAAGCGCCCAAAGGCTTGCCTTCTTGAAGTTGATATTCTGGTGCTCCAGATACTTCGTCAATAAATACCACTTGGTTTTTAGAATATCCTCCATTTACTCCTAAAGTATACCGCAAGGCATCCGGATTGATATAGTTCGTATCACCCCCGTCATAGCTCAAAGAGAATTCATAACCGCGGTTGTTCATTTTTCCAAAGTTGGTTGGAGGTAACAAACGACTGATCCCTGAAGATGCAGGCGTACTTCCTTGCTGTTGGATTAGGATACGATCCCGTTGGTTGTTAAACCATTCCAAGGTCAAATTGAAACGGTTGAATACTTTAGCATCCAAACCAATGTTGGTGTTTCTTGCCACCTCCCAAGTAAAGCTGGGGTTAGGAAGAACGGTTTCATACAATGTTTTCACTACTTGACTGTCGATAGGATATTCGCCAAATCCAAAAGTGGATAAGAACGCATATTCTTGCAGGCTGCCGTTGTAGAATACTTGATCATTTCCAAGTTCTCCGTAAGAAGCCCTAAGTTTTAAGTATTGTACTTGTTCCGCATTAAACCAAGATTCGTTTCCGATGTTCCAACCGGCAAGGATACCGGGGAAGTTTCCATAACGCCCTTCGGTAGGGAAGATGTAGGAACCATCACGACGGAACAATAATTCCACCAAATAAGTGTCATTATAGTTGTATTGTAAACGACCGTAGTACCCCAAACGAGAACGGTTGTAAGCTGAACCTCCCGTGTTTTGATCGGCAGTACCTCCGGCAAACAATTGGTCGATGGCAGGGGAGATGTAGTTTCTTCTAAACGCAAAGAAATTTGATCCCGTAAACTGCTCCCGTGTTGCTCCAACAAATAAACCGAAGTCATGATTTTCACCGATGGTGAAGTCATATTTCAACTGACCGGTAAAGGTTGAATTCAAAACAGAGTTAGCACTTTCTTGAAGTCTTGCATCGGTAAAAGGAGAACGAATGGATCCTGTAAGTCCAGCAGAACTTTTGTCCACTCCATTCCAACTGTACAATTTCCAGGGTGTTTCCCAACGTTTGTTGGTTTCTCTGTTGACGTCAATAGAACCGTTGATGATTAATTCTAACCCTTCAATCCAAGGATTGGTAATATTGATTCCAGAATTAACTTGAATATAATCTTTAGGATTTTGTTGGTAACCTGTAGCTCCCGTAGTTACGACAACGGGGTTTTGACCGTTTTCGATATCGGGTCCAGCCTCACCTGTAGGCCATATCGCGGGTTCGGTTGGGCGTCCTCGTTGTAACATTCTAAAGATGGCACCCGCTCCAACGGTTGGGAAGTTGCGATCCTCTCTACGAGTCATCAAACCAAAATTCATTTTGATGTAGTCATTCACTTCTGCATCCAGATTCATTCTCAAGTTATACTGATTGTAATAAGTTGCAGAGTTTTCATAGATCGCATCTTGGTAGACATAACCCATAGAAGTGAAATACTTTACTTTTTCAGTACCCCCAGACAACTGTAAATTGTGTCGTTGCTGCGGTGCCCAGTTTTTGAAAGTTTCACCATACCAGTCGGTATCGGGATATTTCCAAGGGTCATTACCCGTTTGATAGCCTTGAACGGCTTCGGGGCTGTAATTTGCATTTAATGAAGCCACGCCAGCAGTGGGAGAATTGTAATTCCCAGAAGACTGAATACTTGACCAAGCACTTCCCCATTCGTTGGCAGGAATAGAGTTGTAAATGGGTAATTCATTCATGATGTTGGCATACTCATAGGCATTTGACATTTGAGGGAAAACGGTTGGAGTAGAATAGCCCGCATTGAAGCTGTATTCAAGCGTTGGCTCTCCGGTAGTTCCTCTTTTTGTGGTAATCAGGATCACCCCGTTTGCTGCACGTGCCCCGTAGATGGCAGAGGAAGCATCTTTCAATACAGAGATGCTCTCAATGTCTTGAGGGTTTAAACGTCCAAGCCCACCATCACGGTCAGGAATTCCGTCTATAACCACCAAAGGACTAGAGTTTCCTAGCGTGTTGATCCCACGAATGGAGATGGAAGCTCCGTCATAACCAGGTTCTCCCGATCCTTGACGGACAGTGATACCGGGTAAACGCCCTGCAAGCGAGTTGGTTAGGTCAACCGCAGGAGATTTGACAATACTTTCTCCTTTGATGGCTGTGACCGCACCGGTTACTGTAGCTTTTCTTTGTGTTCCATAACCTGTAACAACAATCTCGTCTAACTCGTCAGAGCCGGATTCCATAGTAATGTTAATGGAGTCTGCATTAGCAGTGGCTTCTTGGGTGAGAAATCCAAGGTAAGAAAATACTAGGACAGCATTCTCATCGGCTACAGTAATGGAGAATTCACCATCAAAATTGGAAACGGTTCCATTTGAAGTACCTTTTTCAACAATACTTACACCGGGTAGTGGACCGGATTCATCCGATACAACACCAGAAACATTTTGCTGTGCAAAAGTCAGTCCTCCTACAAAAAGAGCGATGGAAAGAACCAATTGCTGAGCAAAATTCAACTTCGTTTTTTGTTTCATTATTTTATAGATTAATTATAGTAGTTAGATTCAATAATAATCAAATATAAAAAATTATACATATAATGAATAAAAAATTTAATTTATGAAGGTTTTGTTTAACTCTTTATCGCAATGGAGTAAGAAAGCTGTTCCTTGAGAACTGATCTTTTTCCCAAAAAGATAGAGGTGAAAAAAAACATATCCTCCAACAAAGGAGGATATGTCAATTAAAATATGTTTAAAAAATAATTAATAACCGGGATTCTGTTCCAGTAATTGATTCTCGTTGATCTCATTACGACTGATGGGTCTGTAATACATTTTGTTTTTTTAATTCTTGCTTCAAGTTGGGATAGCCACAAATAATTCTTTCACAAACCTTAATAAAATAAAATTTCATTTGTTGGTTTGAGGAGCTCCAAAGCTTCCTGGACTGTGGTTACGGGACGTAAACAAACTTTGTTTTGACAAACATAAATATAGGTTTCGTCTTCAAAAAAACGATCTTTTAAAAGGGGTAAGTTACTTGAACGGCTACTGATTTGTACTAAAAGGTTTGGGAGGTATTGTTTTTGAAATGCTGCGCTAAGTGCTTTCGCTTCTTTTCCAATAATAACAACTTCAAAATATGGATAAGCTTCTTTGAGCATCAATTGTGCCCATTGGGTATAGTCACTGCTATATCCTTGATGAAAAAAGGGAAGAATTCCTTGCATCATCGTCAAAGCCTGATTGTAATAATTTGTTTGCGGGGTCAATTGACCCAATGCCCACAGGTTTTCAGCCATGATTGCATTAGCAGAAGGAAGCACGTTGTCGTCTAGGGTCACAATTTTAGTCAATAAAGTAGGAGCTTCGGTATAGGTGAAAAAAGGGGAGGAGTCATCTTTAAAATATTTTTGAACACTTTGGGTGAAACTTATAGCATCGTTTAGAAATTTTTCGTCACCTGTGTTTTTGTACAATTGAAGTGCAGCCTGTATCATATATGCATAATCCTCTAAAAATCCCTCCTTTTTTTTGGTTTCCTTATTAAAAATATGAACTAGGCGATTTTTGTAGGAACAGTTGTTTTTTAAAAACGCATATGTGTCCAAGGCGTTCATTAAAAATTCCGGATCATTGAAGGCCTCATAGGCTTGGGTGAATCCCACAACCACAAGAGCGTTCCAGGAGGTGATTATTTTTGAGTCAACAAGCGGAAATTCCCTTTTTCCGACTATTTTTTTAATCCTGCTCCTCCATAAATTGTATTTTTTTTCAAATTCCTTTTTTGAGCTATTATTTTCTTTTAAAAAATCAGTGTCAATCGTACGAGCTCTTAAATTGTAATAGTGATTGTCTAGGGGTTTTTCAAGATTGATTTGGAAAGATTTTAGAAAGATTTCAAGGTCCTCTTCTGCAATTTGCTGCAGTGTTTCCTTGGTAAAAAGATAAAATCTGCCTTCACCCGCACTGTTGTCTGCGTCAATGGCGGAATAATAACCTCCATTTTCATTTGCCATTCGCTGCTGAAGGAAGGCAAAGCTTTGATAAACACGATCTTTATAAACAGGATTTTTGGATTGCTTAAATGCGTTCGCATACATTCCAATGATTTGTGCATTGTCATAAAGCATTTTTTCAAAATGCGGCACTTCCCAAAACGAATCGGTTGCATAGCGAAAAAAGCCTCCATCAATGGGATCGTATACTCCACTTTGCGCAATCGTGTTCAGGCTGTGTTCAAAATATTTTTGGATTGCTGTATCTTTTTTTAGTGTTTTAAATTGTTGAATGTAATTGTACTTTACCGGTGTAATAAATTTCTGATTTTGCTTTTCGCCTCCATAAGTCTCATCCCATTGTTTCCCCCACAGCTGCATTTCATTTTCAAATATTTCAGGCTTTAGGAGGCTCGTCTTTTGTGGAACTTCAAAAGTATTGATCTCTTGAATTCCATTTGCTACATCACGGGCTATAGTCATCAATTTACTTTCATCGGTACTGTAAATTTCATTCACTTTTTTTAGAATTTCCATCCATTGTTCTTTGGTGTGATAGGTCCCCCCGTAGACCGGTCGTCCATCAGGGAGGCAGATCACATTCAGGGGCCAGCCACCTCTGCCCGTCATCATTTGAGTGGCGGTCATATAGATGTTGTCAACCTCAGGATTTTCTTCTCGGTCTACTTTAATATTAATAAAATTTTTATTCATAAAATCCGCCACTCGGGCATCCTCAAAAGTTTCCTCTTCCATGACGTGGCACCAATGACAACTGGAATAGCCAATGCTGACAATAACCAGTTTTTTTTCATGATTAAACTCTTGATAGGCATCCTTTTTCCAGGGCTGCCAATGTACTGGGTTTTTGGCATGTTGAAGTAAATATGGACTCGATTCTTTTTCCAATTGATTCTCCGAAAAGGCGTTGTGGGAGGAGCAGGATAATTGAAAAACAAAAAACGAACTTGAAAATGACAGTAAGTAAAAGAATTTAAGAATTTGAGGCATTTAATTTTTCTTTTGTTGAATTTACAAATTATTTGTTTTTAAAACGACATCAACCAAATTCAATTTTTTTGTGATCGAACGTTTAAGGAACATTAAGCTAAAATTCTGCATTAAAACCTAATCCAGTTTTTTCTTATACATTTATGGCTAAGATGTATTTTTTTTGTTTGTAGATAAATTATACATTTAGTCTTTTAAGAATGTTTAAATAGCGTTATGAAAAAATGTATTCTTGTCTTTGTTCTTTTTTTTAAGGGGTATTTATCTCTTGGGCAAGAAAACTATCAAGAGCAAATAAAGGGAGTGGCATTTAAGATTCCGATGCAGTATATTAAGGGAGGAAGTTATATTATGGGAAGTTCCAAGTCCGAAAAGGGACATTTTGCCGATGAAGAACCCCAACATGAAGTGGAAGTAAGCGACTTTTGGATGGGGCAGTATGAGATTCCCTGGGATATTTACAATTTATTTGTAACCCGTGAAATCGATCAAAATCAAATAGCCAAGTCAGTAACGATGGAGTCCAATGTCGATGTAGATGCCGTTTCCGGAGCTACTGCGCCTTATGTGGAAATGAGTTTTGGAATGGGAGTTGCAGGATATCCTGCAATTGGGATGACGCAGTTGGCGGCGGTGAAATTTTGTGAATGGCTATCTGCCATGACGGGACATTTTTATCGCTTACCCACCGAGGCAGAATGGGAATACGCTTGTCGCGCGGGAACCACCTCTGCCTATTCGTTTGGTGACGATGTATCTCAATTGGGAGAATATGCATGGTCGGTTGAAAACAGTGCGGAAAAATACCACCCTGTGGGAACCAAAAAACCCAATCCCTGGGGTTTGTATGACATGCATGGCAATGTCGCCGAATGGACACTCGATCAGTATATTCCTACAGCTTACAACCAACGAGAAACTAAGGTGAAAAATCCCTATGAAATCCCCACAAAAACCTACCCTCGAACCGTTCGTGGTGGAGCTTGGACAGACGCAGCGCAGCGATTGCGATCGGCGGCACGTCGCCCTTCTTCCAGTAAATGGAAAAAACGCGACCCGCAAATTCCAAAAAGTAAATGGTGGCATACCGATGCCCCTTTTGTTGGATTTCGCATTGTCCGTCCCGTTGAGGTGCCGAGCCCTGAAGAACAAAAAAAATATTGGAGTTACGAATCAAATTAATTAATAGCAGTGTATGAAAACTAAAAACAAATCAATCGGGAACATGGGACATTCAAGACGTTCTTTTGTTCAAAAAACAGCATTGGCCACAGGTGCCATGATGACCCTGCCGTTGGGTGTAGATGCCATGGCACATGTTTATGGAAATCAAAAATTAAAAATCGCCCTAGTGGGTTGCGGTGGAAGAGGTTCCGGAGCAGCCGTACAAGCCCTTACGGCCGATGAAAACGTTGAGTTGGTCGCCATGGCAGACGCCTTTGCCGATCGTATCGAAGAGAGTTTAAAAAGCATTCAAGAACATTTTGGCAGCGAAAAGAAAATAGATGTAAAGGAAAAAAATCGTTTTGCAGGTTTTGATGCCTACAAAAAAGCCATTGATTTGGCGGATGTCGTCATCCTAACCACCCCTCCAGGTTTTCGTCCCTATCATTTTGAATACGCCATCGCCAACGACAAACACGTTTTTATGGAAAAACCGGTAGCCACCGATCCCGTAGGTGTGCGTAAGGTGTTGGAAACCGCCAAAATCGCCAAAGCCAAAAAATTAAATGTGGTGGTGGGCTTACAAAGGCACTATGAGTCTCGCTATCTTGATCTTAAAAAACAAATTGATGCTGGTGCTATCGGTAAAATCCGAAGTGGTCAAGTATATTGGAACAGCTCTGGAGTTTGGGTGCGCAAGCGGGAAGCGGGACAATCTGAACTGGAATACCAAATGCGTAATTGGTACTATTTCAACTGGTTGTGCGGAGATCATATCCTCGAGCAGCACATTCACAACATCGATGTTGCCAACTGGTTTGTCGGGGACTATCCAATTTCTGCGCAAGGAATGGGTGGGCGTCAAGTGCGTAACGGAAAAGATCATGGTGAAATTTTTGATCACCATTTTGTCGAGTTTACTTATGCCAGTGGGGCAGTAATTGCCAGCCAATGTCGACACATTCCAAAAACCATGAGTCGGGTAGACGAAACCTTTCAAGGAAGCTTGGGCAGCATAACTATTGGCAAAGGAGAAATCACCGACTTGGAAGGAAATCTCAAATATAAATACGACAAAAAATGGGGAGAAGACCCCAATCCCTATCAAGTGGAGCACGACCGACTGTTTGCGTCCATTCGCAGTGGAGGAGTTATTGCCGATGCCGAAAATGGTGCAAAAAGTACACTTACAGCCATCTTGGGAAGAATGGCAACCTACAGCGGACAACAAATCACTTTTGAGCAGGCGTTAAACTCAGATTTACACCTGATGCCGGAAACCATGACTTGGGACAGTATACCACCGACCCTGCCCGATGCCGATGGAAATTATGACATCCCAACCCCAGGAAAAACTAAATTTGTATAAGATGAACCGTAGACATTTCACTCAATTGGCCGGACTAACGGGTGCGGGACTTTTGTCCAGCACTGCTGGTTTTTCCAGAACGCTACAGACGCACGAAAAGCATCGCTTTAATTTACAATATGCCCCCCATTTAGGGATGTTTCGTCATCACGCGGGTTCCGATCCGATTGATCAGTTAAATTTTATGGCGGATCAAGGTTTTACGGCCTTTGAGGACAACGACATGCGCAAAAGGGAGGTGGCACTTCAAGAAAAAATGGCGCAGACGATGGAGCAAAGAGGACTCCGCATGGGTGTTTTTGTCGCTCATGAAATCTATTGGCAAAAACCCAATTTGGCCAGTGGAGATTTGGCACTCAGGGAAGAGTTTTTGGATTATATTCAAAAAGCAATTCCGGTGGCCAAAAGAGTGAACGCCAAATGGATGACAGTGGTGCCGGGGCATATTGATCCGCGCCAAAACATGGATTATCAAACGGCGCATGTGGTGGAAAGTTTAAAACAAGCAGCTGCCTTGTTGGAACCCCATGGGTTGGTGATGGTTTTGGAGCCTTTAAATTTTTACAACCATCCGGGATTATTCTTATCGGAAAGCCCACAAGCGTATCAAATTTGTCAAGCCGTAGGATCGCCTTCTTGCAAAATTTTATTTGACATCTATCACCAACAAATTCAAGAAGGAAATTTACTGCCGAACATTGAAAAATGTTGGGATGAAATCGGGTATTTTCAAATTGGTGATAACCCGGGACGTAAAGAACCCACTACCGGGGAAATCAATTACACCAATATTTTTAAATACATCCACAGTAAAGGATTTGATGGGATTTTAGGGATGGAACACGGCAATTCTCGTCCCGACAAAGAGGGGGAGCAAGCGGTTATTGATGCATATAAAAAAGTGGATCAATTTTTATGATTGACAATCGGGTTACCGAACTTTTCAATATTCAATACCCCATCATTCAAGCGGGGATGCTTTGGACCAGTGGTTGGCGGTTGGCAGCTGCGGTTTCCAATGCTGGAGGTCTGGGCTTAATTGGCGCAGGCTCCATGTATCCCGAGGTGCTGCTGGAACACATTCAAAAATGTAAAAAAGCAACTTCCCGACCGTTTGGGGTGAATATTCCTTTGTTGTATCCCGACATTGAACCCTTGATGGAAATTGTAGTCGCAGAAAAAGTTCCAATTGTTTTTACAGCAGCAGGCAATCCCAAACTTTGGACAGCACATTTAAAATCCCATGGCCGCATCGTGGTGCATGTGGTCAGTTCGGTACAATTTGCACTCAAAGCCCAAGCTGCTGGAGTAGATGCGATCGTCGCAGAAGGTTTTGAAGCAGGCGGACACAACGGTCGCGAAGAAACGACCACCATGACCTTAATTCCTTTAGTCAAAAAAGCCATTCACCTTCCGTTGATTGCTGCAGGTGGCATTGGAAGCGGAGCAGCAATGCTGGCGGCCATGGCCTTGGGTGCCGAAGGAGTGCAAGTGGGTTCGCGTTTTGTCGCTACCCCCGAAGCTTCTTCGCATCCCAACTTCAAAGAAGCAGTACTTAATGCAGAGCAGGGGAGTACCGTATTGTCGTTGAAGGAACTGACTCCGGTGCGTCTGTTAAAAAATCCCTTTTACGAAAAAATTCAAGAATTATACGCCCAAGGGGCAAGCGTGGAAGAGCTGCGTCAACTGCTTGGGAGAGGACGCGCCAAAAAGGGGATGTTTGAAGGTGATTTGGTGGAAGGAGAATTGGAAATTGGGCAAGTGGCTGCGCAAATCAACACCCTTGTTCCTGCGGCGGACATAGTAAAAGCGTTTATTGAGGATTATAACGCCAAGTTGAGTGCACTTCCCTCAATTGGCTAGACCGTTACTTTTTCTTTAAAATCAATTAAGACTTGATTGTGTACCAAATCTTCAAAAGTTTCTCTTTTGCGAATGATATGCGCTTCATTGTTGTACCACAGTACTTCAGCGGGACGGAAGCGTGAATTGTAATTGCTCGCCATGGTAAAGCAATAGGCTCCGGCATTGTGAAAGACCAAAACATCTCCCTCCACAATTTCGGCAATTTTGCGATTGCTTCCAAAGGTGTCGGTTTCACAGATATAGCCCACAACCGTATAAAAACGCTCTTTACCCTTGGGATTGGAGATGTTTTTTATTTCATGATGCGATCCATAAAGCATCGGACGTATCAAATGATTAAAGCCAGAATCAATTTGGGCGAAGACGGTGGAGGTCGTTTGTTTGACGGCATTCACCTTGGCTAAAAAATAACCGGCTTCACTCACTAAGAATTTACCCGGTTCAAAGGCCAATTCCAAATCCCGACCATAGGTTTTGCAAAACCGATGGAAGCGCTCGCTGAGTTTTTCTCCCAATTCCTCAATATTGGTTTCAATATCTCCGGGTCGATAAGGAACCTTAAAGCCGCTTCCAAAATCGAGAAATTCTAAATCTTTAAATTGAAGTGCAGTATCAAAAAGGATTTCCGCGGCGTATAAAAAGACTTCGATGTCTAAAATATCGCTGCCGGTGTGCATATGAACCCCGTTGATTCGCATATTGGTGTTTTCAACGATACGCAATACATGGGGCATTTGATGAATCGAAATCCCAAATTTTGAATCGATATGACCCACTGAAATATTGCTGTTTCCACCCGCCATCACATGCGGATTGATTCGAATGCAAACGGGGGTATGGGGGTGTTTGGTGCCAAATTGTTCAAGGATGGAAAGATTGTCAATATTGATTTGAACCCCCAGTTTTGCCGTTTCTTCAATTTCTTCCAAAGAAACGCCATTGGGCGTAAAAATGATATCCGAAGGTTCGAATCCGGCTTTGATGCCCAATTGGACTTCCTGTATCGAGACAGTGTCCAAACCTGCTCCCATTTTTTTCATCAAACGTAAAATGGAAAGATTGGACAAGGCTTTGCAAGCATAATTCACGCGAAGTCGTTCCACGCCTTGAAAGGCCTTTTGAAGCCGTTGAAATTGGGCTTCAATTTTGGAAGCATCATATACATAGGTAGGGGTTCCTACTTTTTGCGCTATGGATTTCAATACCGATTCTTTCATTTTTATTTTTAATTGAGGCCAAAAATAGGAAGTAAAATTTCATTGAACAAAGGAAAAGAGGAAAGCACATGAAATTTAAACAGAATGTTATATTTATAACAAAAGTTTTGGGGATGTGGGTTCCATTTCCGCTTGGGTTTCTCTATTTTTGCAACAGATTTAGAAACTACTATGAATTTACACGAATATCAAGGAAAAGAGGTCTTGGCAGGATTTGGCGTTACAGTGCAACGCGGTATAGTCGCCAAAACAGCTGCCGAAGCTGTAGCTGCCGGTAAGCAATTAACCGAAACAACGGGCACCGCATGGCATGTGGTGAAAGCTCAAATTCATGCCGGTGGTCGCGGAAAAGGCGGGGGCGTAAAATTGGCTAAAAATCTTAGCGAATTAGAACGTATTGCCGAAAGTATTATCGGGATGCAGTTGATTACCCCACAAACACCTCCGGAAGGAAAAAAAGTGCACCAAGTTTTGGTAGCAGAGGATGTGTATTATCCGGGAGCCTCAGAACCTAGTGAATTTTATATGTCGGTTTTATTAAATCGCGCTACCGGAAAAAATATGATTATGTATTCTACTGAAGGGGGAATGGATATCGAAGCCGTGGCAGAAAACACCCCCCATTTAATTTTTACCGAAGAAATTGATCCGGCACTCGGCTTGATGCCTTTTCAAGCCCGCAAAGTGGCCTTCAATCTTGGGCTTTCCGGTGCTGCGTTTAAAGACATGACCAAATTTGTAAGTGCTTTATACAAAGCCTATGTGGGTTCCGATGCTTCTCTTTTTGAAATTAATCCGGTTTTAAAAACGTCCGATGATCGCATTATTGCGGTGGATGCTAAAGTTACTTTAGACGATAACGGTTTGTTCCGTCATCCTGACTTTGAAGCCCTACGGGATTTAAGCGAAGAAAACCCTGTTGAGGTGGAAGCACGTGAAGTAGGTCTGAATTATGTCGATTTAGAAGGAAATGTAGGCTGTATGGTCAACGGTGCTGGTTTGGCTATGGCTACTATGGATTTAATCAAACAGGCGGGGGGAGAACCGGCCAACTTCCTAGATGTGGGAGGAACGGCAGATGCAGCCCGTGTGGAAACAGCTTTTCGTTTGATTTTAAAAGACCCCAATGTGAAAGCAATTTTGATCAATATTTTTGGAGGAATCGTTCGTTGCGATCGAGTGGCACAAGGGATTGTAGATGCCTATAAAAATATGGGGGACGTCATTCAAGTGCCTATCATTGTCCGTTTGCAAGGAACAAATGCCGATGTTGCAAAATCCTTGATTGACGATTCTGGATTGAATGTCCTTTCCGCTACTGCTTTCCAAGAAGCCGCTGACAAAGTACAAGAAGCATTAAACGAGTAAGACATATTGGCAGTTTTTTTCTAAAAAAACATGACAAAATGACAAAAAAGTGAAATGGTATTTCTTTTGCTAAACGTAATGCAAATGTTTAATTAAAAAATTGTGTTATGAATTTAATCAAAAGTCAAAAACCGTTATTTCCATCTTTAGTAGATGAATTTTTAAAAAATGATTGGCAAGTTAATGTGCCTTCATTCTCCACCACAGTGCCTGCAGTCAACATCAAAGAAACCGATACTGCATTTCACTTGGATTTGGCAGCTCCTGGAAAACAAAAAAGTGATTTCGAAGTTGAAATTGATGACAACGTATTGTCGATTTCTTCTAAAACTTCGGAAGAAAAAAAGGGCACTGCCGAAAAATACACACGCATGGAATACAGTTATAACAGTTTCCGCAGAACGTTTACCATTCCAGACAGCGTGAATCTCACAAAGATTGAAGCGAATTATTCGGAAGGGATTTTAAGTGTGATCTTACCCAAACGTAAAGAAGCACTTCCCCAACCTAAAAAGGTGGTTAAAATCCAATAATTAAATTCAATATTTGTTTTGTTTGGTCGGCTCCTTCGGGAGCCGACTTTTTTTTACAACTTGATGTAAATCTTTCGTTTAAACAAATAATAGGTGGGTAACCAAATCACAACCACATAAAGCAAGGCATAACATAAAGAACCCAAGGCAAGCGGTAAGCCGATATTTCCCCACCCCGCCATAAAACGTTCGTTGAGGGCTAGACCCAACCAATCAGCGCTGTAGAATATAATCGTAAGCAGACTGGAGAGGGAGTAGGAGAAAATAGAATTTACTCCAAATACTTGGGCAAATTTAAATTGATATTTACTTTGTATTACGTCAAAATAATAACTGAAAGCAGCCAAGGAAAGCATACCGATACCTCCCATAAACAAAGTGAAGGAGGAGCTCCAAACGTTTTTGTTAAACGGAAAAAACCACTGTAAAAAATCGCCGGCAAACAGGAGTATAAACCCGAGGAAGAAAAGTTGATTGAGTCGATTTTTGAGTTCGTCTTTTTGAAGTAATATATACCCGGCCAACATTCCTATCAAACCACTGGCGATGGCGGGAAATGTACTCAGAAAACCTTCCGGATCCCAAGTTTGACGATATAATTTTCCGGGAAGCAGTAAATGATCTAAATAATGCGCCCAATTTTTTTCGGGGACACTCAGGTCGGGACTACCGATGCCCGGAATGGGAACATAGGCCATCAGCAACCAATAACCTAAAACAATTCCGATTCCAATATACAGTTGGGCCTTTCGACTCGTATATAAAAACAATAAAGCACAGGCAAAAAACACAAAGGCAATTCGCGGAAGTACACCCACCCAACGAATGGGTTCACCAAAATTGAATTCTGGCCAAAACCACAAGAAAAGCCCCACCAAATATATTTTAAGGGCACGCCAAGCTATTTTTTTGGTGAGCTGCATGCGACTTTTTCCATTGGCTAATTGTTTGGTTAAAGACAATACGATAGACACTCCAACGATAAACAAAAAGGTGGGGAATACATAATCTGTGGGAGTAATCCCATTCCAGGTGGCATGTTTGAGCGGTGCATAACTGTGTCTCCATGATCCGGGATCATTGACGATGATCATTAAAATAATCGTCAGCCCTCTGAGGATATCGAGTGCAAGTAAGCGGTTGTTGGTTGCGTTCATAAATACAAATTTTAATCAATAAATATTGTTTTCCCCCCTCTGCCACGGACGTCAAAACTACGTAGTCCAATTTTTGAATTTGCCGGATCTACGGGAATGGGTTGGTCAAATTCTGGAGAAGAAGGAGTGGGTTTGCTGCCATCCAGACTATAGCGAAGGGTTTGTCCGGGAAATTGTTGTCGAACATTTAGCATGCCCTTCTCAATCTGTCCGCCGGGTTTGGGAAGTTCAAAGGCGAGACCTCCGTATACGTGCTGGATAAAAGGGAGTTGTCGTTGTCCTAAAGTATTGGTGAATCGATTCCAACTTTGTAGGAGTAAAGGTTTTTGCGCTGCTGCGGTGGGAAGCTCCAACCAGGCTTCTTTTTTCGCCCAAGCCCGTTCGGCGAAAATGATAAGGTTGGGCATCAACATTTCATCAAATTGGGATTCATTGGTGGCGGTTTCCGTCCAAAGTTGCGACTGAATTCCCAAGAAATTTTTAACAGAATCGGGCTGAAGCATTTCTTTGGTTGCGACCTCTTCCGCACGAATTCCTTGTGCCTCCAAAGTGACTTTGTTGGCAAAAACGTTGAGTGGTTCGGTACCCCAACTGTCTCTATAACTGACATAACCGGACCAACTCATCCCAACATTTTCCATGTCCCGATCGTCCACCATATCGAAATAAAAAGCAGAGGAATTACTCATAATGGCAGGAAAGCCTTGGTTACAAAGACGGTAAATCATGTCTTCACGACCCCCTCCCCAACTGTTGTTCCAAACATAGGGTGTAAAATCCAAATCGGTTAAAGCGGGGTTGATCCCAATCTCTGATTGCTCATTCTCGCTGTGCACCAATAGCGCATCTTCCCAGCCCACCATTTTTGCGCCCACCTCACTTATCATTTTATTGAGTAGTCTTAAATTAAAATTGTATAAATCGCTATAGCCTTCAATGGCTGGATTTTCTTTGATGTACGCCTCGCACTTTGGGGCTTTTTGCCATGGCCCATAGGGCAATTCATCGGCACCAATATTAAAGACTTTCATGGGGACTTCGGCTGTTTGGTAGATTTGAAAAATCTCTTGAATCACTTTTTCATAAAAACGGTAGGCACTAGGATCACAAATACAAACCACATTGTCGCTGTACAGTTGTGCTGATAAATATTCGCTACTGTCCTCGGGGTCATGCAAAAGGTATTCAACGGCGGCATTATAATCGCCTTGTTCTTTATAGTTTTCATAGCGCGCTTTCATCGCAACTATGGCTGCTCGGGCATGGGAAGGAAAACTGATTTGAGGAATGACTTCGATATAGCGTTTTTTGGCGTATCGGAGGATGTCCGCAAAATCTTGCGTACTCAAAAAGCCCGAACCTTGATTTTTTTGATCGCCTGAACCGGAGCTGTACATGGGAATCAATCGATCCCTTTCATCTGTGGTATATCCTCTGTGTCCCCCAACTTCCGTAAGTTCCGGAAGCCCCGGAATTTCTATACGCCAACCATCGTCATCGGTCAATTTTAAATCAAAACGATTCAATTTATAAAGCGCCATATAGTCGAGGATTTGGAAAATCTTTTCTTTTGGATAGAAATTCCGCGCAATATCGGTCATGAATCCCCGATTTTGAAATCGAGGCTGATCTTCAATGTGTAGTAAAGGCCATTTGCCCGCTTCGTTTTGTGCCATCCATAAAATTTGATGTAAAGACTCAAATGCGTAAAATACCCCGATTTCCTGTGCGGCTTCTATGTGAATTTGATCTTCAAGGATATTTAAATGATACCCTTCCGCTGCCAATTCATCGTTTTTGCTCACGATCAGATTGAAAGGCACCTGCGGATTGGCAGTTATTTTTATAGTTAAAGCTTCTTGCAGCCGTTGTTGCATAAATTCTTCCTCCATAGCAAATGCACTCCAATCGATATTTAAATCCGTTGGAACCCGAAAAGCACCCCTAAAATCTTGTTTTTGAGGCGTGGGGATGACCCACTGCAAAGCTTCTTTAGGCAAGCGTTCCATTCCTTCGTAACGTAGAAAACGATCTTCCGCCGAGGGGATTTTCAATCCCTCAAGACCCAAGGCTTGTTCCCAGACAATAGTGCTTTTTAAATCAATATTTTTTTGGGTTTTATGATTGTGAACAAAAAAACCACCGGGACCCATCACCAAACGATTTACGATGCCTTTGATGGAAACAGGGAGTGTGAGCGTTTCATCGGGTGGGAGCGAGAAATCCGCGCCAAATTCAAGATATTGGTAATGTTGACCGTCCACATAGGTGAATTGGATGCCTTGGGGTAAACTTTCGGAATCCACCACTCCGTAAATGGAGTTCCAATGTAAAGACCACGCTCCACCTTCCCAAACTGTTTGAGTGGGATTGGTAATTGAAAAAACGACTTCCATACGGCTGTTGGCGACATCGAAAGCTTGGATTTGGAACTCAACGGGAATACGATCTGAATTTGGGCTTTGGCAGGATAAAAATAGGAAAAGAATAAGAATTGTGGAAAGAACGTTTTTCATTAAAAATTGTTTTAAGCTAATTTAAAAGAAATAATCAATACGACACTTTTTTTTCTTATTCAACAATTTTTCCGTCTAAAAACAACTTTTTTTGAGGGCACCCATTCTCGATTTGATAAAATTAAGTTTGGTCGAATCTTTTTTGTAGCGGAACCTTCGTAAGTATAATTCATACTTTTTATAACCAATTTTTCATAACCCCTTGCAACCTTATATCGATGCGCATCAGTTTCCTCCAGTTCCAATAGTTGAAGGCTGTATTTCAACGCTTCACGATAATTTTCAATAGAAAAATTCAGTGCTTGTAACTGTTTTAACTGATCCAAGCTGGTCGGTTGTTTTTTTAATTGTAGAATAATTTCGGGTACGTTTGAAGCATCGAGCACCCTCCCTTCATCTTCCTGTCCAAAATGCAGCTGAAAACAAAAAATAAAGATTCCCAAAAAGATTGAATTTTTCAAGATTTGAGGATTTGTGTAAAGAAATTTATAAAATTATTCGGACACTTTAAAATTTTTGATGGCTTGATTGGGTTCAATAATCGTGTGTCCTTTCCAAAAAGTGGGGTCGTATTGGGTCAAATTTACAGGAACAACTAGGGCTTTTTCATCAACAGCATCATAGGCTTGCTGGGTCAAGGGCAGGGTTTCAAAAATCACCATTTGGAATTTTTCAAATTGATCTTGCTGGAGATTCAGTGCCATTTTTAATTCATTTTGTTTTTTTCTCCCCCGAACATGCTTGTTCTTCTCCAACAAGGTAAATGAGCGATCCGCCCCCATTTTATAGCCGTTGCTGATTTCAAGGTATTGGGGACTGTATTTTCCGGAGTTTATTTTTGTAAATTGAATAACAACCTCTTTTTGATGGTACTTGAAAAACAATCCAAATAAATCAAAATCACGAAGGGGTCGAGTGTTTTTATATTCCATACGGATCATGGTCATTTGATCGGCATCCACATAGAGTTTGCCAGTAAATTTCCCCCTTGAGATCGGGCTAAATCGCAAAACATAAACAGGCGTTTCCCCATAAAACGTAAAATCAACTTGTTCAAAATGGTATTGGGAGGACTTTTTGAGGATGTTTAAATTCAGCTTATCTTCATCAAATATTGAATTGAGTATTGAGGTGATGCTACTTTTCTGCCAATTTAAAAAATCTTGTTTTTCTTTATCTTTTTTTTCCTCAGGGCTCAGGGTGTCTTTTTCGGAAGGATTAAAATCCACACCGTCTAATTTTTTGCTTATAATTCCCAGGCGCACTTTAAAATAAGAATCCGCTTTGACATTTTGTTTTAGAATGGTATCAAATGCTTTTTCAATATTTTTAAAAATGGCTGAAGTTTTTTTATCCTCCAATTCTAGGGCTTTTTCAATGTCGAGTTTTTGATTTTCTTTTTTTTGTCCCCCGTATAGAGTCCCCAAAACTTCTATATACCAGTCGTTTTTCCGAGGTACTTTTTGTAAGGTACTGTCCCAAAAAGTTTGATCAAATTCATCAATAGAAGATTTTTTGAGGGTTGCTTTAAGTGTATTAAATTCCTGAGTTCCGGACGTTCTGAAAAACAATTTTTTACGAGTCAATCCCAATTCGTATTTTAAAGGAATGTCTTTTTTTATTTCCTTAATGATGTCTTCAGCACTGCGAGGGTTATTGGACAAAATCACAGTATTCAAAGCAATGGCTTTGGGTGACAGCCACACAATACTGTCTTTAAATTGCGAAACTAAATAATGATTTGTTTGATATCCCAAGCAGGAAATGGACAAGCTGTCTTTATCCGATGGATTTTTCAATTGCAACCGAAAACGTCCTTCTTCATTTCCAATGACACCCTTTCCGGAGGATAAATAAACACTCGCATAAGGAATCACTTCTTGAGTCAGGCTGTCTTTAACAACCGCATTTATTTCTTGACTTTGAAGACCTTGTCCGATGAGCAGACTAAGGAAGAGCAAGAGAAAAAGAAGTGGGTGCTTGTTCATGATTTTAAAAATAACATAAATAGTACCAAAGCGAAATACTTCTCTAATATTTTAAAATTTAAAGCTGCTCTTGAAGCATTTTTATTTCATTTCTCAGCTCCGCAGCGACGATAAAATCCAATGATTTTGCGGCATTTTCCATGGCTTTACGGGCCTCACGAATGCGTTGTTCAATTTCCGGTTTGGTCAAATATCGATTTCCCGCCTCTGCAGCAATTCGGGCTTCGCGTTCCTGGACATGAGTGGCTACAGAATTTTTGGATAGTGCATTGTCCAAGGATTTGTTAAGTGCCGTGGGGGTCAGCTTGTGTTTTAGATTATAGGCCATTTGTTTATCCCGACGTTGGTTAGTCTCATCTATCGTTTTTTGCATACTTTTCGTAATGACATCTGCATACATGATGGCTTTTCCCTCCACATTTCTCGCCGCCCGACCAATGGTTTGAGTAAGTGATCTATGGGAGCGAAGAAAACCTTCTTTATCGGCATCCAAAATCGCGACCAAAGAAACTTCCGGCAAGTCCAAACCTTCTCGCAAAAGATTTACACCAATCAGCACATCAAAAATACCTTTGCGCAAATCCTGCATGATTTCAACCCGTTCCAAAGTATCCACATCACTGTGAATATAGCGACAACGGATGTTCACGCGGCTCAAATATTTGGTCAATTCCTCCGCCATGCGTTTGGTCAGTGTGGTAATCAAGGTCCGTTCGTCTTTTTCCACCCGCACTTGGATTTCTTCAATCAAATCGTCAATTTGATTCAAACTGGGACGTACTTCAATGATCGGATCCAAAAGGCCTGTGGGTCGAATGATTTGTTCCACAAAAGCACCCTCTGTTTTTTCCAATTCATAATCTGCTGGAGTGGCACTGACATAAAGTACCTGATTTTGAAGGGCTTCAAATTCCTCAAACTTGAGCGGTCTATTGTCCATGGCTGCGGGCAAACGAAAACCGTATTCGACCAAATTTTCTTTTCGACTTCGATCTCCCCCATACATGGCATGGACTTGCGAAATCGTGACATGGCTTTCATCCACGATCATCAAATAGTCTTTGGGGAAATAGTCCAACAAGCAAAAAGGGCGTGTGCCCGGAGCTCTTCCATCCAAATAGCGGGAATAGTTTTCAATTCCAGAACAATAACCCAACTCGCGTATCATTTCCAAATCAAATTCGGTGCGTTCTTGCAGTCGTTTGGCTTCCAGATGTTTGCCCACTTCCTTAAAATAATCCACTTGTTTGACCATGTCTTCTTGAATCTGATGAATGGCATTTTGAAGAATGTCTGGTGAAGTGACAAAAATATTAGCGGGATAAATATTGACTTTGTCAAATCGTTCCAGAATCGCATTGTTGATGGGGTCAAAAGATTCAATCAGTTCAATTTCATCTCCAAAAAAATGAATCTTAAAAGCGGTATCGGCATAGCCTGGAAACACATCAATGATATCTCCCAAAACTCTAAAATTCCCTCGATCAAAAGTGGCGGTTGTTCGAGCGTACAGACTTTGCACCAATCGATGCATGAATTGGGTTCGTGAAATCACTTGATCCCGTTCAATGGAGATAACGTTTTTTTCAAATTCGGCAGGATTTCCAATACCGTACAAACAAGAAACGGAAGCCACCACCAATACATCTCGTCGTCCGGAAAGCAGTGCAGAAGTAGTGCTCAGGCGGAGTTTTTCGATTTCTTCATTAATGGAAAGGTCTTTCTCAATATAGGTTCCCGTTACGGGTATATAAGCTTCAGGTTGGTAGTAGTCGTAATACGAAACAAAATATTCCACGGCATTGTTGGGAAAAAACTGTTTGAATTCCGAATACAATTGTGCCGCTAAAGTTTTGTTATGTGCCAAAACAAGGGTGGGGCGTTGCAAAGCCTTCACTACATGGGTCATCGTAAAGGTTTTCCCAGAACCGGTCACTCCGGCTAAGGTCACATAGGGGTCGGCATTTTCAAATTGGGACACAATTTCTTTAATTGCCTGAGGTTGGTCCCCAGTCGGCTGAAATTCTGAAACAAGTTGAAATGGCATAGCGGTTTTTCCTAAACGGCAAAATTACGAAATATCAGTCGGAGTTGAAGAGAAACAGGAGGGAGAAACTACAAATCTCGCTGTTTTAAAAGACGATAGGAAGCTGCAATAAAAAGCACTGACCACAGCAACACGATAATGAGACTGAAAAATGAAACCGAATAATCTTTATCCAATCCTTCTCCAATTTGGTCGGCAATATTTTTAATGGCTGAAAGCCTTGAAAAAGGCTCTTTGATTATGTTTCCCATCGCATTTAATGGAAAGAACTGAAAAACTTGCTCTGCACTCAGTGCCGGAATCCAATCCGAAAGTTTCCATTTCATCAATCCAAAGACAATCCCCTCAAAAACCTGCCATAAGACCAAAAACCCCAAAGCAAAAGCCGATCTTTTAATCAGTAGGGAAAGAAAAAGACAAAAAGTAAAAAATCCAAAGAGCTTGACGGCATAGGCCAATAAATATTCCAAGTCAGAAAAAACTATGGAAAGCTCGGTATAATCGGAATAAAGTCCGCCCAACAGCAACGAAATTGCAAAGACCAAAAAGGTGGAAAGCAACACAAAAGCCAGGATTGCATAAACTTTTGAACGGAGGAATTCTGCTTTACTTAGACCGTCAATCAAATTCTGTTTGAGAGTTTTATAGGAATATTCATTGCCAATCATGGCCACGATGATGATGGCAAAAAAGATTTTCAAAAGCGCGATCATAAAGGTGTTGAAATGCCATATATAGGGGAAATTAAAAATTCCCTGATCGGCCAAATGGAATTTAATCGGACCCCATTCTACTTTGAGTGTGCTTAGAATCGCAATACTAAAAATCAAAATAAAATACCCAAAAATCAATATTTTGGAAATTCTGTGATGCCAGAGTTTATACAATTCAATGCGCAGTAGTCGCATGCTTTTCGCTTTGGGTTAATAGTAAAAATTGGTCTTCTAAAGAAGGTTGTTTTTTGACAAAATGGGTGAGTAACAGCCCGGCTTCTTGCAGCTGTTGGGAAAATTGTTCAGCACTTAATTCCTCAGTAAGCAGGACATGGAAGCACTCTTTCTTTTTTGAGATTTCTCCAATGCTTGTGTGCTGTTCCAAAAAGGTCACAAGTGAGGATTCGGGTTGGGCAGCGATCTCAAAGTACCCAAAACTGGGGTTGAGACCATCTACTGAGCCCTCATAATACTTATTTCCGTTTTTTAAGACAATGACGTCGGTACAGACTTTTTCCACTTCGTCCAGCAAATGAGAAGCGAGTAAAATACTGGTTCCCCGCGCAGCTATGGAAGTGATCAACGCTCTGATTTGGTGAATTCCTTCGGGATCTAAACCGTTGGTGTGTTCGTCCAAAATCAAGAGTTCGGGCTGATTTACCAAGGCGGCTGCGATAGCCAACCGTTGTTTCATTCCCAAGGAATAGGTGCTGAATTTACTGTCTTTTCGCGCCCACAAACCGACCAATTCAAGTTGTTCTTGGATGTGCGCTGCGGAGCATTGTTTGATTTGGCAAATCAGTTTTAAATTTTGAAATGCAGTCAGATAGGGATAAAAATTGGGGCGTTCAATTATGGCTCCAATATGTTTTAAAGCCTGATGGGTGGTTTTGGTACCGCCATACCATTCAAAACTTCCTGAACTGGGGTTGACCACATTTAAAACCATTCCCAAAGTGGTGGATTTGCCGCTGCCATTGGGTCCCAAAAGGCCGTATACCTTTCCTTTTTCCAAACGTAAGGAGAGTTCGTTTACAGCGGTTAAGGAGCCGTATTTTTTGGTGAGCGCATGAAGTTGTAGCAGTGTTTCAGGCATAGACTTATTAAACGATCTAACAAGTGAAATGTTACATTTTAAATAGTATTTTTGAAAAAACCCAAAGATGGAAGAAAAGTTGATTTCTAAAAAAAAGCCGTTTTACAAAATTTCAGAGGAATTGGCTGGTTTTTTAAAGATTTATGATCGTTGGATAGAAACACCGATCTATTATGATGATCTGTTGCGCTTTTCGGGTTCCATAGTGGTGTATGACAAAAATGAACAAGACACCCTGTGGGTACGCGTGTTTTATTCCGATACCGAGCGGCGGGAAATCGATTTTAGTCTCAAAAAGATTTATACACAACTCCACTCCGATGGAAACGAGAGTGGGATTCCTTATTTGAATATCGATGCCATTGACTATTGTACGTTTGGAAATTCCAAGCCTTTTCGCATCAAGGTGAGAAATATACTCAATGACAATTTTACCTATTACTACATCAAAAAAACGGATGCCTCTCGCGTCTATGGATTGGAATTTGAGCACATGCTTTCCCCTTATAATTTAAATTTTTTGGTGAACGACAACACTTTGATTGAAGAGCATATTGCTGGGATTCCCGGGGATACTTTTATTAAAAACTTTTTACCACAATGTACCGATCCAGAAAAAGCACAGATCGCCAAAGAATACGTCAAGTTCAACGAACGCAGTATGATTCGTTTGTTGGGGGATATGCGCGCTTATAATTATGTGGTGGTTCCTACGCACGATTTTGATCAAGTAGTTTATAAAATTCGCCCCATTGATTTTGATCAGCAATCGTTTGAAGGTCGTTTTTCGGTCTATCGCCCACAATTTTTTAAAGAAAATGGGCCCATTATGGATTTGGTGCGAAGTAAATTAACTCAAAATTCCATCAATCAGTATAAAATCGAAGAACGTTCCATTGTTGCAAGACGTATTATTAGTTCGGGCAACCGATTGACAAAATTGGTGAGAACCATGCAGAAAGAAATCTTGACATTGCCTGAGAATTTGGAGCGCCTCAAAAATGAAATATACAAGTTTACCAAAGAAAAAGCCTTTTTAGAAAGCCGCTCGATGGGGGATGTTATGAAAGCTTCTTTTGAATATGTCCGCAAGCATTACGAAGATGTGGACACCCACAGTCAATTTTAGTAAAATGAACTGTCGTCATAGTCGGATAGACCGTCTTCTTCCATATCCTCATCAAATCCAAGCGCGTCTTCTTCATCGATTTCTCCTTCAAAAGATTTTTCGGGAGCTTCTTCAGGCACCTCGCCTTGCGCATAAATAAGGCTAGGGTATGCTTTTTCAGGGGTAGGTTCGCCCACTTCCATCAGCTCAACAAAAAAGGTCCACAGATTAAAAAAGTCATAGACATATATTAATTTGTGATTGTCTGCAGAGAAGAAGGTTTCTAAAGGCGAGTCCGCATGAGAGGGAATCTCTGGATCCATGGTCAACAATGGAATTTCATCTCCTTGTTCCCAACGATCGTTGGTTTCATAAAAAGAGGCCATCTCATTTCCCAAAAATCCAAAAGCTTGACAAATAGAATCGTGAAGGACTTCTAAGCTGGAATCAGATTCAATTTCGAGATCGCGAAGGACATCTTCTTCTACGTCTAAAATAACTCGGATACGATAAATCATGTAGAGGGTTTTTTAACTATTGAAAGAATAAAATATAACTGTGCTCCAAATAATAGTGAAGCAAGGATGAGGTGTAACGGCTGTGAACTAAAGGGAAAATCAAAATAGTACATAAATATTCCCGTAACTATTGAAATTCCAAGCATTCCCAAAATCCATTGAAAAACTTTGGGAATCGCACCAGCTTGAGAAATTTTATAACCTAAATACAAATAAAGAATCAAAATAAGTAGAGAGAAACTCCTGTGGAGATAGAAAATAGCAGGGGGAGTGGCAAGCCACAACGAAGGATCAAAAGCTTCCATTTTTATGTCAATATACTGGCGAACTTGGGTACCCATAAGAATTTGAGCCATCGTAAGCACAAACCCTAATAAAGAAAGGGTTTTGAACCCTTTGATCTTGGGCCATTGGATGGTTTTGGTCGCCGTGTATTCCAAAAGATAGATCAGCAAGGCAACGATCAATAAGGCCATGCCCATGTGGAGTGTGATTTTAAAAGGTAATAAATTAGAGTCTACTACTGTTTTTCCCAACCAAGCCTGAAAGCCCATGCCCAGTACAATCAATAGCGCAACTAGGGTTAATCTTTTGGATTTGCTCCACTGCAATAGCGCGCTTATGAGTAATAATAAAGTTGCCAGTCCTGCCAAAGCTCCCAATAATCGGTTGATGAATTCGATCCAAGTGTGGTAGACGTCAAAATGGGCGTAATCATGTTTGGTGTAGGCTTCCCAATGGGAAGGATTGTAGTTTGTATCGGAAATAAAATCCTGATTAGCGACCCGCAAACTTTCTTCCACGATAATGACTTCCCCTTTGTGATAGGTTTGATGGGGATGCCAATCCAATTGTTCCCGTTCGGTGGGTGGAATCAAATAACCAAAACACTTTGGCCAATCGGGACACCCCATTCCACTTCCGGTCATACGAACAATGGCTCCAGCGGCGATGACCAGATATACCAATACTAAACTTCCTTTGACAAATACTCTAAATCTTTTCTTCATGGGGTGTGAGTCCGAGTTGTTTTCCTTTTGTTTTCATCATCTCAAAGGCAGCTTCATAATCATTGGGAATAATCCCTTCTAAGATCGCTTCTTTAATCGCTTCTTTGATGATGCCAATTTCTTTGGAGGGTTTAAGATTAAAATACGCCATTATCATCGCACCACTTACGGGGGGTTGAAAATTACGTACATGATCTTTTTCCTCTAGCGATATAATTTTTTCGCGAACAATTTCAAAGTTTTTGTGATAGCGTTCAAAACGCTGTTCGTTTTTGGTAGTGATGTCCGCTTGACAAAGTGTAATCAAATCGTCAATGCAGTCTCCCGCATCAAAAATCAACCGCCGAACGGCAGCGTCCGTCACTTGATCTTCTGCAATTACAATGGGACGCGAACTCATAAACACCAACTTTTGAACGTATTTCATTTTTTCGTTCAAAGGCATTCTAAGGCGTTTGAAAAGTTGATAGACCATCTTGGCACCCACAAATTCGTGATTGTGAAAGGTCCAACCTTTGGGATGCTTAAATTTTTTGGTGGGTGCTTTTCCAATATCGTGCAACAAAGCCGCCCAACGCAGCCAAAGATGCTGGGTGTTGGGGCAGATATTATCCACCACCTCCAAAGTGTGATAAAAATTGTCTTTATGTCGTTGCCCTTCCAATTCTTCAACCCCCTTTAAGGCAACTAGCTCGGGCAGGATACGTTCCAATAAGCCCGTTTGTTCCAAAAGGATAAACCCTTTGGAGGGTGTATCGGTTAAAATAATTTTGTGTAATTCATCCACGATCCGCTCTTCCGAAATAATCTGAATCCGCTCGACATTACGACAAATGGCATCTAATGCAGCGGGTTGAATATTAAAATTCAGTTGGGAAGCAAAGCGAATGGCGCGTAACATTCGCAAAGGATCGTCTGAAAAAGTAAGGTCGGGATCCAATGGTGTTTGAAGGATTTTGTTTTTTAAATCCTCCATTCCATTGAAGGGGTCAAGTAAGGTCCCAAATTTTTTTTCCTGTAAACTAATAGCCAAAGCATTGACTGTAAAGTCTCTACGGTTTTGATCGTCTTCTAGCGTTCCGGGACGCACCGAAGGATTTCTACTTTCGGCGGCATAAGACTCTTTTCTGGCCCCCACAAATTCGAGGGTGAGTTGATTCCATTGCAACATGGCCGTGCCATAATTTTTAAAAACTTGCACCGGTCGACTCCCAGGCAATTGTTTTTGTAGCGCTTTGGCCAAATCAATACCGGAACCAATGACCACAATATCGATGTCTTTTTTAAAATTTCTTTGCAACAAATGATCCCGCACAAATCCCCCGATGATATAGGCTTCAATGTTCCTATCGGCAACCGTCTTTTTTAACGCTTGAAATATGGGCTGTTGTAGAATTGTACTAAAGTCGGTTTGCAGGCTCACTCGCGAATGATTTCGATAGCTCCGTCTCGATCAATCTTGATAATTCTCGATGGTTTACTAGCTGTTTTTTCTTGATCTAAAGGTACAATATAGTCCACGCCCTCCAAAATTTTTCGATCGATGGATTGAAAATCTTTAGGGGTGGGCTGACCACTAATATTGGCAGAGGTGGAAATGATCGGTTTTCCAAAAGCTTGGATCAACTGCAAGCAAAAATCATGTTTTGGAATCCGCAGGGCAATGGAGCCGTCTGTCCCGATGAGATTTTCAGCGAAACCCTTTGCACCGTCATAAATAACGGTCGTTGGTCGGGTTTCTTCCAAATACGGAAGAATTGCATTAGGAAAGTCTTCAATATAGGCTGATAGCATGTCTATAGTCGCCACCAAACCAATCATCGCCTTGTTGTTGGCGCGTTCTTTCAGCGAGTAGATACGTTTTACCACATCCACATCCGTGGCATCCCCGCCAATACCCCAAACGGTATCGGTGGGATAGAGGAGGAGCTTTTTATCGCATAGGACTTGAACACTTTCTTCCAGCATAAATCTAAAAATGTTTGGGCAAATAGGGGTGATTTACACCGCTACATCATAGGTGCGCAAGGCATCGTTTAACGAAGTTTTTTTGTCGGTACTTTCTTTCCGAGTTCCAATAATCAAAGCACAGGGTACTTGAAAATCACCTGCGGGAAAAGACTTGGTATAACTACCGGGAATAACCACCGAACGGCTGGGCACCAAACCTTTGCGCTCCACGGGTGTGGGTCCGGTAACATCAATAATTTTAGTGGAAGCCGTGAGTACCACATTGGCTCCCAAAACGGCTTCTTTTTCCACGCGTACCCCTTCCACTACAATACAACGAGAGCCCACAAAAACATTATCTTCAATAATCACCGGAGCTGCTTGAAGAGGTTCTAGTACTCCGCCGATGCCTACCCCACCACTCAAATGAACATTTCTACCAATCTGGGCACAACTGCCTACGGTCGCCCAAGTGTCGACCATGGTTCCCTCGTCCACATAAGCCCCAATATTGACATAACTGGGCATTAAAATAACGCCTTTGGAAATATAGGCACCGTGTCGGGCTACGGCATGGGGTACAACGCGGATGCCTTTTTCTTGATAGCCTCTTTTTAAGGGCATTTTATCATGAAATTCGAGGGGACCGGCTTCAAAAGTTTCCATTTTTTGAATGGGGAAATAAAGTACTACGGCTTTTTTTACCCACTCGTTAACGGTCCATCCAGAAGCATTTGGACTGGCTACTCTGAGGCTGCCTTCATCCAATTGTTGGATTACTGTACGTATTGCGTTTTGTGTATCTTCTTCTTTTAGTAAGGCTCGATTTTCCCAAGCCGCTTCTATGATCTTTTGCATTCCAATTATTTTTATACAAAGGTAAAGAATTCAAGGCGATTGAAAACTATTGATTTCCATTCGAAAGCAATATCTTTGCCCCCAATATGGGAAGATTAGTCGCAATTGATTTTGGAATCCAACGTTGTGGTTTGGCATGTACCGATCCTGAACAGCTTATTGCGAGCGGCTTGGATTTTCGTGCCACTAAAGAGGTTATTCCTTATTTAATTGACTATTGTAAGACCGAAACCGTGGATACTTTTATTGTGGGACAACCCCTGCAAAAAGATGGATCTGATTCCGCAGTAGCGAAGGAAATCAAAAAATTTGTGACACAATTACAAGCTGTTTTTCCAAAACATTCCATCACCCGCTATGACGAGCGTTTTACTTCTAAAATCGCATTTCAAACCCTAGTTGAAAGCGGTGTTTCAAAAAAGAAAAGAAGGGAGAAAGGACTGGTGGACAAAATAAGCGCCACCTTGATTTTACAATCCTATATGTCGTATCAATCCAATACACTATGATATTACCTATTGTTGCTTATGGAAGCCCAGTATTGAAACAAAAGGCGGTACCCTTAACTCAAGATTATCCGGATTTAGACCGTTTGATTGAAAATATGTGGGAAACCATGTATGCTGCCAGTGGCGTAGGTTTGGCGGCTCCTCAAATTGGACGTTCTATTCGCCTTTTTGTAGTTGATGCCACTCCTTTTGTGGATGAAGAAGATATGGAAACCGAAGAAATCAACCAACTAAAAGGATTCAAACACGTCTTTATCAATCCCACCATTTTGGAGGAATCTGGTGCGTCATGGGATTTTAACGAAGGTTGTTTAAGCATTCCCGACGTTCGTGAAGATGTTTCTCGAAAAGAACAGTTGACCATCGAATTTTTGGATGAAAAATTCAAATCTCAAAAATTAACACTCAACGGCTTGGCTGCTCGTGTTGTTCAACACGAATACGATCATATCGAAGGGATTTTATTTACCGACTATCTGACGCCCTTTAAAAAAAGAATTTTAAAAGGGAAATTATCCAATATCAGCAAGGGAAATTGCAACACCGATTATCCCATGAAATTTCCAACAAAAACAAAAAGAACCAAATGACTTTAGATAAAATAGTTTCCATTTCCAAACGCCCAGGCTTGTTTGAATTAATCACTCAGACGCGCAACGGGATTGTTGCTCGTTCCTTAGTGGACGGTAAAACCATCACCGTAAACATGAATAGTCAAATCAGTGTGCTTTCAGAGATTCAGGTTTTTTGTCTTGAAAATGAAATTCCGCTGACAGCGATATTTGATAAAATGCTCCAATTCGAAAAAGGAGTCCAAGCCCGTGTGGCTCCCAAAGCTGCTGCCATCGATTTGGAAGCCTATTTTTTTGAGGTAGTTCCCGAATACGATGAAGATCGCGTTTACCCCAGCGATATTAAAAAAATCATTCAATGGTACAATATTCTTTTGTCCAAAGAAATCTTGAAATGGGAAAGTGAAGAAAAAAAACCAGCTAAAAAAACAGCTTCTAAAAAAACAGCAAAAACAGAAACACCCAATTCGGAGGAAGCATGAATACGAGAGCCCAACAACTTGAAGCTGTAGGCAGACTCTTGGATATTATGGACGAGTTGCGAGCGCAATGCCCTTGGGATCGCAAACAAACCTTTGAAAGTTTACGGCATTTGACCATCGAGGAAACCTATGAATTGGGCGATGCTATATTGGATGGGAATTTAGAGGAAATTAAAAAAGAATTAGGGGATTTATTATTGCATATCGTTTTTTATGCCAAGTTGGGCACAGAGGAAAAAGCTTTCGACTTGGGCGATATCGCAGCCTCCATATCCGAAAAATTAATTTTTAGACATCCCCACATCTACGGTGATGTGCAGGTGAGCAGTGCCGAGGAAGTACAACAAAATTGGGAAGCGCTTAAATTACGGGAGGGCAAAGAAAGTGTTTTGGAAGGAGTGCCCAAAGGACTTCCGGCAATTGTAAAAGCACAGCGGATTCAAGACAAAGCTGCCGGTGTGGGTTTTGATTGGGAACACAAAAAAGATGTTTGGGACAAAGTGGAGGAAGAAATGCAAGAATTGCAAACGGCCATTGCCCAGCAAAATAAATCCGAAATTGAAAATGAATTGGGGGATGTTTTTTTTGCACTCATAAATTATGCGCGTTTTGAAAACGTATCTCCTGAATCTGCCCTAGAACGCACCAACAAAAAATTCATTCAGCGTTTTCAATATATTGAAAAACAAGCTTTAAAGCAAGGTAAGAAACTCCAGTCCATGACCATTAAAGAACTGGAAACCCTATGGCAAGAAGCCAAAAATTAACTTTCTTCGTTGGCTTCTTCCTCTGCAGTTGCCTCTGTTTTTTTATTGTAACTGTTTAAAAGTTGTTTCAATTTGATGTAGCGATTTTTCTCCTCCTCCAAAGTAGTTTTACAGGCTTCGATTTTGTTTTCTACACTTTTAAACATGGGATTGTTGGCACTGGAATTGCTAAAAAATGCCAAATTGTTCTCGAGTTGACTCAGTTCACCTTTCAAGCCACTGATTTTACTTCTCAGCGCATTCATTTCGTTGCTTATCGATGAAGGATCGTTTTCCAACCATTGCAGTTTAAAGGCTTCCAAAGCTGCAATTTTATCGCTGGCTTTCAAGGCGGAGGCATCAATTACAGCGGTCACTTTTCGCTGAAAGTCCTTGTTGAGTGGTTCGTCCAAATAAGGTTTTAAATTCCCAAGTGCCGTCCAATCAGAAATCTTTTGCTCGATTTCACTCTTAAATTTAGCCAAGGTTTTTGTGGCTTTAAGGGTGTCCATTGCTTTGAGAAATTCATTTTTCTGATTGACAAGTGTCTCTTCTTCTGGATTCATTTTTTTGTATCCGGATTTTAAACGATCAAAATACAGGGTGTTTAAGTCAGAAAATTCTTTCCAAAGTTTATTGTCGATTTTTCTGGGGATAAAACCAACGGTTTTCCATTGTTTTTGAAGACCCTTCACTTCACCCGCTTTTTGATTCCAATCCTCGGCATCAATGAATTGTTGAAGTTTCGCAATCAATGCCCTTTTGGCATCGATATGCATTTTGTTTTCATTTTTTTGATTTTTGTAGAAAATATTCTTTTGTTGCATGAATTCCTTGCTGATTTCACGAAACTCCCTCCAAGATTCTTTGCTGTCTTTGGAAGGGATATAGCCCACATTTTTAAAATTTTCTCGAAGTTCGTTGAACGTTCTTAATGCTCCTTGCCAAGCTTTGTGACTGGATGGCAAAGGATCCATCATGGTCTTCATTTGGGTCAATAATTGCGTTTTTAATGCAATGTTATTCTTAATAGCACCAACGCGGTCTTTTTGATATTCCTGTTTTCTTTTTTGAATGGTTTTGGTCGCTTCTTGAAAACGATTCCACAAAGCTTCCCGATGCTCTTTGGCCACCAGTCCCAAATCATTTTTCCAAAGGTTGTGAAGGGCATTTAAGTCGCGGCTGGCTTTGATAATGTCGGGATGCTCCACCAATGCCTCTGCCTTTTCAATAATTTTTAATTTTTCATCATAATTATGCTTAAAATCGATCTCTCTTAACTCGCGATTCAAGTGTAAGAAATCGTAAAAACGTTCTACATGATGTTTATAGGTTTCCCAAAGATTTTGACTTTCAGCACGAGGAACAGCACCGGTATCATGCCAGCTTTCTTGTAGGGCTTTAAATTGTTTATAGATGGAGTTAATGTTATCCTCAACATTAATCAATTTTTTTATTTCTTCAATGATTGCACGTCGACGCTCCAAATTGACTTTTTGTTGCGCTTCTTGTTCTTTGAAATGCTTTCTTTTTTGCTGTCTGTATTCGTAGGAAAGCTGAACAAACTGTGTTTTATAATCGGGTTTGAAGTAGAAGTCAATTTCATTGCCACCTTCGGAAATAAACTTTTCTTTTTCTTCGGCCATGGCCTCTTGAAAGCGTTCCTGAAATTGAATATCAATGGATTTTAAAGTTTTTCCTTTTCGAAACCAATGTTCTCCTTGACTAATTTTTCTGTATTCAGAAATCAGTTGTTCGGCAGAGAGTTTGTTGAAGTTGTCCTCTTCTTCATCTTCATGATCGGAATGATCTTCTTCCTGATCCTCATCTTGATCTTCTTCATCCGCATCATTTGTTTCCTCAGCTTCCGTTGCAGTGACTTCCTGGGTTTCTTTAACCGAAGGTTTTTCCTCTGATTTTGAGACTTCCTTCTCAGAAGTTTCTACAGTTTCGGGATCCGATACTTCCTCGGGAGCGGAGGCAGCGGTTACACTTTCTTTTGAATCAGCAGCAGTGGTCTCTTCCGACAGCTTTGAATTCTCATGCTGCGGCTCTAAGTTTTCCCCCGCAGTAGGGTCGATGGTATTTTCCTCCATGTCTTGAGTTTTTTGGGAGTTTCTATAACACCCCCATTAATATGGGGTTAATATAAGCATTTCAAAATTAATTACAGATTCCAAAGCTCCCAAGCTTTTTCCGCTTGAAATACCAGCATTTGCGAACCATTCAAAATTTGAGCCCCATTTTCTTTTCCCTTTTTTAAAAAAAGGGTCTCCGCAGGATTGTAAATGAGATCAAAAAGTAAATGCTTTGGACGCAACAATCCATAGGGTAGGGAAGGAGCAACATCGGTATTGGGAAAGGTTCCTAATGGAGTTGTGTTGATGATCAAAAAGGTGGTGTCTAACACCTCTGCGTTGATGTCATCGTAGTGGATTTCTCCTTCAGATGGACTGCGGGATACGCTTGTGTGGGCAACTTGATGCTGATCCAAAACAAATTTTACTGCCGCTGCAGCGCCCCCCGTACCCAATATGAGTGCTTTTTCAGGCCATTGGGGGAGGATTGCTTCCAACGAGCGCTCAAAACCATAACAATCGGTATTGTACCCTACCCAGCCTTCATTTCTTCGGCAAATGGTGTTAACGGCATTGATTTGTTTAGCCTCATGTGAAATATGATCCAAAAAGGGTATGATGGCTTTTTTGTAGGGAATGGTAACATTCAATCCGGCTATTTTTTGAGCTCCGTTCAAGATTGCTGTCACTTGGTCAATTTCTTTGAGATCAAAATTATCATAACGACAATTGGGAAGCTGCTCCCGCTCAAATTTTTCAGCAAAATAGCGGCGCGAAAAGGAATAATCAATATTTCTCCCGATCAGCCCAAACTGTCTAACGTCTTCTTTTTTGGTCATAATTTTCTAATAATACAATTACAAGTGCTCCCAAGGCCATAAATAAAAAGATAAATAGCGTTTCAAGGGATGAAAAATCAGGTGTATAATAATCGAAGCCTGTGATTTTTGGATTTCCAAGTTTATTGATAATCGGATTTCCCTTGGCATCCAACTGCAGGATTTGAGCTTTCCAAGGCCAAACAATGCGCAGAGTACCCACGATAAACCCTATGATGACTGCTATGGTGATTTGATGATATTTTTTTAAAACAAAACTCAACAGATTGGAAAGTAGAATCAAACCACAAATCGAACCCAAAGTAAAAGTAACAAGCACTTTTAGCAAACGAACGGTCTCCGGAACTTCGAGAAAAGAAAAGTCCCATCGAATGATGCTCCCAAAAGTGTAATACAGATTGTTGACGGCATCCACCAAAAGCAGATTGTAATTTCCCAAAATCAATAGTAAAAAAGAGCCGGAAAGTCCGGGCAGTGTCATCCCTGAAACACTAATCATCCCACAGAAAAAAACAAAAATTAAATGGTCATTTTCGGTCGAAGGAGAAACAAAAGTAATGGCGATTCCAAACAAAAATCCGAGAAGTAGTGTGAGCAACAGCCTTTTTTTCCACTGGAGTACTTGCCGGTGAATATAAAAAAGCGAAGCAGTAATCATTCCAAAAAACACCCCCCAGACACTTTTTTCATAGTGCTCAATCAGGAAATCCAACAAGAGGGATACACTGAAAAAACTTAGGAGTACTCCTGCAAAAAGCCAAACTAAAAAACGACCGTTTACATACTCCCAAAACAGTCGGTACCGCTTTTTAAATAAAAGCGAAATTGCCTTAAAATTGAGGTGCTGTAAGGCATAAATCAGTTCTTCATAAAATCCGGCAACAAAAGCTACGATGCCTCCAGAAACCCCCGGAACTTTGTTAGCAGCTCCCATTGCTACTCCTTTCAGCAGTAGCAAAAGATCTTTTTTTAAGGTTGGACTAGCTTTGGGGCGTCGCATTTTTTTTTGAAATTTTTATTCGTTCTAACAAAAACAATAAGCCAAAACCAATACTGATAAAAAGGAAAGCTTTCAACAGTTGTGGATCACCTGCTTGATATGCACTTGGTAAAACAGCTTGGGTGTTGATTCGATCAGGAAATTGGGGATCGATGAATTGATTTTGCCAAGGCCAAATTTTATGCAGTGCTCCCACAATCAACCCCACCAAGGTGGCCAAAGTTGCTTTTGGATGTCTTTCCAACAACCAATGCAAAAACTTAGCAAAAACTTTAATCCCGACAAGGATTCCCAAAATGAAAACTCCAAGAACGGTAGCAATATTGAAAAATTGAGACGCATCGTAATGTTTCAACAAATCCAAGAGCTCACGAACGTTGGAAAGGATATAGGTGTACACGCCTAAAATAAACAACAAATAGGCCCCAGAAAGTCCAGGTAAAATCATTGCGGAAATACCGATAAATCCACAAAAAAATAAATAGAGCAGACTGGGATTGGTTTCGGTGCCACCCAACTTTGTAGCTAAAAAACCAATGATCACCCCAATGGAAAATTGTACCAAAGTGGAAAGTGATAAAGGAAGCAATTGTTTAAAAAGATAAACAATACTCGCCAAGAGCAAGCCAAAGAAAAACGACCAAATACTGACGGGTTCATTATTGATCGCCCATTCCAAGAGGCGTGCAAAACTGAAAATACTGGATAACATCCCGGCAAACAGAACCACCAAAAAACTACCGTTTATGTTTTTCCAAAAAGCAGTAAACCCCTCTTTGGGCCATTTTTTGAGAGCCGATAGGGAAAACCCATTGATGCTACCCAAGAATTCTTGATAGATTCCCGTAATCAGTGCAATGGTTCCTCCCGAAACCCCGGGAACTAATTCAACAGCACCCATTGCCATACCTTTAAAAAAAAGTAAGAGGTAGTCTTTTAATCCTCGTTTCATAACATTTTTTTGTACGGGCTAAGTTAATAAAACCCAATAAAGGAGCAGCCTAATAGAAAGAGGAATCTAGTGGGAAATACGGTTTTCTTCCTTTTTAAATTCGGGGAAGAAACGCATCACAACAGGGACAGCGGCATCTCTAGTGTTCTCAAAAAAGAAAGCAGCTTCAGTCATACGACCCAATTGCAGGCAACATCCCCCAATTCGGTATTCCAAGGCTTCTTTGTTTTCAAATAAATTCAAAGCACTGTAGGCAAGTTCCAAAGCTTCCTCCCATTCTTGCAATTGAATGTTCCCGTCTATACAAGCCAACCAAACCTCCCATTCGGAACAGCCTAGGTCGATGGCATTTTGATAGGCAAAAACGGTTTCTTCTTTTAAGAATAATTGTTCGTGGATAACACCACTTTTTTTCCACAATTCGATGGAATCGCCGTTTGTTTTTAGGGCTTTTTGAATATAATATTTGGCTTTTTGAAAGCGTTCATTATCAATATAATAGGAAACCAAAGCAATCCAAGCTTTTTCATTATTGGGTTCCACTTTGATGGCTTTTAAGTAAAAATTTAATGCCAATTTATCATTGCCTAATTTTTCGTGGCAGCTGCCAATACTTTGGTAGATAAAAGCACTGGTATCACTAAAATTTAGGGCCAGTTCAAAATTTTCAATAGCTTCATTAATGCGTCCGTTTTGCAACAAAAGTTTTCCTTTCTCAATATAAGCTCCCGTAAAAGAATCGTCACTGATAATGGCAAAATCAAAAGCAGAAAGGGCTTCTTTAAAGTTCCCGTTGGAAGTAAAAATTTTCCCCAGTTGATGCCAAGCAATTTCATTGTAGGGATCTTTTTCCAACAAGTCGTTGAGAACGCTAATGGCCTCGTCCGTTTCTTTCAATTGCTCATAGCAATACAACAAATTGTAGAGCGCTGGATAATCCTCGGTGTCTTCCAACAAACAATTTTTGAAAAAGTAAAGGGCTTCTCTAAAATTTTCTGCCAAAAGGTGTTCCATTCCCAACAGGTTCCATATTTCTATGGGTTCATCCGTAATTTCTAGGGCAAGATGCAAAAGTTCGATGGATTTTTTATGATCTCCTTTTTTGGAAGCAATGGCAGACCGTTGCAAAAGAACCTCCTCGTTGAGCGGGGAGATTTTTTCTACATAATCCAAGAGTTCTACTGCGGCTTTAAATTTTTCATCCATGATGAATAATTCACTTTGCAAAAGCATTAATTCTATATTAGAAGGATGCTGATTGAGACCAAGTTGCAGGGCTTTTTTGGCTAAGGAAATGTCACCAAAACTTAAATAATGTACAATCAAATCTTCAAACTCCTGCGCGTCAAAAAAAGAGACACGATTGGTCTTAAGCATTTGCTCGAACTTGGTAATGGAAGATTGTAATTCCTCAGAATTAGAATTCAACATATGTGCTGTTTGAATCGTTATATAAATTTAGGGAGTAGTTCACAGATTAAAGGTATAATCAAAGTTTATTTTCAACAAAGTAATTAACACTTTTATAACTGATCCAGCACCCTTCGAAGGATGTCACAGCCCTCTTCAATTTCATTTTTACTGATGTTGAGTGGTGGGGAAATTCGCAATGCTCTTTTTTCCCAAAGCAGCCAAAAAAGGATTAAACCTTGATTGAGACATTCCAAAATCACCTGATCGGCCAATTCGGGACGCGATAAAATCGGAGCTAACATCAAGCCTTTTCCTTGGATACGTTCAATTTTAGGATGTTTCAAAAGTTTTCTAAAGAGGATTTCTTTTTCCTCAATTTCTTTTAAATGAGGGCCATCACGAAGCTCCTTGAGTGTCGCCAAAGAGGCAGCGGCAATGACTGGATTTCCTCCAAAGGTAGTGATGTGACCCAACTTTGGATGGTCTTCCAAGAGGGTCATCAAGGTTTTGGAACTGCTGAAGGCACCCACGGGCAGCCCACCGCCCATACCTTTTCCCATGACAAGGATATCGGGTGAAATGCCATAGTGTTCAAAGGCAAAAAAGGGTCCTGTTCTCCCAAAACCGGGCTGAATTTCATCTAAAATCAACAAAGCACCAACAGCTTCGCAGCGGGCTTTGACTTTCTTTAAGTAGTCTGATTCTGGGACGATGAATCCGGCTCCCCCTTGGATGGTTTCTAAAACGACCGCAGCTGTTTTTGTAGTGATCTGTTCCAATTGATCTGCCACATTGAAGTCGATAAATCGAATACCGGGCAAAAGCGGTCGAAACGCCTGTTTTTGTGTTTCGGTGCCCCAGAGGCTTAACGCACCTTGCGTACTCCCGTGATAGGCATAGTGAGCCGCAAAAATCTCAGCACGTCCTGTGGCACGTTTGGCCAATTTTAGTGCACCTTCGATGGCTTCCGTTCCCGAATTGGTGAGATATACACTTTCGTGATTCGAAGGTAACAAGTCCACCAAGGCTTTGCAAAGTGCTACTGCAGGTTCCTGAGCAAATTCTCCATACACCATCACATGCATATAGCGCTTAATTTGCGCTTCGATTGCAGCGACAACCTTGGGATGACAATGCCCTAGACTACAGGCGGAAACCCCGGCAACGAAGTCCAAATATTTTTTTCCTTGCGTGTCGTAAATATAGGACCCTTGGGCTTTGTCAATGGGAATTCCCAAAGGATAAGGGGTTGTTTTAGCCTGATATTCAAGGAAGTCATCAACGAGATTCATCAGGGTTTGTTTTGATTGGGTTGTGGGTCGGGTGCTAGGGGGTATTGAAAACTTTGAATGGCTTTTAAAACCGCTTGATCGTTTTCGTCAAACAAATCTTCCACAGTTTCCGGCCGTTCTTCTTCCCGCCAAATAAATCCTTTCAAGGTGCGATCGTTTTCGGGCAAATCTTCCTCGGGATAAACATCACCGTCGGGAGTTACTAAAAAAGTGATGTCGTTGATTTGACCCTCTAAGAAATCCATTTGGAGGGCACTACAAGTGGTTTTATCAATACCAATGAGTTGTTGATCTTCATCGCTGTATAGAAAATACACCATCTCTGTATTCTTTACAATATTGATACGATCCAATTTTCCCTCTTTAAAGCTTCCCTTCAAAATGCCTCCCTTGATCTGATTATAGCCCAGATTTCCAACGGTGTCTTTTTCAATAATAAAAACGTTACCATCAATTTTTAAAGAGTCTAACTTTTTAGTTTCCAAATTAGAAATCAAGAAAATTTTATCTCCGGTCATTTGGCTCTTGTCAAACCACAATACGGGATTATTTTTATTGTTGTCCGCCTCTGTGAAAATTTGCTTCTGCTGCGAGGTTCGGGGTTTGCTCAAGAGTTTCGTCAAACCGATAGATTCATCCAAATAGAGGGAATCGGATTTCCCACGAATATCACTTTTTAAAATCCGAACGTCGTAGTAGGCGCGTAAGATGCGTTGCTCTTTGGGTCCTGTGGCGACTAAAGTATCCGCATGAATAAAAAGGGAATCCTTTTCCAATATATTGATTGCCAAAGCGCGTCTTGTGATGATGGCAGAATCTTGCGCTTTAAAAATCTCGCCATAGTGCCCTCTGATAATCGAATTATTCAGCGTGTCTATGATTTGAATATTATTGGTTGCAGCGGCATAGTTTCGCGCACTTTCAAAATAGAGGCTGTCTCCACTGATTTCTTTATTGTCGTAGAAGATGACCGCATTTTTTTTAAAAATACCCCGTTCTACATTTAAATCATAAAAACCTTGTTCACAATTGATTTCATAACTTTTCCCTACAATCTTAGACCTTCCATACAGATAGGCCTGATTGCGTTCGGTGAAGTAGTCCAGTTGTTGCGAATTCACGGTGTATTCGGGATTGACAATATTGACGTTGCTCAAAAAGCGATATTTTTTTTCATTTAAAAAATAAATCCCTCGATTACTGGTCAGCGTGCTGCTACTGTCCACGATCACTCCTTTGGTGTTGTAATATGCCTTGTCGTTGATGCGATCCAAATAAAGAGTATCCGTTCGTAGAGTCATGTCCGGACGCTCGAGGAAAACTTTGCCCGAAGCAACGGCTGTTTTGAGTTTTCCATCGTAAAAAATGGAATTACAGGTCATCCGTAAGCTGTCTCCTTGTGTAAAAACAATATCCCCTTCCGCCTGAAAATTATTTGCTTTGGCATAAAAATAGGCCAAATCCGACTTAATCAAAGCCCCTTCATGAAACAAGTGCACTCTTCTGTTATCCGTCTTAAACAAGATGTTGGCCCCAGGAAAACGTACCTCATCTTGGGTAGACCCTCCGGCTTGCTGGATTTCAATGATTTTGGGTTCCTGAGCGGAAAGATTTCCAGCGAGGAAAACCAAAGAAAGGGCGCAAAGGATTTTTTTAATCACAGAGGGTATTAGCGAAAAATGGTTTGTTTTCGATCGGGTCCTACGGAAACGATGCGGATGGGAGTTTCCAACGCGGCTTCTAAATAGGTGATATAATCCAAAAATGATTTTGGAAACTCTTCCAAACGTGTCATGGCCGTTAAATCTTCTTCCCACCCTTCAAACTCCTCATAAACAGGAGTGATGGGTTCTGAGGCAATGTCATAGGGTAAATAATCGATACGCCCTTTAGGAGTATCGTATGTCGTACAGACTTTGATGGTTTTAAAACCGGAAAGCACATCCCCTTTCATCATCATCAACTGGGTCACCCCGTTGATTTGTATGGAATATTTCAGAGCGACCAAGTCCAACCAGCCGCAGCGTCTTGCCCGCCCAGTGGTGGCTCCAAATTCATGTCCGGCAACTCCCATTTGTTTGCCGTCTTCATCAAAAAGCTCGGTGGGGAAAGGACCGCTTCCCACGCGTGTGGTGTAGGCCTTAAAGATACCAAATACCTCTTTGATTTTGTTGGGCGCAATTCCTAATCCGGTACAAGCACCGGCAGCAGTGGTGGTGGAAGAAGTAACAAAAGGATAGGTGCCAAAGTCTATGTCTAGCAAAGACCCTTGAGCTCCTTCGGCCAAAATTTTCTTACCCGCTTTTTGAGCTTCAAAAATATATTGTTCACTGTCCACCAAAGTGAATTCTCGAACGGCTTTAACACTTTCAAAAAAAGCTTCTTGCATACTGATCAAGTCGTATTCAATTTGGGCGTTAATACCCTCCAATAAAGCCAAATGCTTCTTCAGCAGGCGTTGGTATTTTTCTTCCCAGTCGTCAGCGAGCAAATCGCCCATTCGCATGCCGTTTCTCCCGGTTTTGTCCATATAGGCAGGACCGATTCCTTTCAAAGTGGACCCGATTTTAGCTTTTCCTTTTACGGCTTCCGAGGCAGCATCCAACAAACGGTGGGTAGGTAATATGAGATGCGCTTTTTTAGAAATTAAAAGTTTGTTCTTAAAATCGATTTGGTAAGGAGAAAGGTTTTCAATTTCTTTCATGAAAATAACGGGGTCAATCACGACTCCGTTGCCAATTAAATTGACTGCTTTAGGATGGAAAATCCCTGAAGGAATTGTGTGTAAAACGTGTTTGTTTCCCTCAAATTCTAGGGTGTGTCCAGCGTTGGGTCCCCCTTGAAAACGTGCAATAACATCATAGGAGGCTGTTAATACGTCCACAATTTTTCCTTTCCCTTCGTCTCCCCATTGGAGTCCGAGTAGTAAATCTACCGCCATGCTTTTTGGATTGTTTTTTATTTCTTTTTAGTGCCGTAAAAATATAAAGAATGCTTTTGAATATCGACATCAAAAACTTCTTCTATGGTTTTTTTTATTTGTTGTATACGAGGATCGCAAAATTCTTTCACTTCACCGGTATCGGTAAAAATGATATGGTCGTGCTGATGATCAAAATAGGATTTTTCAAATTGGGCTTGATTTTTTCCAAACTGATGCTTGCGCACCAAACCACATTCCAATAATAGTTCAATGGTATTGTAAAGTGTTGCGCGACTTACACGATAGTTTTTGTTTTTCATTTTAATATACAGCGACTCAATATCAAAATGGTCTTTACTGTCGTAAATTTCATAAAGTATAGCAAATCGTTCCGGGGTTTTTCGGTGCCCGTGCTGATCGAGAAAGTTGATGAAAACTTCCTTGACAATGTCCTGATTTGATTTTGCTGTAATCATTAGAAGGCAAAGATAGGGCTAATTGAATTATTCCCTAACTATTTTGTCAATACCCTTCACTTTGTAAAGATTTTTGACCAACTTATCCAGTATGGTTTTGTTTTTCACACTAACTTGAATGACTCCGGTGAAAAAACTGTCCTGACTGTCAAAGTTGATTTTATTAATGTTTACATGCATATTGTTGGAAATCAATCGCGTGACTTCATTGACCAGCCCCATGGTATCTATGCCACTGAGCTTGAGTAAGGCATTGAACTCTTCGGCAGAGGAATCTACCCATTTGGCAGGGATGACTCGATAGGCAAATTTGGATTGCAAGCCTAAAGCGTTGGGACATTCTTTTTTGTGCACTTTGATCCCTTCACTAACGGTGATAAACCCAAACACTTGATCGCCGGGGATGGGGTTGCAACAAGGGGCAAAACTATGAACCAAGGATTCTTTTTCTTTCCCGAAAACGAGTTTGTCAAATTTTTCCGTAATCCCATCGGTTTGGTAGGGGCTTTCCACGGGTTTTCGCGATCGAATTCGTTTTTTAAAGAAGTTGAGAAATTTGTTGTTATAATCGCTGGCAAAATTCTTTAATTGCTGATTGTCTAGGGTTCCCAAACCAATGCGATAAAACAAATCTTGGGTGGATTGAAAATTAAAATATTTAATCATCAAATTGTAGGTCTTGTCGGAGGCTTCGATTTTCAGCGGTCTTAATTTTCTGCGCAAAATTTCTTTTCCTTCTTCTGCAATTTGCTTTTTCTCATCGTTTAAGGTCGCCTTGATGATGGATCGAGCGCGGGAGGTAATGACAAAATCCAACCAGTTTTTGGAGGGTTTAATATTATCAGACGTGATTACTTCCACCTGATCTCCACTTTTCAGTAAGTTGCTGAGCGGAACCAACTTACCGTTGACTCGAATTCCACGGGTTTTCTTCCCCAATTCGGAATGAATTGCAAAAGCAAAATCCAAGCCTGTTGCCCCTTGAGGTAGCGATTTGAGATCGCCGTTGGGGGTAAAGACAAAAATTTCCTTGGCGTAGAGATTAAGTTTAAAATCTTCCACAAAATCCACGGCATTACCGGTATTGTTTTCCAAAACCTCTTGAAGCTTGTTCAACCAGTCTTCAATACCAATATCTTTTTGATCGCCTTGTTTGTATTTATAGTGAGCCGCATAGCCTTTTTCGGCGATTTCGTGCATCCGCTCCGAGCGAATTTGAATTTCCACCCAGCGATTGGAAGGCCCCATCACGGTGATGTGCAAGGCTTCGTAGCCGTTGGACTTAGGAGCAGAAATCCAATCTCTTAGGCGGGTTGGGTTGGGTGTGAAATGATCTGTAACGATGGAATAAATTTTCCAAGCGAGTAATTTTTCTTTGGCTCGTTGACCGGAGTAAACAATTCGAATCGCAAATTTGTCATAGACCTTGTCAAAATCGATGTTTTGCTTTTGCATTTTCCGATGGATGGAATAAATGGATTTACTCCTTCCTTTGATCACATAATTGAGGCGTTCCTTTTTTAAGGCTTTCGACAAAAAATCAGAAAACGATTTGATGTAGGCTTCTTGCTCTTCTTTGCTCTCCTCAATTTTGTCTTTGATAGACTGATAGCGCTGGGGCTCTGTATATTTCAAACTTAAATCTTCCAGTTCCGTTTTGACATTGTACATGCCGATCCGGTGTGCTAAGGGTGCATAGATGTAGAGGGTTTCCGAAGCGATTTTCACTTGCTTATACTCGGGCATGGCATCCATGGTTTGCATGTTGTGCAACCGGTCCGCAATTTTGATAATGATGACGCGAATATCGTCATTCAAAGTGAGTAACATTTTTCGGAAATTCTCCGCTTGAAGAGAAATGTTTTTGTCTTTTTTGAGATGGGAAATTTTGGTTAATCCATGCACAATTTTGGCAACAGTACCGCCCACCAGCCGTTCAATATCCTCAAAGGAAACACCGCAGTCCTCAACCACGTCATGCAGCAGTGCTGCAGCGATGGAGGTGGCATCCAAGCCAATTTGAGAAGCTACAATTTTGGCTACATTGATCGGGTGAAAAATATAGGCTTCCCCGGATTTTCGTCTTTGGTCACGATGCGATTCAACAGCCATATCAAAAGCCAAACGAATCATCTTTTTGTCTTCGTCGGTGAGCGTTTGATAGCTAATACGCAAAAGTTCTTTGTATTCTTTTGCGATTTGTTTATTCTCGATTTCCTCGTTTACTAGCATGAATGAGGTAAGTTAATCAATATTTGTTGAATTAAGATAATAGTTTTTTTTCTTTGCTTCATACATCAAAATCCCTGCCGAAACGGATAGGTTCAAAGAATCCACTTTTTCACTCATCGGGATGATGATATTTTGATGTGTATTTTCCAGCCAATCGTCATGTAGTCCGGTGTCTTCGGTGCCCATTACCAAGGCACATGGTGTTTTAAATTCAAATTCGTGATAGGGGAGTGCCCCCTCCTTCAGGGCGGCAGTTGCAATAAAAATTTCATGATCCAACAAATAGGTAATCACCGCCTTGGATTGATCCAAAGCAATAGGCATTCTAAAAATACCGCCCACACTTGCGCGGATACTGTTGGGATTATACAGGTCCGTTTTGGGATTGGCAATAATCACAGCATCAAAGTCGGCCGCAGCGGCAGTTCGTAGCAAGGCACCAATATTTCCTGGCTTTTCGGGTGCTTCGATGACGAGAATCAAAGCGTTGTCCTTTAATTTTAAATCCGACAAGGCATGCGATTTGGCTTCTGCAACTGCAATCATTTTTTCAGTTCCCGACCGATAGCCGATTTTATCAAACAAATGAGCTTCAAGGATATAGCTGAAACTCGAAGGATCTAATTCAGAATAATAATCCCTTTTTTCAGGCGGTAATGCTTCGTGAAAAAAGTATTTTTGTACGGTATAGCCACCCGCTAGAGCACGCCCAATTTCTCGTTCTCCTTCAATCACAAAAAGCTTTTCCTTTTTTCGGATTTTTGCTTTATCAAACAGCAGGCGCAAATGTTTGATTTCCGGATTTTGAATGCTGGAAAGTAGTTTCACAGGATTTTTTTTAGTCCCATAAAATTACATTATTAAAGCATATGTACTAGGGTTGAAGTAGGAAAGGTGCTTTTTTATGATAAGCAATTACCAATGCTACCATTTCATTATAGCTTTGGATGCCTTGAGCTTGCCCGTTTGCTTTCAGATAGGAGTCGTATCCTTTTTTCAAATAAGGTTCAAAAGGATTTTCATATTTTTTCCAATAATCAGAGAGCGTAGAAAAGTTTTTGAAAATGCCCGGGTGTAATTTTTTTATCATCGTTTTGGCTTTTTCTGGATTGGCTTTAAATAATTCACTGTAGGTATACCGCAAGGCAAAAGTGTATCCAGCAAATTGTATAAAGGGATTGCTGTGATTGATGGTGACATAGAAAGCAATAAAATTGGCTTCGTTTTCTGCAGCGATGCCCAGTTGATGTGCCATTTCATGTGCGGTGGTAGTAATATAACTCAATTCTGGCAATCCTTTGTTCACTTGCGACTCAAGGGTGAAGGGGTTCAGGTATCCGGCATAACCCATATAACTCAAAGGAATACTCCACAAAGCATTTTTGGCATGGGGTTGGAGGTATTGAAATTCCGATTCAAAACGAAATTCTTTCGTAATCATCGCAAGGATTTGATCTTTTGTATAGGGGATTGAAACAGGCACCGTATCGTTTTCAGTCAAACGAATTTGAAATTGGTTAGAAACTTCTATAAGTGCTTGCAATGTATGACTGAGGCTTTCCTCATCGTATTTCGTTTCATAGTTTAATTGTTGATGCAGCGGAATGCGATAATAATTCAATCCCCAACTGAGATGAAAGATCAAACTCAATAAAGAAAGTCCAGCGGTAAGGGAAAAAAAACCGGATACAATTCGAAAAGGACGTTTTTTTAGACCGAGATACAAGGCACGAAAAACCAAAATAATCACCAGTCCGTAGAGCACATCTCCCAACGAAAAAGGAAGGGCTTTAAAAAACCATTTTTGGAGTTCATAATGATGGGGATAGTAGCCCCGAGCATAATACGCTTCAATCCATTCCGGATGATTTTTACACCACCACAGAAAAACCCCCTGAAGTAGGAGGAGGAGATTTAAACCAAACGTTACACCTTTATGTTTCAAGTTAAAAAAATAAGACCAACGAATGTTGGCCTTGTTGCGTGTTTATTAAAGGTTGATTTTGACGATCTCAACTTCAAAAATCAGATCCGATCTTGGAGGAATTCCTCGATTGCCCTGTTCTCCATAACCGAGATTGTAAGGAACAAACAAGGTGGCTTTATCTCCTTCGTTCAACAGTCGTAAACCTTCTTTAAATCCTTCGATCATTTGCGCTTCTGGACCCACTTCGGCGGGGATAGGAAGGTATTGCCCAGCATTTTTTCGGGCGATGTCTACGATGTCATTTTGCTCAGCAATTTCCAATTTACTGGTTTCTAAAAGCGTTCCGTCGGTAAAATAAACGGCGTAGTTTACGTCGGCTTTAGAAGTAGAGGTGACGGCTGCGCCATCGCCTTTCTCTGTAACCAAATATTGCAAGCCACTGGCGGTTGTGGTGGATTTTGCTTTTTGATCTTCAAAACGCAATAGATTGACTTGATTGATGGCGGCTCTTTTTTCTTGGCGCTCTTTTTCAACGGTTTCTTTGTTTTCAAAATATTCAGAAAACACTTTGGGAGCATCGAAATTTTTGGCTGTTTTTCCTTTGCGGATAATTTGGATGGTTTCAATGGTATCGTTTTGAACAATACTATCTACCACATTTTGCCCTTCTACAACATGACCGAAAACAGTGTGTTTACCATCCAACCAAGGGGTTTCTTTGTGGGTGATAAAAAACTGACTCCCGTTGGTTCCAGGACCTGCATTGGCCATGGAAAGAATGCCTGATCCATTGTGGCTCAGGTCGGTGATTTCATCGTCAAAACGATAGCCGGGACCTCCAGAACCCGAGGCTGTGGGGTCGCCCCCTTGAATCATAAAATCGGGGATAACGCGATGAAAAACAATACCGTCGTAGTATTTTTTGTTTTTAAATTCTGACGAAACATAAGGGTTTTCGCCTTCACTTAAGGACACAAAATTGGCCACTGTAATGGGTGTTTTTTCGGCTTCAAGTTGCACAATAATTGCACCTTTGTTGGTTTCGATATTGGCATAAAGACCGTCTTCCAACTCTGGATATTGTGACTTACAGCCAATCATTAGGCTCACGGCCAGAGCAGTACATAAAGAATAAAATTTCATAGGGATGAATTAAAAATTATTTGTAATCGATGGATAAAAGTTTTAGGGTTATTCGTAGGGGCTGATTGATGCCTATTTTTTCGCCATCTCCTTGATATCCATAGCAAAGGTATGAAGGAAAAAGAAATACTACAACATCTCCGGGGCGAAGTATTCGGATTCCTTCTCGAAGGGCGGGTAAAAAATTGTCTTCATCCACCGGATAATCAACAGTTCCCAATTCCTCCTCACTGTAGATAAGTTCTTGGGAGAGGTTTTCTATTTGGTAGCGAAAATGTGCAATATCTCCTTTTTTGGGGAGGGCTTGGAGCGTGTCGCCCTGAGCTTTATAAGCCAACCAAAATCCCGATTGGGAAGGGCGGTAATCCAATTCCTTTTCAATGGAAATTGCTTTTTTGATGGCTTGTTCCTCTTGGGTGAATTGAATTTTATTTCGCGCTGCGGATACTTTTATAAAATCGTCTTTTGTTTTGTTTAAAGGTTTTCTGGGTTCAAGCTCAGTACATTGCGTGAATAAAAATAAGGCAAAATAAAAGGGGAGTAGTCGCATCTTATTCAAATTTGGCCTTGTTTTCGAGCACTGCCTGTTCAAACCTTTTAATCGTATCCTCCATGGAAGTCAAAGACATTCCCCCGGCTGCATTGTGATGTCCACCCCCTGAAAAATAGGTTTTGGCAAATTCATTAACCGAAAAAGCTCCCTGCGAGCGAAAGGACATTTTTATTTTTCCTTCTCTTTGATTTTCAATCATAATGGCAGAAAAAACAATTCCCTCCAAATTTAAGCCGTAGTTCACAAAACCCTCGGTATCTCCTTTTTGATAATTAAAACGGTTTAATTCTTCCTGGGTTAAATACATATAAACGACAGGTGTTCCTTCAATTTTATGAATTTTAGAAAGCGTCAATCCCAACAATTGAATTCGACTGAAATGGGCTGTGTCATAAATTTGTTGATGAATGTCTGATCCCTTGGCACCTGCATCAATCAAAGCGGCGATGGCTTTGTGCGTTGCTGAAGTAGTGGAAGGAAATCGGAAGGAACCCGTATCGGTCATGATACCCGTGTACAAACAATTGGCAATTTCAGGATTAAACGCAGTTGCATCGAGTGCAGCGATGAGATCATAGACCATTTCGCAAGTGGAACTCATTCCGGGTTTTGAATACATCAAAGTGGCGTAATCGGAAGGATTTTCGTGATGATCAATCATGATTTTAACGGCCGAAGCGGCTTTTACTTCTGCTTCCATTTCCTCAACGCGCGAGAGATCATTAAAATCCAAAGTAAAAATCAAATCGGCCGCTTCAATATGTTGCAATGCGAGCTCCGTTTTTTGATTAAACTTAATGATTTGCCCCTGTCCGGGCAACCAGTCCAAAAAATAGGGGTATTCATTGGGAGAGATCACCACAGCTTGATGCCCTTTGGCTTGTAAAAAATGCATCCATGCCAGCGTGCTTCCAAGCGCATCGCCATCGGGATTCCGATGGGGTAAGACGACAATTTTTTTAGGTGCTTGCAGCAATTGATTCAATCCCTCTAAAAATTTCTTTTCCATAGGGCTCAAAGATACCACTTTCCGTAAAGATTTTTTGTGCCTTTTGGGGAGCTCTTACAATTAAAGAAACGAACGGAGTCCTGTAGGGTTTGATTTAGTTTATTAAATTTGCAAAAAAAAAGATGTCAACCACCACATTAATGATGATTAAACCCGACGCCGTAGAAAACGGTCATATCGGGAATATTCTTGAAAAAGTTACGACTTCCGGTTTTCGAATCAAAGCCCTAAAACTGACTCAATTGACCCGTTCTGATGCAGAAGCTTTTTATGACGTGCACAAGGAGCGCCCTTTTTTTGGTGAACTGGTCAGTTTTATGACCCGGGGTCCTATCGTTGCGGCGATTTTAGAAAAAGAAAATGCTGTGAGTGATTTTAGAACCCTCATTGGGGCCACCAATCCGGCCGAAGCCGCTGCTGGAACGATACGAAAATTGTATGCCACTTCTATGGGAGAAAATGCCGTACATGGGTCTGATAGTAATGAAAATGCTGCCCTAGAGGCCGCCTTTCATTTTTCGGGTAGAGAACAATTTTAATGTAAAATAATTTTTTTTACAAGGGCTTGCTCCAAATGTGTGTTGAGGTTTTCAATACAGGTTTCAATTTGGTATTGCAATTCCATACGCAGCGGAGCAGAACGCAATTGGATATAAAGTACACCTTTTTCAAAACGCATTTCTTCTGTGTAAGAAAAAACATTTTTCCCCATCACTTTTTCCCAAGCTTCCTTCACTTTTGTACTTTGTAGCCCCCCTTGAAGTTGGCGTTGCGCAGTGATTTGTTCCAACACTTCTTTGATGCCCTTGGGGTCAAAATGCTCCTCTTTTTTATTCATTGGAAATGGGGTTTGGACGGACGCGCTGATAAAAATATTTTCGGGCACCCTCCTTCAAAATCAGTCGCTGACTGTCAAGTTGTACAATGTTCGATTCCCAGACATCCCACTGGGATTGATAATGTAGAACAAAGGAGTGATTGTTTTGATTAATGCTAAAAGGAATTTCGGTATCAGAGGTTTGTAGTTTTCCTACCAAGGCAGGAGCGACTTTCTTCTTAAAACCTTTTTGATTTTCAACATAATAATAGTCGTAGAGCGGAGCAACCGCCTGGGGAATAAATTGTTCGCCTTTTTCTTCTACAAATTCAATTTTCCAATAACCGTTTAATAAGGCTATAGCAATAGGCTCAGGAGCATTGCACGTTAACACAAGTGCCCCCATAAAACTAAAAAATAAAAAGTGAGAAAAACGAGTCATCATACCTCCATAAAAGTAAACATTACAAACGAAAAACTTCAAAACTAGAAGCTACTTTTGAAAGCACTTCCTTGGTTCGCTCCTCATGCGTATCGGTAATAAAAATTTGCCCAAAAGCATCGGTGTTCACTAAGGTCACTATTTGTGCCACACGATTTTGATCCAGTTTGTCAAAGGCATCGTCCAACAACAAGATGGGCGGATGACCAAATTGTTTCTGTAGAAAGTCAAATTGCGCCAATTTAAGTGCAACTAAAAAAGATTTTTGTTGCCCTTGACTGCCGAGATTTTTGATGGGGCGATCGGCCAATAAAAAACTAATATCGTCTTTGTGAATGCCCACAGTACTGTGTTGCGCCAATTTGTCTTTTTGAAGCTGTGCTTCAAGGAGTACCTCCAATTTGTTTTCTTGTAAGTGGCTGCTGTATTCCAAACGCACCTGTTCTTTTTGATTGCTGATGGTTTGATAGCGCGCCTCAAAAATGGGGCAAAATTGTTCAATAAAAGCAGATCGTTTTTCGAAAAGGGGTTGACTGAGTTGCGCCATTTGCGCATTGTAAATCCCCAAGGTGGTAGCATCAAAGGTTCGATTGAGCGCAAAATATTTCAGTAGTGCATTTCGTTGGGCAAGTACTTTGTTGTAATCGAGAAGGTTTTTTAAATACAACGGATCCGTCTGCCCAATAACCCCATCAATAAATTTTCGCCGAGTGCTGCTCCCTTCAATAATTAAATCCTGATCGGAAGGGGAGATGATGACCGTGGGAATCAAACCAATATGATCGGCAATTCGGAGATATGCTTTACCATTTCGTTTTATAGTTTTGCGATCCCCTTTTTTCAAGCTACATACAATTTTTTCTTCCTCAAGGTTGGTTTTGTAACGCCCTTCTAGCGCAAAAAAGTCTTTGTCAAACTGGATATTTTGTTGGGAAGCGGGATTAAAATAGCTTTTCCCAAACGACAAATGATAGATCGCATCCAATACGTTGGATTTGCCCACCCCATTGTTACCGATAAAACAATTGATCTTAGGATTAAAATCAAATCGCTTGCTCGTAATATTTTTGTAATTGGTAATGGATAAATGCTGCAAAATCATAGAAAACAAAAATAAGAAGTTAGAAGCGATCATTTCACTTTTTGAATTAGAATAAAAAGACTAATTTTGAACGCTCAAAAAAAAACAAAGATGGCAACATATAAAAAGCGCGGTGCAAAGAAATCACAAGCGACTCCCAATCAACCCCTAGTGGATCAGGACAGTACTACGGCGGAAGTATTTGAGACGCTCGACGTAACCGCTTCCAAAACAGAAGCCTGGGTAGGGAAATACCAAAATATCATTTTAACGCTTATCGGTGTTATCGCAGTGGGGGTATTGGGTTATTTAGGATACAACCGTTATGTGGTGGAGCCCAAAGCCGAAGAAGCGGTAAGTGAACTCAACCAAGCACAATATTATTTTGAGTTGGCCGTGAATAGTGTTCAAAGTGATTCTCTTTTCTTGCGTGCCTTGAATGGTGGAGAAGGGAAATACGGTTTTTTGGATATTATTGACAATTACAAAGGAACTCCGGCAGCAACGCTTGCTACCTATGGCGCTGGGATGTCCTATTTGCACCTAAAGCAATATGAAAATGCCATCACCTATTTAGATAAATTTAATGCGGACGACATTCTTTTGAGTGCGCTGTCCAAAGGAGCCATTGGAGATGCTTTTGCAGAGATTGGTCAGTTGGAAGATGCTTACGATTATTATATGAAGGCTGCTGCGACCAATAATAATTTGTTCAGTACTCCCAAATATTTATTCAAGGCGGCTATGGTAGGTGCCGACTTAGGCAAAACAAAACAGGCTTTAGCGTTGTTGGAGCGTATCAAAAATGAGTTTCCGCAGTCTCCAGAAATGAGTATGGTGGAGGTTCAAATTGGACGTTTGGAAACCCTAAATCAATAATGGCCACTGCCCACAAAAATCTCTCTCATTTTGATCCCGACCAACTGCCCGCGGGCAAAGGGCTCAGTATCGCCCTTGTCGTGGCACAATGGAATCATGAAATTACAGCAGCCTTGTACGAAGGAGCCAAAGCCACTTTGCTTAGTGCCGGGGTGCAGGCAGCGGACATCACAACCTACCGAGTGCCCGGAAGTTTTGAGCTTATCTATGGTTCCAAACATGCGCAATCCAAAAATCCAGACGCTGTCATTGCCATTGGCAGTGTGATTCAAGGAGCGACCAAGCATTTTGATTTTGTCTGTCAAGCGGTCAGTCAGGGAATCAAAGACCTGAATGTACAATCCAATATTCCAGTGATTTTTTGCGTACTCACCGATAATACCCTTGAACAAGCCCAAGATCGAAGTGGAGGAAAACACGGCAACAAAGGCGTAGAAGCGGCTGAAGCAGCGCTTCAAATGGCCGATTTAAGCAAGCATTAATTTTTCTTTCTTGTTGACAATTATTGTTCTTCCCAACTAGGGAATGTTTTATGATTCTTGTACATTTGGATTATGTTTAAATTGAACGTTTTCAAACTCCGAAAAAATCGTAGATACAACTACACCCCCCGCTACTATAAGGGAAAAGAAGAAGGAAACATTTACGATTTTGACTCAAAGTTTGCCAAGTATCGCGACACTTTCAACAGCAATGACTTTGGAAACCAATGGCAAGAGGCGCGGCTTCAGATGCGCAATCGAAAAAACAGATCCGTTTCCTTGCGTTTGTTGTTGATTATTTTGGCTTTGGTTTTATTATGTCTTTTCATTTTAGATTTTGATTTGACAATCTTTTTTAAAGAAGCCTAATGCTGGACATCATTACGCTTTTGCCGGATCATGTGGCCAATCAAATTGCAGCTGGAGAAGTTATTCAACGTCCTGCTTCGGTAGTCAAAGAATTATTGGAGAATGCTATAGATGCTGATGCCAAAAGCATTCAACTGTTCATCAAAGATGCCGGAAAAACACTCATTCAAGTGGTGGATGATGGAAAAGGCATGTCTCCCACCGATTTACGTTTGGCCTTTGAGCGACATGCTACTTCAAAAATTAAAATAGCCGAGGATTTATTTGCACTAAAAACCATGGGTTTTCGCGGGGAGGCTTTGGCGTCAATTGCGGCCATTGCACATGTGGAAACGCATTCACGGCGTGCCGAGGATGAGGTGGCAAGTTGTCTAAAAATTGAGGGAAGTAAAGTCGTGCTCCAGGAACCCTCTACGCAGTTGGTCGGAACTTCTATTGCCGTGAAAAACCTATTTTACAATATCCCTGCCCGACGTAATTTTTTAAAATCCAACACCGTTGAACTGCGACATCTGATCGATGAATTTCAACGAGTGGCACTAGCACATCCTGAAGTTAAGTTTAGTTTTTTTCACAATACCGCTGAACTTTTTGATCTTCCTGCGACCAACTTAAGAAAGCGCATCGTTGGTATATTAGGAAGTAAAATAGATTCACATTTAGTGCCTGTAGACGAAAACACTTCCGTTGCCCAAATCAAGGGCTTTGTATTGAAACCCACCCAGGCTAAGAAAACACGAGGACAACAGTTTTTATTTGTCAATCAGCGTTTTATAAAAAGTGCTTTTTTACACCACGCCATACAGGCTGCCTTTGAAGGGCTTTTGCCTCCGGGCTTTCATCCGGGTTATGTGTTGTATATGGAACTGGACCCCAAAACGATTGACATCAATATTCATCCCACCAAAACTGAAATCAAGTTTGAGGACGAGCAAAGTTTGTATGCCATTTTGCGTTCTGCCATCAAACATAGTTTGGGGATTTTTCAGGTGGTGCCCACCCTGGACTTTGAACGCAATCCGGACATGGATGTTCCTTATTCCTTTAGGAACAAAACGCCCAGCAGTCCTCCCATCGAGGTGGATTCAAATTTCAATCCATTCAAAGAACACAGTCAGCGGAAACCACAAAAAGATCCGCAATGGGAAAGCCTCTATGCCGGTTTGAAAACTGACGATTTGGCATCTGATCACAAAAACGAGACAGAAGGTCTTTTGATGGCAGTGCAACCTGCGTCAAGAGTATTTCAGCTCTATTCAAAATACATCGTTTGTCCCTTGCAAACCAGTATGTTGATCATTGATCAAAACCGCGCACATCAGCGGGTCTTGTACGAGCGTTTTTTGTCTGCCATCACCACCACCAAGGGCACGAGTCAACAACTTCTTTTTCCTCAAACAATTCAGTTAAGCCCTTTGCAGTTAGAGGTTTATAAAACCGCAGCTGACATTCTGGAGTCTTTGGGCTTTCATCTGAATTTAGAAAAAAAGAATCAGCTTTCGATATTGGGAGTACCCGAGTTTTGCCCCCAAAAAGACATCACCGAAGTGATTCTCGATGCCTTGGAAAAAGAAGAAGAAAATGGGGGTGCCGAATCTTTCAGCCAGGCGGATTTGATGGCCAAAAAAATGGCAAAAAAGTTAGCCATCAAAACTGGAACAGTTTTGGATATACAAGAACAACAACATCTTTTGGATGACCTCTTTGGATGTAAAGAAACAACAGTATCTCCTTTTAACCGTAAGATTTTCCTTACTTTAGAAAAAGAAGAAATTGAGCAAAAAATGATGTAATGCAGAAAATTACCGAGACCGTTAAGCATTTATTGATAATCAATGGAATCTTTTTTTTGGCGACCCTGGCATTGGGAGATCTAACCTATGATTGGTTTGCCCTGCACTATCCTTCGAATCCAAAATTTCAACTTTGGCAACCCTTGACGCATATGTTCATGCATGGCGACATTTCGCATATCTTTTTCAATATGTTTGGGTTGTGGATGTTCGGAACTCCTTTGGAGCAAATGTGGGGAAAAAATAAATTCATTTTTTTCTATATCTCCACCGGATTGGGTGCCGCTGCTTTACAACTCATTCTTTATTATTTTCAGATCAATCACCTAAACGACCAGTTAATAGCTGCCGGACTGAACAGTTTTGAGATCAATAAATTTTATCAAACCACTGAGCTGCCTTATCGTTTGGTGGAAGCGTTGGGCAAAGACAATTTAATGAATGGGTTACGGGCTTTTAATTCCGTAATGGTGGGAGCTTCCGGAGCCTTGTATGGTATTTTGGTGGGCTTTGCCATGTTGTTTCCCAATGCTCAATTGATGTTGCTGTTTCCTCCCATTCCGGTGCGGGCCAAGTATTTGGTTCCACTGCTTATTTTGGGAGATTTATTTTTTGGATTTACTTCCTATTCGATTGGTCCAATTGCACATTTTGCGCATATTGGGGGAGCCATTACTGGTTTGCTCATGATGTGGTTTTGGAAACGCAATCAGTTTAACAAAAACCGTTGGTATTAATGCAATTTTGGGATCAACTTAACGCTCGATATCGTCAATTCAACAGTGCAGAAAAGCTCATTGTTGTCAACTTGATCTGTTTTATTCTACCACTATTTTTAAGAACCTTTTTATTCTTGTTCAATATCCCTTTTGAAGATTTTTTACAATGGTTTGAATTGTCCGCCGGGATATCCGATCTCCTCTGGAAACCCTGGAGTTTGATTACCTATAGTTTTCTCCATTCCGGCTTTTTCCATTTGTTTTGGAACATGCTCTTGTTGTATTATGCAGGACGCTTGTTTCTCAATTTATTTCCTGCTACAACCTTCTACAATGTCTATTTTTTGGGGGTATTGGCAGGAGCGCTTATTTTTATTTTGAGTTATGCTATTTTCCCTGCATTCAAAGGAGTATCACCGGTCATGGTGGGGGCTTCGGCAGGAGTTATGGCGGTATTGATTTTTTCAGCCACCTATACGCCCGATCAAGAAGTACGGGTTTTCTTTTTCAATCTCAAACTGCGTTACCTCGGAATGGCCTTTGTCCTCTTGGATGTAATTCAAATTCCCTATGGAAATGCGGGAGGGCATTTGGCGCATATTGGTGGAGCAGCCCTAGGGTTTTTCTATGCGCGAAAACTGGGAGAGGGGGTCGATATTGGAGTTCCTTTTGAAAATCTAATGCGGCGGATGTTGTCTTTATTCAAAACTCAACCCACTTTACGCACGGTTCACAAAGCACAAAAAAGTAAAACCCCACCTGCTTCGTCCATCAAAAACAAAAGCGAACGTCAAAAACGGATCGATCTAATTTTGGATAAGATCAGCAAGTCGGGGTATGATAGTTTGTCCCAACAAGAGAAAGACGAACTGTTTCACGCCGGTAAAGAGGATTAGTAGGATAGAATGAAATCAAAGTTCCTTCAACGCTTTCTCGCACTTTTCAATGCTGTTTTATTGTTGTTGCAACTTTTTGCGATGGGTGTTTTTGGATATGCTTGGGAATACCCCTTGTTCACCTTATCGGTTCCTTTGCTTAGTTTGGTCAACCTCCTTTTTTTTATTTTTTGGGCGATGAAGCTGCGTTGGCCGGCACTCCTTTTTGTCATGGCATTTTTGCTTTCATTTCAAGAATGGGGAAAGTTGTATCAATGGCCGAACAATTCGATTCCAACGGACAAAGGACTTCATGTGATGAGTTTTAATGTCCGAACATTCAATCGGTTTCGCTGGATTGATCGCGATGATATTCCCAAAGCTGTAGAAGCGTTTGTCAACGAAGCGGCTCCGGATGTGGTCTGTTTCCAAGAATATGACAATAGCAATGCGCCTGAATTTTCAAAGTATCCCTACCGTTATTTTCATTCCACTAAAAACAACAAAAAAATTGGGAGTTGTATTTTATCTAAATATCCGTTGTTTAACAAAAACACGGTTTCCTTTGAAAATTCAACCAATGGAGGGGTCTATGGGGACATAAAATGGGGGAAAGACACTTTGCGAATCTACAATATGCATTTTGAATCCCTGCGGATTCTTCCCACAGACACTTTGTTTGCAACGGAATATTCCGAAAAATTCATCAAAAAACTGGATCAGGTTTTTGATAAACAAAATTCTCAAATCCAACAGTTTCTACAAATTAATACTTCCGTTCAACATCCCATCGTACTATGTACCGATTTGAACAATGTCGCTTTTTCGTCAGCTTACAACCAAATACGGGCAAACAATAAAGACGCTTTTGTAGCGGCGGGGAATGGTTTGGGTACCACCTACAAATTCTCGGCTTTGCCTTTTAGAATTGATTATATTTTCACGGATCCCCGTCTTAAAGTAGCCCGTTTTCAAACGCACCATAAAATTAAATTATCGGATCATAAGCCCATTTCGGCACATATCCTTTTACCTTGATTTAAGAAGGGTTATTTCGGAGATAGGCCTCCGTTTCAGGCCCTAAATTGAATAAGACATCTACGACACTCAAATTGGGAATAAATCCATATTTATTAGAAAACACTTGTGTGTACGCAGGAAAGCTCGGTGTTTTTTGATTTTTGGCAAGAATCAGTGCCTCCATGCGTTGGTGTTTTTCTTGTTCAAAAGGAACGCAATGGTATTCCCAATCGATTTCTAAAAGGGTGAGAATTTCTTCAATGAGGTTGATATTAAATTCAAAAAGACAGGTTTGCGGACGATGATAAAAAGGATAAAATGCGTCTTCGTAGAATTCAAAAAAGGGAGCGGAACGATAAGCCGCACAAAAGGATTTCCAATGTTGTTGCTGCCAAGGAATCGTATCTGAAATGACAACGTCAATATCGTGTACATGCGTATTGGAATGATGTGCAATGGGAATGGTCAGATTGAGTTTGCCATTCGCTCCATAGATTGCAGTACGATTCCGAAAGGTTTGCTTTTGATAGTGATCGCTGCTGCTAAAATATACTTTTTCTTGCTTTAACAGCCATTGAAAATACTGCACATTGGGAAGATAAGCAGGACAAACGACAGGGATCATTTTTTGACGGCCTTGGCTTTGCGTTTACGTCGGATGATGACAAATGTTTGCCACAACACTACAAATATGGCAAAGTGAGGAAAGTAGGAAGTGCGTTCGCCTGCTCCTCCGACGGTGGTAAATACCCGATCCCAACGAATCCGCCAGTTTTTAATTCCATCGTTGATTCCATCAATACTGAACCATATAAAAATGGGTTTCCCCACAATATGGTCTTCGGGGACAAACCCCCAATAACGACTGTCTTCGGAGCGATGACGATTGTCGCCCATCATCCAATAATAGTCTTGTTTAAAGGTATAGGAATCGGTTTTTTGTCCGTTGATAAGGATGGCATCCAGCGTGGTTTCCAAAGTATTCTTTTCGTATTCTTGAATAACTTTTTTATAAATCGGTAAATTGTCTTTGGTAAGCTGAATGGTCGCCCCTTTTTTGGGAATATAAATAGGACCAAAATTATCTTCATTCCAATCGAAAGGCAATTTGTTGGGAAAGAGACTTTCATTCGGTGTTTTCTGACGTGCAATTTTTCGTTGCACACTATCGATCCAAGGTTGTTGTGCTAGAAGTTCCCCTTCTTTAAGAGTGAGTACCATTTCTTTTTTGGTTTCCAACAATTCACTCACTCGTAAGCCAAGTTTTCGAACCAAATCTTCCGGCAAGCCATTATGATTGGTAATCACTAGGAAATTTTCTCTACTCCTACCACTGCTGCCAACAACATAAGGAAGAATTTGTTGGTAGGTACTTTCTGTGATGTTGTCAATTTTATAGCGTCGATAAAAATCGCGATAACCCAGCCCAGCAAGTTTGCGAGAGGAAATTCCTTTTTCGGCATAAGCGGTATAGGAATATTGTACACGCGCACGATCGGGAAGTAGATTTTTTTCATTGTTGTGATACACAATACCATCAATAATTTGAAGCGAATCCCCGGGGACACCCACACAGCGTTTGACGTAGTTTGATTTTTTATCGATGGGTTTTCGCACCCCTTTCTCTCGAACAAAAAACTTTCGAACCGTATCGGCAGGCCAGCTAAAAACAACAATATCATTTCGCTTTATTTTTTCCAGCCCAGGCAATCTCAAATAGGGGAGTTGGGGTTGTTTTAAATAGGATCGCACTTTTAACACGGGTATGGTATCGTGCACCATTGGAAAAGATACTTCCGTCATCGGCACTCGGGCTCCATAATGAAATTTGCTCACAAAAAGAAAGTCACCAATCAATAAGGATTTCTCCAAAGAACCCGTTGGGATAATGTAAGGTTGTATAAAATAATTGTGTACCAAAGTAGCCGCCACTACAGCGAACAAAATGGAACTTACGGTCTCACCAAAATTGGTTCTTGGCTTTAAACTCCGATCGGAAATATATTTTGGGTTTTTACTATAGTTGAGTGTGCATATATAAAAACCAAAAGTGATTAACACTAAGAGCGTGTCTTTGGCGGTATTTCTTCCAAAACTCCTCATGATTTCCACCCAAATCACGCCAAACATAATCAAATTGATGGTCGGAACGAAAAGGAGAATCACCCACCATTTGGGGCGACGAATGATTTTCATAAGGATAAGGGCGTTGTAAACCGGAACCGCTGCCTGCCATGCTTTATAGCCCGCAGCAACGTACAGTTTCCAAGTGCCTAAAAAATGGATGCCTTGAACCAGTAAAATAAAAAGAAGCCATTGGGAGATTGTCATGCTGTGTTTTTTTCAAAGTTAAGGGTATGGGAGTAAAGTGCTTTCATATTAAGAAACATTTATAACATCTTCCATGGAATAGACACCCTGCTTACCAGCGAGCCATTCTGCAGCGACCACTGCTCCAAGGGCAAATCCGGTACGACTGAAAGCCTCGTGTTTGATTTGTATTTCATCAACGGCAGAAGTGTAGTGGACCGTATGTGTACCGGGCACTTCTCCAGTACGAACGGCGTGGATGGACAAATCGGAATCTTGATCACTGTCCAAGGCCCATTGCTTGTATCGCCCAGTTTCTAGGATTCCCTCGGCCAAAGTGATGGCGGTTCCACTGGGAGCGTCCAATTTGTGAATGTGATGGGTTTCCTCCAAACGGGCTTGATAACTGCTGTGAGGAGCCATCCATTGCGCAAGGGCTTTGTTGAGTTTAAAAAACAAATTAACGCCGATGCTGAAATTAGAAGCGTATAAAAATCCACTTTGCTGTTTGTGACAATAGGCTGTAATGGACTCGTAATGTGCTAGCCAACCGGTGGTGCCGCAAACAACCGGAACTTTAGCGTCCATGGCGGTTTTGATGTTTTGAACCGCCGCATCGGGGATGCTGAAATTGATGGCAACTTGAGCTGCCTGTAGCGTTCCTTCTTGGAGATCGAAATCTTGCTTGTAAACGATTTGATGGCCTCGTTCCAATGCAATTGCTTCAATGGCTTTTCCCATTCTTCCGTATCCTAAAAGGGCGATCTTCATATCTTAAAATTTTATGGATAAGCTCAGTCCGGTTTGCCTTGAATCCATGATGATGTTAGGATTAAAACTCAGATCGTTACTTACGTTAAATTGTAATAAATGGGCGCTGACATTGGCGTCAAGAATGTTGAGCATATAGGCCGCTGCAGCTAAAATTAATGCAATATCTCTGTAATTTTTATGAAAATTTAATCCTAAGAGGAGGGTTTCCTGTTCGGGTATGTTTTCGAGATACTCATCGTCAAAAAAACCATTATTTCTTCTTTTGTAGGCAGTGCGGTACTTATTTAATTCTTTGTCGTTGGTCACATAATAGTAGATACTCGCTCCCAAGGCACCATAAACAATTGGCACTTTCCAGGCTTTTCCGACATAGATTTGTCCCAGTCCGGGCAATACGGCGGAATAGAAAGCCGCTTTAGCAGGGGTCAGCGGGTCAGCAATCAGGCGTTGCTTCCGCAAGGAGGTGTTGGCTTTAAATTTTAAAGAATCGGGGACGGCCATAGGCATATCGTTTACTTCTTTTTTGGGCGCATCAGTTTCTTGAGCAAAAAGTCCTGTACCCAAAATCAGAAGCAATAAAAAAAGTAAATGATTAGGACGCACCTTTGATTTTGTTTAAAATAGCTTGTAATTTTTTTTGCGAATCGAAAGAGATTTTAATCGATCCTTTTCCTAAAGTGTTTGAAGTAGCAGCCACTTTGGTGTCAAATAATTGTTCCAATTCTTCGGCCACTTGAGTAACAAAAACGGGTTGGTAGGCAGCGGGTTTTGATTTGGGGTTTTTATACTCCCGAACCAAAGCTTCAGTGGCACGTACGGAAAGCCCTTTTCGCAATATTTTTTGGTAAATATCCAACTGAACCGCTGTGTTATCCACATTGATTAAGGCACGACCGTGTCCCATGCTCAAAAATCCATCCCGCATACCGGTTTGGATGATGGGATCTAATTTTAATAAGCGCAAATAATTGGTGATGGTAGAACGCTGTTTTCCTACGCGATTGCTCAACTGATCCTGGGTGAGTTCAATTTCATCAATCAGGCGTTGATATGAAAGTGCAATTTCAATGGGGTCTAAATCTTGCCGTTGGATATTTTCCACCAAAGCCATTTCCAGACTTTCTTGATCGTTGGCCAAGCGAACGTAGGCAGGTATACTTTCCAAACCGGCCAATTTGGATGCGCGAAATCGTCGTTCTCCAGAAACTAATTGAAATTGACCATCTTCCAAACGTCGAACGGTGATGGGTTGGACAATACCCAATTCCGAAATGGATTGTGATAATTCTCGAAGGCGTTCTTCGTTGAACTGTTTTCGAGGTTGGAAAGGATTGGTGTTGATCAGGTCTAATTGCAGATCAATGATGTTTCCGATCACTTCGTCGGCATGTTGGTCGGTGGCGTTTTTAATGGGTGTATCGGGATCGTTCAACAATGCTGATAATCCTCTGCCCAAGGCTTGTTTCCGATTTGATTTTGCCATGATTAAGTGGTGTTGCGTTTTATAATTTCATTCCCCAAAGATAAATAGCTTTTGGCTCCCCGACTTGATGCGTCATAGGTAATGATGTCTTCGCCATAGCTTGGGGCTTCACTCAAGCGGATATTTCTTTGAATGATGGTTTTAAAAACCATTTTTCCAAAATGCTTTTTCACCTCTTCCACCACTTGATTGGACAAACGAAGACGGGTGTCGTACATGGTGAGTAGCAGCCCTTCGATATCCAAATTTTTATTGTGAATTTTCTGAACACTTTTAATGGTATTCAACAGTTTTCCCAATCCTTCGAGGGCAAAATATTCGCATTGAATGGGAATGATGACGGACTGCGCTGCGGTGAGCGCGTTTAAAGTAATCAATCCCAAAGAGGGGGCGCAATCGATCAAAATATAATCGTAATCTTCTTGGATGGTTTCGAGTGCTTTTTTCAGCATCCACTCGCGATCTTTTTTGTCCACCAATTCAATTTCACAGGCCACCAAATCGATGTGTGAAGGGATGATGTCTAAATTTGGGCTTTGGGTTTTAACAATCACCTCTTGGGGAGTGACACTGTGTTCCAAAACTTCATAGGTGCCCGCTTGCTTTTGTCCCATGGCCACACCCAAGCCAGAAGTGGCGTTGGCCTGTGGATCGGCATCAATGAGCAGTATTTTTTTTTCCAATACTCCCAAAGCGGCGGCGAGGTTGACTGCGGTAGTCGTTTTTCCGACCCCTCCTTTTTGATTTGCGATAGCGATGATCTTGCCCATGTGGATTTTTAAACGGGTTTAAAAATACGATTATTTAAGCGGTTACAAAACAATCCACTTTTTTAAAAAGCGGAATTTTACAGAAGTTTTTAACGACTCGATTATTCGTTTAAACTATCCCGAAATTCGATGTAAAAAATGGTTTCGTTTTCTTTTTTATGCCCGTATTGCTCGCGGGCAAATCGCTCCAAACTATCCGTATTTTCCAAATTTTTAATGGTCATACGATCCTCTTCAATGAGCTTTTGCAGGGCTTCTTTTTGTATTTCCAATTGTTCCATCTCTTTGTTGAGTTCGGAATGGATTTTCCATGAGTGGGTATCCAAAAAGAACATCCAAATAATAAATCCCAAAAGAATACTGCCGTAGGTGAAATACCGTTGGTGTTTTTTGAAAAAAACTTTAAAACGTAAAAATCGGGACATTTTTAAAGATTATTTGGCAATATTAGCGACCCGTTCCGGACTAATTTGGATTTCCGAACTGTTGTCCCAACTATTGAGAATATAATTCATTACATCGGCAATTTCTTCATCGTCCAAACCCTGGCTGGCCATAATTCCAGCGTAGGTTTCATCATTCACGACAATGTTCCCTTTCAATCCGTATTTTACTCCTCGAATACTTCTATCGAGGTCTTCAAAAAGATAATCGGATTGATTGAGTGGGGGGAAAACTCCGGAAACACCGGCTCCCGTTTGTAAATGACATTGCACACAAAAATCAGCATAAATTTCAGCCCCATCCGCCATGCTTTGTTCCAGCGTTTTTTGTTGATAAAAACGCATCACCAGAAACTCAACAATAATCACATAGAGGAGAAATCCGTATTTCATGCTTTTGGAACAATTTTAAGGATTCCTTTGCCTTCTACGGCCACATACAAAAAGCCATCAGGACCTTCTATTACATTGCGTACACGACCAATTTTGTCTAATACCTTTTCGCGTTTAACCACTTTGTCTCTTTTAATGACCAAGCGTTCCAAATATTCAAATTTGAGGGAGCCCACAAAAAGGTTGTCTTGCCAATCTTTGTAGACACCTGAAGTGGAAAAAGTCATACCACTGGGACCAATGGAGGGCACCCAGTAATAGAACGGTTGTTCCATACCTTCTTTGGCTGTGATGTCGGTGATGGGAGTGCCACTGTAGTTGATCCCGTAAGTAATCACCGGCCATCCAAAATTCTTACCACCGACAATACGGTTGATTTCATCTCCTCCCATGGGACCGTGTTCGTTGACCCACACTTGTCCGGTTTTAGGCTGTACGGTCATTCCCTGTGGATTTCGGTGACCGTAGGAAAAGACCGCTGTTTTTGCGGCATCATTTCCCACAAAAGGATTGTCGTTGGGAATGCTTCCGTCTAAATTTAAACGATAAATTTTACCTCCATCGCGTGTGATGTCTTGTGGGTTTTCATCTCGATTTCCACGATCACCGACAGAAAAATAAAGATGTCCTTCTTGATCGAAAGCAATTCGAGAGCCCCAATGCTGTCCTTTTTTGGTGTTGGGTACCGCCTTGTAAAGCATTTTGACCTCACTTAATTCCGTACCGTTAATTTGCGCACAGTAAAGTGCTGTATTTCCTCCTTCTTCTTCGCCTTCTAAGTGCATGCCAAGCGTAAAATAGAGGGTGTTATTTTCTTTAAAATTGGGATGCAAAGCTACATCTAATAAGCCTCCTTGTCCACGGACATAAAGCTCGGGCAAGCCGTTCACTGCTGTTTTATTTCCGTCAATCACACGATAGAGCGTTCCTGTCTTTTCAGTAACCAAAAAATCATTTTCAGCAATAAAAGCGAGACCCCAAGGGATATCAATTCCGTCTACTATGGTTTCATAGGTATAGTCCACTTCGGTGGGTGTTTCAATGAGTGGGGGATGATTTTCTTGTGCGCAACTCATATGTGTTGCAAGAAGCAAAAATAGTGTGGATAGTAGTGAATTCTTCATTTTTAAAAATTGGATTAATGACTGCTAATGTACAAATTTATTCATTTGAGCGATGTATCGATTATCCGAAGCATTGGAACAACAATTTTTAAAGATAAAAGGGTGGTGCGCCTTGTTGTTTTTCACCACCTACCCGTGGCACCGCCACCGCCACCCATTCCCCCGCCGAAACCACCGCCAAAGCCGCCTCCGAAACCACCACTGCCACGTCCGCTTCGGTAGCCTCGCCGACCCATATTGCTCAATATAATGGCTTCCAACAGCTCGCCGGCAGAGACTATGTTTCCTCCGTTTTTGTCCTTGTTCCGTGAAATCAGAAAAATAATCACCAAAACGACAATCAGGAGGAATAAAAAGTTTTTCTTTTTTTCTTCTTTTGGTTTTTCTTTTGCGGTGTATTCGCCCTGTAAAACCTGAAAAATTTTATCCGTCCCCTG